>Ga0111539_10013014_pt1 | contig 10410 bp, 9 predicted proteins | sample RhiMethybrSRZTD1_FD_79667 | JGI IMG/M metagenome (GOLD analysis project Ga0111539, IMG submission 79667) | Populus rhizosphere microbial communities from Tennessee, USA - Rhizosphere MetaG P. TD hybrid SRZTD1 (version 2) (version 2) | ecosystem: Host-associated > Plants > Roots > Rhizosphere >... | reverse complement strand
GTCGGCAAGGAAGAACCCGCGCAGCGCCTGCGCCATGGCCATCACTTCGCGCGACGCGCCGCGGGCAGCGAGGAGCGCGCCGAACGAATGCGGCGCGATCGCCTGCGCGATCGTCGAGCTCCAGTCGCACTCGACGGCCTTGAAGGCGCCGGTCTCGCGCGACAACAGCTGCTTGAACTCGCTCCAGATCTGGCGCGGCGAGTTGAACAGTTGCACGCGGCCGTTCACGTCGAGCGCCATGCCGAAGCCGTCTTTCAACACCGGCTGCAGCGTCAGCTTCAACTCCCGGCAGAGCGCGCGGATCGCCTCCTGATCGCCGTCGATGAATTCGCCGCCGAGCTCGAGCGGCGTATCGCAGAATTCCTTGTCGTGGATCGTCCAGACGCGGCCGCCGAGGCGCTCGCGGGCTTCGAGGAGGTGGACCTCGGCGCCGCGCGCGATCAAGTCGCGCGCGGCCGACAGGCCCGCGAGTCCGCCGCCGATGACGAGGACGCGCTGACCCTTCAGCGAAGGCGTCAGCGGTTTGGGCACGATGAGTTCAGCAATCGGTACGATTCGACGTCGAGGATCGGCGGCGGCGGTCCCGGGTCGACGGCCACTCGGCCATTCGGACTCGGCATGACCGGCGCGATGCGCACGCGCCCGCCGGCGATGCCCACGCCTGGTTGAACCACATCGGATTGCTTCATCAGGCCGGTGACCTCGACCATCGAACCCTCATGCTTCTTGATTCCGGCGAGGACTTTCTTGTCGCCCTCGAGCCGCACCTTGGTGCCGAGCTCCATCACGAAGCTCGATTCGTGCTCAGGATCGCGGCCGACGGTGAACACCCTGCCGCGGGCGCAGCCGGATATCGACAACCGCGTCGAGTCTTTTGGCACCGGGCGTTCCTGCTGTGCTGAGAGCAGGCTCGATGATGCCGCGGCGAGCGCGAGCGCGAGCAGGGTCTTCTTCATGCCTCCAGCTTACCGCCACGCCGGGGCCCCCGCGACGCGGACTTTGCGTCGTGGGGTGGACTCTCGTTGACGGATCGAGTTTCGGCGGGCGGGGCCCGCGCGGCCGGACGCCGGCAACGAGCGGCCCGTATTCGAGCTCCTCGCCGCTGGCGGCGCTTCTCAGCAGCAAGCCGCCGCGGCTCATGTCGCCGCGGCCGACGAATGCAATCGGATAGCGCAGCCGCTCGCCGAGAATCGGCAGAAGTACGTCCACGTACTTCCCGCTCGCAACGCTGCCGAGCAGCACGACCCGGGCCGTGGCGCCGATGCGTGAGGCGAGGGAGATGACATCCTTTTCAAGCGCGGAACGATATTCGGGATTATCGAGACTGACATCGCCGACCGCGAATTCGCGAAGCAGCGCCATCGAGAACGGGAGATCGGGATCCTGCAGGCCCCGCGTCGGCGTAATCACCAGCACGTCGCCGAATCGCTGCGCGTAGGTCAGCTTGCCGCGAAAGTACAAGCCGCTCATGAACGCGAATGCGCCGCCGAGCGACAACCGTCCCGCGCGCATCTCGCGCGTCGTCACGGCCTGGGACTTCGGGTTGAGCAGGATCGACGCGCGGCGGCCGCCGCAATACGCGGGAGAAAGCAGGAATACCGTCTTCACGTGCAGGAACGATTGTATCTATTTCCACTCGCCCTGCAGGCCGAACGCCGCCCAGTAATGCGGGTTCGACCAGCGCGGATCGTTCATCAGCGAGAGCTGCGCATCGCGGAGCGCGGCCGCGGGCGCCAGCTGCCTGGCGCGCATCGCGTCGTAGAAGCGCGACATCAGGAGCGCGCTGGCGCGGTCGTCGACATTCCATACGCTCGAGACGACGCGCGACGCGCCGGCGTACATGAAACCGCGCGTCAGTCCGATCAGGCCCTCGCCGTGCACTTCCCTGCCGAGCGCGGTGCGGCACGCGCTGAGCACCACCAGATCGGCATGGAGATCGAGGTTGTAGATCTCGTGCAGGCGCAGAAACCCGTCGATCGGCTTGCCGCTCTTGTCGAACAGCGAGAGCACGAGGCCCGACAACTCGGGATGCTCGGTGTTGAGCGAGCCGTGCGTCGCAAAGTGCAGGACGCTGTATTTCCTGAGATCGCGCGACACCACGGCAGACTTGCTGGCAGCGAAGTCCAGCGCCTGGAACGCGCCTGGCGCGCGCTCGCCAATCGCCTCCGCCTCGCGGCGCGAGAAACGCAGCCGCCCGTAGACGCCGTCATCCGCGGCTCGCGACTGCGGCATCGCGGCCGGGTCGCTTGTGGCGGCAAGTCGAGGATCGGTTTTCGAAAACACCGGATCGGCGAACACCGCGGTCGAGGCGTCGAGCGTCACGCGCTTGCTTCCGGCGCGAAGCGTGGCGAGCACCGACGCCGAGGGCAGATACACGACTTCGTGCGCAGTGAGCACCGGAGTACCGGCGGCGGTCGGTAACGCGGCAAACGGCACGTAGTGCAAGGCGCGATCGGCCACGATCAGCAGTCGTCTGCCATTGAGGCGCGATTCGATCGGCTTCCACACGAGCGCCGCCAGCTGCCGGCCGGCCTCCGCGGACGCGGCCAGCGCCTTCTCGCGTTCGGCGGCCGACAGGCCTTCGAGCTCGCGGCTGAGGGCCTCGTGGTACCGCCGCGCCACGGCATCGATCGCGCCCATCGGCGCGAGCCGCTCGACTGCGATCGACTGGCGATCGATGACCCACACATAACTGTGGTCCCTGCCCAGGTGATACGCGACCATCGCGGTGCGCGCATCGAGCAGCTCACCTTGCAGTCGTGCGACGGCGATCGGCTGCGGCTGTTGCAGCGCCGCGTAGGCGGGACTCGCGACGCGGACCTGCGCGCGAATCTGCGTCCACTGCTCGAGCAGGCGATCGACATCGGCCGCCACGGCGCGCGCCGCCGGGCTGTTCTCGCCGTCACGCAGCGCGACGTCGGCGCGATAACTCTCCTTGGCATTCAAGGCGCGCTGCACGGCGCGCTGTTTCGCAAGCAGCGCCGGGTCGGCGCCCTTCTCGATCTTCGCCGCCGACTCGGCGAGCCCTTCGAGCAGCGTGCGCGCGCGGGCCCGCTCGCTGACCTCGAACGCGGCCGCGGCGTCGCCGCGCTGTTGCAGCAGATCGACATAGCAGTCGTAATACGACCGCACCGCCGCGAGATACGAGGTGCGCAAGTCGCTGCGCGCGATCGAGCCGCGCATCGCTTCGACGCGCTCGATGACGATCTCGATGGCCTTGACGGCCTCGTCGACGCGGTGATCGCGCTGCAGTGCGACCGCGCGCAGGTAATGGCTGCGCGTCTCGGTGTAGGGATTGTTGCTCGCGCGGCTCAGCGCGATCGCATGTTGCAGCTTGTCCAGGGCCGCCGCGTAATCGTGGCGATCGATGTCGATCTCCGCCCACGATGCCAGCAGCATCGCTTCGCCGAAACGGCTCGTCGCCTTCTGCAGCAGCGGTCGAGCTTCGGCAAACTGCTGCAACGCGCGATCGGTGTCGCCCGAGGCGTGCAGCATCCGCGCCGAGAGACCGAGCGAATCAGCGTAGCCAAGTTGATCCTCGGACTGCCCGTACAGCTCGAGGGATCGCCGGATGGCGCGCTCGGCCTCGGCGCGATCGCCGGTCTCGTAGTAGGTCGACGCCATCGTGTAGTTGAGGCGAGCGGTGCGGCGCGGCAGGTTGAGCCGGTCGTAGACCGGCACCGCCTCCGCGAGCGTTGCGATCGAGCGATCGTACACGCCGAGGCGGCGATACGATTCCCCAATGTTGTTGAGCAAGGCGGCCTCGACGTTGGCCGAGTTGATCTCGCGCGCCATCGGCAGGCCGCTCTCGAGACGCGTAATCGCGTCTTCGGGGCGTCCGGTCACGAGCAGCAGCAGACCGGAGTTGTTGATCACGTCCGCGACGTTGGCGGTGTCCTTGCACTCGCGGGCCAGCGGCAGCGCCTCGTCGAAATAGCGCTCGGCATCGACCACTTCGCCAACCTTGCGCGAGAGATCGCCCAGCCGGTTGAGGACGCGCCCCTGGCGATCGATCTGTCCCAGGCGCCGGAACAATTCGAGCGCGCGGAGCTGCCACTCGATCGCGCCCGGCGTGTCGCCAAATTGATCGTGCATGCGCGCGCGTTGGTACGTCGACTCCGCCGCGATCGACAGATCGTCGACCTTGAGCGCGGCCTCCGCCGCGGCGGCATAAAGCCCGTGGGCGCGCCGATAGTCGTTGACCCACGACGCTTCCGACGCGTCGTAGTGCATCGCGTGCGCCGCGGCCACGGCGCGATCGCGTTCGTCGGCCGGGACAACTTCTACGGTGATCGTGTAATTCGCCCTCGGCGCTTTGGGGAGCTGTGCGCCGACGCGAATGTCCCATGTTGCAGCGACATCAAGGACCGGCGCATATTGCCGTTCTTCACCAGACGGCGCGGACACGAAATCCAGGCCGTGCAGCGGCGTCGATGTATCGCGCCGCTTCAACATCACACCGACGTCGATGCCCTGCTGCTGCACGATGACGCGAGCCGCGTAATTCGCCGGCACATCAATCGAGTACATCGCCCGCTCACCGCCGGCGAGCGTAGCCTGGACCGGTAAATTGGCAGAGAGGACCCGCGGCGGCGCGACCGGCGCCTGCGTGACAAGCAGTGCGGCGACCAGCGCGAGAACGAGGATCACTGTGGCCGGCTGACCTCGATCGTGACAAAACCCAGATCGTCGAGCGCCGCGGCATTCGCGCCACCGCGAACGGCGATTTCATAGGTGCCCGGGGGCAATCGATCGACCGGCACCGTCGCGTGCACGATCAGATCGCCGCCTTCCGTCGACGGCTGCACGACGTCGCCCCAGATGATCAAGTCGGACCGCGATCGGATCTGCGCCGCGTAGGCGGGGTACTTGTCGGCGGGATTGAGCCGAATGCGGAAATCGACGCGCGCCGCAGCGCGATCGAGCGTCACCTTTGCCGGAGCGCCTGTGGCGCGCGAACTGCCAAGCGCGAGCGACACGCTGGGAGTGATTGGCGCGGCAGGCGCGGCGGTCACCGGTGTCGATCGCGTCGCGGTGGACGCCTGGTCCGTTACGGTCCCGCGCGGAAGAAGATAGGCACCAACCGCGATGACCAGGCCGGCGGCCGCAGCCAGCTCGACCCAGCGGCGCTGCACGAACGGCACGACTTTCCGGCTCGACGCGCGCGCCACGAACGCCTCGGCAAACCGGCGGCGTTGGTGGTCGGCGCCAAACCGTTCAAGAAACCGCTCCCGATCACCCGCATCCAGGGTGCCGCGCGCAAACGCGTCGAAGAGGTCGTCCTCCGCCGTCTCCATCTGGCTGAAGAGATCGTCGTCTTCGAGCAGCCTCGCTTCGAGCTGTTCCGCCTCGGGTTCCGTGAGTTTTCCCAGTAAATAGGCCTGCAGCCCCGCCTCGGTCATCGAGCTCTCCTGAAAGGGATGCGTAAAACCGGGTAAATGTTTCATTTTCGCTTCAGGCATGAGGAGACGCACCCTTCGAGACGGATCCGGAGACGATGCGTCCGCAGGCGGAGGGCGGTAGGAGTAATCCCCATATCACGGGCGAGCTGCCGCCGCTCGGTGCTGTGGTCCCGGCCATCGTAATAGCGAAGGACGAGCCGGCGGTCTCCTGCGTCGAGCATCGCGAGGCAGTCGTCGAGGCAGTCGAGCGGCGCCTGTTCGGCGGCGGCCGATTCCACCAGCGGCTCTCCTACTAGGCCGACTGGCCGCGGCTGGCGAGCGGCCTCGAAAAACACCATGCGCGCGACGCCGCGCACGTAGGCGCCGAAGTCGCCGCGCGCCACCGACGCGCCTTCATCGAGCTTGCGCGCCGCGCGATCGAGCGTGAGATCGGCGAGGCCGTCGGGATCGGTGGCACCCCACCAGCGAAGGAGACCAACGACGCGTTGCCGTAACTGGCCGTACGCGACGGCCGCGGCGTCGCGATCCTCATCGAGGATCGCGAGCAGCCGATCGAACGCGCCGCTGGTCAGGGCCCATTCGGGGTTGGGGGACAAGCGCCCAATTATAGAGGGTCGCCAGAGTGAGCAACGAGACGACAGTAGAGCCTTACGACTTCTTCAGTAGCCCCATCGACACTTCGTCGAGCCGGTCGTAGCTGGTGGCTGCGCCCTTCTCCATGCCGGTGCTGAGCACCATATCGCGGATCTGCTTCGATGGATATTTCGAGGTCGCGTTAAGACGCGTCTTGCCGTTCTCGTCGGTGAGCGTCGCGGTCACCACCGATTCGGCGTCGGGAAACGGCGCATAGATTTCGGTGAAGACGATGCGTCCGGGCGGATTCACCTCGCGATACACCCCGTAGAACTCCGCATCGCCCTTCGGATGGCGATTGACGAAGCGCCACCTGCCGCCGACGCGAAGGTCGACCTCACACACCGGCACCGAGTAGCAGGCGCCGAGATTGCCCCACCAGCGCCTGATGTGCTCGGGCTTGCTCATTGCCTCGAACACGAGGTGCCGCGGCGCATCGAACAACCGCGTGAAATGAATCTCCGTGTCGGACGGAGTGGTGACCTTGAACGTCTCGCTATTTGCTACGCCGCTTGCCGCCATGTTTTCTCTCCTTGGCTTTCATCTGCTGGAGGTAGAGCTCCAGGCTGTCGAAATGCTGTTCCCAGATTTTTCGATATCGCTCCGTCCACTCGGCGACCTCCTTGAGCGGCGCCGCCTCGATGCGGCACGGGCGCCACTGCGCCTCGCGGCCGCGGGCGATCAGGCCGGCGCGCTCGAGGACGCGGAGGTGCTTCGAGACGGCGGGCATGCTCATCTCGAACGGCTCGGCCAGCTCGGTGACCGAACAGTCGCCGGCGGCGAGCCGCGCCAGGATCGCCCGGCGGGTCGGATCGGCGAGCGCCGCGAAGGTCGTGCTCAGTTGATCGGCCATATCTATTCAACCATCGAGTTAATTAACCTGTTAGTTAAATACAGCACGCGGCCCGCGGCTGTCAAGGCCCTTCTGGGAAGGCCTACATCCGCCAGGAGTATTGCAGCTTGACGAGCAGCTGGTTGGACTCGAGCTGCCAGCGCTCGAGCAGCGATCGCACGTTATGGTTGTAAACGATGAACAGATCGGCCACAGGTGTGAACGTCCATCTCAGGCGGGTGTTGACGCCGATCGAGTCGCTGTCGGTGTCGTACTGGACGTAGCTGGCGATCGACAGGTCCGGGGAGATGTTGATGCGCAGCCGGTTGCCGACGAGCGTCTGCGTGAAATCGCCCGACGGCAGATGGCCGACGTTGTGCTCGCCGCTGAATTCCACGGTGACGAGCGGCATCGGGTTCCAGGCGCCGGTCCACTCGACCTGCTGCAGGTCACCACCGTAAAAGCCGCCGAACCAGTATGTGAGCTGTGTGTAGAGGCGGCGCTTTTGCGCGGTGCTCACCTCCAGACGGTAGCGCCGCCAGTGATACGAGCCCGCCGGGATCTCGACATCGTCGGCGACTTCGAACGGCTCGATCAGCCGCTCGCCTTCGGGATTGGCGTTGAATTCGAACCGATCGCCGCTGCGGAAACGCCAGTTGACCGGCGCGAAGAAGACGCGATAGCTCTCCCACTTTCCGGACAGATCGGTCGCGAGCGACGGTTCGAACTCGTGGGTCAGCTGCTGAAACGGCCCGCTGCTGATTCGCGTGCGGTTGTTGAGCGACGCATTGATCAAGTGCACGGCGCGCCGCGGCACAAAGCCCAGCGACGGATCGAAATCACGGCCGATGCGCTTGTGCGTGAGCTCGACCTCCCATTTGTCGTTCGGATACGAGACCTGGAAGCCGTACGCGGCCGTGTCGCCCTGGAGATCGTCGCGCCCGGTCGCCAGGCCCCATACGCCGGCCAGGAAGTTCTTGTCGCCGCGAAAGCTCGACGTCGAGTACGTGAAGTCGACGCCGCCAAGCCAGCTGCCGCCGCGCGCGAGCGGATCGCCGACGGTTGCGATCGCCCCGACCCACGACTCCTCCAGGATGTTCTGCTTGACGCGCCCCACCGCCATCAACGTTTCGTCAGGGACGACGCCGCGCAGATCGTTGGTGCCGACCACCGTGCCGCCCACATTGGTATTGCCGACGCGCCCGTTGATCTTCCCGCCCGCGATGATCGGCACTTCACGGCCTGCGACCAGGCCGATGCGGCGGCTGTGGAACGGAATGACGTCCTCCTCGAGGCCGAGACCGAACGAGAAGATGTCGCTGCCCTCGAGAAAGAACGTGCGCTTCTCCTCGAAGAACAGCGGGAAGCGCGTCAGGTTGGTGCGCCGCGTGTCGACTTCGGTTTCTGCGAAGTCGGTGTTGACGGTCAGCGAGGCGAGCACGTTGGCGCCCAGCCGCTTGGTGACATCGAGGCTCGGATGAAACTTGCCCTCGACATCGGCGCCAGTTGCCGGCACGCCGCCACCCGTCGTCACGGCCGGTCGAACGGTCAGGCCGACGCCCAGATCGAACGCCGGCAGCTCGCTGAGGATGCCGGCGCGGCTGGTCTGCGTGAGCTGATACTGCCGCGCGGGAAACGCCCAGCGATCGGTTTCCAGGCGGCGCTGAATGCGCCGCTGCACATTGAAGTGCCATTCACGGAGATCGGGATTGAAGCTGAGCGTATGGATGGGAATGAGCAGCTCTGCGGTCCATCCGGAATCGGTGCGCTTCGTCGCGGCGTCCCAGATGCCGTCCCACTCGGAATTGTCGTCGCCGCCGGGCTCGATCAATCCGTCGTAGCGGGCACCGGTCGGATTGATCGTGAAGACATAACCGGACCGGCCGTCGAGGAACGGGCCGAGCACCATGCGAACGTGATCCTCGTTGTTGAGGCCGGCATCGCGGCGCACGCTGAAACTGACGATGCCGTTCGGATCGTCATCGCAGACGACACCGATTGCGATCGCCGTTGCACTCGCGATAACGCGCACCTGGGTGCGCGCGGTGGCCGGCTGCCCTTCGTCCGGATCGGTCTGCGTGAACTGATCGATTGGCTCCGCGGCGGACCACATCGGCTCGTCGAGCACGCCGTCGATATGGAGTCCCGCGGCCATCGCGCCGGCGCGGATCCGCGGCGGCTCCTGCGCCAGCGCCGACGACTCGAGCGCGATCCCGGCAACGCACGAGAGGATCGCGCGGCGCATTACTTCCAGGTGACTTCCATGCCGAAGAAGTGCATGAACACCTGGCGATTGGGTTTGTTCTTGGCGTTCTGTTGCGGGCTGCGGATGTAGAAATCGATCTGCTGCGCCGCGGGATTCACTTCGCCGGCAGGCCCTTTCTTGCCCGCCATCGGGTAGTTCACTTTCAGCGTTTTTCGATCGCGCATGCCCTGCGTGACCATGAAATGCATTTCGTAATCCTGGTAGAGCGGCTTGCCGTTGAGCGTCGCGTGACCGAATCCCCACCCGGCGAGGTAGACGAACGTCTTCGGCCAATTGTTGTCGCCGCATCCGGAATCGGTGCCGTGCTCGTGCAGGTAGCCGACGATGCCGCCGTTCTGACAGGGACTGAATTCATTGAAGCGATCGATCGCAAGGACGAGATCGCCCTCCGGGATCTTCAACCGCGCCTCGAACTTCCCGGTGTTGGTGAGATCGTTGACGTCCAGATCGACGGTGCCGGTCACCGGCTTCACCGTCGCGGCCGCGTTGTCCATGTGATCCCATCCTTCGGGATCGTTCAAACCGCCAACCATGTAAATGCGATTGGCGGACATGATGAAGTGCCCGTCATAGAGATCGTGCTGATCGGGCGAGAACATCGTGATCGATCCGCCCGGTTGCTGCCTCGGGTTTGGTGATTGTTGCGCCATGACCACGGTGCCGATGGCGATTAGTGCGATGAAGAAGCTCGTCCGCATGTGTGTCCTCCACATGAAAGAACGATCGTATCCCATCCAGTCGATCACGTCCGGTATAGTGACGCGACAAGGGGATCTCATGCGAAGAATGCTTCAATGGACCGCGGTCTGCTGCATCGTAATCATCGTCTCGACATCGGCGTTGGCGCAGTCGAAACCGCTGCCGCCGGTCGTTGGCATCACGGCCGCGGAAATCCAGACGGTGCTTCAACACAAAGGCGGCGAAGGCGCTGGAACCGATCGGCAGATCAAGGTCGCTGACCTCGGTGATTACAAACTCGGCGTGGGCGTGCTGTATCGAGGGCCGACGAAGCCTGGCGCTCCGGTCGCGGCGATCAGCCACAGCAAAGTGACCGAGGCGTTCTACATCATCTCGGGCAGCGGCACGCTCGTGACGGGCACGGCGGTGGAGAACGATCGCGCCTTTCCACCTGAAACGGAATTCGTGCGGCTTGCAGTAGGACCCAGCAGTGGCGGCGTGTTCAAGGGCGGCGATCGCCGTCCGATCGCGGCTGGCGATGTGGTCATCGTGCCCGCGGGCATGCCACACGGTTTCGACGACATCACGGATCACCTGAC
>Ga0111539_10013013_pt1 | contig 10411 bp, 10 predicted proteins | sample RhiMethybrSRZTD1_FD_79667 | JGI IMG/M metagenome (GOLD analysis project Ga0111539, IMG submission 79667) | Populus rhizosphere microbial communities from Tennessee, USA - Rhizosphere MetaG P. TD hybrid SRZTD1 (version 2) (version 2) | ecosystem: Host-associated > Plants > Roots > Rhizosphere >... | reverse complement strand
GTTCCGTACGCCAGACGACGGGCGAGCGCGCGATCGCGGTCGTCCAGCCGGCGGGACTCGGCCCGCAGCACGCGGTCGGCGTACGCGTCGTCCTCGAACACCCGCCGAAGCACGGCGAATGCGACCCGCCGCGACGGCGAGATCGCGCTCACCGCAGCCCGCGACGCCACGCCTCGACGGACATCCGCTTCCCTCCGTCGGGCTGAACCTCGACCGGCTCGAACCGCCCGTCGTCTCCGACACGGGCGCGCCACACCGTGACGGGCCGCCCCTCGAGCTCGGCCCGCGCGCCGATGTGCGGGCTGAGCGCCCGGACGACGCGGACGAGCTCCTCGGCCGGTAGGGCGAGATCGAGCGTTCGGTCGGCGGAGCGGATCTTCTCGGCGTACGTCGGCTCGCCGGCCTGCGGCGTGAACGACGGCGCCCCGTCGAGGACGCCGCCGAGCAGCCGGACCGCGACCTCGGCCGCGCGGCCGTAGACGAGCCCCGCGTCGTCCTCCGGCCCGATCGGGAACGCCTCGCGGGCCGCGACAGGACCGGCGTCGAGCTCCGCCACCGTCTCGTGGACCGTCACGCCGGTCTCGGCGTCCCCGGCCATGATCGCCCGCTCCACCGGCGCGGCGCCCCGCCAGCGCGGGAGCAGCGACGGGTGAACGTTCAGCCATGTGCGCTCCGCGAGCAGACCCTCGGGCACGAGCAGACCGTAGGCGCAGACGACGACGGTCGGCGCGTCGAGGTCGAGCCCCGGCGGGGGGCGCTCGGGCTGCAGGACGGGGATGGCGAGGCGCTCCGCGACCGCCTTTGCGGCAGGCGCGGCGAGCCGGCGGCCCCGGCCGGCCGGAGCGTCCGGCCGCGTGAGAAGGACGGCGACGTCGTGCCGTGCGGCAAGTCGCTCGAGCACGTCCGCGCCGAACGGTGCCGTCGCGGCGACCGCGATGCGGGCCATACGGCTAGGCGAGGAGGAGCCGCGGGCGCAGCTGCCGGAGCGCCTCGCGGCGCGCGTCCGGCTCGGTGCGGTCGATGATCAGCGTTCCGTCGAGATGATCGAGCTCGTGCAGGACGACGCGGGCGTCGGTGCCCTCGAGCTCGAGCGACACCGGCTCGCCGTTCTCGTCCGTCGCGTCGACCTCGACCTTCGCGGCGCGCTCCACCGGCACGCGGATCGGCCCGAGCGACAGGCAGCCCTCCTGGTCGACCTCCGTGTCCTTGCCCACGGGCGTGACGACCGGGTTCACGAGCACGCGATCCTCGCCCTCGAGCGTGCAGACGAAGAAGCGGCGGAGGATGCCGACCTGGGTCGCGGCGAGCCCGACGCCCTCGGCCTCGTGCATGAGCCCGATCATCCGCTCGGTGATCCGGCGGAGCTCGTCGTCGGCCTCTTGCACCTCGGCGGCGCGCATGCGCAGGACCGGATCGCCGTACTGCCGGATCTGCGCGAGCGCGACGTCGCGCCGGATGAGCCGTTCCGCCTCGGCGCGTGCCTCGGCATCCGTCAGCTCGTGCTCGTGCTCGTGCTCGTCATGGTCGTGCTCGTCATGGTCGTGCTCGTGGTCGTGCTCGTGTGCCACGGCGCGAGTGTAGACGAGGCCCTCAGGCTCCGATCACCGCCTGCGTCTGCAGGGTGCGCGAGACGAGCCGGCCGTCGTCGGCGGTGATGTCGACCTGGACGACGATCGTGCGCTTGCCCGCGTGGACGAGCTCCGCCCGGGCCGTGACGGCCCCCTCGCGGACGGCGGCGAGGAAGTTCGTCTTCGCCTCGATCGTCGCGGTCGTCGCACCGCTCGGGAGGTTCAGGTACGCGAGCGTCGCCGCCGCGGCATCGGCGAGCGTCATCAGGTAGCCGCCGTGCAGGACGCCCGCCGCGGTGCAGTGCTCGGCTGCCCACGCTCCGCGCAGCACGACCGTCGCCCGGCCGCCCTCCACCGCCTCGATGCCGAGATGCGCGGCGAGCGGCATCGCCCCGCGGATCGTCGCGGTCAGGGACTCGTCCATGCCGGCGTTCTACAGGGACTGCGGGTCGACGTCGACGACGACCGTGAGGCCGTCGCGACGCATCGTCGGCGCCGCCGCCGCGAGGAGCGCCGACGCGCGGCGTGCCAGCGAGCGCGGCTGCGTCGTCTTCGCGATCAGCTGTGCCCGATGGCGGCCGCGGAGCCGCAGGACCGGCGCCGGGCCGAGCAGGTCGGCGTCCAGCTTCGCATCGGCGAGGCGCTCCCGAAGCTCCCGCAGCGCCGCTATCGGCGCATCGGGCTCCGGCCCCCCGACGAGGATCGCGACGAGGTGACGGAAGGGCGGGTAGCCGAGCGCCTCCCTGCGCTCGAGCTCGCCGGCGAGGAAGCCCGCGACGTCGTGGTTGACGGCGTGGCGCAGCGGCGTCGCGTCCGGCTGGAACGTCTGGACGAGCACGCGGCCCGGGGCGTCGCGGCCGCTGCGGCCGGCGAGCTGCGTGACGAGCTGGAACGTCCGCTCCTCCGCGCGAAAGTCCGGGAGCGACAGCCCCGTGTCGGCATCGACCACCGCGGCGAGCGCGACGCCGGGGAAGTGGTGGCCCTTCGCGACGATCTGCGTGCCGATCAAGACCGCGCGGTCGGCCGCGCGGAAGCGGGCGAGCGCGTCGCGGAGCGCACCGGGGCGCCTCGCGACGTCCGCGTCGAGGCGGATCCGCTCGAGCTCGGGAAGGTTCCGTTCCAGCTCCGTCTCGAGCCGCTGCGTGCCCGCCCCGATGCGGGCGAGCTCGACCGAGCCGCATGCCGGGCACTGACGCGGCACGGGCTCGGAGCGACCGCAGTGATGGCAATGCAGGACGTCGTCCGAATGGAGCGTCAACGCGACGTCGCAGAGCGCGCAGCGCCGCGAGACGCCGCAGGCGCGGCAGTGCACGGCGGGGGCGACGCCGCGCCGGTTGAGGAGCAGGATCGCGCGACCGCCGTCCTCCACGAGCCCGCCGAGAGCCCCGAGCAGCGGCGCGGAGAGCGGGTAGCCGGCCTCTCGGCGGAGATCGACGAGCCGCACGCGCGGCATGGCGACGCCGATCCGGGCCGCCAGCGACGACCGCCGGAGCCGCGCCCAGCTCTCGGGCCGCGGGGTCGCCGAGCCGTAGACGGCGACGGCCCCCTCGAGCGCGGCGCGCTTCGCCGCGACCGTCCTCGCGTCGTAGCGCGGGTCGGACTCCTGCTTGAACGCCGAATCGTGCTCCTCGTCGACGACGATCAGCCCAACCCCGCGCATGGCCGCGAACACCGCAGAGCGTGCCCCGACGACGATCCGCGCCTCGCCGCGCGCGATCCGATCGCGCTCGTCGCGCCTCTCCGCGTCGCCGAGCGAGGAATGGAGGATCGCCACGATGTCGCCGAACCGCTGGCGGAACCGCCCGACCGTCTGTGGCGCGAGCGCGATCTCCGGCACCAGCACGATCGTCCCGAGCCCGCGCTCGAGTGCCGCCGCGCACGCCTGGAGGTAGACCTCCGTCTTGCCGCTGCCCGTCGGCCCCTCGAGCAGGACGTGCTCGCCGACACCCTCGTCGAGCGCCGCGACGATCTGCTGGACCGCAGCCGCCTGGTCGTCCGTCAGGGCGGCCGGCTCCGGCTCGCCGCCGAGCGCGTCACGGGCGGCGGGTGACGGCCGCGCGCCACGCGGCGCCCGACGGGCCGGCGCGATGAGCTCGAGCGCCCGCGCCGGCGTCGAGCCGTAGTAGTCGGCGAGCCAGAGCGCGAGGTCGACGAGCGTCGGCGGGACCTCGTCGAGCTGCGCGCCGACGCCGATCGGCGCGACCCCGGGCGGAGCGTCGACGCCGACGTCCGCGACCACGCCCCGCACCGACTGACGCCCCAGCCGCATCGAGACGACAGCGCCCTTCCGCGTGCCCTCCGGCACCTCGTACGTGAACGGCCGGGCGAGCGACCGGGTCGAGACGAGCGGATAGACGGACGCCAGCGGCATCCGACCGAGCGTAGCCCTCGTCCCCGACGCCCGAGCCGCGCGTCGGCGGCGGCACGCCGCGACGGGGATTCGGGCGAAAGCCGCCGGGTAGACTCCCCCGCGATGCCGGGCGCACACGGCCACTCGATCGACGACTACCTCGAGGTCATCTACTTCCTCGCCTTCCCGATCGGCGAGTACCGGCCGGCGGGCGAGAGCGCCATCGCGGCACGGGTTGCCGAGATGCTCGGCGTCTCCCGCGCATCGGCGGGAGAGATGCTCAAGCGCCTCGAGGCCGAGGGCCTCGTCGACCGCGGCGAGCAGAAGGAGGCAATCCTCACCGACTCCGGCATCGAGCGCGCCGAGCGCGTGGTGCGCAAGCACCGGATCATCGAGCGGTTCCTCACCGACTTCATGGGCTACACCGCGTCGGAGTCCCACGTCCACGCCGACGAGATGGGCGACACGTTCACCGACGAGATGATCGACCGCATCTACGACCGCCTCGGTCGTCCCGACCGCTGCCCGCACGGCTGGCCCGTCTCGACCGAGTTCGAGCAGACGGAGAATCAGGGCCTCGTCGCGCTCGCCGAGCTCGAGCCCGGCCAGGCCGGCGAGATCGTGCGACTGGCGGAGCACGACGGCGACCTTCTCCACTGGTTCTACGACGAGGGGTACGTCCCGGGCTCCAAGGTGGAGATGCGCGCCACGCACCCGGCCGCGGGCCAGCTCTCGGTCGTCCTCGACGAGGACGAGCGCGCGATCGCCGAGAAGGCCGCGCAGGGGCTGTACGTCCGCCTCGCCGCCTGAGCGGGTCCCAGCGAGGTCCCGGGGAGGTCCTAACACCGCGCAAACACCCGTGCGCTTCGATTTCGGGTGCATCCACGAGCAGGGGGAGCCCAACCATGAGGATCACCGCCGTTCTCGCGGCCGCGGTCGCCGCCGTCGTTCTCGCCGCAGGCGCCTCGAGCGCGCTCGCCGCCGACCGCCCGTCGCTCGTCGACCAGGTCGCGGCGCGGCTCGGCGTCACTCCCGAGCAGCTGCGCTCCGCGTTCCAGGCGACGCTCGTCGCCCGCGTCGACGCCGCCGTCGCCGCCGGCAGGCTCACGCCCGAGCAGGGCGCGCGGCTGAAGGAGCGGATCGCGAAGGCGGGCCGGCTGGGGCTCGGCGCCGTTGCCGGGAACGGGAAGGCGTTCGGTGAGCGGCCCGGAAGGCTCCATGCGAAGGGGCCGGCCGCGACGTACCTCGGCATGACGCGGCAGGCGCTCCTCGCCGAGCTCCGGAAGGGCCAGTCGCTCGCGCAGATCGCGAAGGCGCACGGGAAGACCGTCGACGGGCTCGTCGCCGCGATGGTCGCGCCCCTGAAGGCGCGTCTCGCGAAGGCGGTCGAGCACGATCGCCTCACGAAGCAGCGCGCGGACGCCCTTCTCGAGCGGATCACCGACCGACTCGAGCGGCTCGTACAGCGCAGCTGGGCGCCGCGGGCGTCGTAACTCAGGCGTCCGGCGCGACCTCGGGGAGCTCGAGCCGGACGACGGTGCCGCCACCCTCGGCGCCGGCCACGGTCGCCGTGCCGCCGTGCTCGTCGACGACTCGCTTCACGATCGCGAGGCCGAGCCCGGAGCCCGGCATCGAGCGCGCCTTTGCGGAGCGGTAGAAGCGGTCGAAGACGTGCGGGACGTCCTCCTCGGGGATCCCGGGGCCGTGGTCACGGACCGACACTGCACCGTGCGCGACGGCGACGTCGATCGTCGCGCCCGGCTCGCTCCACTTGACGGCGTTGTCGAGCACGTTCGCGACGGCGCGCTCGAGCCGGCCGGGCACGCCGCGGACGATGGTCGGCTGGAGCGACGTCGCGAAGGTGACCTGGGGCGCGAGCCGCTCGGCCCGCGCGACCTCCTCGTCCACCAGCTCGTCGAGCTGGACGTCCACGAGCTCGAGGTCGGTCGGCTCCTCGCTCGCGAGCTCGACGAGCCCGGTCACGAGGCCGCTCATCTCTCCGAGCTGGCCCACGAGGTCGCCGAGCAGTGCCTCGCGCGCGGCGGGTGCCAGGTCGTCGCGGCGTGCGAGCACCTCGACGTTCGTGCGGATGCTCGTGAGCGGCGTCCCGAGCTCGTGGGAGGCGTCGGCGACGAGCTGGCGCTGCTGGCGCTGTGACTCGTCGAGCGCCGCGAGCATCGTGTCGAAGCTCGCGCCGAGCCGCGCGAGCTCGTCCTCTCCTTCGAGGCCGATCCGGTGCGACAGGTCCCTCGTCTCGGCGACGACCTCCGCCTCGCGCGTCAGTTGCGTCACCGGACGAAGCGCGGTCCGGGCGACGAGCGCGCCGAACGCGGCGGCCGCGGCAATGCCGCCGAGCGAGACGAGCACGAGGATCAGGCCGATCCGGTCGAGGAGCCGGTCGACCTCCTCGAGCGGCCGGACGAGCTGGAGCACGTGGTCGTCGCCGACCGGCACCACGAGCTGGAGCACGTGCGTCCCCTCGATGTCGGCGTCCGCGAAGAACGCCCCCCGCCCATCCGCGGCGGCCGTCTTGATCTCGTCGGACACCGGGAACGCGACCTGGCGCGGGTCCGGCTTGGCGATCCGTCCGCGCGAGTCCACCGCCTGGACGAAGACGTCACCCTGGCCCGGGTTGCGATACGGGATCTCGAGCTCCCTGGATCCGCCCGGTCCCGTCCGGATGCTGAGCGGGCCCGAGGTGAGGAGGGCCGCCTGGTCCTCGAGCGTCGACTCGACCTCGCCGCGCAACTGGTCGCGCACGAGCACGTAGACGAGACCGGAGGCGAGCGCGATGGCGAGCGCGACGGCCGTCGCGGAAGCGAGCGTCAGCCGGGCGCGGAAGCTCACGACTCGCGGAGCGCGTAGCCGACGCCGCGCACCGTGTGGATGAGGCGCGGCTCGCCGTCCGTCTCGAGCTTGCGGCGGAGGTACCCGACGTACACGTCGAGCGCATGCGAGTCCGGCCCGAAGTCGTACCCCCACACCCGGTCGTAGATCAGCGAGCGGCGGAGCACCTGCCGCGGGTTGCGCAGGAAGAGCTCGAGCAGGCTGAACTCGGTGACGGTCAGCTCGACCGCGCGCTCGCCCCGGCGGACCTCACGGGTCGCGGGATCGAGGGACAGGTCGGAGAAGCGCAGCTCGCCGACCTGACCCGTGCGCCGCAAGAGCGCGCGCAGTCGCGCGAGCAGCTCGTCGAGAGCGAACGGCTTCACGAGGTAGTCGTCCGCGCCGGCGTCGAGGCCGGCCACGCGGTCGCCGACGGCGCCGCGAGCGGTGAGCATCAGGATCGGGACGTCGGACCCGCCCGCCCGGAGGCGGCGGGCGACCTCGAGCCCGTCGACGTTCGGGAGCATGACGTCGAGAACGAGGGCGTCCGCAGGCGACTGGGCCATCTGCGCCAGCGCCTGCGCGCCGTCATCGGCGATCGCGAGGTCGTAGCCCTCGGTCTCGAGCGCCCGCACGAGCGCGTCCCGCACCGCGGGCTCGTCCTCCACGATCAGCAGCTTCAACACGGCCGGATGATCGCAGCGACGGTTCAGAGCCGCGTAAGACCCGCATTCGCGCTCTTCGGAAGCTCCGAAACGGCTCTCAGCGAACTCTGAACCTGGGGTGGTGCGATGGCTCTCGTCCGATCGACACGACGAGAGGAGAGGCACGTGATGGACAAGACGAAGAAGAAGCTCGCGACCGGTGCCGTCGCCGTCGCGGCGCTCGCCGGAGGCGGTGCGGCGATCGCGGCGAGCGGCGTCGGCTCGAGCGACGACGAGCAGGCGGTCATCGACGCCGCGGCGAAGAAGCTCGGCGTGAAGCCGGAGGCGCTCGAGAGCGCCCTCGAGGACGCGCTGGCGGCGCGGATCGACGCCGCGGTCGCGGCCGGACGCCTCACGAAGGAGCAGGGCGCGGAGCTGAAGGCGCGGCTGAAGGAGGGGACGTTGCCGCTGTTCGGAGCTCGCGGCCCGGGCCACCACGGCCCCGGCTTCGGCTTCCACGGGCCCGAGCTCCTCGACACGGCCGCGTCGTACCTCGGCATGACCGAGGCGGCGCTCCGCACGCAGCTCGAGGACGGCAAATCGCTCTCCGAGGCCGCACAGTCGAAGGGCAAGTCCGTCAGCGGGCTGAAGACCGCGCTCACGGATGCGGTGAAGGCGGATCTCGCCGACGCGGTCAAGGCCGGGAAGCTGACCGACGCGCAGCGGGACGAGGCGCTCTCGCGCTTCGAGGACCGGCTCGACGACCTCGTCACCCGCGAGGGCTTCGGCCCGCGTGGCGACCGCGACCACGAGGACGCCGCCTTCGAGCACGCCCCCGGCATGCACATGTGAGCCGCACCGCATCCCTCCCGTGCGAAGGGCCGGCTCCTCGGAGCCGGCCCTTCGCACGGTCCTGCCCAGGCCGGCCCGCCGACGTTCTTACCGGACTCTTCACCGGCGTTGAGGTTGCTCTTTCCTACGACCGCTCCACTGATCGGGACGACCGAAGGACCCCACCCAGGAGGTAGGAGCATGAGCACGACCGATTCGACACCGGAGCCGAGGCGCAGACGCCTCGCGCCGCTCGCTGCGACGCTGTTGCTGGGCGCGACCGCGGGTGCGGGCGTGACCGTGGCGGCGGTTCGCGCGGCGGACGACGGAGGCCCGTCGGCGTTCGGCGCCGCGACCCCCATCGCGGCGTCGAGCACCCTGACGGCCGGACAGATCTACGACAAGGTCGCGGACGGCGTCGTCGAGATCACCGCGAGCGGCGTCGCGAGCAAGGCCGAGAGCCCCTTCGGCCCCGCGCAGCAGGGCGAGGCGACCGGCTCCGGCTTCGTGATCGACACCGAGGGCCATATCGTCACCAACGCGCACGTCGTGGACGGCGCCTCGTCCCTCCGAGTCCGCTTCGCTGACGGCAAGGAGGTCGCGGCGACGCTCGTCGGCAAGGACCCGTCCACCGACCTGGCCGTCATCGACGTGAACGTCCCCGCGGCCCGGCTCGATCCCCTCTCCCTCGCCGCCGAGTCGAGCGTCGACGTCGGCGACGCGGTCGTCGCGATCGGCAGCCCCTTCGGGCTCGAGGGCACGCTGACGGCGGGGATCGTGAGCCACCTCGACCGGACCATCGAGGCGCCCAACGGCTACGCGATCGACGGCGCCATCCAGACCGACGCCGCGATCAACCACGGCAACTCGGGCGGGCCGCTGCTCGACGCGTCGGGCAAGGTGATCGGCGTCAACTCCCAGATCGCCAGCGACTCCGGCGGCAACGAGGGCGTCGGCTTCGCGATCGGCGTCGACACGGTGAAGAAGGTGACGACCGCGCTCGCGTCCGGCGAGGAGGTCACCCACGCCTACATCGGCGTCTCGCTCGAGGACGGCGGCCAGGGACCGCGGGTCGCCGCCGTCAGCGACGGCAGCCCCGCCGCGAAGGCGGGCGTCCGGGTCGGCGACGTGATCACCGCGATCGACGGCCACACGGTGCGCTCGGCCGACGATCTCCGCGGCGAGATCGACAACCTCGAGGTCGGCAAGCGCGTGACGCTCACCGTCGAGCGGAGCGGGACCGAGCACCAGCTCTCGGTGACGCTCGGGTCGCGGCCCGCGTAACGCGGTCGAAGGACCTCACGTCAGGGTGTCGGGCTCCGGCCCGGCACCCTGAGGCCGTTCGCTACGCGGGTGTCGGGGTCGCCAGCCCGGCGGCCGCCCGCAAGGCCTCGGCCTTGTCGGTGCGCTCCCAGGTGTAGTCGGCCGAGTCGGTGCGGCCGAAATGCCCGTAGGCGGCGGTCTTGCGGTAGATCGGACGGAAGAGGTCGAGGTCGCGGACGATCGCGCCCGGCCTCAGGTCGAAGTGCTCGCGCACGAGCTCGGAGATCCGCTCGTTCGCGAGACCGGCGGCCTCGGTGCCGAACGTGTCCACGAGCACGCTCATCGGGTGGGCGACGCCGATCGCGTACGCGACCTGCACCTGGCACCGGCTCGCAAGCCCTGCGGCCACGACGTTCTTCGCGACGTAGCGGGCGGCATAGGCGGCGGAGCGGTCGACCTTCGTCGGATCCTTGCCGGAGAACGCGCCCCCGCCGTGCGGCGCGGCGCCGCCGTACGTGTCGACGATGATCTTGCGTCCGGTCAGCCCCGTGTCCCCCATCGGGCCGCCGATGACGAACTTCCCGGTCGGGTTCACGTAGAGGAAGTCCTTCGCGCCGACCCGCGCGGGGTCGTACAGGTCGCGGTAGTCGCTGTGGAGGATCGGCTCGACGACGTGCTCGAGCAGGTCCGGCTTGATCAGGGACTCCGCGTCGAGCCCGTCGCGGTGCTGCGTGGTGATGAGGACGCGCTCGATCTCGACGGGGCGCTGGATGCCGTGCTCGTCGACCTCGTAGCGCACCGTGACCTGCGACTTGCCGTCCGGGCGCAGATAGGGCAGCACATCCGCCTTGCGGACCTGCGCGAGCCGGCGCGCGAGCTTGTGGGCGAGCATGATCGGGAGCGGCATCAGCTCCTGCGTCTCGTCGCTC
>Ga0111539_10013012_pt1 | contig 10411 bp, 4 predicted proteins | sample RhiMethybrSRZTD1_FD_79667 | JGI IMG/M metagenome (GOLD analysis project Ga0111539, IMG submission 79667) | Populus rhizosphere microbial communities from Tennessee, USA - Rhizosphere MetaG P. TD hybrid SRZTD1 (version 2) (version 2) | ecosystem: Host-associated > Plants > Roots > Rhizosphere >... | reverse complement strand
TCACGCCGCGCGACCGGCGCTTCGGTCGCGAGGCGTCCGCGCCGCGCCTTTGGCACGGCGGGCGCGTTGAAGCCACGGCGATTTACAATGCGCTGTCGACCACCTTTCCGATCGGCGAGGCCTATTTCGTCGAAAGCGTCCGCGCCTTCGCCAAGGGCACGCCGCCCAAGCTGGCCGAGGAGATCAGAGCCTTCACAACGCAGGAAGTGATCCACAGCCGCGAGCATGCCGCGTTCAACCAACGCGCGACGGATTCGGGCTACGACCTGACCAAGCTCGAGCAACGGGTCGAGGAGCGGCTCGCGGTTGCCCGCGCACGGGCGCCGATTGCCAACGTCGCCGCGACGGCTGCGCTCGAGCATTTCACCGCGATCCTCGCCCACCAGCTGCTCGCCGACCCGAGCCACCTCGCCGGCGCCGAAGGCGAAACCGCCGATCTGTGGCGCTGGCACGCGTGCGAGGAGATCGAACACAAGGGCGTGGCCTACGACACCTGGCTTCATGCGACGCGAGACTGGACCCGCTGGAAGCGGTGGAAGGTCAAGGCCAAGGTGATGCTCTACGTCACTCGCAATTTCCTGGTCGACCGCACCGGCGGCGCGCTTGAGCTAATGCGTCAGGACGGGTTGACGGGCGTGACGGCGTGGTCGCGGCTGCTGTGGTATTTGTGGGTGAAGCCCGCAATGTTCCGCAAGATTTTCGCCGCGTGGTTCAAATTCTTCCTTCCCGGCTTCCACCCGTGGAACGAGGATGACCGGCACTTGCTCGCGGCGTACGACGCGAGCGCGAAGGACGCGCCCGAGCCGAAGCGCAAGGTGCGGCGGGCGGCCTGATATCCCCCTCCCATCGCTGCGCGATAGGGAGGAGCTAAACTAGGCAGCCATCGCTTCTTCCGCAGCCTCGGTGTCCGCCGTCAGCCGCAGCCGCATCAGCCGCGCCGGGACTTCCTTGCCGCGCGCGCAGCTCAACCGCGGGGCGACGATCCCGACCGGCTCGAAGCCGAGTTTCTCGAGAACCCGCGCCGAGGCCGGATTGTCGGTGAAGTGCGAGCCTTCGAGGCTGGCGAGGCCGAGCGTGCGGGCGATGTCGACCAGCGCGGTGCAGGCCTCGGTCGCGATCCCGCGGCCCCAGTGGGAACGCGCGATCCAGTAGCCGAGCTCGACCGAGCCCGACGGCCGCCGGCCGAGGCCGCACGATCCGACCAGCCGCGGCTCGGCTTCCGTGCGCTCGAAGATCAGAAAGGACGGCAGCAGGGGATCGCGTGGGCTCGCCAGAAAAGCCTCGGCATCACGCATGCGGTAGGGCCACGGGACGGTCGCGAGGTTGCTTACGATCGCCTTGTCGGCGATTGCTGCGGCAAGCGCCGGCGCGTCCTCGGTAAATCCGGGCCTTAACAACAGTCGTGGCGTTCTCGCGAACATCGATCCTTCTCCTCGCCGGGCCGCTACAAGCGCCCCATGACAGTTCCGGGAGAAGATGAAGAAGGCGCGATGAGCCTCCTTCTGACGGGGGCAAAAGAAAAGCCCCCTTGCCGGGGGCTTCCCTCTTCTCCCTTTGGTCTAGATCGTTGAGATCTCGTCCGGGCCGCCCCTGGTGGGAACGGACCCTTTCTGACCGTTCCTATGAACTCGCGTCGTTCGCCGGCATGACGTGGACGTACTTGCGTCCGAGCTTGCCGTCGCGGAACGCGACTTGGCCATCGGTCAACGCAAAGAGCGTGTGGTCCTTGCCCAGGCCGACGTTCGAGCCCGGGTGCCATTTGGTGCCGCGCTGGCGCACGATAATGTTGCCGGCAAGGACGGCTTCCCCGCCGAACCTCTTCACGCCGAGGCGTTTGCTCTCACTGTCGCGGCCGTTGCGGGACGAGCCGCCTGCTTTCTTATGTGCCATGTCGAATTACTTCTTCTTCGGAGATTTCTTGGCCGCGGCCTTAGCAGGTGCAGCATTTTTTGTCGAGGCTGGCTTGGCCGCTTTGGCGTTCGCCGCGGTCTTCTTGCCGCTCGGCTTGGCGTCCGCGTCCGCACTCTGCGCTGGCGGGTTGGCGGCCGCGTCCTTCTCCGGCGCCGGATTTTCGGTCGGCTTGCCCGCGGCTTCCCCGGCCTTGTGCTGATCCGCGGTCGCTTCGGCCGTTTCCTTCGCACGTGCAGCAGGGGACTTGCCAGCGTCCGCCTTGGAGGACGCTTCCGTCTTCGGAGCGGCCTTGACCGGTTTCTCTGCCTTGTGGTCGCCGATCGCGACGATCCTGAGAATCGTGTGCAGCTGGCGATGGCCCTGCTTGCGCCGGTAGTTGTGGCGGCGCCTTTTCTTGAACACCGTGACCTTGTCGCCCTTGGCCTGGGCGACGATTTCGGCCGAGACCTTTAGTCCATCGGTCGACTTCAGACTGCTACCATCTCCGGCGAGCAGCACGTCGCCCAGCGTGATCTTGTCCCCGGCACTGCCGTCAAGCTTCTCGACGACGATCTTGTCTCCCGGGTGGACGCGATATTGCTTCCCCCCCGTGCGCACGACTGCGAACATTGGCTTTTCTCTTCCTGTCGAATTCGGCGCGCCTAGCGGCGATTGATGCCCCGCGCGCGAAAGCGAGCCGACTATGGCAGCGGTCCCGTGCTGTCAACCGAACCGCTAGTGCCGGTGCTCGGGCCGCAGCCGGTAGCGGCCGCCCTCGAGACCTTCGAACATGTCGCCGATCTGCGGATGGGAGATCGGCTCCTCGGTGTCGTCGGCGACGAGGTTCTGCTGGCTGACGTAGGCGACGTAAGTCGTCTCGGCATTCTCGGCGAGCAGATGGTAGAAGGGCTGGTCCTTCGGCGGACGGATCGCCTCGGGAATGGCGTCGTACCATTCCTCGCTGTTGGCAAATTCGGGATCGACATCGAATATTACGCCGCGAAAGTCGAAGATGCGGTGGCGGACAACGTCGCCGATCGCGAAGCGGGCGCTGGGAATGGCGATCTTGCCGGCCATGGAGCTTGAACGTTCGAGCGTGGACATGGCTTCCTATCTAGGCAAGCATCGGCGCCGCTGCTAGAGCGCGCGTCCCGACCGGAACCGGCCCTTCGCCGGCATCGCCGGACCTCGCGGAGAGGTGGCTGAGTGGTCGAAAGCACCGCACTCGAAATGCGGCGTGCGGGCAACCGTACCGTGGGTTCGAATCCCACCCTCTCCGCCATTCCACACCTCTGAGCGGTGCAGCCGCCGGCGACTCGCGGGTCCTGTCCGGCGACAGCCTGCCCGAGTCGCGCTCGGAGTCGCCGAGCGCGGCGCGGTCCAGTCCCATAACGGGACGCGCGCCGCGCATTTTTTGTCGGCTGGACAACAGTTTGTCGGCGCCGCGGATTCAAGGATAAACATCGCTATTAAACAAGTGTTAAACTTTTTGCACGGCTCGCGGGCCATGTTGCTCGACATCGCCTTTTCCCAAGTTCCGACAAAAAGCCCAAACTAATTACTGTCGTTCAACGCCATTTTGCTTGCGAAAAGGGAAAGACTGTCAGAGGCCCGTTAGAAATGAACTTCAGGAATGGAACAAAAGACTTAGTTCGTTAACCAATCTATAGCTGCGTAATCAATCTGAAATGATTCAGTCGCCGCCGCAACTCTTGAGGTCAAGCTTGCCAAATCCATTTACCGGTGGTCTTTGTCTGAGAGCGCGGGATTCCGACTCTCCGCTCTTAACCTTTCCCGTTCAGCGGGATCGGGGGGCTCAGGGGGAAATTCTGAAGCGGAAAACAGCCCTCGCGGGCGAGAGGTTGCGAGGGATTGAAGGCAGGGGTTGTACAGATGCGGTACGAAGATACTTCGGGCACGTTCAGCGCGGCGGGAACGCCGGATGCACGGGACGACGCGGACCTGTTGCCGTCGGGGAGCCATGCTCCGGCGACCGGCAATGTGATCAGTGGCGCGGGCACGACGACCGGTGAAGCGGGCGCGGACAATCCGGGTAACGGCCTGGTGGTGGCGCTGCGGGGCGCGGGCGGCACCGACACTTCGGACACAGGCACGAGCCTCCATGTTGCGGGCCGCTACGGCACGCTCACGATGGATGAGCACGGCAATTACAAGTACGTCCCGGAGCCGCGTGCGCCCCAGGGCGTGCGCGACGTCTTCAATTACACGCTCGAGACCAAGGATGGCCGCGACACCGCCGAGCTGGTGATCAACCTCGGCGACCGCATCACGGTCAGCGAAAATGCCCAGCGGATCGTCCCTGGTCCCGATGGCGTCGTGAATCTGCCCCCCGGCGTCAACCTCTCCGACGTCCACGTCGTCGGCCGCGATCTCGTCGTCACCCTGCCTGACGGCTCGCAGATCGTCATCGTCGACGGTGCGGTGTTCGTTCCCCAGCTGGTTCTGGGCGGAGTCGAGGTCCCCTCGACCAACCTCGCTTCGTTGCTTATTGAATCCGAGCCGATCGTCCGGCCGGCCGGCGGCACCCCGCAGAGCAGTGGCGGCAATTTCGATGTCCCGGTTCCCCCGCTGGATCCGGGCACGCCGCTTGGCGACCTGATTCCGCCGACCGAATTGATCTTCGGTCAGCCGCGGTTCGAGGAAATCGGTCAGTTCATTGACCGTGAGCCTGAAGCCGGAACGGCCTCGGCCCAGCTCGATGACGACGCTCAGCAGGGCGGTAATCCCGGCGGCATCGGCGATGTTGAGCCGACCAATTCCTCGGTCAGCGGCTCGCTGCCGGGTGACGGCGGAGACGGTTCGCTCGAGTGGGCGCTGCTCGCCAGTGGAACGCTACCGGCCGGCTTCACCTTCTCGCCCCAGCCGAATGGCGACATGTGGATTCTGCAGGGCGGAGTCCATGTACTGACCGTCTCGGTCAACGAGGACACCGGCGCTTATACGGTCACGCAGATCGCGGCGATCGACCATCCCGCCGGCGGTGACGAGAACGACCTCAGCTTCATCGTCAACTACAGCGTCACCGACGACGACGGCGACACGGCCATTGGCTCGCTGACGATCAATGTTGACGACGACACGCCGACGGTGAATGTCACGGCGGGTTCGGACGCGAACGTCAATCTGACGACTCACGATCACCTGACGATCGGCGCTGGCCAGGAAAGCGTCAGCACGACCGCCGACTTCAACAACGTGTTTGGCGCCACGTCCTTCTCTCCGGGCGCGGACGGCGCGGGCCCCGGCACCACCAGCGGCTATGCGCTGAGCACCACGGGCGGCGCCTCGGGATTGTTCTCGCATGGCGTAGCGATCAATCTGTACAATGTCGGCGGCGTGATCGTCGGTTCGACCGCGGCATCGGCCGCGGGGATCGACGCCAGCAATACCATCTTCACGGTTTCGACCACTAACACCGGCATCGTCACGCTGACCCAGTTCGCGCAGATCGACCACACCAACACCGATCCAACGCCGACCGGCCCCGGATTCGATGATCACAGCATCAGCCTGGCTGACGGTGCGATCACCCTGACGCGCAGCCTGACCGTCGTCGACGGCGACGGCGACTCCGTCACCGGTTCGGCCGCGGTTCAGATCGGCGCCAACCTGCACTTCCTCGACGATGGCCCAACGATCAGCCTTGCCGACCGGGGCGAGCCTTCGCTGACCGTCGACGAAACTGACCTCGGAACGAACGCGACGGCCAGCTTCGCCGCGAACTTCAGCGCCTCCTTCGGCGCCGACGGTCCGGCTGCCAATTCGATCACTTATGCGCTTGGGATCACCGGCGGCAACGGCGTCGCCAGCGGCCTGATCGATGTCGCGACCGGCCAGTCGATCGTGCTCGTCAACAATGCAGGCGTGATTGAAGGCCATGTCGGCAGCGCGGCGGGCGCGCTCGCGTTCACGGTCAGCGTCAACGCTTCCGGCGATGTCACGCTCGATCAGATCCGGGCGCTCCAGCACCCGAATCCGGCCAATCCGGACGACAGCGTTACGCTCAGCGCCGACAATCTCGTCACGCTGACCGCGACCGCGCACGATTTCGACGGCGACACCGACACGGCGACGCTCAACATCGGCACCAACCTCAACTTTGAGGATGACGGCCCGAGCATTTCGACGTCCGGTTCGGAGCCGAACCTGATCGTCGACGAAACCGACCTCGCGACCAATGCCAGTGCTTCGGTCGCGGGCGCGTTCACGAGCGCGTTCGGAGCCGATGGCGCTGGAACTGTCGCCTACGCCCTCGGCATCACCGGCGGCAACGGCACGGCCAGCGGCCTCACCGACGTCGCCACCGGCCTGTCGATCGTGCTCGTCAATAACGCGGGCGTCATCGAAGGCCACGTCGGCAATGCGGCGGGCGCCCTGGCGTTCACCGTCAGCATTGATGGCGCGGGCACCGTGACCCTCGACCAAATTCGTGCGGTCACGCATCCGAATACGGCCAACCCGGACGACAGCGTTACGCTGGCCAACGATAACCTTGTCACGGTCACCGCGACGGTCACCGACAAGGACGGCGATACCGCATCGGCGGTGCTCAACTTCGGCCAGAACCTCAACTTCGAGGATGACGGCCCGAGCATCACGCTCTCAGGCTCCGAGCCAAGCCTCACGGTCGACGAGACCAATTTCGCCATCAACGCAGGCCCGACGAGCTTCGCCGCGGCGTTCGCGCCGGTGTTCGGAGCTGACGGCGCGGCGGCGGTCAATCCGCTGAGCTATGCGCTCGGCATCACCGGCGGCAATGGCACGCTCAGCGGCCTGGTCGACACGGCCAGCGGCCAGAACGTCGTCCTGGTCAACAACGGCGGCGTCATCGAAGGCCGCACCGCGGGCAGCAACCTGCTGGTGTTCACCGTCACGGTCGATGGGTCGGGCAATGTCTCGCTCGACCAGCTCCGAGCGGTGGTCCACCCCAACACCGCCAATCCCGACGACAGCATCACGCTCAGCGCTGATAATCTGATCACGCTGACCGCGACCGCCACGGACCGCGACGGCGATCAGGCGAGCGCCACGCTGAACATCGGCCAGAACCTCAATTTCGAGGATGACGGGCCGTCGGCGAACAATGACACCGACGTCACCAATCCTGTCACCGACACGGCCGTCGGCAACGTCGTTACTGGCGTCGGCACGACCGAAGGTGCGGGCAACGCCGACGCTCCAGGCGCCGATGGCTTCGGTTCGATCAGCAACCTGGTCGGCTTCGGCGGCAGCAGCGACAACAATCCCGCGGGCGGGTTCACGGTGAACGGCCAGTTCGGCACCCTGCAGATGGATGCCAACGGCAACTATACCTACACCAGGACCAGCGGCGGCGGCGGTGTCGTCGACACGTTCACCTACACCTATGTGGACGGCGACGGCGATCCGGCGACGGCGACGTTGACGATTACGGTCGCCGACGAAACCCCGGTCGCGGGCAGCGTCAACGTCGGCCTCGACGACGACGCGCTGGCCGGCGGCAATCCCGGCGGCACGGGCGACGATCCCAACTCGGTCAACGCCACCGGCAATCTGCCGGGCTCGGGCGGCGATGCTCCGCTGACTTTCGGTGTGCTGCTGACGGGTGCTCCGGCGGGCTTCACCTACGTTTCGGGCGGCCCGGGCGTCGTGCTCGTGCAGCAGGGCGGCGTGACGGTTCTCACTGTCACGGTGAACAGCACGACCGGTGCGTACAGCGTCGTTCAGAACAACCCGATCGACCACGCGGCCGGCGGTGACGAGAACAACCAGAACTTCACGATCACCTATACGGTGACCGACCTCGACAGCGACGTCGCCAACGGCACGATCAACATCAGCGTCGATGACGATACGCCGACGGTCTCGGCCAATGCGGCGGTGCAGCTCGACGACGATGCTCTGGCTGGCGGCAATGCCGGCGGCACGGGCGATGATCCGAATGCGACGAACACCAGCGGCACGCTGGCGCACTCCTATGGCGCCGACGGCGCGGGCTCGGTCGCCTATCTGACGACCGGCGCTCCGGCTGGCTTCAGCTATGCGCTGCAGGGCAATGGCGACCTTTGGGTGATGCAGGGTGCGACGCACGTGCTGACCCTCACCGTCAACGCCACGACTGGCGCCTATACGGTCAGCCAGGTCGCGCCGATCGACCATGCGGCAGGCGGCGATGAGAACAACCAGTCGTTCACCATCAACTACCGCGTGACCGATGGCGACGGCGACACGGTCGACGGTTCGATCTCGGTCAACGTCGACGACGACACGCCGACGGTCTCGGCCAATGCGGCGGTGCAGCTCGACGACGATGCCCTGGCTGGCGGCAATGCCGGCGGCACGGGCGACGATGCCAACGCCACCAACGTCAGCGGTACGCTGGCACACTCCTATGGCGCCGACGGCGCGGGCTCGATGGCGTACCTCACCACCGGCGCTCCGGCTGGCTTCAGCTATGCGCTGCAGGGCAATGGCGACCTGTGGGTGATGCAGGGTGCGACGCACGTCCTCACCTTGACGATCAACAGCACGACTGGCGCCTATACGGTCAGCCAGGTCGCGCCGATCGATCATCCGGCCGGCCTCGACGAGAACAACGTCTCGTTCACGATCAGCTACAACGTTACCGACCACGATGGCGATAGCGCGACGGGTTCGATCGTCATCAACGTCGACGACGACACGCCCACCGTCTCCGCCAACGCGGCGGTGCAGCTCGACGACGACGCGCTGGCGGGTGGCAACCCCGGCGGAACCGGCGACGTCAATCCGGACACGGCCAATACCAGCGGCACGCTGGCGCATTCCTACGGTGCGGATGGCGCGGGCTCGATGGCGTACCTCACCACCGGCGCTCCGGCTGGGTTCAGCTATGCCCTCCAGGGCAACGGCGACCTGTGGGTTATGCAGGGCGCGACCCATGTCATCACGCTGACGATCAACAGCACGACCGGCGCCTATACGGTTACCCAGGTCGCGCCGATCGACCATGCAGCCGGCAGCGACGAGAACGACCAGGCATTCACCATCAGCTACTCGGTCACCGACCATGACGGCGATTCCACGACCGGCACGCTGACGATCAATGTCGACGACGACACGCCCACGGTCTCGGCCAATGCGGCGGTGCAACTCGACGACGATGCTCTGGCTGGCGGCAATGCCGGCGGCACGGGCGACGATGCCAACGCCACCAACGTCAGCGGTACGCTGGCGCATTCCTACGGTGCGGATGGTGCGGGCTCGACCGCTTATCTGACGACCGGCGCTCCGGCGGGCTTCAGCTATGCGCTGCAGGGCAATGGCGACCTGTGGGTCATGCAGGGCGCGGACCACGTCCTGACCCTGACGGTCAATGCCACCACGGGTGCCTATACGGTGACCCAGGTCGCGCCGATCGATCATCCGGCCGGTCTCGACGAGAACAATGTCTCGTTCACCATCAACTATCGCGTGACCGACCATGACGGCGACACCGTCGACGGCTCGATCGTCGTCAATGTCGACGACGACACGCCGACGGCGGCGATCGGGACGACCGGCCAGGGCGTCATCGTCGACGAGTCCGCGGGTAACCAGGTCGACTCGAACGACACGTCGAACGCGGGCGTCATTGCCCTCTTCGCCGGTGTCGCGAACACTGGCACCGATCCGAACATGGCTGCGCAATATGCGCAGAACGCGAGCGCGATCGTCAACTCGACGGGTTCGTCGGTCGGCGCCGACACTCCGGGCACGACCGCGTTCAGCCTCAACGTATCGGCGGCGGGGGTCGACTCCGGCCTCAACACGACCAGCGGCCAGGACATCCTTCTGTTCAAGGAGGGCAACCTGATCGTCGGCCGGGTCAGCGGCGGAGCGGACGACGGCAAGGCCGCGTTCGCGATCGCGATCGACCCGTCGACCGGCGTCGTCAGCATGGTCGAGTATCTGTCGATCAACCATCCGAACGCGACTAACCCCGATGACTCGGTGTCGATCGCCAACGGCGCGGTCCTCGCGGTGGCCACGGTTACGGATGCTGACGGAGATTCGGCTTCGCAGTCGACCCCGATCGGCAGCCTGCTGAGCTTCCAGGACTCGGGGCCGATCATGACCTCGGCGCAGAACATCAACATCCAGAACAGCGGCGACGTTGCCCACACGGGCGCCTTCGCCTTCAACCTGGGTGCGGATGGCGCGAATACCGCCACGAACGACGTTATTACGAACGTCACGGGCAGTGCGACGGTCGGCGGTGTTGCGGTCCAGAACTGGACCCTGACGCCGGGCGCCGAAAATGCGACCACCGCGAGCTATTCGTTCAGCTTCGACTATGGGATCGGCGGCGGCAACACCGCGCACGAAACCGGTACGCTGGTGTTCGACAAGGTTGCCGGCACCTACACGGTCGACCTCGACAACCCGATCCAGGGGGTCACGACCATCCTGCAGACGGCGCAAGGCACCTTGTTCCAGGGCTATGAGTTTGGGACCTCGACAGTGGACGGCTCGCAGCCGGCAATCTCGGTAACCCAAATCC
>Ga0111539_10013011_pt1 | contig 10412 bp, 8 predicted proteins | sample RhiMethybrSRZTD1_FD_79667 | JGI IMG/M metagenome (GOLD analysis project Ga0111539, IMG submission 79667) | Populus rhizosphere microbial communities from Tennessee, USA - Rhizosphere MetaG P. TD hybrid SRZTD1 (version 2) (version 2) | ecosystem: Host-associated > Plants > Roots > Rhizosphere >... | reverse complement strand
GACACGCTCGTGATCGGCATCTCGCAGTCCGGCGAGACGCGCGACACGATCGAGGCGATGAAGCTCGCCCGCTCGATGGGCGCGCACACGGTCGCGATCACGAACATGATGGGCTCGCAGATCACGCGCGAGGTCGACTCCGTCCTCTATACGCGGTGCGGGATCGAGATGGCGGTCGCGGCGTCGAAGACGTTCACCGCGCAGCTCTCGCTCCTCTTCCTCGTGGCGCTCAAGCTCGCGCAGGTGCGCGAGACCCTGCCCCCCGGCGAGCTCGAGTACATCGTCAACGCGGTCTACTCGCTCCCCGGCAAGATCGCCCGCTTCCTCGAGGGCGACCACCCGATCGACGAGATCGCGCGCCGCTTCCACGACCGGCCGTTCTTCCTGTATCTCGGCCGGAACATCGGGCTCCCAGTGGCGCTCGAGGGCGCGCTCAAGCTGAAGGAGCTCTCGTACATCCCGACCGAGGCGTACTCGGCGGGCGAGATGAAGCACGGGCCCATCGCCCTCCTCGACGAGCACACCCCCGTCGTGGTCGTCGCGACGCGCATGGAGCGCGTCTACGACAAGCTCGTCTCGAACATCCAGGAGGTCCGCGCCCGCGGCGCCCATGTGATCGCGATCGCGTCGGACGGGAACGAGGACATCCAGCACCACGCGGACGACGTGATCTTCGTCCCGAAGGCGCCCGCCTTCCTGTCGGCCGCGCTCGCCGTGATCCCGCTCCAGCTCCTCGCGTACCGGATCGCGCGGCTCCGCGGGCTGAACGTCGACCAGCCGCGTAACCTCGCGAAGACGGTCACCGTCGAGTAGATGGCCGAGCAGGACGTCGACCCGTTCGCCGACGGCGTGCTCGAGCCGGAGGAGCTCCAGGGCAGCGACCGGCCGTACGACCAGCCGTTCGAATGCGCGTCGTGCGGGCTCGGCCTCGGCGACGACAGCGAGACGACCTGCCCCGCGTGCGGGGCGGATCTCACGCAGCCGGGCGCGCTCGTGCGAACCGACGGCTAGCGCTCGGGACGCGACCGAGGCCCATACCGGCTCTTCACGAGCCCGACGCATCGCGCCGGCATAGGATCCCCGCGAACGTTCGCCGTCAGCGACTTTCAGGGGAGACGAATGTCACGCCGCATCGTCCTTGCCATCGCAGGGCTCGCCGCTGCGCTCGTGCTCGCGCCGGCGGGGCAGACCACGCCGACCGAGATCTTCTTCTCGGAGTACATCGAAGGATCGAGCAACAACAAGGCCCTCGAGATCTTCAACGGCACCGGCACGCCGATCGATCTCGCGACCGGCGGCTACAGCGTCCGGATGTTCTTCAACGGCAACAACGTGTCGACATTGCGGATCGACCTCACCGGCACCATCGCGAGCGGCGACGTCTACGTCGTCGCCCAGGCGCTCGCCAACGGAACGATCCTCGCCCAGGCCGACCAGACGAACGGCTCCGGCTGGTTCAACGGCGACGACGCGGTCGCCCTCTTCAGGGGGGAGACCATGGTCGACGTCATCGGCCAGATCGGCGTCGACCCGGGAACGGAGTGGGGGAGCGGGCTCACGAGCACCGCCGACAACACGCTCCGGCGGAAGTCGACGATCGAGGCCGGCGACGCGGCCGGATCGGACGCATTCGACCCGTCCGTCGAGTGGGACGGCTTCGCGATCGACACGTTCGACGGGCTCGGGGCGCACTCGGGGCCGCCGTCGCCCGAGAGCGCTCCGACCGTGACCGCGACGAGCCCCGTGAACAACGCGACGAACGTCTCGACGAGCTCCGACCTGACGGTCACGTTCAGTGAGCCGGTGACCGTCACGACGGCGTCCTTCGCGATCGCGTGTCCCACGAGCGGTGGACATGCCTTCGCGCTCTCCGGTGGTCCGACCGTCTACGCCCTGAACCCGAACATCGGCTTCGCGGTCGGTGAGACGTGCACGGTCACGGTCGACGACGCGGGCGTCTCCGACGTCGACAGCGACGACCCGCCGGACACGATGACGGCCGATCGCGTGTTCTCGTTCACGACGGTGCCACTCGTGACGACGATCCCGCAGGTGCAAGGTGCGGCGCACGTCTCGCCGCTCGTCGGCCGGACAGTCTCCGTCAGCGGCGTGGTCACGTCCGAGCGACCCAACAGCTTCACGCTGCAGGACGCGGTCGGGGACGGGAACGTCGCCACGCCGGACGCGATCCTCGTCTTCGCCACGGGGATCGGTGGAGCGGTCGCGGTCGGCGACGCCGTCACCGTGTCCGGCGTCGTGACCGAGTTCCGGCCGGGCGGCCCCACCAGCACCAACCTCGCCACGACGGAGATCGCCTCCCCGACGGTGACCCCCGGCGGTCCCGGCGTGACAATCGACGAGACGGTCATCGGCCCGGGAGGCCGCGTGCCGCCTTCGAGCGTGATCGACGACGATGCGTCCGGCAACGTCGAGACGAGCGGATCCTTCGACCCCGCGACCGACGGCATCGACTTCTGGGAGAGCCTCGAGGCGATGCTGCTCCGCGTCGACAACCCGGTCGTCGTCGGGCCGCGAAACGACTTCGGCGAGCTCTGGGTGCTGGCACAGGACGGGGCGGGCGCGGGCGTGCGCACGATCCGGCAGGGCATCGCGATCGGTCCGACCGACTTCAACCCGGAGCGGCTGCAGCTCGACGACGAGATCGTCCCCGGCGCGACTCCGGTGGCGAACGTCGGGGACCACTTCACGTCGGCCGCAGTAGGTGTCCTCGACTACAACTTCGGCAACTACGAGCTGCTGCTCACGAGGGCGCTGACGCGCGTCGACGGCGGGCTCGTGCGGGAGGTGACGCGTTCCCAGACGGCGGACGAGCTCACGGTCGCGAGCTTCAACGTGGAGAACCTCTCGCCGAACGACCCGCCGGCGAAGTTCGCGCGGCTCGCCGGCCTGATCGCCGACAACCTGCGTGCGCCCGACATCGTCGGCGTCCAGGAGATCCAGGACAACGACGGCGTCGTGGGCGGCACGACGTCAACCGTCACGGACGCGACGCAGACGTTCCAGATGCTGATCGCCGCGATCCAGGCGGCCGGTGGGCCGACGTACCGGTTCCGGCAGATCGACCCCGTCGCCCACCAGGACGGCGGCGCGCCGGGCGGCAACATCCGTGTCGGCTTCCTCTTCCGTACCGACCGCGGTCTCGCGTTCGTCGACCGGCCGGGCGGGACGTCCACGGCGGCTAACGCCGTCACCGGCAAGAACAACAAGGTGCAGCTGCTCTACAGCCCGGGCCGTATCGAACCGGCCAACGGCGCGTGGGCCGCGAGCCGAAAGCCGCTCGCGGCCGAGTTCACCTTCCATGGCCAGACGCTCTTCGCGATCGTCAACCACTTCAACTCGAAGACGGGCGATCAGCCCCTCTACGGGCGCTTCCAGCCGCCCGTGCGGTCGAGCGAGGTGCAGCGCCACCAGCAGGCGCAGCTCGTGAACGACTTCGTCGACCAGATCCTCGCGGCCTTCAAGAACGCGCGGGTCATCGTGCTCGGCGATCTCAACGACTTCGTGTTCTCGCAGACGCTGCAGATCCTCGAAGGCGACGGGGCGCTCACCAACCTGATGGATCGGCTGCCGAAGGCCGAGCGCTACTCGTACGTGTTCGAGGGCAACGCACAGGTCCTCGACCAGATGCTGGTGAGCGACAAGCTCGACAAGGCCGATACGAGGTATGACGTCGTCCGCGTCAACGCCGAGTTCGCGGACCAGGCGAGCGACCACGATCCGCAGGTCGCCCGCTTCGTCCTCGACGACGACTGAGCCTGACGCCCGTGGTGGGCGGCGCGCACGAGCGCTGCCCACCACGGCTCAGGTCGCGGCCGTGAGGATCGCGACGATGTCGTCGTAGCCAGCGCTGCGAGCGTGCGCGAGTGCGGTGACGCCCTGGCCGTCGGGGATCGAGACATCGGCGCCGGCGTCGACGAGGAGGCGGACGATCTCGGAGTGCGCGGGCCCGCCGTCCCCGAGGATCACCGCCTCGAGCAGTGCCGTCCAGCCGAGGTCGTTCACGTGGTCGACGTCGATGTCGGTCTCGAGCAGGCGGCGGACGGTCTCGATGTGGCCGCGGTCCGCGGCCGGGATGAGCGCCGTCCCGCCGAAGCGGTTCGTGCGCGTAACGTCGGGATCGGCGCGCAGCACCTCCTCGAGGACGTCGCGAAACCCCGTCTCGCCGGTCGAGAGGAGCGGGTTGGCGCGAGTAGCGTCCTGACGATCGACGTCCGCGCCCGCCTCGAGGAGAAGCCGAACGACCTCCGCATGGCCGCCGTAGGCGGCGTGGGTGACGGCCGTTCGCGCGGCCGAGTCGGTGTCGTCGGGGTCCGCGCCCGCGTCGAGCAGGCGGCGCACCTCGTCCGTGTCGCCCGCCGCGGCTGCCGCGACGAGCGCTCCCGCGGGCGGCGGCGGGCCGCCAGGCTCCTCCGCGGCGCACGCGGCGAAGAGCAGCGCGGCGACGGGCGCGGCAGAGCCGAGCAGTTTCGACCCGATCGTCACGAGCTCCTTTCGACCGTCGTACACGTACCAGCATCGTCACCGGTGCGCGTGCGATCTACGCTCTCGACCGTGGAGTCGCCGCCGTACGCGTCGCGTCGGGCATCCGTCCACCGCCTGCCCGGCGGTGCGACCGAGGAGGACCGGCTGGCGGTCGAGGAGCCGCTCGAGATCCGGATCGGCGGACGTCCGATCGCGGTCACGATGCGCACCCCAGGGCACGACGAGGAGCTGGCGCTCGGATTCTGCCTCACGGAGGGGCTCCACCCGACCGACGCGCAGCCGACCGACGACCTCGCCGCGAACGTCGTCGAGGTCGCCGCGCCCGACGCCGATCTCGGACGCGTCCAGCGGTCGTTCTACACCTCGTCGTCGTGCGGGGTCTGCGGCAAGGGCGCTCTCGAGGCCGTCGCGGTCGAGGCTGCGCGGATTGACGGAGAGCTCAGCGTGCAGTTCGCGACGATCGCGGCGCTTCCGGGCCGCCTGAGGGACGCCCAGGCGACGTTCGCCCTGACCGGCGGGCTGCACGCGACCGGGCTCTTCGCGCCGGACGGGACGATGCTCTGCGTGCGCGAGGACGTCGGCCGCCACAACGCGATGGACAAGGTGCTGGGCTGGGCGCTCCGGGAGGGCCTCGTGCCGCTCGCGGCGTCGGTCCTCTGCGTCAGCGGGCGCCTCTCGTTCGAGCTGGTGCAGAAGGCGGCGGTCGCCGGCTGCCCGGTCCTCGTGGCCGTCGGCGCGCCCTCGTCGCTCGCCGTCGAGCTGGCCGCCGATCGCGGCGTGACACTCGTCGGCTTCGTGCGCGACGGCCGCGCGACCGTCTATACCGAACCCTCCCGGATCGCCCCCTGAGACCGGGGCGGCGGATGCGCGTGAGCGAGCGCATGCCCCTCACAGGCGTCGTCCTCGTCGGCGGTGCCTCGAGGCGCTTCGGCGCGCCGAAGGCGCTCGCGCGCTTCCGCGGCGAGACGCTCCTGGCGCGCGCAACCCGTCTCCTCGCGGAGACCTGCGACGAGGTGCTCGTGGTCGGAAAGCAGGCGGACGGGCTCCCGTTCGAGGTGCTGGACGACGGGACGAGCTCACGCGCGCCCGTGCACGGCGTGCTTGCCGGGCTTCGTCGTGCGCGTCACGACGCGGTCGTCCTGCCCGTCGACGTCCCCCTCATGACCCCGGGCGCGCTCCGGGCGCTCGGCGAGGCAGGCGCGGTGCCGTCGGCGCGGATCCCGCTGCCCGGCGCGTACCCGCGGGCGCTCCTGCCGGTGCTCGAGGCGCGCGTCGCTGCGGGCGAGCCCTCGCTCCGCGGCGTCAACCCGACGACGCTCGAGCTTCCGGGCGGGCTGCTCGTCGACGCCGACACCCCGGAGGCCCTGGCGGAGCTCGCGCAGCCCGGGCACGCGCTCGTCGTCGGCGGCACCGGGATGCTCGCCGGCGTGACGCGCCGGCTCGCCGCGGGCGGACAGCGCGTCACGTGCGTCTCTCGCCACCCGACGCGGCTCGGCGAGGGAGTGACGCCGGTCGCGCAGGACTACCGCGGCACCGAGGGCCTGTCCGCGGCGCTCGCACGCGCGACCGAGGAGCGCGGTCCGATCGAGCTCGCCGTCTGCTGGATCCACGCCGACGCGCCGAAGGCGCCTCGCATCGTGGCGGACGCGCTCGCGCCCGGCGCACGGCTCGTACAGGTCTTCGGCACGGGCGTGTGGCCGCTCGAGCAGGTCCCGCTGCACCTGGCGTACCGACAGGTGCTGCTCGGCTCGGTCGACGGACGCTTGCTGACGCACGAGGAGATCTCCTCCGGCGTGCTCGACGCCGTCGATGCGGACAGGCCCCTCTCCGTGGTCGGTGAACGCACCGCGCAGGTCTCCGACTGAGCGTCGGGCACCGTTGCGAGAGCGAGGTCGTTGCGGCGCCGAAGGCGACGCCTTCAGTGATCTGCGTCGACGTAGGCGGGGATCGAGCCCCAGGATTCGGCTTCCGCCGAATCCTACCTGGCGGGCAGGCCCGGGGTAGATTTGACCGTGACCGCGACGAAAGGAGCTCGTGCATGAAGGGACGCCTCACCACGCCGCTCGTCCGCGACGGGGACGCACTCCGGCCCGCATCCTGGGACGAGGCCCTCGACACGGTGGCGGCGGGGTTCGCGCGTGCCCGCGAGTTGGACGCGTCGACGTCGTTCGGGATCTTCTCGTGCTCCAAGGCGACCAACGAGATGAACTTCCTGGCGCAGAAGTTCGCGCGCCAGGTGATGGGCTCGAACAACATCGACTCGTGCAACCGCACCTGACACGCACCTAGCGTCGTCGGTCTGGCGACGGTGTTCGGAGCGGGCGGCGGGACCTCGTCGTACCGCGAAATCGAGGAGACGGACGTGATCCTCCTCTGGGGCTCGAACGCCCGGGAGACGCATCCCATCTTCTTCCACCACCTCCTCAAGGGGGTGCATGCCGGCGCGCGCCTGTTCGTGGTCGACCCGCGCCGCACGACGTCCGCGCAGTGGGCCGACTGCTGGCTCGGGCTCGACGTCGGCTCCGACATCGCGCTCTCGAACGCCATGGCCCGCGAGATCATCCACGCGGGGCTGCACAACGCTGCCTTCGTGCAGCGGGCGACGGAGGGGTTCGAGGAGTACGCGGCCTCTGTCGAGCCGTTCACCCTCGAGGAGGGGGAGCGGCTGACCGGCGTGCCGGCGGGCGTGATCCGCGAGACGGCGCACGCCTACGCGCGCGCCGATCGGGCGATGATCTGCTGGACGCTCGGGATCACCGAGCACCACAACGCGGTCGACAACGTCCTCGCGCTGATCAACCTCGGCCTGCTCTGCGGCCACGTCGGCCGCTACGGCTCCGGCCTCAACCCGCTGCGCGGGCAGAACAACGTCCAGGGCGGCGGCGACATGGGCGCGATCCCGAACAAGCTGCCCGGCTTCCAGGACCTCGAGCGCGACGACGAGGCGCGCGCACGGTTCGAGGCGGCCTGGGGGGCGCCGATCCGCCCGCAGTACGGCTGGCACCTGACGCAGATGTTCCACGCCATGGACCGCGGTGAGCTGCGGACGCTCTACGTCATCGGCGAGAACCCCGCGCAGTCGGAGGCGGACGTCAACCACGCGCGCAAGCTGCTCGGCGCGCTCGACCTGCTCGTCGTCCAGGACATCGTGATGACGAGGACCGGGGAGATGGCGGACGTCGTGCTGCCCGGGACCGCCTCGTGGTGCGAGGCGGAGGGCACCGTGACGAACAGCGAGCGCCGCGTGCAGCGCGTCCGCAAGGCGCTCGATCCTCCGGGCGAGGCACGGGACGACACGTGGATCCTCGCGGAGCTCGCGCGTCGCCTCGGCCACGACTGGGGGCACCCGTCGGCAGAGGAGATCTGGAACGAGTGCCGCTCGCTGTCGCCGATGCACGGCGGCATGCGCTACGACCGGCTCGAGGCGATGCGCGGGCTCCAGTGGCCGTGCCCGGACGAGGAGCATCCCGGCTCGCAGTTCCTCCATGGCCGGCTGTGGGCCGAGCCGGTCGAAGGTCCCCTCGCCCCGTTCAGCGTCGTCGAGGCGAAGCCGCCGTTCGAGGCGCTCGACGCGGACTATCCGATCCGCCTCACCACCGGGCGGCGGCTCGAGTCGTTCAACACCGGCGCGCAGTCGAACCGCTACCGCTCGCCGCTCCATCGCGGCGAGTCCCTCGACCTCTCGCCCGAGGACGCGGAGCGCCTCGAGATCGCCGACGGTGAGATCGTGCAGGTCTCCTCGCGGCGCGGCTCGGTCGAGGCGCCCGCGCGGATCGACCCTTCGCTCCGTGCCGGGCTCGCCTTCATGACGTTCCACTTCCCCGACGAGGTCGACGTGAACCAGCTCACGATCGACGCGACGGACCCGAAGTCCGGCACGGCCGAGTTCAAGGCCGCCGCCGTCCGCGTCGAGAAGCTGGCCCGGGCACCGCGGGAGGCGTCTGCCGGCACGCGTGAGCCCGCCGAGGCGTCCGCCTGATATGGACCTCAAGCTCGTCCCGCTCGCGGAGCCGACCGCCGGGGAGCGCGCTGCGCTCGACGAGGTCCTGGGGGCGCCCGCGTCCGGCTGGGAGGGCGGAGCGCGCGAGGCGGGGCCCGAGGGCAACACCGCGTCGGGCGGGCACGCGGCCCGCGAGCGGCGTCACCTGCTCCTCCCGGCGCTGTGGGCGCTGCAGGAGCGGGTCGGCTGGATCAGCCCCGGCGGCCTGAACGAGATCTGCCGACGGCTGTCCGTGCCGCCGGCCGACGCCTTCGGCGTCGCGACGTTCTACGCGCTCTTCGCGCTCGAGCCGCGGCCCCCACGCGTCGTCCACGTGTGCGACGACATCGCGTGCCGCTGCCACGGCTCGGACGAGCTCGTCGCCCAGCTGGAGGAGCGATTCGGGCGCGAGGGCGAGCTCTCCGACGACGGCTCGGCGACCTGGTACCGGAGCCCCTGCCTCGGCCAGTGCGACCGTGCCCCGGCGGCCGTCGTCGCTGTCGCCGGCGACGCGCCGCTCGACCGGGCCCAGGCGCCGACGAGCGCGGCGGCGGTGCTCGAGCTCCTGGCGGGTGCCGAGCCGGGCCCCTCCCCCGCGGCCCCGCTCCCGCAGGCGGGCGATCCCTCCCTGCGCCTCCTCAGGCGCGTCGGCGCCGTCGACCCGTCGAGCCTCGACGACTACCGCGCGCACGGCGGCTACGTCGCGTTGCGGCGCGCGGTCGAGCTCGGCCCGGAAGGCGTCCTCCGCGAGGTGAGCGACTCCAAGCTCGTCGGGCGCGGCGGCGCGGCGTTCCCGACGGGCGTCAAGTGGGAGGCCGTCGCGCGCCAGCCCGTCCGGCCGCACTTCCTCGTCGTCAACGCCGACGAGTCGGAGCCCGGGACGTTCAAGGATCGCGCCCTCATGGAGGGGGACCCGTTCGCCGTCGTCGAGGCGATGACCATCGCGGGGTACGCCACCGGCTGCGAGCGCGCGTACGTCTACCTCCGCGGCGAGTACCCCGAGGCGCTTCACGCGCTCCGACATGCGCTCGACGCCGCGCGGCAGCGCGGCTTCCTCGGTCCCGACGTGATGGGCGAGGGCTTCTCGTTCGACGTCGAGATCCGCCGCGGCGCGGGCGCCTACATCTGCGGCGAGGAGACGGCGATCTTCGAGTCGATCGAGGGGAAGCGGGGCGAGCCGCGGAACAAGCCACCGTTCCCCGTCGAGGTCGGCCTGTTCGGCAAGCCGACGGTGGTCAACAACGTCGAGACCCTCGTCAACGTCCTCGACGTCGTCGAGCGCTCGGGCCCGTCGTTCGCAGAGATCGGAACGGACGGGTCGTCGGGCACGAAGCTGCTGTGCCTCTCGGGGCACGTCGCGCGGCCCGGGACCTACGAGGTCACGTTCGGCACGACCCTCCGCCAGCTGCTCCAGCTGGCGGGCGGCGTTCCGGGCGGAAAGGAACTGCAGGCGGTGCTGCTGGGCGGCGCCGCCGGCAGCTTCCTCGGGCCCGACGACCTCGACCTGCCGCTGACGTTCGAGGGCGCGCGCGCCGCGGGCACCACGCTCGGCTCGGGGGTCGTGCTCGTCCTCGACGAGACCGTCGACCTCCCGCGCGTGTTGATGGGCATCGCCGCGTTCTTCCGCAACGAGTCCTGCGGCCAGTGCGTGCCGTGCCGCGTCGGCACGGTCCGCCAGCAGGAGGCGCTCGCACGGCTCGTCGCGGGTGAGCCCCGCGGCGGCGTCGGGCGGGAGCTGGCGCTCATCGGCGAGGTCGGCCAGTGCATGCGCGACGCGTCGATCTGCGGGCTCGGCCAGACGGCCTCGAGCGCGGTCGAGTCGGCCATCCGGCGCCTCCACGTCTTCCAGGGAGATCCGGCATGAGCGAGCTCCTCGCCCCGAAGCGAATGGTCGAGCTCGAGGTCGACGGGCAGCCGGTCCGCGTCTTCG
>Ga0111539_10013010_pt1 | contig 10412 bp, 8 predicted proteins | sample RhiMethybrSRZTD1_FD_79667 | JGI IMG/M metagenome (GOLD analysis project Ga0111539, IMG submission 79667) | Populus rhizosphere microbial communities from Tennessee, USA - Rhizosphere MetaG P. TD hybrid SRZTD1 (version 2) (version 2) | ecosystem: Host-associated > Plants > Roots > Rhizosphere >... | reverse complement strand
CCGCCGCGGCCGGAAACGTGTCGTCCCTCGACCCGCTGGTTGACGAGGCGATCCGGCTGCTCGATCGCTCCACCCGCCGGGCGACGGCGGCGCAGGCCGCCTCGAACCCGCCGCCCCGGCGCTGATCCGGGCGAGGCTTGATCCGCCCGCGCTGATTGGGCACCATCGCCGGCATGCGTTCACCCATCGTGCCGTTGCTGTTCTCCGTCGCTGTCGCCGTCGCCGTCGCCTCGTCGGCGTGCGGCCCCTCGATCGATCCCGCCGCCAAGGCCGACATCGACCGCCGGGTCTCCGTGCTGCAGGCCGGTTCCATCGTCGTGTCTGCCCCGGCGCCCGGCGTGTTCACGCCGCTGCCGTTGGCGGTCGGGCAGTGGACGCAATACAAGATGACCAACGACAAGAACGAACCGTCGTTCCTCACCTACAAGATCGTCGGCCAGGACGGGGACGCGATCTGGATCGAGGTGGTCAACGAGAGCTACCAGGGGAAGACGATTCAGAAGATGCTGGTCGCCTTCGGCAGCCGCATGGACCCGAGCCAGGTCCAGATCCGCGCGGTCACGACGAAAGACGTGAAGGGCACCGTCACCGAGATGCCGCCGCCGGTGATCCAGATGATGCAGGCGACCTACCGCAGCGCGGTCGCGATGTTGATCATCAACTGGCAGGGCCTGCCGCAGGAGAGCGCCACGGTCCCGGCGGGGCGCTTCGAGGGCTGCTTCAAGACGCGCACCGACGCGCAGTGGGGCCCCTGGCGCAGCGTCGCGGATTCGTGGTCACACCCGGTGGTTCCTCTGTCCGCCGCGGTCCGTTCGCAGGGCGTCGACCGCCAGTTCACGATGGAGCTCACCGCGTTCGGGAACAGCGGCGCCGTCAGCGAGATGTGACCGGCGCGTCAGCGTGGGCTTCGACCACGCCGTGAACGAAGCGCAGCTTTTCGGTGGCGGCCGGGGCGAGAACGAATGGATAGGGGTCCGGCGTCCCGAAGCTGCGATTCATGCTGTTGAGGGCGACCGTGACCGGGATCCAGCCGTTCATCAGGTCGTCGAAGGAATGCAGGTCGAGGCGCCGCGCCGTGAGCGAAGGCCCGGGCGCGCCGTCCGCCGGCGTCGGCCGCAGCGACAGCCCGTGGGCGCGTGCGGTCTGCAGGCCGTCGACGATGTGAAGGTAGTGGGCCCAGGTTTCGGCCCAATCCTCCCAGGGGTGCATCGTGGCGTAAGCGCTCACGTAGCGATCCCACCAGCCGTCGGGAGCGCCCCGTTGATAGTGCCGCTCCTGGGCCCACGCGTAGTCTTCCCGTTCGTCGCCGAACAGCGCGCGGAAACGACGGAGATGCGCGCCGCCGGCCACCAGCCGCTCCCAGTAGTAGTGGCCGCTTTCATGCCTGAAGTGCCCGAGCACCGTCCGATAGGTCTCACCCAGGTAAACGCGCATCTTTTCCCGAAAGGGGTCGTCGGCCTCGGCGAGATTGATGGTGATGAGCCCCTCGTCGTGGCCGGTGAAGACCTTGCTGTCGGCGCCGTCCGCGAGAAAGTCGAACGCCAGCCCGCGTTCCGGATTCTCCGCCTTCGTCTCGACCGGCAATCCCAGACCGAGCAGCGTGTAGAGCAGGCGCCGCTTCGCGATCTCCATCCGGTGCCACGCCTCCTTCGCGCCCGCGTTCGCGAGGTTCGGAATCATGTGGTTGAGACGGCACGAGCGGCAGTAGTCGTCGCCGTCGTCCACGGAGACCGCCCAGTTGCAGACCTCGTGTTCCGTCGAATTGCGACAGAAGCGGTAGCTGCGCCCGGCCGCCGCCGCGGACAGGGCTCGCCAGCGGCCGTCGCCGCTGTCCCCCTCCGGCTCCAGCGCGCTGACGACGTTGCTGTCGGGCAGGAAGGCGAGCGCGTGCCCGCACCGCGTGCACTTGACGCTCTCGAAGAAGACGACCTGCTCGCAGCTGTCACATCTGAAGATGTTCATGTGGTCCCGGCGCCGCGATCGGCCTTTCGATTTGGGTGTCGACCCCGACCAGGTCAAGGTGCGGATTGCTTCTTGACCTTGCGGTTCGCACGCCCAGAGTGATCTGGGCTCCTCTGCGGATCCAGAACCTTAAACGATTCGGTCGGCGTTTCCTGTCCTGATGCGGGAACAGGTGCACTGGTACGCGCGGACGCCGAGGCAACCGCCGATCCCGCTCGAGGGGCGGATCAACGCGGACGTGGTGGTGGTGGGCGGCGGCATGGCGGGCCTCGCGGCGGCCGAGTGGTTGCACGATCAAGCGGGGCGGGAGGTCGTGCTCCTCGAGTCATCCTTCTGTGGCGGCGGTGCGACCGGCCGATCGTCGGGGTTCATCACCCCCGATTCCGAGCTGCAGGTGAGCGACCTCATTCGCCACTTCGGCGCGGACGAGGCGCGACGCCTGTGGCTGGCCGCCCACGGCGCGTGCGAGCACATTCGCCGCAACGTCGAGCGGTTCGGCATCTCCTGCGACCTGGTGCCGGCCGACTGCCTCTATCTCGGGGCGGGTCGTCGCGGGTTCGCCGCCGTCCGGGAGGAGCATGCGTCGCGCGAGCGCCTGGGGTTCGACAGCCGACTTCTCGTCAGGCGCGCGCTGGGGGCCGTGCTCGGCTCCGACCGGTATGACGCCGGCGTGCGATACGGGCGCACCTTCGCCATCGATCCATACGCCTACGCACAGGGACTGAAAACGGCGTTGGCGGCGCGCGGCGTACGGATCTTCGAGGGGACGCCCGCGGTGACCTTGGTCCCGGGGCGCGTGGAGACGCCTCACGGCGCGGTCTCGGCGCGGCACCTCGTGGTGTGCCTCGACCGCTTCGCGCGCGAGCTGGGCGTCAGCCGTGACACCTGGCATGCGCAGACCTTCGTCATCGCGAGCGAGCCCCTCGACCGCAAGCTGCAGGACCGCGTGTTCCCCGATGGCCCGGTGCTGGCCTGGGATACCGACCTCATCTACCAGTACTTTCGTCTCACGGGCGACGGCCGGCTGCTCATCGGTGGCGGGACCCTGCGTGAAACCTACGCGCGCGCCCGGACCGACAGCGGCACGCCCGGACGGCTGGCGCGGTTCGCCCGCAAGACGTTCCCGGCTCTGGCCGACGTGCGCTTCGAGAGCTACTGGCCCGGTCTCATCGGCGTCACCCGTGATCTGCTGCCGCTCGCTGGTGCCAATCCGCAGCGCCCCGATCAGATCCTGGCCGCCTGCGCCGCCGGCCTACCCTGGTCGATTCTCGCCGGCCAGGCCGCGGCACGCGCCGTTGCCGGCGCCACCACCGATCTCGATGGCCGTTTCTCGCCGGCGCGCCACTTCGAGCTCGCCGGCCTTGGCGCGATCCTTCCGTTGCCACTGAGTTTCGCCGTGTCCCACCTCTACAACAAGCTCGCCGGGCGAAAACCCGAGACTGTGGCGAAGCCGCGTTGACCCACCGATCCCGGAATGGCTGGACATCTAGACGCTATGAGACACCGCCCCCGGTCTCGTTCGCTGCTTCGCGTGTGGCCGTTTGTCTCCCTCGCGGTGCTGGCCTGTGCCCAAGGCCCAGATTCGCCGGGGGAACCAGGCGCCTGGCCGCTCGAAGGTAGGCTGGAAACGGTTGTTGTCGAGGGGCCCCGGGGCACCACCAAGCACTTCCTGGTGCCCGACGACGGCTCGGCGGCGTTCGAGCTCGATTTCGACGTGGCCCCGACCGCGGGCTCGGGCGCGCGGATCGGCGTCCGCGGCCGCTTCGTCGACAGCGCGGACGGCGCGCGGTTTCGCGTCTCGGCGTTCGACGACGCGCTGACCCCGACGGGCGCGACGGAGACGCGCGCGGGCGCGCTGTCGGCGGCGCCGCCCGAGAAGACGCGCACGATCGCCTTCGTGATGGTGGACTACGGTGAGGGCGTCAACGTCACCGCCGCGAACGCCCAGCGGTTCATGTTCAGCACGACGCAGCCCGGGCCGACGCTGGGCATCGGCGCGAACGACAAGTCGACGCTGCAGTTCTACGACGAGACCAGCTTCGGGTTCTTCGGCGTTTCGGGCGGGGTGGAAGGTCCGCTGCAGTGGACGGGCGCGGCGGCGTGCAACGGCTCGGGCGGAAGTCAGCTCGCGCAAATGCTGCGCCCGATGGTCCCGACGACGTACGGCCACTACATCTGGTACTACGGCTCGGTTCAGTCGGCGTGCGAATACGGCTGGGGCAGCCTGGGGAACTGGAACACGCCGTCCAGCAACGTGTGGTTCAACGGCGCCCTGTTCGACGGCGCCATCACGCACGAGATCGGACACAACCTCGGCTACCAGCACGCGTCGTCGATCAAGTGCAGCGGCACGCCGCTGGCCAACGATCCGCTGACCTGCACGACCACCGAATACGGCAGCGCCATCTCCATCATGGGGAACACCTCGAACGGCCACATGATGGCGCTGGAGAAGTGGTACGCGGGGTGGTTCAAGGGCTGCAACGCCGTGCGCGTTCGCTCGAGCGGGACGTTCAACCTCCTGCCGATCGAAACCGCGTGCGGCGGCGGCGTCCAGGCGCTGCAGATCCCGATGCCGGTCACGACCCGGCAGTTCGATCCGGCGCAGACGACCACGGCCCCGATCCGCTACTACTACCTCGAGTACCGGAACGGCAGCGGTCTCGACACCGGCATGACCCCGGCGGTGTACGTCGTCGCCTCCGACGACATCGCGGCGCCGAACCGGGTCTGCGCGCGCAGCGTGCAGCTGGACATGAACCCGTCGACGAACCCGCTGAACGGCATGACGGCGGGTCAGTCGTTCACGGATCCCGCGGGCGGGGTGATGTTCTCGGTCACGAGCCTGAACGCGGCCAGCGCGGTCGTCAGCGTCACGCTGAGCGCGGCGGCCATGCCGAACACCTGCATGGACGGTTCGGAGCTGGCGGGCTCCGGGCCTGCGACCTGCGGCGGCGGCACGGGCGGAACGGGCGGCGCCGGTGGTGCGACGGGCACCGGCGGCACGACGGGAACCGGCGGCGGCGCGGGCGGACGCGGCGGCACGACGGGAACGGGCGGCGCAGCCGGGCGCGGCGGCGCGACGGGAACGGGCGGCGGTGCGGGCGGACGCGGCGGCACGACGGGAACGGGCGGCGCGGGCGGACGCGGTGGCACGACGGGAGCTGGCGGCGCGAGCGCAACGGGCGGGGCGACTGGAGCGGGCGGCGGCGGCGCGACAGGCACGGCGGGGAGCGCGGGTGGCGCAGCCGGACGCGGTGGAACCGCCGGCGGCGCGGCAGGCGGTGCGACCGGCGCGGCCGGCACCGGCGTGATCAGCACGGGCGGTGCCATCGGAACGGGCGGCGCGACGGGAACGGGCGGCGCGGGCGGCCTGGCCGGCGTTCAGGGAGGCGGCGGCGCGACCGGTGGCAGCGGCCCGGGTCAGGCCGAAGGCGGCTGCGCCTGCGCGCTCGGCGCGTCGTCGCCCGGCCACGGCCTGAGCCTGGCGATCGCCTTCGGGCTGGTCGGTGTCGTGTGCCGCCGTCGCCGGCGATCGGTCCGCTAGCGACGCCGGCTTGCGAGCGGTGCGGGGCGTGGTTATGCGCTTGCCATGGCGAACGTGGCCGAGGCGATTGTCGAAACCCTGATCGCCGCGAAGGTCCGGCGGATCTACGGCCTGGTCGGCGATTCCCTCAACGCACTGACCGACGCCCTGCGCCGATCCGAACAGATCGAGTGGATCGGTGTCCGGCACGAGGAGGCGGCGGCATTCGCCGCCGGCGCGGACGCGCACCTGACCGGCGCGCTGGCGGTGTGCGCGGGCAGCTGTGGCCCGGGCAACATGCATCTCATCAACGGCCTCTACGATTGTCACCGGAGCCGGGTTCCGGTGCTGGCCCTCGCGGCGCAGATTCCCAGCGCCGAGCTCGGCACCAACTACTTCCAGGAGACCAGGCCCGACATCCTGTTCAAGGACTGCAGCCATTTCTGCGAACCGGTGACCCAGCCGGGGCAGATCCGGCGCCTGTTGCCGCTCGCGATCCGCACGGCGCTGGGACGCCAGGGCGTATCCGTGTTGACGATCTCCGGCGACGTCGCGCTGCGCGAGGTTCCGGACGGGGCGCCGGTGCTGGCGGACGATTCGGTGTTTTCGCCGCGCGATCGCGCCGCCGAGCTGCGCCCCGCCGACGGCGAGCTCGCGAAGCTGGCCCGGCTGCTGACCGAAGACGGCAAGAAGATCACGATCCTGGCCGGGGCGGGCTGCGCCGGCGCCCACGACCAGCTGGTCGCGACGGCCGCGGCGCTGGAAGCGCCGATCGTGCATGCGCTCCGCGGCAAGGAGCACGTCGAATACGACAACCCCTACGACACCGGCATGACCGGCCTGCTCGGATTCGCGTCGGGCTACTACGCGATCATGGACTGCACCCTGCTGCTGATGCTGGGGACGGATTTTCCGTATCCGCAGTTCTATCCGCCCAAGGCGATCGTCGCGCAGGTGGACGTGCGTTCGGAAAACCTGGGGCGCCGCGGACCGCTGCACCTCGGCCTGGTGGGCGACGTGCGGACGACGCTGGCCGCGCTGTTGCCGCTCATCGAGGGAAAGCGAAAGTCGCACCGCAAGCACCTGGACAACGCGCTCGCCCACTATCGCAAGGCGCGGCGCGCGCTCGATGATCTGGCAACCGGCGAGCCGGGGCGAACGCCAATCCACCCTCAGTACCTCACCCGCGTCGTCGACGGACTCGCGGCGCCAGACGCTATCTTCACCTGCGACGTCGGGCTGCCGACGCTGTGGGCGGCGCGCTATCTGACGATGAACGGGCGGCGGCGGCTCGTCGGTTCATTCAGCCACGGCAGCATGGCCAGCGCGATGCCGCAAGCCATGGGGGCGCAGCTGGCGTTTCCGGATCGGCAGGTGATCTCGCTGTCGGGAGACGGCGGGTTCAGCATGCTGCTCGGCGATCTGCTCACCATCCGCCAGCGGAAGTTGCCCGTGAAGATCGTCGTCTACAACAACGGCGCCTTCGGCTTCGTCGAGCTGGAGATGAAGGCCGCCGGGCTGCTCGAATACGGCACCGGCCTCGACAACCCAAATTTCGCGGACATGGCGCGCGCCATGGGCATTCACGGTGCGCGCGTCGAGGATCCCGGCGAGCTCGAAAGCGCGCTGAAGTCGGCGTTACATCATCCCGGGCCGGCCGTGATCGACGTGGTCGTGAACCGCCAGGAGCTCGCGATGCCACCGACAATCACCGCCGAGCAGGCCAAAGGGTTCACGCTGTACATGCTGAAGGCGGTTCTGAGCGGCCGCGGGGACGAAGTGCTGGACCTCGCCAAGTCCAACCTCTGGCGTTGACGGGCCGCTACTTGGCCGGCTTGCCCGCGTCCTTGGCGGGCTCCGTCTTGGGCGCACCCGGCTCTTTGGGACGAGCGTAGACGCCGGTCAGCTTGGCGGGTTTGCCGATCACGTTGGCGTTGGCGTTGAAGCCGACATAGGCCGCGGTCGCGCCGGGCGGGACGTCGAGCTTGTCGACCTTCAGCGGGTACAGCATGAAGTTGTAGTGGTGCTTGGGGCCGGGCGGCGGGCAGACGCCAACGTAGCCGGGCTTGCCCATGTCGGTGTTGCCCTGGACGGCCCCCTTGGGCAGACCGGCGCCCGCGGCGTCACCCGCGCCCTCGGGCAGCGACGTCGCGTCGGCGGGGATGTTGTAGACGATCCAGTGCCAGAAGCCGGAGCCGCCGGTCGGCGCGTCGGGGTCGTGGACCATGAGCGCGAAGCTTTTGGTGCCGGCGGGCGGGTTCTTCCATTCGAGCGCCGGCGACTTGTTCTCGCCGGTGCAGCCCATGATGTTGCCGGCGTTCTTCTGCTCGATGGTGCCGTTGTTCTTGAACGCGGCGCTGGTGAGCGCGAAGGGCGCAGCGGAGGCCGTGCCGGCCGTGAACAGCAAGACCGCCGCGCCGATTCCAATGACGTTTCGCATAGTTCGCTCCTTGCAATGGGGCAAAGCTGGAAAACGCCGCAAAACCTAACAACTCATCCATGGACGTCAATCGAACGGGCGCATGTATCCTCGGGCGCGATGCCGAAACGGGTGCGCGCCGACCTCGCGCTGGTCGATCAGGGGCTGGCGCCGTCGCGCGAGAAGGCGCGCGCGCTGATCCTGGCGGGCGAGGTGCTGGCCGGCGATCGACCGATCGCGAAGGCGGGCGATCTGATCGACGAGGGGGCGGAGCTGCGCCTGCGGTCGGCGCCGATGCCCTACGTGTCGCGCGGCGGCGTCAAGCTCGCGCACGCGCTGGAGGTGTTCGGCGTCGACGTGCGCGGCGCGATCGCGCTCGACGTGGGCGCGTCGACGGGGGGCTTCACCGACTGCCTGTTGCAGCGGGGCGCGGCCCGCGTCTACTGCGTCGACGTCGGGCAGGGGCAGCTCGACTGGAAGATGGCCTCGGACGCGCGCGTGCGCGTGCTCGACCGCGTGAACATCCGGCTCGCGCCCGCCGACCTCTTGCCCGAGCCCGTGGACGTCATCGTCGTCGACGTATCGTTCATCTCGCTGCGGCTCGTGTTGCCCGCGCTGCGGCCCCTGGCGAAGCCGGGCGCGCCCGTCGTCGTGCTGGTCAAGCCGCAGTTCGAGGTCGGGCGCGCCGACGTTGGAAAGGGCGGGATCGTGCGCGACGACGCGGCGCGGGCGCGCGCGCTCGCCGAGGTGCGCGCTGCGGCCGCCGCGCTCGGCTACGAGGTGGGCGCCGACACGGTGTCGCCGATCACCGGCGGCAAGGGCAACGTCGAGTACCTGCTCGCGCTGCGGACGCCGGCCGTCGCTACTGAAGCTTGATCTTGCCGGTTCCGGCGCAGAAAGAAATGATCGCGGGTACGGTCTCGACGGAATCGGGGGCGTACGAATAAGGGACGCCGACCGGAGGCGCGGCACGGATGATGTCGGGGACGAAGCCGGGGGGGAACTTGTCGGTCGTCTCCGTCATCGTGCCGGACATCAGATCTTGATAGGTCGTCGCGACCGGGAGGGTGAGGGGTTCGTCGAAGACGTTGTGGTCGACGAGGACGGCCGCGGCGCTCTCCGACACGACACCGAACGAGCCGACGTTCTGAAAATGGTTGTTGAACACGTGGGCGGTTCCCCAGCGCACGCGCGGGCCCGAGTTGACGTTCAGGAACAGGTTGTGGTGGTAGGTCACCGACAGCGCCGCGTCCTCTGCCATCTGCAGCACGTTTGACGAGTGCCCGACGAGGGTCGCGTCTTTGTGATCGTGAAACAGCGTCCAGGAGACCGTCACGTGCGATGAGCCGTGCGTGATGTCGACGAGGCCGTCGTAGCCCGACGTCATGTCGTCCCGATCGCTCGACAGATCGCAGTGGTCGATCCAGATGTGGTGCGAGCCGAGAATTGTGATCGCGTCACCTTCGCCCACGTAGACCTTGGAGATCTTCAGGTTTCGCAGGATCACGTTGTCGGCGTAGCTGAGATCGAGGCCCGCGCCGGTCAGCCCAGAGCTGTCGCCCATGCCGATGAGCGTCTTGTTTCCGCCCCGAAGGTCCTTGTCGAGAGTCAGCTTTACTGTGGTGGTCGTCGTGAACATGCCGTCGAGGAGGATGACCGCTGGTTCGAGGCGCTGCAGCTCGGCGGTGAGTCTGTCGATCTCGCGAACGATCACCGGCGGGCTGTCGCCGCCGCCCGTCGTCACCTGTCCGGTGCCGCCGTCCACGCCTCCCGCCACCGCTGCCCAGCCGAGGGCCGTCGTGTCCGGGCAGGTGTCGGGCCCGCCCGTCCCGCCCGTCCCGCCCGTCCCGCCGGTCCCGCCCGTCCCGGGCGCGTAGGGATAAACCCGCGCCACGCCACACGCGGTCGCGATCAGCAGGGGGAGGGCAAGCAAGGCGAGGCGGAACACCCCGCAATATTACGTCAACAAGCGAGCCCGCGTTATGCTGCGGCGCGATGCTGATCTTTGTGACCGGGGCCGCCGGATTCATCGGGTCGCACCTGTGCGAGCGCCTGTGCGCCCGGGGCGACGACGTGATCGGGTTCGACAACTTCGATCCGTTCTATCCGCGCGCCGAGAAGGAAAAGAACCTCACCAAGCTGCGCGCGGAGGCGAAGTTCACGTTCATCGAGGGCGACATCCGCGACGCCGAGGCGCTCGAGCGGGTGTTCGCCGAGCGGCACCCGGAGGTGGTGGTGCACCTCGCGGCGCTGGCCGGCGTGCGCCCGTCGCTGGCCGAGCCGGCGCGCTACGCGGACGTCAACGTGACCGGCACGCAGCGCGTATTCGATGCGTCGCGCGCGCACGGCGTCACGCGCTTCGTGTTCGGGTCGTCGTCTTCGGTGTACGGGCGTGACAGCCAGCCGCCGTTCAAGGAATCGGATCCCTGCCTGACGCCGCTGTCGCCCTACGCGGCGACCAAGCGCGCGAACGAGCTGATGCTGTTCGCCGCCCACCATCTGTAT
>Ga0111539_10013009_pt1 | contig 10413 bp, 3 predicted proteins | sample RhiMethybrSRZTD1_FD_79667 | JGI IMG/M metagenome (GOLD analysis project Ga0111539, IMG submission 79667) | Populus rhizosphere microbial communities from Tennessee, USA - Rhizosphere MetaG P. TD hybrid SRZTD1 (version 2) (version 2) | ecosystem: Host-associated > Plants > Roots > Rhizosphere >... | reverse complement strand
GACGTAGTCGTAGGGATTGGTTGCGAACGCGCGCCAACGCTCCTCGGTTTCGGACAGCGCGGCTTCGGCTTCGACGCGGTCGCTGATGTCCTCTACCACGGCGACCAGCCCGCTACCCTCGAGCGGACTCTGCTCGGCCGTCAGGCGCACGTACGCGAGCTCGCCGTCCGAAGGCCGCAAAACGCGGAACTCGATGGTCGTGACCCCGGCATCGGCGGCGCACGCGGAGCGCAGCGCGGCCAGAACCCGTTCCGCGTCGTCCGGATGAATCGAGTGCGCGAACAGCGCAGCGTTCGGCTGCTCGGAGGAATCGAGCCCGAACAGCCGGCACGCTGCTTCGTCCCACTCGTAGCTCGCGCCGGCCACGTCGAACCAGACGGTTCCCACGCCCGCGAGGCGCTGTACGGTTCGCAGTGTCAGCGCGACCCGCTCGGCCTCGCGCTCCTGTAGCGAGCGAGCGGCGCGGGCGAGCGGCGGCGTGCGCAGCCGTCCGCTCGAAGGCTCGGAAGCAAACGAGCTTTCGAGACCTTCGCCCGTGGCGCGAGGGACGGGAGTCCGCGACATTCCCGAGCTCAAGCCTAGAAAGGCGCAAAGCGCCTGTAAACGGTGCTCGTGCGGGACCGACCAGGCGGCCGATTACGTCCGTTTCCTTCAAGCTATTGCGGCCAAAAACCGCGACGCTGGGTCACGAGGAGCCAACAGCAATGCCGGAGAGAAAGAGTCACAAGCTGACCGTGATGGGGGGCGACCCGCTGATGGGCGTGGTCAGGAGCGCCATCATGGGCGGTACCGGGCTCGACACCAAACAGCTCGGACGAAAGCCGCTGATCGCGGTCGCCAACTCACACTCGGAGCTGACGACCGGTCATTCGCACCTCGCCGCACTCGGCCAGAAGGTCAAAGACGGGATCGTCGCCGCGGGCGGCATCGCCGTCGAATTCAACGTCCCGGCGCCGTGCGACGGCGTGGCGATGGGTCACGAGGGCATGCGCTACGTGCTCGCCCAGCGCGATCTGATCGCGGACATGGTCGAGACCCACGTGCGCTCACAGCTGTTCGACGGCCTGGTCACGATCGCGAGCTGCGACAAGATCAATCCCGGCATGCTGATGGCGGCGGCGCGGCTCGATCTGCCGTCGATCTACCTGAGCGGCGGGCCCGGAATGTGGGACATCAGGAACAAGCGCAAGCGCCAGACGCGCAGCGTCGACCACAAGGATTACGAGGATCCGTCGCAGAAGGTGTCGACGACGACCTGCGCCTCGTGCGGCTCGTGCGAGATCATGGGCACCGCCAACACGATCCAGAGCCTGGCCGAGGTACTGGGCATGTGCCTGCCCGGCTCTGCGAACACGCCGGGCTTCCACCCCGACAAGCTGCGCTACGCGCGCGCCACCGGCGAGCGGATCGTGGCGATGGTCGAAGAAGGGCTGACCGCTCGCAAGATCATGACGCGCGAGGCGATCTTGAACGCGGTGATCATGGATCTGGCGATCGGCGGCTCGACCAACACCACGCTGCATCTACCGGCGATCGCCCACAGTCTGGGGCTCGAGCTGCCGCTGTCGGTGTTCAACGAATACAACGAAAAGATCCCGACTTTGCTGGCGATCAGCCCGAACGGCCCATTCGGCTTGATCGATCTCTGGGCCGCGGGCGGCATCGGCGCGGCCATGAAGACGATGAAAGCCGACCTCCATCTGGATTGCATGACCGTGCTGGGAAAGCCGCTCGGCGAGGTGATCGACGCTCACTACGCCGTGAGCGATCCGGACGTCGTCCCGCCACGGAACAAACCGGCGCGCGAGCAGGGCGGCACCGTGATCTTGTTCGGAAATCTGGCTCCCGACGGCGCGGTTGTGAAAGCTTCGGCGGTCCGCCCCGACATGCTCACGTTCACTGGACCGGCGCTATGCGTCGACTCCGAAGACGAGGCTCGCGACGCGCTGATGCAGGGCCGAGTCAAGGACGGGAGCGTGATCGTGATTCGTTACGAGGGTCCGAAGGGCGGCCCCGGCATGCCGGAGATGCTGAGCATCACGATGATGCTCGAGATGATGGGCTTGAAGCGCACGGCGTTGATCACCGATGGCCGGTTCTCGGGCGCAACGGCGGGACCCTGCGTCGGTCACCTCTCGCCGGAAGCTTACGAGGGCGGGCCGATCGCGGCGCTCGAGGACGGCGACATGATCACGATCGACGTCCCGAAGCGCCGGATCGAGGTCGCGCTCGGCGAAGCGGAGATGAAGGAACGGCTGAAGAAGGTGCGCCGCGTCGAAAAGCCGGCGCACGGCTTCATGCGCCGCTACCGAAAGAGCGTGAGCTCGGCTACCCGCGGCGCGATCTTGGAGTAGGAAAAAAGCCTAATCACCAGCTCACGGCGTCGATGTACGCGGCGCCCGTGTAGCTCGCGTTGGTGGTGAACTCGACGCCTAGCTGCGCGAGCGGCGTGACCGCGTTCGCCGGCACCTGCACCGTGATCGTGTTCCACTGATTGGTCACGAGCTGGCCGATGGTGCGAAAGCTTCCGGTCCATGCCCAGCCCCCGCCCGCGCCCTGGAGCAAGAAGGGCTGGATCGCGGTGATCGGCGAGCCCGAGGGCAACCAGATCCGGAACGTGACGAGCGCGCCGGCGGGTGTCACCGGCGTGGCGACGAACGCTGACTGTTTGCCCGCGGCCCCGGCAAAATTCACCTTGAGCGACCCCACGCCGGCAAAGGCGCGATCGGTCGAGCTGGCGACGCCGGTCAACATGCCGCCGGTCGTGGTCCACGACTGTGCGCTGCTCTCGAAATTGTAGACGGCAGGATCGGCAGGAGGCGCCGTGCCCGCGGCTGGATACAGCTGCGCCGCCGGGATCGCTTGCTTCGGCTCGCAGCTGCTCGACCACGAGAGCTGCGCGACCGCGCCGCCCGCCGCTTCGTAGTACTCGAGCTTGATGTCGTAGCGTTGGCCGGCATTGAGCGTGATCGTGCCGCTATTTTCGGTCGGCCCGTGATCGGTCCAGTTGTTGACCAGCTGCTGGTTATTGACCCAGAGCCGGATGCCGTCGTCGGAACGCGTGTAAAACGTGGTCGGACCGGTGAAGCGCGGGCTCACTTGTCCCGTCCAGCGCGCCGAGAACTCGTTGACGGGCACGGTCGTAGCGGGTGAACCCGATCCCCAGTCGAAGTTCACGCCGGCGTCGGTGCGCACGAGCAGCGACGTGGCCAGGGTGCGCCCGGAGAAATACTCGCCGCGCAACCCGGTTCCGCTCCCGGAGACCGGCGTGCAGGTCGTGCCGCCACGTCCGTCGGCGAGCGGCACGCCGCCCGCGTTCAGGATCGCGCCGGCGCGGCTCTTCATGAAAAGCTGCCCGTCGGTGTACGTGTCGTTCCCGTACGAGCTCATGCCGCCCGTGCCCGCGCCGAACAAGAGCGCGATCGCGCCGACGTCGCCGAATTTGGCGATGTGCGCGGTCCCGCTGCCGAAGAAGTACTCGGGCCGGTTGTCCTTGTAGCCCTCGGCGCTGCCACCGTTGTTGAAGACGTTCTTGTGATTGGAGTTGCCGAGCGGAATCTGCCAGAGCACCCAGCGCTTCTGCGATTTCTGATTCCAGAGCCTCAGCCACTCGGCGTAACGGTTGAAGCTCTTCGAGGAGATCGACGCCGAGTCGCTGGCGTTCCACCAGCGGTCCTGGCCCTGCACCAGCCGGTAGTAGTCGGCGTCGCGGTCGAGCGGATCGCCGACCAGGACGTCGTACTGGGCTCCGGTCACGTTGCTCGCGAGCCCGAACGGCGCGAGAAAATTGTAGACCTTGTCGACCTCCGGCTGCAGCGGGTCGGTCACGTTGAAGTGCGCGACGTCCTTGCCGCTCGCCCACGCCGAGAGGTGCATTCCGAGGATTGCGTTGTTCGCGCCCACGGCTTTCCTGATCTGCAAGAACGCGAGCCCCCAGCCGGCCACGGTGTTCGGCACACCCGCGAGCTCGGGCATGCCGGTCGAGGCAATCGCCGCCGTTGCGTTCGGATTGCTCGCGGCCTGCTGCTGGAGGAAACCGAACGCGTCCGCCTCGAGCAGCACGAGCACCGGTTTTCCGAAGTCCTTCGCGCGCTGCATCAGGATCTTGAAGTCGCCGAAGTAGGAACGCATGGTGGTCGCGTTCTGGACCTTTTGCAGCGTCGCCGGCTCGCCGCCGCCGGGTTCGCCGAAGATCTGGTAGTACTGAATCGCCGGGATGAAGCGCTGCTGATCGCATTCGCGCATGTAACCGAGCCCCCACGATCCGTCGTAAGCGCCGAAGCCCCAGTTGTTCACCCAGCCCTTGGTGAAATAGCGGTAGCGCACGTCCCAGGCGACCGCGCTGTTCTTCATCCAGGTTTGCCCGGTGTCTTCGAATAGCCCCACCATCATCCGCGCCGGCAATCCGGCGGGGATCACGCCGAGCGCCGTCGCACCGGCAATCGATTGCTCGCCCTGGCCGAACGATGGATCGTCGTTCGACTCGGGCACCGCTCCGCAACCGAGCACGATGGAAAAGGAAAAACCCAGAAGACACGATCGCTTCATTGCCGCTTCTCCTTCTGGCTGGCCGTCCCCGAGGCCAACCGGAACGCGGACTATCGATCGAAGCAGGGGCCGGAGATCATGTTTTCTTCCGGCCCGAGTGCGATTTCCCGCGAGCGCCGTTTTATTCGGCTTCGCGCTCCGCGCTCGCCGTGACCGGCCAGCCGTGAGCAGGCCATCAACAGGGTACAAATACGGAAATCACGCGCTGCGTAACTCGGCCGTGTTTCGCTGCTGGATGCGCGATGGATCCGTGGTCAGCGGCAGCTCGAGCACGAAGCTCGAGCCCTTGCCGACCTCGCTCGTGACCGCGATTGTTCCCCCGTGCGCCTCCACGATCTGGCGCGCCACGTAGAGGCCGAGCCCGAGGCCACCGTAGTTGTCGGTCGGGACGGCGCGCTCGAAGCGATTGAAGATCTTCTCGAGCTTGTTCTTGGGAATGCCGATGCCCTGATCGCTGACGGTGATGCGAGCCACCCCGGGCGCCGCTTCAAGCGCCACGCTGATCGGCTTGCCTGCTCCGTACTTGATCGCGTTCGCGACCAGATTCGTCAGAACTTGCTCGATGCGCAGGCGATCCCAGCGCCCGCACACGTTGTCGTCGGCGCTCAGGGTGAGCAGCGAATCGACGCGCGCGGACTGCTCGGCGAACGAGCTTGCCACCTCGCGCAGCATTTCGCTCAGATCCACGTCTTCGAGCCTGAGCTCCAGGCCGCGCGTCGCCAAGCGTGAAACGTCGAGCAAGGTTTCGACCAGCGCGCGCAGGCGATCGACCTGGCGCTCGGCGCGATTCAGGCTGCGCTGCAAGCGCTCGCGATCCACCGGCTCGTTCCGCGAGCGCTCGAGATGGCGCGAAAGCGATTGAATCTGCATCAACAGCGGCGTGAGCGGGGTGCGCAGCTCGTGCGAGGCAATCGAGAGGAATTCCTCGCGCATCCGGATCGCTTCCTGCGAGCGCTGGTAGAGATCGGCGTTGTCGATCGCCAGCGCGGCGCGCTGGCTCAGATCGATCGCCATCGCCAGGTCGAGCTCGTCGTAGCCGCCCGCGCTCGAGCCGCTGACGAAGGTCAAGGCGCCGAGCGTGCGCCCGCGCGCCACCAGCGGCACGACCAGCGCCGACGCAAAGCCCACCTCGGAGAGCAGCTCGCGCGCGCGAGGGTCCGAGGCATGGCGCGACAGATCCTCGCCGTCGCCGTGCGCGAGCACCACCGGCCGGCCGCGCTTCACCACCTCGCGCAAAGCCCACTTCGGATCGAGCTTGAGCAGCCTGGAGAGCTCGCGCAAGGTGCCGATCCGGCTCGGGTCCACGTGTGAAAGCGCGAGCTCTTCGATGTCGCCGTCCTCGCGCACGATGTCGACGGCGCACCAGTCGGCGAGCGTCGGCACCGCGATCGCGGCGACCGCCGACAGCGTCGTCGTGTAGTCGAGCGAGCTCATCAAGCGCTCGCTGGCGGCCGCCAGAAAGCTTTCGCGACGCTCGGCGCGGCGCCGCTCGCTCACGTCTTCGGCGGTGACGATGTAGCGGCGGGGTGCGCCGGGCGTGCGGGTTATCGACGCCGTCAGCGAAACCCAGCGCGTGCTGCCGTCTTTTCGGATCAGCCTGAGCTCGCGCGAGAACGCGGGCTGCCCCTGTTCGAGCAGCTCGAGCGCCGCCAGCGCCGACTCGACTTCGTTGGGATGCAAAAGGTCGCGCAAACTGCGGCTCAGCGCATCGCGTTCGGAGTAGCCGCTCAGCTGGGCAAAGTGGGGATTGATCTTGAGCAACCGTCCGTCGGGCGCAAAATGAGCAATTCCGACGCCGGCTTGCTCGAAGGTGACGTCGTACTGCTCGGCGCTCTCGCGCAACAGGTGCTCGGCGCGCTGCCTTTCCACGGCGCGCAACTGTTCCTGCTGGCGTTCGATCTGACGAGTCTTCCTGAACAGATCGACGAACACGGCGACCTTCGCCTTGACCACGTCGGCGTCGATCGGCTTGATCAGGTAGTCGACCGCGCCCACCGAATAGCCCTGGTAGATCTGGGCGAGCTCGCTGCCGTGCGCGGTCAGAAACAGGATCGGGATGTGTTTCGACCTGTCGCGAGCGCGCACCAACTTCGCGGTCTCGAAGCCGTTCATGCCCGGCATCAGAACGTCGAGCAGGATCACCGCAAAGTCGTGCTTCAGGACCAGTTTCAGCGCTTCGCCGCCCGAGGCTGCCGACACCAGGTTGTAGTCGGGCCTGGACAGAATGCCCTCCAGCGCCAGAACATTTTCTGGAGTGTCGTCGACCAGCAGTATGTCGACCGTTTCCGTGCTCGGCTCGAACTCCATCGCAAAAATGCCCTCAGTTCTTCAGCACCTTTTGCATGGTCTGGATCAACTGATCGGTGTCCACCGGCTTGGGCACGAAGTCGGTGCAGCCTGCCTCGAGGCACTTTTCTCGGTCGCCCGGCATCGCCTTGGCGGTGAGCGCGATGATCGGCAAGCGCTCGAAACCGGCTTCGCTACGGATCGCGCGCGTCGCCTGATAACCGTCCATTCCCGGCAGCATGATATCCATCAACACCGCGTCGAACGCCGGATTGTCCTTGAGCGCGGTAAGGCCCTCCTGGGCCGTGCTCGCGGACACCACGCTCATTCCGGCGCGCTCCAGCAGGCTCGTCACCGCGAACAAGTTTCGCGCATCGTCGTCGATCATCAAGACCTTGCGGCCCACCAGCTCGACCACCGGACCATTGGGCGGCGCGGGCAAGAGCGGCGCCGCAGGTTCTGCCAGCGGCGCGAGCGGCTCGTCGGCGTAGCGCGCCGACAGGTCGGCCTCCGAGAGCGGCAGGTAGAGCGTGAAGGTGCTACCGACGCCGACCCGGCTCCTGACCTCGAGCTCGCCGCCCAGCAGCTTGGCCAGCTCGCGGCTGATCGTCAGGCCGAGCCCGGTGCCGCCATACATGCGGCTGGTCGACGCGTCGGCCTGCTGAAATGCCTCGAACACGAGCTGCAGCTTGTCTTCGGCGATGCCGATGCCGGAATCGGTGACCGAAAACGCGAGTACGCCTTTGGCTTGCCGCAGCGCCGCCGACTTCGGAGCGAGCTCGGGCACGATGCGTTCGACGCGCAGCTCGACCCGACCTTTGTCCGTGAATTTGAACGCGTTCGACAGCAGATTCTTCAGGATCTGCTGCAGCCGGTGCGCATCGGTGGTCAGCCAGGCCGGCGTATCCACCCCGATGCCGATCGCGAACTCGAGCCCCTTCTGCTCCGCGACCTGGCGGAAGTTGCCCTCGACGTAGGAGCGCAGCTCGACGAGCCGGACCTTGCTGGTCTCGATCTGGAGCTTGCCGGCTTCGATCTTGGAGAGGTCCAGAATCTGGCTGATCAGCGCGAGCAGGTCGTGCCCGGCCGCATAGATCGTGCGCGCGTATTCGACCTGCTTGTCGTTGAGCGTCTTCTCCTCGTTGTCGCTCAAGATCTTGGCGAGGATCAGCAGGCTGTTGAGCGGCGTTCGCAGCTCGTGCGACATGTTCGCGAGAAACTCCGACTTGTACTTGGACAAGAGGGCGAGCTGATTGGCCTTTTCCTCCAGCGAGGCGCTGGCCTCGGCGATTTCGCGGTTCTTTTCCTCGAGCAGCGTCGCCTTCTCTTCGAGCTCGTTGGTGCGCTTGCCGAGCTCGACGTTCGAGCCCTGGAGCTCGACCAGGAGCTCCTCGGTGCGCATGCTGGCGACGATCATGTTGAACACGACGCCGATGCTCAGCGACACCTGCTCGAGGAAGGTGATGTGGATCGGAAAGAACTTCTGGAACGACGCGAGCTCGATCACGCCCTTGATCTGACCCTCGAACAGCACCGGTAGCACCAGGATGTTGCGCGGCGAGGCCTCCCCGGTCGAAGAGTGAACGCGGACGTAGTCGTCGGGCACGTCGTCGACCAGAATCGTCTTTTTCTCCAGCGCGCACTGGCCGATCAAGCCCTCGCCGAAGCGGTAGCGGTTCGAGAGCGACTTGCGCTGCTTGTACGCGTAACTCGCGAGTAGTCTTAGCGCCGGCTTCGACTCCGGCTCGGCTTCGGTGACGAAGAACGTCGCTTGCTGCGCGCTCACCAGCGGCGTGATCTCGCTCATGATCAGCTGCGCCAGGGACTCCAGGTTGCGCTGCCCCTGCATCATCTGCGAGAACTTGGCGAGGTTGGTCTTGAGCCAGTCCTGCTCCTTGTTGGTGTGCGTGGTGTCCTTGAGGTTCGCGATCATCTGGTTGATCGTGTCTTTGAGCGCGAGCACTTCGCCCTGCGCCTCGACGTCGATCGTCCGCGTCAAATTGCCCTTGGTCACCGCGGTCGCGACTTCGGAAATTGCGCGCACCTGCGTGGTCAGATTGCCGGCGAGCTGGTTCACGTTGTCGGTCAGATCGCGCCAGGTTCCCGCGGCGCCGGGCACTTTGGCCTGACCGCCGAGCTGGCCTTCGATCCCCACCTCGCGCGCGACCGTGGTCACCTGCTCGGCGAAGGTGCGCAAGGTGTCGGTCATGTCGTTGATGGTGTCGGCGAGCGCCGCGATCTCGCCCTTGGCCTCGACGATGAACTTCTTGGTCAAATCGCCGGTGGCGACGGCGGTCACGACTTTGACGATGCCGCGCACCTGATCGGTGAGGTTACTCGCCATCAAATTCGCGTTGTCGGTCAGATCCTTCCAGGTGCCGGCGACTCCGGGCACCTGCGCCTGGCCGCCCAGCTTGCCTTCGGTGCCCACTTCGCGCGCCACGCGCGTCACTTCCGACGCGAACGTTCTGAGCTGCTCCACCATCGCGTTGATGGTGTCCTTGAGCTCGAGGATCTCGCCGCGCGCGTCGACGCTGATCTTCTTCGACAGGTCGCCGTTGGCGACGGCCGTGGTGACCAGCGCGATGTTACGCACCTGGCTGGTCAGATTGCCCGCCAGCATGTTCACGTTGTCGGTCAGGTCCTTCCACGTGCCGGCGGCGCCCGGCACGCGCGCCTGCCCGCCGAGCTTGCCCTCGGTGCCCACTTCGCGCGCCACCGTCGTCACCTGGTCGGCGAACACGCGCAAGGTCGCGGTCATGTTGTTGATGGTGTCGGCGAGCGCCGCGATTTCGCCCTTGGCGTCCACCACCAGCTTCTGGCTCAGGCTGCCTTCGGCGACCGCGGTCACGACCGTCACGATGCCGCGCACCTGGTTCGTCAGGTTCGAGGCCATCGTATTCACCGAGTCGGTGAGGTCCTGCCAGGTTCCCGCGACGCCGGGCACCTTCGCCTGGCCGCCCAGCTTGCCCTCGGTGCCCACTTCGCGCGCGACGCGCGTCACTTCGCGGGCGAAGGTGCGAAGCTGGTCCACCATAGCGTTGATCGTGTTCTTGAGCTCGAGGATCTCGCCGCGCGCATCGACGGTGATCTTTTGCGAAAGGTCGCCGGTCGCGACCGCCGTGGTGACCGCTGCGATATTGCGCACCTGGTTGGTCAGATTGCCGGCGAGCGTGTTCACGTTGTCGGTCAGATCGCGCCAGGTGCCCGCGGCGCCCGGCACCTTGGCCTGGCCGCCGAGCTTGCCCTCGGTGCCCACTTCGCGGGCGACCGTCGTCACCTGATCCGCGAACACGCGCAAGGTGTCGGTCATGCCGTTGATCGTGTCGGCGAGCGCCGCGATCTCGCCCTTGGCTTCGACGACCAGCTTCTGGGAAAGGTCGCCATTTGCCACCGCGGTCACGATCTTGACGATGCCGCGCACCTGGCCGGTCAGGTTCGAGGCCATCTGATTCACGTTGTCCGTCAGGTCTTTCCAGGTACCGGCCACGCCGGTCACGTGCGCCTGGCCGCCAAGCTTGGCCTCGGTGCACACTTCGCGCGCCACGCGGGTCACCTCGCCGGCGAAGGCCCGCAGCT
>Ga0111539_10013008_pt1 | contig 10413 bp, 10 predicted proteins | sample RhiMethybrSRZTD1_FD_79667 | JGI IMG/M metagenome (GOLD analysis project Ga0111539, IMG submission 79667) | Populus rhizosphere microbial communities from Tennessee, USA - Rhizosphere MetaG P. TD hybrid SRZTD1 (version 2) (version 2) | ecosystem: Host-associated > Plants > Roots > Rhizosphere >... | reverse complement strand
TTCTTCGCCACCTGTCCGCGCTACATCACGGGCCAGGTGCTGAAGGTGGACGGAGGCGAGGGCGTGACGAGCTGAGGCGGCGCGGGCTACGGGCGGGCGATCCGGCCGCCGCCCATGGTGCTCAGGAAGTCGCCCAGCGACGCGAAGCGCATGAATGGATTGCCGCGCTTCTCGTCACCGATGGTCGACGACGGGCCGCCGTAGTTGTGACCCGGGAAGAGGATTGTGGAGTCCGGCAGCGCGCCGAGTCGCTGCGTGAGCGACTCGTACATCTGGGCCGGATCGCTGCCCGGCAGGTCGGTGCGCCCGCACGAGCCGATGAAGAGCGTGTCCCCCGACACGAGCCGGCCGTCGATCAGGAAGCACTGGGAGCCCGGCGTGTGCCCGGGGGTATGCATGAACGTCAGCGTCAGGCGTCCGATCGCCAGAGTCGAGTGGTTGTCGACCGCCACCAGGTCCGAGCCGAACCCCCGGAGGAACTCGCGCTCGGCCTTGTGCACGTAGACCTTCAGCTTCAGGCGCCCCAGGAGCTCCTCGACACCGGGGATGCGCCCGGGCATGCCCCATGAGGCGAGGCTCCCGCCGACGTGGTCCTGGTGCGTGTGCGTGACGAGCGCGCCCGTGATCGTCATGCCCCGCGCCTGGGCGGTCTCGACGATCGTGTCGATCTCCCAGGCCGGATCGACGACGACGCACTCGCGCGCTACCGGGTCGCCGATGAGATAGACGAAATTCTGCATCGGCCCGAGCTCCATCTGCTCGAGATAGATCGTGTCGTCCGCCACGTCCACCATCCTACCCCGGTGGCCCTGCCCGGAGAGTAGAATACTCACCTTGACCGAACCATCCCCTGGGGAGAACGCATGACGACGGCGCACTCCGCAGCAGCACGGCGCGTGACCTACCAGCTCGAGACCCTCTGGGACTACGACTACGTGCCGACGCACGACGAGCTGGAGACCCTGTACGAGACGGCCAAGAAGAACCAGTGGAACGGCTCCACCGCGATCGACTGGACCCGGCCGGTCGGCACCGAGGGCCCGGTGCTCAACGTGCAGATGGCCTTCCAGGGAACCGAGTTCTACTCGAAGCTCACGGAAGAGGAGAAGAAGGAAGTCGAGATCCGCGTCTCGGCCTGGCGCCTCTCCCAGTTTCTCCACGGCGAGCAAGGCGCGCTGGTCGTGTGCGGGCAGCTGGTCAACTCGATCCCCGAGCTCGACGCCAAGCTCTACGCCTCCACGCAGGTGGTCGACGAAGGACGCCACGTCGAGGTGTTCGAAAAGTACGTCAAGAAGCTCCACAAGATCTATCCGGTCGACCCGCTCCTGAAGGGTCTGATCGACCAGATCCTGGCGACCAACATCTGGGAGCTGAAGCTCCTGGGCATGCAGATGCTGATCGAGGGGCTCGCCATCGCCGCCTTCAACCTGATGCGCAAGCAGACCGGCGACCCGACCTTGGCCGACCTCCTGGATTACGTGCTGCAGGACGAAGGGCGCCACGTGAACTTCGGCTACTTCGCGCTCCGGCGCTCGATCCCGACGATGGATCCATCGAAGCGCGAGATGCTCGAGGATTTCACGTTCGGGGCGTGCGACCAGCTGTACGCGCGGGACGAGCGGACCGGCTTTCAGTCGATCAAGAGCGTCTGGACGGAGATGGGCTGGGACGGCGACGCGATCTGGCGCGACGCGGTCATCAATTCGCCGACGGTCAAGGCGTTCAACAGCTTCCTGTTCCGCGACAATTTGATGCCGCGGCTGGAGCGGCTCGGGCTCATCTCCGAGCGGATCGCGCCGCGCTATCGGGAGATCGGGCTCGCCTGATCAGCCCTTGAAGTCGTCGGGCACCTTCGGGAGCTCGCCGAGCTGCTTGGCGTCGACGGCATAGATCGCGGGCGCGGTCTTCAGCTTCACCCACGTCTGATCGCCCTCGCGCTTGCCGACCAGCAGCGCGGCCACCTCGCTGCCGTCGGCCTTGAGAAGCGTCACCTCGAACGTCGGCGCGTCGACGCCGTATTTCGCGGGCTCGGCGCCGGTCGGGGCGGCGATGGTCTTCCACTTGAGGGCGCGGAGCGCATAGAGCAGGTTGTCGACGGTCGCCGCCTTCGCCGCGCCGCGCGGGCCCTCGACCACCTTCCACTCGGCGTCGCCGCTCCGCTCGACGACGACCGTCTGACTGCCGGCCCGCACGCGCATGCGCTTGATGTCCCGCGGCTCGAGCCCGGTGATGAGGGTGCGATCGCGCAGGTCGTCGGCCGAGCGGCCGATCTCCTCGAGCGCCTTGCCGTCCACGAGCACCACCGGTCCCCGGTCCACCACGCCCGCGTACGCGGTCGTCGCGCCCCCGCGGCGCTCCGGCGACGGCGCCAGCAGGAGCGTGCGCGCCGCGGGCGTCCCCGGATCGCCGAGGCTCACGCGCACCGTGGGCTTCGCGAGATAGCGGGCGATGCCCGATGCATCGTCGGTGAGGAAGGCCTGCGCCTTGAGCTCGCGCAGCTTGAACAGCACGGCGCCTGCTTCGACCTGATCGGCCGGTAGCGCTTCGGGCGCGGTGATCTTCCAGCGTCCGTTCTCCTGCGCCAGCGTCACCGCGCCCTTCGGGCTCTCGATCGCGATCTTCGTCACCTTGTCCCGGTCGACCTCGACCACGGCCTTGTCGCGAAGCACCGCGACGTTCTTCGGCACCGCGTTCCAGGCTTCGTCGGGGATCAGCATCACCGCCGACTCTCCTGCCCGCATGGCGTAGACGCCCTTCTTGGCGGCATCGGCGCGGCCCAAGAGCAGTGTCTTCGTCGCCCGGTCCTTGTCGCGACCCGTGTTGATGGCGACCTTCACCGGGCGATCGAGCCCGAACGGCGCCAGCGAGGGCGGCGCTTCGGCCACGAACTCCTTCACGCGCGCACCGCGGAGCTTTTCGAGGAAGTCGCGGATCAGGTCGGAGTCGGCCGGCAGCACGCGCGGCCGGGTCAGCCGCCAGCGTCCGTCCGCCTGCTCGGCGGCGATGGTGTCGTCGCGTGTGACGATCTCGAGGCCGGTGACGTCCTTCTGGTCGAACGCGAGCACGGTCTTGTCGCGAAACTCGGCAACCGGCCGCGTCGCGTCGCGCAGGATCGATTCGCCCACCACGAAGACCGCGGGCTTGTCGGCCTCGCGCGCGTACACCCACACACCGGTCGGGCTCTTGGCGCCGAGGAGAAGCCCGAGCGACTTCCCGTCCTTGAGCTTCGCGGTGATCTCGGCCGCCGGCTTGTCGAGGCCGAAATCGCCGAGCGACTTCGGGGCCGCCTCGATCTCGCGGTCCATCCGCGCGGTGACGACCGAGGTGACCGTCTCGTCGATCGGGCCACGATCGCCCCGCCCCTTGACCGGCTCCAGAATTTGCCAGCCGTCGCCGTCGCGCTTGAGCTTGACGACCCCGTCGGGCCGCTTGAGGTCCATCTCCGTCACGTCCGCCGGCTCAACGGTGAACACGCGCCCCTTGCGGCCTTCCGTTTTCTCCCGCTCGGGGCCCAGGCGGATCTCGTAGACGTAATAGAACGCGCCGAGCGCGATGAGAACGACGGCGAGAATCGCGGTCGACTGCCAGCGCATCGCTGGCTACTTCGCCGCGCGGCGGCGGAGGACGGCGGCGATCCCGCCGGCGAGGGCGACGCCGGGCAGGACGAACAGGGACAGGAGGCGGACGGCGCTCTGCTGGTTCTCGTTCATGAACACCGGCGTCTGCTTCACGTCCTTGGGGCGAATCGAGATCTGGTCTTCTTCTTCGGCGAGCCAGCTCACGGTGTTGAGGAAGAAATCGCGGTTGCCCTGGATATTCAGGAACTGGTTGGCGGCGATGTTCGACGTGCCGTAGACGACGATGCGGGCCTTCTCGACGGTGGCCACCGCCGCGACGGCCAGCGGCCCCTTGATGTCCTGGGGATCGGGCTTCGCGACGCCGCGATCGAGGTCCGCCTTGTTGGTCTCCCCCCAGCTCTCGGGGCTGGTGCGGGCGAGCAGCTGCACGTTGACGCCCTTGGGCGGTGTCTTGAGCGCGGAGACCGAGCGGGTGAGCGGGAAGAGCGTGGTCACGCCGCCCATGTCACGGGTGATCGGATGGGGCTCGTACTGCTGGATGATCGGCACCTCGGGCCCGATGCCGAAGAGCCGCCCGATCGGGTTCGACTCGATCACGAGGTCGTCGTCGAGCTGGAACCCGTACTTCACCAGGTACTTCTTGAACCCCTCGTTCTGGAAGGGGTTGACCATGGCCAGCACCTTGCCGCCGCGGCCGATGTAGGCGTCGAGGGCCTCGAGCTCGGGCGGGAACAGGTCGGTGCGCGGCCCCGGGAGAATCACGACCACGGCGTCGGCCGGCACCTTGCCCTCGCGCGCGAGGACCAGCGGCTTGACCTCGTAGTTGGACTTCTCCATCGCCGACTTCGCCTCGCTGAAGCCGGGGCGCTCGGTGTTGGTGAGCTCTGGCTCGCCGTGGCCCTGCACCACGTAGACGAGACGCTTGCCTTCCCGCGTGACCTTGAGAAGCCCGTTCGTCAGCTTCTCTTCCTCGGCGTCGAGCACCTTCTCGGACTTCGACTTGGTCTCCAGCACGATCGTGCCGTACGCCTCCACGCCGTAGCGTTTGGCGAGGTTGGGCTCGCGATCGGGATCGAGGCTCTTCCATGTGAGCTTGCCGTTCGAGTAACGGGCGTACTGCTTCAGGAGGTCCTCGGCCACGGGCTTGCCGGGCTGATCGCCGCGATAGAACGCGACCGCGTTCACGTCGGTCTTGAGACCACGCAGCAGCTGGATGGTCTGGGACGAGAGGCTGAACCGCTTGTTCTCGGTCAGATCCTTGCGCGCGCTGTGCTGGAACGACAGCGCCTGCACGACCACGGTGACCCCGAGCACCAGCACGATCGCAACGGCCGTGTTGGCGCCGTACTTCGCCGTCCGGTGACCGAAGAGGCCGCGGAAGTCCTCGACCCGGGCCAGCAGCGATGCCAGCACCAGCAGCACGCCCGCGGCGAGGAGCGTCCACCAGCGAGTCCGCGTCATCCACAGGGGATATGCGAACGTCAGGATCGCCGTGGCCAGCAGGACGCCGAGGCCGAGATAGCCGCCCCAGTCGAGGAGTCGCCGGATCATCCCTTCCACCGCCGCGCTTCGAGCGAGCGATAAGCGAGGAACAGCGCGAGAAGTGTCAGGTTCACGTAGTAGAGAACATCCTTCGTGTCCAGGACGCCCTTGGCGAAGTTGTCGTTGTGCTCCATGGTCGATAGATGCTGCAGCACCTTGCCCCATGTGCCGCCGACCGAATCGGCGCCCCAGCCGACCACCCAGAGGAGCAGCAGGATGCCGAAGGTCCACGCCGCGGCCACGATCTGGCTGGCGGTGATCGACGAGGCGAACAGCCCGACGGCCAGGAACGCGGAGCCCATCAGGAACATCCCGATGTAGCCGCTCAACACCGTCCCCCACTCGATGCGCGCGAAGTAGGCGAGCGTCAGCGGGTAGAGCAGCGTCAGCACGAGCAGCGTCGTGTAGAGACCGAGGACGGCCAGGTACTTGCCCAGCAGCACTTCCCAGTCCCGCAGGGGATAGGTCAGGAGCAGCTCGATCGTGCCGGTCTGCCGCTCCTCGGCGAGGAGCCGCATGGTGATGAACGGCATCAGCGCCAGTACCAGGATGACCGACAGGTTCCCGAAAAGCGGCCGCATGACGCTGTCGGTGACGTTGAGGTCGCGCGCCATCTGCGGGTTCATCGCCGAGCGCATCGACGCCATCGAGAAGTAGCTGAGGATCTGATAGAAGAACCAGCCCATGACCGCCAGGAAGATGAAGAACACGACGTAGGCGATGGGCGAGGTGGCGTAGAGCCGCATCTCCTTCTTGAACACCGGCCAGATCTTCACGCCTCGGCCTCCGCGACGGCCGGGCCCGCCTCGCCGCCTTCCTCGCCGGCCACGATCCGGATGAACACTTCCTCGAGCGTCGTGCCGACCCGCCGGAGCTCCAGCAGATCCCAGTGCTGCTGCGCGGCCAGCTTGAAGATCTCGGCCCGCACGTCGCGCCCGCGCGCGGCCTCCACGACGTACCGGGCGGCGCCGTTGCCGACCATCTGGTCCTCGACCGACAGCACCCCGGCGATCGAGCGGATGCGATCGCGGACGGCGGGCGGCGGGCCGACGATCTCGACCTCGACGCGGGCGGTCGGGAACACCTGCTCGACCAGGCTGTCGATCGGACCCTGGGCGACGACGGAGCCCTTGTTGATGATGATGACGCCGCTGCACACCATCGAGACTTCCGGGAGGATGTGCGTCGACAGGATCACGGTGTGCTGCCCGGCGAGGGACTTGATGAGGGACCGGATCTCGGTGATCTGCCTGGGATCGAGCCCGATCGTGGGCTCGTCGAGGATCAGCACCTCCGGGTCGCTCACGAGCGCCTGCGCGAGGCCGACCCGCTGCCGGTACCCCTTCGAGAGCGTGCCGATCAGCCGGTTCTGGACGTCGGCGACCAGGCAGCGGTCCATCACGTCGGCGACGCGACGGCGGCGATCGGACCTCGAGACCCCTTTCACCTCGGCCACGAAGTCGAGATAAGGGGCGACGCGCATCTCGGGGTAGAGGGGCACGCTCTCCGGCAGATAGCCGATCCGGCGCCGCACCTCCAGGGACTCGCGGAACACGTCGTGCCCGGCGACGCGGGCCGAGCCGCTCGAGGCCGGCATGAAGCAAGACAGAATGCGCATGGTCGTGGATTTCCCGGCGCCGTTGGGTCCGAGGAAGCCCACGATATGACCCGGTGCGACGCTGAACGACACGTCGCGGATTGCCGTGACCGGGCCGTAGTGCTTTGTCAGTCGTTCGACTTCGATCATGCGCGGCCGGTCACGAATTATACAACGGGCGGGCGCTCAGTTCGACGGAACGACGGGCATGCGCTCCCGGAGCCAGGACGGGACCGCGACCAGCGCGCTGGTCGCCGGATCCTGGCACGCGTGGAGCGTCGAGCCGGTCGCCAGCGCCTCGCCGGCCTCGTTCAGGATCTCGTAGGCGAAGCGGAAGCTCGCGCGCTTGCGCTCGCTGATCCAGCAGCGCACCACCAGCAGATCGTCGAGCCGCGCGGGCTTCTTGTAGCGCACGAGAGCCTCCACGACCGGAAGGTGCACGAGCTGATCGACCTCGGACATGGCGAGCCCCTGCTGCCGGAGGAACTCGACGCGGGCCACCTCGAAGTACGTGAGGTAGTTGCCGTAGTAGACGACCTTCATGCAGTCCGTGTCCTTGTACCGGACGCGGATGCTGGTGGACGCGACGAGGGGCGTCGCCGGCGTCGGCTCCATCCTAGAGATACTGGCCGTAGCGGATCTTCTCCACGACCCCCCGGATACCCTTGTAATTGTCGATCGCATCCAGCAGGTCGTCGGTTGCGACGAGCTCGGTGGCCGCGCCCTCGGCCTCGCGCCGCACCTTCACCTCGAGCGCCCGCCGCACGATCACCGAGATGTCGGCCCCGCTCATCCCGCCCATGACCGGCAGGATCTTGTCGTAGTCGATCTTCGCGAATAGCGGCCGGCCGGCCGTCTTCTCCGTTCGGGCGCGGACCAGCTCGAGGATCTCCCGCTGGGCAGCCGGATCGGGCAGCGGAATCTCGATGAGATGGTCGAGCCGGCCGGGCGCGACGAGCGCGGGGTCGATCGCGTCGGTCCGCGTGGTCGACGCGATCACGAGCGTGCGGGCGGTGGTGCCTAGCCCGTCGAGCTTCTCGCAGAGCGCCGCCACCAGGCGGGCGCTCGCCTCACGCGCCTGGGGCGGCGGGAGCAGGTGCTCGAGGGAGAGCGCCTCGGCCTCGTCGAGGAACAGCACCGCCCGCCCCTCGGCCATCGCGATGCGGAGAATCTCCTGGAGGAGATCGCCGGTGTTCGCGCCGAACTTCGAGGTGAGATTCATCAGCTTCAGGTGATAGAAGATCGCGCTCGAGGCGGTGGCCACCGCCTGGGCGAGCTTCGACTTCCCGGTGCCCGGCGGGCCGTAGAGCAGCACGCCTTTGGGCGGATCGATGCCCCACGACCGGTAGAGGTCGGGATTGCTCAGAGCGAGCGCGAACCCTTTGAGGCCCGTCTTGGCCTCGCTGAGCCCGCCGACGTCGTCGAAGGTGACGGTCGAGTGCATCTTGGTCTCGACCCGACCGGTGAGATCGCCGAACTTCTCGCCGAGCTTGGCGAAGACGTCTTCCAGGCGCCGCTGGAGGGCCCACTCCTGGTCGGTCCGCTCGGGCTCGGCCATGATCGTCAGATCGACGGGCGGCGCGGCAGCGCGCCGGCGCTCGCCTTCTCGAACACGCGCTCCTCCACCAGCACCGGCGCCTTCGCACGGATGGCCAGCGCGATCGCGTCGGACGGACGCGCGTCGAGCTGGAGCTCCGGCCCGCCAGTGTTGAGATAGACGATCGCGTAGAAGATGTCGTCGCGCAGGTCCGTGATGACGACGCGCGTGAGCGTCACCTTGAGCCGGCCGAAGAGCGTCAGGAACAGATCGTGGGTGAGCGGCCGCGGCGGCGTCACACCCTGCAGGGGCACGGCGATCCCGGTGGCCTCGGCCAGCCCGATGGCCATCTCGACGGAGCGCTTGTCACGCTTGCCCTGCAAGATGACCGTGGGCTGCTGGGTGTTCTGATCGATCATGACCGCGACGACATCGACTTCCTGGGCGCCCGTCACTTTCGGCGGCGAGGCTTCCGGCCGGTCAGGAGCAAGGTCGGCCGGGCGCGGTACGCCGAGCGCTGCGAGGACCAGCAGCGCGATCACGCTGAGACGGACGCTCGTGTTCATGCTGGCTTCACCTCGGTGAGACAGTGGCGCCAGTATAGCGCCCCCGGTCAGACGGCGCGACGGTCGGCCAGCGACATGCTGAGCGCCGCGCCCAGCAGCAGGAACGACGCGAGCATCGTCCACATGAACGCGTAGCCGATGAGGTGGGTGATGTAGCCGAACCCGAACGAGCCGACCGTCTGCCCGACCAGGAAGACCGCGCTGAACATGGCGATGACCACACCGCGACGCGCCTCGGACGCGTGATCGGTCACCAGCGTCGCGAGCCCGGGGTACAGCAGACCGTGGGCGCCGCCGGACATGAGCCCGGCGATGAAGAGCACCGGCACCACCGGCGTGAGGCTGGTGCGGCTGACGACGAAACCCAGGAGGGCCAGGAGCACAACCGCGCCGGTCTGCACGAACATCGACGGAATGATCACCGCGCGCCGACCATGGGTGTCGATGAGGCGGCCGCCGAAGACGCGCACGCCGATCGCCGAGACGGCAAACGCCGTGTAGAAGAGCGACAGCGTCGTCACGCCGAGGCTGTCGGCGAAGGTGGGCAGGAAGACGAAAATCGTGCCGGCGCCAAGCCCGAAGAAGAGCGTCACCGTCATGTGGCGATGCCGGAGCTCGTCGAGACCGCCGCGCTCCCAGAGCGAGCGCGCCACCGGCAGGGGCCCGCCCGGACGTCCGCTCGGCAGGCTCCAGACGTATCCGGCCGCCGCGACCGCCATGGCGGCGCCCAGGCAGAAGAGCGGCCGAAATCCCATCCGCCGCACCATGGTCTCGCCGATCAGCGGCGCGATCGCGGTCGCCACGAGCCCCGCGACGCCGTAGATGCCGAGGGCCCACCCGCGGCGCGCCGGCGGCGTCAGGTCGATGACGTACGAGTAGTTCGCCACGAAGAACGCGGAGAACGCGATCCCCTGCAGCGCGCGCACGGCGGCCAGCATGGGAATGGTCGGCACGAGGGCGGCCAGCAGCGCCGCGACGGTGGCGAGCGCGGTACCCACCAGCATGAACGGCCGCCGGCCGAGCGCGTCGACCAGGGGCCCGACGAGCGGCTGGCAGAGAATGCCCACCGCGTTGTAGAGGCCCATCACGATGCCGATCTCGACTTCGGTCCCGCCGGCGCCCTCGATGTAGAGCGGCAGGAGGATGAAGCAGTTGAGGCCGAAGAAGAAGAAAAAGTTGGTGATCGTCGCCCGGATGAAAGCCTTGTCGGCTAAAATGGGCGACGACACTCGAAAATTATCGCATGATCACCATCGATACCACGCTTCGCCGCGCGCTCGAGGTCAGCGGGCGCGATCTGATCCTGACGCTCGATCCCGCGCTCCAGGGCTTGCCCGAGACGGCGCACGGTGGCTCGGTGCTCGCGGTGTTCGACGCGCTCGCGGAGGTCGCGGCGCCGCGCGAGGTCTCGGGCACCTATCATCGTCGTGTCCCGCTCGGCGTTCCCCTCGCGCTCCAGCAGGCCCGCGAGGAGTCGGCGCACACCTTCGCGCTGTCCGATCCGTCCTCGAAGAACGTGCTCGTGGAAGGCCGCGTCATGCTCGGGGTGAACGGCGAAGGCCCGGCCAACGGCGCGGCCACCGACTCCCGGCT
>Ga0111539_10013005_pt1 | contig 10414 bp, 10 predicted proteins | sample RhiMethybrSRZTD1_FD_79667 | JGI IMG/M metagenome (GOLD analysis project Ga0111539, IMG submission 79667) | Populus rhizosphere microbial communities from Tennessee, USA - Rhizosphere MetaG P. TD hybrid SRZTD1 (version 2) (version 2) | ecosystem: Host-associated > Plants > Roots > Rhizosphere >... | reverse complement strand
GTACATCGGCGAGCACGGCATCGACGCCGCCCTCGAGCGGGCCCGGTCCACCAGCGACGCGGCCAAGCGCGCGGCCGAGCGCGACCGCGCCGAGCTGCTGGGCGAGCAGGGCGCCGACGCCAACCACAGCGAGCAGCGCGTCGAGGTCATCCGGAAGCTCTGACCAACCGGGGAAGCGACTTCCGGCGCGGTCGGAACGGTCCTACGCTGGCCGCCATGGCGCAGCCGGTGGAACCTCGGGGTGGCGGGATCGGCGGGCGGCTGCTGCTCGGCATCGTCGTGCTGTTCGTGCTGTGGATCGTGCTGCGCGTCGTGCTGGGGCTCGTGTACTCGATCGTGCGCGCCGCCCTGTTCGTCGCCCTCTTCGCGGTGGTGGCGTGGGTCGTGCTCGTCGGTCCTCCCGGGGATCGCGACTGATCGTCCAGGGGGCCTCAGCGATGCTGCGTGATCGACATCCCGACGCAACGAAACCGTCACACGACGTTCGGTACCGTCCGCCGGTCGTGCGCACTCCCTCCCGTCCCCGCCGTTCCACGCTCACCCTCGCCGCCCTCGGGGCGATGGCCGCCGTCGTCGCCCTCGCCGGTTCGGCCGATCCGCCCCGCCCCGCGGCCGCCTCACCCGCCGACGACGGCGCCGCCGAGGCCGTCCGCAGCCTCGACTTCACGTCCGTGGCCCAGCCGGGCGTCGCCTGCGACGATGCCGTCGAGGGCGCCACGCCCCGCGTCATCGGCGTGGCCGGCGGGTCGAGCGCGCTGCTCGACGAGGCGACGTTCGCCCAGCTCACGGTCGATCCCGACGTGCTTTACGCCGACCTCGACGGCGACGGCCGCGAAGAGGCCGTGGTGCACACGACGTGCGACTACGGCGCCAACGGCGCCGAGGACACCGTGCAGGTCTGGGGGGCCAACGGTCGGCTCGCGACCCTGATCGACACCGTCAGCGCCGCCCCCGACGCGGTGGCCGACGACAGCCGCTTCGCCCCGAAGGTGCTCGACGTCGCGGTCGACGGCGCCTCGCTCGAGATCACCTACAGCGTGTACGGCGACGACGATCCCAACTGCTGCCCCGGCGAGCAGGCGGTCGTGACGTACGAGCTCGACGGCGGGCTCGACGTCGTCGGGCGGCCGCACGTCTCCTCGCTCGAGCCGTAGCCGCCCCGAGGCCGAGCGCACCCTCGAACCGCTGCGGGCCGCCTGCCGGCGGACCGGTACCATCCGTGGCCCTATGGCGAAGGTGCTCACGGCGCAGGCCGACGACTTCCCCCGGTGGTACCAGGACGTGCTGGCCAAGGCCCAGCTGGCCGAGAACGGCCCGGTGCGGGGCACCATGGTCATCCGCCCGTACGGCTACGCCATCTGGGAGCGCATGCAGGCCGACGTCGACGCCCGCATCAAGGCGGCCGGGGCCGAGAACGCGTACTTCCCCCTGTTCATCCCCGAGAGCTACCTCAAGCGCGAGGCCGATCACGTCGAGGGCTTCAGCCCCGAGCTCGCCGTCGTGACCCACGCCGGGGGCAAGGAGCTCGACGAGCCCGTCGTCGTGCGCCCCACGAGCGAGACGGTCATCGGCGAGTACATGGGCAAGTGGGTGCAGAGCTACCGCGACCTGCCCCTGCTGCTCAACAGCTGGAACAACGTCGTGCGCTGGGAGCTGCGGCCCCGCCTGTTCCTGCGCACCACCGAGTTCCTGTGGCAGGAGGGGCACACGGCCCACGCCGACCGCGCCGACGCGGCCGCCTACGCCACCCGCATCCTGCAGGACGTCTACCGGGCGTTCATGGTCGACGTGCTGGCCATGCCCGTGCTCGTGGGGCGCAAGACGGCGGCCGAGCGCTTCGCGGGGGCCATCAACACGATGACCTGCGAGGCGATGATGCGCGACGGCAAGGCGCTGCAGATGGGCACGAGCCACGAGCTCGGCCAGAACTTCGCCAAGGTGTTCGACATCAGCTACCTCGACGCCGACGGCGCCACGCAGCTGTGCTGGACGACGTCGTGGGGGTCGACCACCCGCATGATCGGCGGGCTGATCATGGTGCACGGCGACGACGCAGGCATCGTGGTCCCGCCCCGCCTGGCACCGACCCAGGCGGTCGTGCTGCTGGTCAAGGACGACGAGGGCGCCGGGGAGCTGGCCGCCGGCCTCGCCCGCGAGATCACCGGCGCGGGCGTGCGCGTGCGGCTCGACGACCGGGTGGCGACCAGCTTCGGCCGGCGGGCCACCGACTGGGAGCTCAAGGGGGTCCCCATCCGCGTCGAGGTCGGCCCTCGCGACCTGGCGCAGGGGCAGGTCACCGTGGTGCGCCGCGACACGGGCGCCAAGCAGCAGGTGCCGCTGGCCGAGGCCGCCACCCGCGTCGCGGCGCTGGTCGAGCAGGTGCAGGGCGACCTCCTGGCGGCGGCGACGGCCCGCCGCGACGCCGCCATCACCGACGTGACGTCGCTCGACGACGCCACCGACGCGGCGCAGGTCGGCTTCGCGCGCCTGCCGTGGGACCTCGTGCGGGGCGACGGCGAGAAGCTGCTGGCGGGCAAGGGCGTCACCGTGCGCTGCCTGACCGCGGCCGATGGGTCCCTGCCCGCCTCCGACGAGGACGCCGACCTCGTCGCCGTCGTGGCACGGGCCTACTAGGCGCCCGCCGGCGCGGGCCGCCATCCGGCGCGGCGGCCGCCGGCCGGTCCGGCCCCCGACAGCTCGGTCGTTGCCCGGGCGGCACGGGTGCGGTATGCCACGGTCCGTGATCACGGGGACGGGGGTATACTCCGGCGTCCGTTTCGTTACGGATTCGTCACCGTTCGAGAGGTTCGAGCGAAGGCGTGGGCCCTGGGCCCACGCCTTTCGTATGAAAGGAAGGAGGCCAGCCTGATGACCGTCGCAGACCGCGTGCACGATCTCGTGCTGCCCCTCCTCGTCGAGCGCGACCTCGACCTCTATGACATCGAGGTGTCGGGCCGCGACCTCAAGGTCGTGGTCGACCGGCCCGCAGGCGGTCTCGACCTCGACGTCCTCGCCGACGCCACGCGGGCCGTGTCCCGGGCGCTCGACGAGGCAGATCCGATCGCCGGTGCCTACACGCTCGAGGTGAGCAGCCCCGGCCTCGAGCGCAAGCTGCGCACGCCGCGGCACTTCGCCCGTGCGGTGGGCGAGACCGTCAGGGTGAAGCTCACCCCCGCCGCCGGAGACGCCCGCGAGGGCGAGCGCCGGCTCGAGGGCGAGATCACGGCGGCCGACGACGACGGCGTCACGCTGCGCACCACCGACGGCGACGAGACGCAGCTGGCCTACGACGACATCGACCGCGCCCGCACGGTCTTCGCCTGGGGCCCCGCACCGAAGCCCGGCAAGGGCCGCCGCCCCTCCGCTCCCACGGCGAGGGCCGGGGCGGGCGCCGCCGGCACGACCACCGACGAGAAGAGGGACCAGAGGCCATGAGCGAGCACGCAGTGCGAGCGAATCAGGAGCACAGTGCGGTTCCCGCCCCGCAGGGGCGATCGCTCATCGGCGGGCCGGAGGCACGCTGATGAGCGAGACAGAGATGATGGATGCCCTGCAGGGGCTCGCGGCCGAGAAGGGCCTCTCCGTCGACACCCTCATGGCGGCGCTGGCCGACGCGCTCGAGTCGGCCTACAAGCGCATGCCGGGCGCGCACGAGTACGCCTGGGTGACCATCGACCCCACCAACTTCAACATCCGGGTGTACGCCCAGGAGATCGACGAGGACGGCGAGCCCTACGGCCCCGAGCTCGACGTGACCCCCAAGGACTTCGGGCGCATCGCCGCCCAGACCGCCCGCCAGGTCATGACCCAGCGCATCCGCGAGGCCGAGCGCGAGCTCCGCTACGAGGAGTACGCCGGGCGCGAGGGCGACATCGTCACGGGCACCGTCCAGCAGGGCGACAGCCGCTACACGCTGCTCAGCCTCGGGCCGGTCGAGGCGCTGCTGCCCCAGGCCGAGCAGGTGCCCCACGAGCGGCCCGAGGCCAACACCCGGCTGAAGGCGTACATCGTCGAGGTCCGCCGCACGTCGAAGGGCCCGCAGATCGTCGTGTCGCGCACCCACCCGGGCCTGGTCCTCGAGCTGTTCAAGCTCGAGGTGCCCGAGATCGCCGACGGCGTGGTCGAGATCAAGGCCTGCGCCCGCGAGCCGGGGCACCGCACGAAGATCGCGGTGTGGTCGAACGACAACAACGTCGACCCCGTGGGCGCCTGCGTCGGCGCGCGTGGCGCCCGGGTCCGCCAGGTGGTCAACGAGCTGCGCGGCGAGAAGATCGACATCGTCCCGTTCAACGACGACCCCTACGAGTTCGTCGCCCGGGCGCTGTCGCCGGCCAAGGTCAAAGAGGTCCGCATCAACGAGGACACCGGCGTCGCCGAGGTCATCGTCCCCGACTACCAGCTGTCGCTGGCCATCGGGAAGGAGGGCCAGAACGCCCGCCTGTCCGCCCGCCTGACCGGGTGGCGGGTCGACATCAAGAGCGAGAGCCAGCTGGCCGAGGAGGAGACCTACGGCCAGCAGGACTGGGCCGAGGGCGAGTGGGTCGTCGACCCCGAGACCGGCGAGCAGGTCTGGCAGCCGGCCGAGGGCGGCCCGGCGCTCAAGGCCGAGGACTGGGAGGCTGCGCTCTCCGAGACGCCGGGCGAGGGCGCCGAGGGTGGGCCCGCGTCGGCCGCCGCGGAGGGTGCCGCCGCGGAGGGCGCTCCTGCCGAGGGTGCCACTGCCCAGGGTCCCGCCGCGGAGGGCGCCGCCGCCGGTGATGCTCCCGCGGACGAGGCGCCGGGTGCCTCCGCCGCCGAGGCGACGCCGGCCGCCGTGCCGGCGACGGCGACCGGCGCCGACGACCGTCCCGGCGAGACGTCCGAGGACGTCGAGGCCGAGCTCGACGCCGAGGACGCCATCGGCGCCGATGTGGCCGAGCTGACCGAGACCGACGAAGAGGCCGCGGCGGCAGAGGCAGCCGCCGAGGGCGCCGGCGAGCCCGAGGGCGCGGCCGAGCCGACGACGCAGGGCGAGCCCGGCGAGCGGCCGTCCTGACGACCTCCGCCGGGGCCGCCCGGCCCGAGCCGCAGCGCACCTGCGTCGGCTGCCGGCGACGCGCCAGGCAGTCCGAGCTGGTCCGCTTCGTGCGCGGCGCCGACGGATCGCCCGTCGAGGGCCGTACACTTGCCGGTCGCGGTGCGTGGCTCTGCCGGGCCACGCTCGGCGACTGCCAGGCTCTGGCCCTCCGCCGAGGGGCGTTCTCGCGAGCGTTCCGCGACGGCGGCCCACGGTCTGGCGGCCGCTGAGCCGCACGTTCAACGCGACCGGTGTTCGTGCCCGAGCCACGGTCTGCGCGAGGATGGAGGGCCGCGATCCACGCCGATGCGTGCACGGGTCGCGCCCCCGAGCAAGACGAAGGGCTGGTCAGAGACAACTTTGGCAGCGAAGATCCGCATTCACGAGCTCGCCAAGGAGCTCGGGATGACGAACAAGGAAACCCTCGATCTGTCCCTCGACCTGGGCATCGGGGTGAAGACGCACTCCTCCGGCATCGAGGAGGCGCAGGCCGACCGCGTCCGGCGTCGGGCCGAGCGCGACGGCCTCACGCGGCCTGAGCAGCCCGAGGAGCCCAAGCCGGTCAAGGCCACGAAGGCCTCGAAGCCGGCCAAGAGCACGAAGAAGGCCGCTCGGCCCGAGCCGGCCCCGGCGCCGTCCGAGGCCGAGACGCCCGAGCCGGCCCCGGCCGAGACGCCCGAGCCGCTCGCGGCCCGGGCCGAGGCCCCGGCTCCCGAGGCTCCCGCCCCCGAGGCGCCGGCACGACCGGCCACCCCCGCGCCCGAGCGCCCGCCGCGCGGCGGTTCGTCGAGCGACGCGTGGAACCCGCGGCCGTCGTCGCCCCCGGCGGCGCCGCCGCAGCGCACCGCCGGCCGTCCGACGCCGCCTCCGCCGCCCGGCCGTCTCGTGACGTCGTCGGGCAGCGAGCGCCCGCCGCCTCCCCGCCGCGAGGACGTCCCCGAGCGTCCCGCCGCGTCCGCCGCCCCGCAGGCCCCGCCTGCGGCCGCCGCCCCCAGCGCTCCCGAGCGCCCGGCGGCGCCCCGGGCGCCGAGGCCGACGCCGCCCCCGACCGGCCGTCCGACCGCGCCTCCGCCCGGAGCGCCCCGTCCGCCGGCCGGCGGTCCGCCGCGCCCCAGTGCGCCGGCACCCGGTCGCCCCAGCCCGGCGTCGTCGTCCGGCAAGCCGATCCCGCCCCCTCCCGGCCCGCCGGCGTCGATGTCCGGCAAGCCGATCCCGCCCCCTCCCGGTCTCGGTGGGCGCGGCCCCGCGCCCACGCGCGGCGGCCGTCCCGGCGGCGGTCCCCCCGGCCGCGGTCGTCCGGGCGGTCCGCCCGGCGGTGGCGGTGGCGGTCCCAGCAGTCGTCCCTTCGGGGGTGGCGGCGGGGGCGGCCGTCCCGGCGGCGGCTTCGGCGGCCCCGGCGGCGGTGGACCCGGTGGTGGCCCCGGTGGCGGTCGCCCCGGTGGCGGCCCGCGTGGTGGGCAGCGCCCGCCGCGGCGGCGCGGCCGGCGGCGTCGCAGCCGCGAGGAGCTCCAGCCGATGGAGGCGCCGAGCTACACGCCGGCGTCGGCTCCCGTCCCCGAGGGCACCGTGGTGGTCGAGCGCGCCTCGACGCCGCAGGACCTCGGTCCCAAGCTGAACCGCACGGCGGCCGACGTCGTGCGCTTCCTGCTCCAGCAGGGCGAGATGGTCACCGCGACCCAGTCGCTGACCGACGACATGATCGAGCTGTTCGCCGCCGAGATCGGCGCCGACATCCGCCTCGTCGACCCCGGCGAGGAGCAGGAGGTCGAGCTCCAGCGCCAGCTCGGGTTCGACGAGCTGTTCGACACCGCCGCCGGCGACGACACCGAGCCCCGGCCGCCCGTCATCACGGTCATGGGCCACGTCGACCACGGCAAGACCAAGCTGCTCGACCGCATCCGCAACGCGAACGTGGTCGAGGGCGAGGCCGGCGGCATCACCCAGCACATCGGCGCCTACCAGACCGAGAAGAACGGTCGGCGCATCACCTTCATCGACACCCCGGGCCACGAGGCGTTCACCGCCATGCGCGCCCGCGGGGCCCAGGCCACCGACATCGTCGTGCTGGTCGTGGCCGCCGACGACGGCGTGATGCCGCAGACCATCGAGGCGCTCAACCACGCCAAGGCGGCCGAGGTGCCCATCGTTGTGGCGATCAACAAGATCGACCGCGAGCAGGCCAACCAGGACCGCGTGAAGCAGCAGCTCTCCGACCAGGGGCTGATCCCCAGCGACTGGGGTGGCGACACCGAGATGGTGCCCGTCTCGGCCCTCCAGGGCCTGGGCATCGACGACCTGCTCGAGACGCTGCTGCTCGTAGCCGACCTGCAGGACCCGCCGCTCGAGGCCAGCCCCGACGGCCGCGCCGCCGGCGTGGTGCTCGAGGCCAACCTCGACGTCGGCCGGGGTCCGGTGGCGTCGGTGCTCGTCCAGCGGGGCACCCTGTCGGTCGGCGATCCCCTCGTGGCCGGTGCCGCCTGGGGTCGCGTCCGGGCGCTCATCGACGACCACGGCAACAACGTGCGCTCGGCGGGCCCGTCCACGCCGGTGCAGGTGCTCGGCCTCAGCGAGGTGGCCGACGCCGGCGACCAGTTCGTGGTCGCGCCCGACGAGAAGCTCGCCCGGTCGGCCGCCCAGACGCGCGAGCACTGGCAGCGGGTCGCCAGCCTGGGTCGCGAGGCCGCCGTCACCAGCGGTGGCGCCAAGCTCGAGGACATCTTCGAGCAGATCCAGCAGGGCGAGGCGGCGACGCTGAACCTCGTGCTCAAGGCTGACGTCACGGGCTCGCTCGAGGCGCTCACCGAGGCGCTGCGCAAGCTCGAGCGCGACGACGTCAAGCTGTCGTTCGTGCAGCGCGGCGTCGGCGGCATCACGAGGAGCGACGTGCAGCTGGCGGCGGCGTCCAACGCCTCCATCATCGGCTTCAACGTGCGGCCCGACCGCTCGTCGCGTGAGCTGGCGATGGCGGAAGACGTCGAGATCCGCACGTACGAGATCATCTACCAGGTCCTCGAGGACATCGAGAACGCGCTGCTCGGCCTGCTGGCCCCCGAGTTCGAAGAGGTGGTCACCGGCGAGGCCGAGGTCCGCGAGATCTTCTCGGTGCCGCGGATCGGGAAGATCGCGGGCTGCTACGTCACGAACGGCGTCATCAGCCGCAACTCGAAGGTGCGGTTCCTGCGCGAGGGCACCGTCATCTGGAAGGGCACGATCACGTCGCTCAAGCGGTTCAAGGACGACGCCCGCGAGGTGCAGTCCGGCTTCGAGTGCGGCATCGGCCTGTCCGACTTCCAGGACCTCAAGCAGGGCGACATCATCGAGACCTTCGAGGAGCGCGAGATCCCGCGCACCTGATGCCGGCCTGAACCCGGCGGTGGGCGGGCGTCCGACGACGCCCGCCCTACGCTGGGGGCGTGCACGCGGCGGCTCTCAAGATCGAGCTCTACCTGCGCGAGTGCCGCTCGCTCAAGGCCAAGCGCTCCCAGATCCGGCCCTTGGTCGAGGGCCTGGCCCGCCGGCACCGCGTGTCGGTGTCCGAGGTCGACCACCACGACGACTGGCACCTCGCCACGGTGGGCGTGGCGGCCGTGGCCCCGACCCACGGCCACCTGGGCCACCTGCTCGACGACGTCGAGCGGTTCGTCTGGTCGTTCCCCGAGGTCGAGGTGCTCCGCATCGACAAGTTGTGGATCGAAGAGGAGGAGACGACATGAAGCGCTCGTCCGGAACCGCCCGGGACTATCCGCGGACCGCCCGGTTGAACCAGCTCCTCCAGGAGATCGTGGCCGAGGAGGTCGAGCGGCTCGACGACGACCGCCTCGGCTTCCTCACGATCGTGGGGGTCGAGATCGAGCCCGACCTGCGGCGTGCCGTCGTCTGGTACACGGCGCTCGACTCCGACGGGGGCGACGCCGAGCTCGTCGAGGCTCTCGCCGACCACCGCACCCGCATCCAGGGGGCGATCGGGCGCCAGGCGCGCATGAAGCGCACGCCCGAGCTGACGTTCCGGCCCGACGCCGTGATCCGGCAGGCCGAGCGGGTCGAGCAGATCCTGCGCGACCTCGGCGACGAGGGCGCCATCTCCGCGGAGCTCCCCGGCGCGACCGCCCCGGCGAGCGATCCGGCCCCCGGGCCGGCGGGTGGCCCCGACGGCGCGCCCGACGGCGCCTGATGGCGCGACGGGGCGGCGCCGCCGGCCCCGACGGCGTGGCGGTGGTCGACAAGCCCGCCGGGTGGACCTCGCACGACGTCGTCGCCAAGGCCCGGGGGCTGCTGGGCACCCGCAAGGTGGGCCACTCCGGCACGCTCGACCCCGACGCCACCGGTGTGCTGGTCCTCGGCGTGGGCCGGGCGACCCGCCTCCTCACGTTCCTCTCGGGCCTCGACAAGCGCTACGTCGGCGAGGTCGTGCTGGGCACCGCCACGTCGACGCTCGACGCCTCCGGCGAGGTGACCGGCACGTGGGACATGGGGGGCGTCGACGCCCCGGCCGTCCGCGCCGCCGCGCTCGGCCTGACCGGCGACATCGACCAGGTGCCGCCGATGGTGTCGGCCAAGAAGGTCGACGGCCGCCGCCTGCACGAGCTCGCCCGGGCCGGCGTCGAGGTCGAGCGGGCCCCCGTGGCGGTCCGGGTGGACGCGTTCGCCGTCGGCGAGCCCGTGGCGCCGGGCGTGTTCCCGATCGACGTGACGTGCTCGGCCGGCACGTACGTCCGGTCGCTGGCGGCCGACCTCGGCACGGCGCTGGGCGGCGGGGCGCACCTGCGGGCGCTGAGGCGGCTCGCGGTCGGTCCCTACGGCATCGACGAGGCGGTCGCGCTCGACGAGCTGGCGCCCGAGCGGTTGCTGCCGCCGGCCGACGCCCTGCGGGGGCGCCCCTCCGTGCAGGTCGGCGACGAGGTCGCGGCCTCGGTGCGCCACGGCCGGGTGCTCGAGGCCGCCGAGCTGGCGGTGGCGGGGGAGGGGCCCTGGGCGGTGCTCGGCCCCGACGGGGCGCTGCTGGCGGTGTACGAGCGCCACCGGGCCGGCACGGTCAAGCCCGCGGTCGTGCTCGCGCCGGCCTGATGCGGTGGGCCCGCGACCACGTGCTCGCCGCCGGCCGCTCGACAGGTTCGGCGGGGCGACGGGACTCGGGGATCGAGGGGACCCGAGGCAATGACGTGCGATCGGGGGCTCTCGAGGCAATGACGTGCGGGGGCCGCATGTGATCGCCTCGGGAGCCCGAGAACGGCAGCCATTGCCTCGCGTCCCGTCGGACCGGGCAGGTCGACGGCGGTCCGGCGGGCGCTGCGCCCGGCCGCGGGACCAGGCGGGCCCGCCGCGGGCGGCGTGCCGATGGCTCGCGAGCCGGCGGGCCGC
>Ga0111539_10013003_pt1 | contig 10415 bp, 6 predicted proteins | sample RhiMethybrSRZTD1_FD_79667 | JGI IMG/M metagenome (GOLD analysis project Ga0111539, IMG submission 79667) | Populus rhizosphere microbial communities from Tennessee, USA - Rhizosphere MetaG P. TD hybrid SRZTD1 (version 2) (version 2) | ecosystem: Host-associated > Plants > Roots > Rhizosphere >... | reverse complement strand
GGGCGTGCTTCATCGCTTCCCAACCGGCGATTTTGGCGAAGAACTGGTCTGACAGGGTGAAGGGCACGGCAATTAGTTAAAGTTAAATGGTTAAATGAGTGAATGAGTTAAATGAGGATGGTGGTCGAAAGCCGGAAGAATTTTCGGAAAATTCCGTTTTCCGGAAAAACCAAAAATCGGCGTACGCCGATTTTGATTGGTTGTAAGTGGTTGGTACAGCGCGGTCGCATCGGTAAGGAATCGGCGAATGCGCCGATTTTGTATGGCCGGCAAAACTCGGAATTCCGGAAAAATCCGGTTTTCTCCGGTTTTGTACGGAGGCGTCTGCGATACAGCAGGTTGGGAAACCTGAGCTACGTCGAAGTGCAGATGGCTGCTTCATGGCGCGCATTATAGCATGGGTTTTTTCGAACTCCGATCGATGGCACTGGTGAAGGTGACACGAAGTGACAGGGAGTGACACGAGCGGACACCAGAGGACATTTTTTTGTCGAAAAAGGGATTGACATAATTTCGCGCACGCGTGGCTCGGGTGGTGTCGGAAGTCTGGTGTTTAAAACGGGTTACGTGGCAAGGTTTGACAGGGAGTTCAGGCTATGTTCTGTTTGAGTTTACGCAGCCTAACGCCGGCTTCCTTCCTGAAGCTGGCGGCGGGGGAACCAGGTTCCCGAATGAGGGATGGGGCGTACGGCGGTGAGGGATCACCGGCCGCGGTCACTTTCAAGACCGAGCCCGTCAGCTAACCTCGCAGGCAATTGGAAGGGCGATCTTTGCTCCGTGGCAGGAGCGCTTGATCCCCGGCAGTACGTGCGCCTTGCAATTAACGGGGCTGCGATTGCGGGATAGTTATGTTCGATGGTTCGGCGGGCCGGGGGCGGCTGACGGCGCTGGCGCTGGGCGCGCTGGGAGTGGTTTACGGGGACATCGGGACAAGTCCGTTGTATGCGTTGCGTGAATGTTTTCACGGAGTGCACGGGATAGAGGTTTCGCGGACGAATGTTCTCGGGGTTCTTTCGTTGATTCTTTGGTCGCTGATTTTGCTGGTCTCGATCAAGTATCTCGGCCTGGTGGTGCGGGCGGACAACAAGGGGGAAGGCGGGATCATGGCGCTGTTGACGCTCGGTTTTCCTGAGCGGCAAGCGGCGAGCGCAACGCGGTGGTTCCGGACGATGATTCTGGTGGGGTTGTTTGGAACGGCGCTGCTTTACGGCGACGGTGTGATCACGCCCGCGATATCCGTGCTCAGTGCGGTAGAGGGGCTGAACGTCGCGACGAAATTTTTCGAGCCGTTCATTATTCCCATAACAATCGGGATTCTCATCGCGCTGTTCGCAGCGCAAAAGTTAGGCACGGGGAAAATAGGGAATGTGTTTGGCCGGGTCACGCTGGCATGGTTTGTCGTGCTGGCGGCGCTGGGAGTCAAAGGGATCGTGTCTGAACCCGGCGTGATGGGGGCGATCAATCCGCTTCATGGGGTGCGCTTTTTCATCGCAAACGGCTGGAAAGGTTTTGTCGTGCTCGGCGCGGTGTTTCTGGCTGTGACCGGCGCTGAAGCGTTGTACGCGGACCTGGGGCACTTTGGCCGGAGAGCGATCCAGCGCGCGTGGTTTGCGATCGTGCTGCCGGCGCTGGCGCTGAATTACTTCGGGCAGGGAGCGCTGCTGCTGACGAATCCGGCGGCGGCCGAAAACCCGTTTTATTTGCTGGCGCCGAGATGGGCGTTGTATCCGCTGGTGGTGCTGGCGACTTCGGCGACGGTGATCGCTTCGCAGGCGCTGATTTCGGGGGCCTTCTCGCTGACGATGCACGCGGTGCAGCTGGGGTATTTTCCGCGGATGAAAATCGAACACACGTCATCGTTGGAGAAGGGACAGATTTATATCCCGTTCGTGAACTGGTTTCTAATGGTGGCGTGCATTGGCCTGGTGGCGGGGTTCAAGTCGTCGAGCAACCTCGCGGCGGCGTATGGGATTGCGGTGACGATGACGATGCTGATTACGACAGTGCTGTTTTATTTTGCCGCCGTGCGGCTGTGGAAATGGAGGCGACTGACGGCGGCGATGGTGTGCTTGCCGTTTTTCCTGATTGAACTGGCTTTCTTCACTGCGAACGCGTTGAAGATCGCGCACGGCGGCTGGTTTCCGCTCGTGATGGGCGGGGTGGTGTTTGTACTGCTGACGACGTGGAAGACCGGCCGGCGCTTGCTGGGGGAAAAGCTGAGCCGCTCGACCCTGCCGGTGTCGATGCTGTTCGAGGATATTCGGGCGAATCCGCCCAGAAGGGTCCATGGCACGGCGGTTTACCTGGCGGGGCGATTGGGAAGCGTGCCGGTGGCGCTGCTTCATAATATCAAGCACAACAAGGTGCTGCACGAACGCGTGGTGTTTTTGACGGTGATCTCGCACGAGCATCCGCGCGTGGATGAAGAACGGCGCTTGGAAGTGGAGGAGTTGGGGCATGGGTTTTATCGGGTGGTGGGTCACTACGGTTTCATGGAGGAGCCCGATGTGCCGCGCCTGATCGAGAAGTGCGCGGCAAGGGGCCTGAATTTGAAGCCTGAGCAGTGCAGTTATTTTCTGAGCAAAGAAACGCTGATCCCGACGCGGGGCCGCGGCATGGCGTTCTGGAGAGACATCGTGTTCATGATGATGTCACGAAACGCGACCAGCGCAGCGAGCTTCTTTAAACTGCCGCCGAACCAGGTGGTGGAACTGGCGATGCAGATCGAGATTTAGATGTCCCTTGGGCGTACGGCGGCCGCACTCCAAAGACGCTGGCGCGACTGGTTGTGCCCCGTGAATCCTCGCTCAAGGATTAAGCTTCTATGAAAGATTTGCATGGGATTGACGCGGGATTGTTTGTTGCCGGGTTTGGAGGCAGTCCGTAAGGTCATGGCGGTTAAATGGACAAGTTGTTGTTGATCGACGACGAAGCGGACGTGCAGTACTCGTTTCGCCGGATTTTCGATTCGCCTGACATTCAATTGACGACCGCGGCGAGCGGGGAGGAGGGGTTGAAGCTGATTCCTCAAGTAAAGCCTGACCTGGTGATAATGGATGTGCGGATGGGGGGGCTGAGCGGGCTGGAGACGCTGCGGCGGTTGCGCGCGTCGGACGCGAAATTGCCGGTGATCATGATGACCGCTTACGGCACGACGCAGACGGCCATCGAGGCGATGAAGCTGGGGGCGTACGATTATCTGCTGAAGCCGTTTGATGTGCCGAAGCTGAAACAGATCGTGCTCGGCGCGCTGAAGACAGCACGCGACATGAAACAGGTGGTGTCGTATCAACCGCTGCTGGAGTCGGAGGATTACGACCTCGGGATCGTGGGCCGGAGCGAGGCGATGCAGAATGTGTTCAAGCTGATCGGGCAACTCTCGGCTTCAAACGCGACGGCGCTGATCACGGGGGAGAGCGGCACCGGCAAGGAGTTGGTCGCACGGGCGATTTATCATCATAGCGAACGGGCGGATCAGCCGTTCCTGGCGATCAATTGCGCGGCGATCCCGGAGAATCTTTTGGAGAGCGAGTTGTTCGGGCACGAGCGGGGCGCGTTCACAGGGGCGAGCGCCCAGCGCATCGGCAAATTCGAGCAATGCAATCGCGGGACGATTTTTTTGGATGAGATCGGGGATATGACGCCGGCGACGCAAACGAAGATTTTGCGCGTATTGCAGTCAGGCACGTTCGAGCGCGTGGGAGGAAACCAACCGATCAAGGTGGACGTGCGCGTGATCGCGGCGACGAACAAGCCGCTGGAAGAGGCGGTGGCGAACAAACAGTTTCGAGAGGATTTATTTTATCGGTTGAACGTGGTGCGCATTCACCTGCCGCCGTTGCGCGAGCGGCGGGAGGACATCCGGCTGCTGGTGAATTATTTTTTGAAGAAGCTCGCGCCGAAGCCGAAGTCGATTTCGCCGGATGCGTTGCGCGCGCTGGAGGATTATCACTGGCCGGGGAACGTGCGCGAGTTGGAGAATGTCATGCAGCGGGCGCTGGTGGTGGCCAAAGGGGACGCGATTTTGCCGGGGGACTTGCCGCCGGAAATTATCGGCGCGATCGGTCCGGCGAAAGCTGGGGGAGGCGTGGCGACTGGCGCTGCAGCGGCGGCGCCGGGCGACGTTCCTTCGCTGGCGCAGGCTCTGTTTCGCTGGGCGCGCAAGGAAAGCAAGCTGAAGGTGATTCCTGCAGTGGAGCGGGAGTTGATTATCGAGGCGTTGAAAGAGACCGGCGGCAATCAGGTGCAGGCGGCGAAGATTTTGGGGATTACGCGGGCGACGCTGCGGAAGAGGATCGATAAGTTTAAGATTACGCAGGAGTTGGCGATTCGGTAGGTCTGCCCCAATGACGAATGACCAATGTCGAATGACGAAAGAATGACAAAGGTTGAATGACGAATAGTGATTTCGTCGCACGGATGCTTGCGGACGGAAGCGCCTTCCGCCTCCCCTTTTTAGTTAGAGACTCGTTACCTCGTCTGCTACGGGGGGAACAGGAAGATGAGGGCGCGCCAGACGCGTTGGCGCCAATAGAATTCGTTGTGGTGGCTTTTCTTTGCTTCGTCCCACTTGTGCTGCGGGAGGCCAGATTTCTGTAACTCGTCGTCGGTGAAGGACTGTTGCTGGACGTAATGCTGCAGGTTTTTGCCGTCCTTCCAACCGATGCGGCGGAGTTCGTTGACGATGGCGACGGTGTGGCGATTGCCATCGTCGTCGCCGGTGAAATCGGTCGTGCCGCTGTCGAGGTAGAGGCGCACGGGTTTGGCGCGCCCTTTGTAGGGCTTGAGGACGTTTTCGATGAAGTGCCGTTTCTCGACCTGGAACGCGCCGGAGAGACTGGCGGAGGCACCGAAGGTTTTTGGGTGTTCCCATGCCAGAGCGATGCTGCAAATGCCGCCCATGGAGGAGCCGAGCACGGCGGTGTCGCGGGCGGTCTTCTTTGTGCGGTATTCCTTGTCGATGAGTGGCTTGAGTTCCTTCACGAGGAAAGCTGCGTAGTTGGTATAGCGCGATTGGGTGTCGTCGGCGATGGGGCCGCGATATTCCTGGTAGCGGAAGCGGCTGTTGTCGATGGCGACGATGATGATTTCCTGCATGCGGCCTTCGGCGGCGAGGCGAGCGGCTGTGGTGTCAAGTTGCCAGCTTCCCCAACCGAAACAGCAGTTGGTTCCCGCGGAGGCGAAGACGTTCTGGCCGTCATGGGCGTAAAGGACGGGGTAGCGGCGGGAAGGCTCACGCCAGTACGATTCGGGCAGTCGCACGCGGATGGTGCGGTTCGTCCCAAGATAACGCGAGGAGAACTGGCGCTGAAATTCGTATTGGGCCATAGCGGGCAGCGTGAACAACAAGAGCAGAAAGAGGCCACGCAGCATTTGGAGAAGGTATCGGTGGGGAGGATGCGGGGCAATCCCCAGAGCAAGTCAGGGCTTTGAAGGAGGCTCGGGTGACCGGGGCAAGGTAACGGTGAACGTGGAACCGACGCCGAGGGTGCTGCCGACGGACACGCTGCCGCCGTGGGCCTCGACGATGGCTTTGACGAGGCTTAAGCCGAGGCCGAGACCGCGTTGCGAGCGGCTGCGGTCGCCGCGAAAGAGCCGCTCCCAAATGCGCGGGATTTCTTCGGGCGGGATGCCCATGCCTGTATCGGTGAGTTCGACGAAGGCGCGATCCGGTTCGCAGCGCGTTCGAATTTCCACGCGACCTCCGGCGCTCGTGTACTTGAGTGCGTTGTCGAGCAGGTTCGCAAACACCTGCCGCATACGCGTGCGGTCGATTGAGACCTGGCACGTGTCGGAAACCTGGAGCGCAACGGTGATGCGCTTTTCCTCGGCGACGTACTGGTACAACTCAACCACTTCGCCAAGCAACGTCGCCAGATCGACCGGCTCGCGCGACAGCTTCATCACGCCCGCTTGCGCCTCGGCGACATCGAGCAAGGTGTTGAGCATGGTGAGAACGCGGTCGGATTCCTCAACGCAATCGGCGAGGGCTTCGCGGAGTTGAGGGAGTTGCGTATCGCCGCGCAGGGCGACTTCGGCGGTGCCGCGCAGGCGCGTCAGGGGCGTGCGCAAATCGTGGGCCACGTTGTCGAGCGACTCGCGCATGCTGCGAATCAGCGACTGATTTTTGTCGAGCATCGTGTTGAAGAGGCGGGCGAGTTCATCGAGTTCGTCATCCGATTCGCGCACGGGGACGCGGGCATTGAGGTTGCCAGTGCGGATGATCGATTGGGCGGTGGCAACGACCTGGCGCAACGGGCGCGTCGCGTTCCAGGCGAAGAACGCGCCACCGACCACGCCGAGGAGAATGATGGGCGCGACCACAGTGATGAACCGCGTGCGGAACGGCTCGAGGAGCAATTCATGATTGTTGGTGCTGCGTCCGACTTCGAGAATCGATCCGTCGAAAAGCTGAATGCTGCGAATGGTGAAGTCGCGTTGCGCATCGCGCGGGATGCGAATCCAGCCGACCTGAACGCCGACGGCATCGGTAGCGGGCGGTTCAAACTCAACCCAGTCTTCGGGGACAACGATGAAGACGACCTGGTTGAATGGGTTCAGCAGACGAACGTAAAACGACTTCTGGCGCTGGCCTTCCTGCGCGGCGACCCGGCGCAGAGCGGATGGCCCCCCCGCGCGGTAAACCGTGGCGTACTCCTTGAGCCGCGATTCGATCACTTCGCGGTCTTTGCGTTCCACGGCGCGCGAGATCAGCAGGTAGAGAAAGAAGTAAAGGATGATGACGCTGGCGGTGAAGGTGAGCAGATACCAGACGTTGAGTTGGAACGTGAGCGTGCGCGCCCAGCGATCAAGGAGTCTTAAGGGCATAGCCAACTCCCCGCATCGTTTGAATCAACGTGTGGTCGGGATCGACCTTGCTGCGCAGCCGGTGCACGAGCACGTCAACGACGTTCGTTTGCGGATCGAAACTGTAATCCCAGATGTGCTCGAGGATCATGGTCTTGGTGACGACGCGACCCACGTTGCGCATGAGGTATTCGAGCAGGGCAAATTCGCGGGCCTGCAACTCGATTTTCTGATCGCCGCGCCGGACTTCGCGCGTGAGCAAATCGAGGGTGAGATTTCCAACGGTGATCCGCGTCGGCTCGCTGGCCTGGGTTGAACGGCGGATCAGCGCCTGCACGCGCGCGAGCAATTCCGAAAATGCAAACGGCTTGGTGAGGTAGTCGTCACCGCCGGCCTGCAAGCCTTTGACGCGGTCGTCCACGCTGGCCTTTGCGCTCAGGATGATCACCGGCGTGCGAATGCCTTCGTGGCGTAAGGTCTGCACCAGCACCAAGCCATCGAGTTTCGGCAGCATGATATCGATCACGGCGGCATCGTAGGCGACGCTACGCGCCATGATCAGCGCGTCCTCGCCGTTGGCGCAGTGATCGACGGCGAAGCCGCTTTGCTTCAACCCATTCACCACGAACGAGGCGATCTTTTTGTCATCCTCGACTACCAGTATCCGCATAGTTGCGGACGGCGACGGAGCGCCGTCCCTACCCGTCATGGAAGCGGAATTGACCGCGGAAGACAAACCGTCAGACATCATCAAAGGAAGTGAGTTGACGTTCGGCCCCGCGCAGGGAATAGACCGGGCAATAAAGCCAGCGTTTTTCGCGCGTCCACCAGGCGCCCGTCGCGCCGCGTTCGAAGCGCGTCGTGAAGCGGTATTGGTAAACGACGGCGCGCACGTAGAGTGGCGGCGTGTTTGGAAACGGGTTGTCTTTCAGCAATGCGAGCACTGGTTGAGAGCCCTGGAGCAGTCGAATGAGAAGTCCAATGAACCAGCCGTTCAATTGATAATCGCCCAGGGCTGCGAACCACATTTGCCAGTCCAGCCGGGGCTGGTGCGGCGCGACCCACGGCGGAGGGCGCTGCTGGTCGCCCGGCTTGAACTTGAATTCGTAAGCGAGCCAGGTTTGGCCATCGCGACTGCCTTCGACCACGATTTCGAGCCGGCTGGTCGTCATCACCGAGAAGAGCCCGTAGTGATTCACGATGGGAAGGGTGTCGAGGAAATTGCCGACCGCACGGACGATGCGGGCATCGACCCGAAACAACTGCAGCAAACGAATCAGAGAGAATGTAACCAGAATCCCGGCGATTCCGATCAGCACAAACTGCGGCAGCGTTTGTGTATGGGTCACTGGCGCGGCAGATCGACCGACGAGCGAGGCATAAAGCGAGTTGTCGAGGAGCGGCAGGCAGAGCGCAATCGTGAGGAGATTGAAAAAGGCGTAGTTGCCCGTGAGCATGATCAGCAGCATCAGGCCCCCGATCAGGGATACCGCAACGTGGCGGAATGGCGGCGGCGCAAAAATCAGCAAAGATACCCCGAGTTCGATGGCGAACATCGCGATGGCACCGAGTTTGTGGAATCGGTCCGGCAATTGATGCACAAACCACGCCGGCGGGGTGGGCAGCGGTTGTGTCTCGTAGTGATACGTGAGCGCGGTGAGCCGCTTCCATGTTGGGTCGCCGCTCCGAAGCTTGACCAGGCCGGACAGGAACATGAGCCGGAACAAGAGCCAGTAAAGGGCGATGAGGATCGGCCCTGGAGGGATGTCGATCGGGCCAGCCGGAGCAATTCGCAGCGGCGCGAGAAAAATCGCGAGAAATCCGGCTTCGAGGAGCAGGCTGTCCCATTGATAGCCCAGGAACAGTCGTGCGACACTGAACAGCGAAAGATAGAACAGCCACGCCAGGATGAGGGCAGGGAGTTGCGCGATACCAAGCGCGATTAGAATGCCCAATGCGGCGCCACTCCAGCACAGCAGTTGCAGAAACGCGTTGCTGCAGTTGAACCAGCAGAGGGTGGGCACTTCGAAGAAGCTGCGCTTGCCGTATTGTTCCCGGACTTGTTGAAGAAACTCCCGCGCGGGAAGAATTCCATTGCGACCGGCGAGGCCTTTGATCTGCACCGCCAGGCTGAGAAACGCGAGGGCATAAATCACGCCCAGCGCTCGCAGGAACAGCCAGGCGCCCACGGAATAGTTCACTGCGGCCGCTTGCAAATCGTTCCACCCGTCCTGAACGGCGAAGCCCGGCATTCGTCGATAGAGTGGTTTGCATGGCCGTCAGGTCAAGGACGCTGAAAAAGAGAAAACCGGACCTCGCTGCGGTACGATGGTCAGCAAGGTCCGGTTCAGGGGAAGCAGGGGATTAACTCTGTTTGTCCTCCTTAACAACCACGTAGCGCGTGCCGCCGCGGCTCCAGACCCGCAACAGGACGGAACCTTTTCTGTCGTTCTTCGCGCTCAACTCGACCGCTTGCTCGGCCGACACAACGGGCTTGCGATTGATTTCCATGATCACATCGCCTTCGCGCAGGCCAGCCTCGTAGGCGGCCGAAGATTCGTCGATGTCCGTGACGATCGCGCCCTTGAGATCGTCCGGGATGTTGAACTGCTGGTGGGCGCGGGCGTCCACGTTGCCGACGCTAACGCCCTTGAGCGTCTCTTCGGCTTCGGAACCACCGCTGTCGCGGCCGCGACGCGAGCTCGACGCGAGTTCGTTGCGCGGGAACTCCTTCAACTGAACGCTCAGGGACTTCGTCGTGCCATCGCGCAGCACTTCAACCGGCACCTTGGTGTTTGGCGCGATCTGCGCCACCTGCAGCTTCAAATGACGGCTGTCGCGCACGGGCTTTCCGTTCAATTTGATGATGATGTCGCCAGCTTTGATGCCGGCTTTTTCCGCCGGGCTGCCCACGGTCACGTCGGCGACCAACGCGCCATCGTTGTCCTTCAGATCGAACTCCTTCGCGAGCGTCGGCGTGACGTCCTGGATGTTCACACCCATGAAACCACGCACCACGCGACCGTCCTTGATGAGGCTTTCCATCACCGAACGGGCAAGGTTCACCGGGATGGCGAAGCCAATGCCCTGGTTGCCGCCGCTGCGGCTGATGATGGCGGTGTTGATGCCGATCAGACGGCCTTCGGCGTCGATCAGGGCGCCACCAGAATTGCCGGGATTGATCGCGGCGTCAGTTTGGATGAAGTCCTCGTAGTCGAGGCCGATGTTGCCGCGGCCCGTCGCGCTGACGATGCCCATAGTGACCGTTTGGCCGACCCCGAACGGATTGCCGATGGCGAGAACCACGTCGCCGACCTCCAGATTGTCGCTATTGGCGAGGTGCAGATACGGGAGGTTTTTCGCATCAATCTTCAGCACCGCCACGTCGCTCTTGTCGTCGCGGCCAACGACTTTCGCGGTGAACTCACGTTCGTCGTTCAAAGCGACTTTGATTTCGTCGGCATTCTCGACGACGTGATTGTTGGTGAGGATGTAACCGTCCTCGCTGACGATCACGCCCGAGCCGAGGCCGTTCTGGCGCGGTGTGCGGGAACGGCGCTGTTCGCCGCCAGGAAATCCGTCACCGAAAAACCGGCGGAAGAACGGGT
>Ga0111539_10013002_pt1 | contig 10415 bp, 9 predicted proteins | sample RhiMethybrSRZTD1_FD_79667 | JGI IMG/M metagenome (GOLD analysis project Ga0111539, IMG submission 79667) | Populus rhizosphere microbial communities from Tennessee, USA - Rhizosphere MetaG P. TD hybrid SRZTD1 (version 2) (version 2) | ecosystem: Host-associated > Plants > Roots > Rhizosphere >... | reverse complement strand
GTGCGCGCCACGGTGGCGCCGAGCACGCCGATCAGCGGCAGATGCTCGCCGCCTTCGCAGGTCGCCTGCCCCGCCGTGTCCTCTGCGTCGGCGACGAAGCGTTCGTCCCAGCGCACGATGCCGTAGCGACCGTCGCCGGCGAGCGCGGCGTGGAGCAGCGGCTTGGCGGTGCGGCGCGCGTACGCCGAAAGCAGCGTCCGGCTCTGTTGGTTGTCGAAGCAATCGATCAACAGGTCGGCCGAGCCGAGCACGGCGTCGAGGTTGTTTTCGACGAGGCGCACGCCGAAGGCCTCGACCTTGATGCCGTAAAAGTTCATGAATTGGAGCTTGAGCGCCTCGGCCTTGTTTTTGCCGACCGACGGTTTCACGAACGCCTGGGCCAGCAAGTTCTTGCTCTCCACGCGATCGAAGTCGACGACGCGCAGCGTGGCCGCGAGGTTTCGGCAGAAGGTGACGGCGGTCGAGCCGAGGGCGCCGACCCCGCAAAAAGCGAGGACGGTCACCCTCAGCCCCACCGGCTCAGCCAGGCGCCGAACGGCACCTTGGGACGCAGGTAGATCCGCTCGTTCTTACCCGTGCCGAAACGGTCGACCACGTAGTGATCGAACGCGTGGTCCGAGAGGTTCGCGATCACGAGACCGCGCAGGCCGCCCGAGCGCACGACTTCGACCGCGATGCGGCGCACGTCGTGGTCGCTGAGCCGCGAGCCGATTTCGAGCGGGTAATCGACCGACAGACCGTTGTACGTGATGTTCAGGATTGCCATTTTCAAACCTCCTTTCTCGAGATTTCCGAAGCTTTGGCGTGCATGCCGGACGCGAGACGCAAGAGCTCGGTCCACCAGGGCTCGGCGTCGGCGCAGAGTGTCCGGTCGCCGTCCCGGACGACCATGCCCTCCGGCGCGATCACCGAGAAGCGCAACGTCCGACCGAGCGCGCTGGTCAGCGCCAGCATCGTGGTTTCGTCCTCGTTCGAGAACGCGAGCGGGCCGTGCGGGTGACTGTGGGCGATCTCCTCGAGCTGGTCGCGGAGCTCCCAGATTTTTTCCCAGCGGGCGCGCGAATCGGGCAAGGCCACGGGACTGGTCGAGGCGTCGCTCCACAGGATCACTCCGCCGCGACCGAGCAGGAACAGCACCTCACGCGGAGCCATGTCGATCCAAGCTACCACGCGGCCTCAGCGGCGCGTGATGTTGAGCTGATCGGTGTCGATCGCTTCCTTGATCACCGAGGGCAAGCTGTCGAGCGTCACCATACGGTCGCTCCCGGAGAGACAGATGCCGGCGTCGAGCACCTGAAACGTGGTCACGTCGACGATGCTGATGAAACGCTCCCCCATGAAGCGGAACCTCACCTCGAGCTGACGAGCGTCGAGCCGCCGCGTCGTGGAAAGCGTAGCGCCGGCAGCGGCCAGAATCTGGCTCGCCTGCTCCTGAACGCTCTCCGGGTCCGACGGGTCGTAGCGGCGCCAGTGCCGGCGCGCCGCTTCCGCCACTGCTTGTCCCCGCGCCTCGCCGCGCAGCACGTCGAGCCGGCGCGCCGCGTCGAGCCGGCGCAGCACCTGCTCGGCGGCCGGCGCACCGTGTTCCGCGGCGTTCGCGAGCTCGGCGCGAACCTCGCCGGGAGACACGCCGATTCCGAGGCGCCGCGAGCACTCCGCGAAAACCGCGAACCCGAATGCCGCGCGCAGCGACGCGGGAATGCCCTTTTGTTCGGCCAGCGAGCGGCGCTCTTCGAGCGCGCGGCGCGCCGCTTCCTCGGCTTCGGTCTCGAACTCGGCGCCCTCGAACAAGAGCTCGCCGCTCGGCCAGCGCCGCGCGCGGATCGGCGCGAACGCCGCGAGCTCCTCGACCGGCAAGAGCTCCACGCGTTCGGCGCGCTGCCCCGCCGCGAACAAGAAGCCGCGGCAAAAGTGACCGCGCACCTGGTCGAACCGCGACAGATCCGGCGCTTCCGCGGGCTCCGCGGCGGTGGCGTCCCGACCTTTGACGTCGAAACGCCACCAGCCCGGCGGCACCTCGTGCTTCAGGCGCAGCCGCCGCGCTTCGGCGAAGACGCTCGGCCCGCCCAGGTAGGGCAGGACGAGCGACTCCGTCTTACCGAGGAACTTGCGATAGTCCACGACGCCTCACAACGTGAGTAGCGGCGTGTTCAGCACGCGTTCGACGAGGCCGGCCTGGCGCGTGCCGGCGACGCGCGGCGCATCGAGCAGCGCCTTGAGCACGCGCGGCACCTGGTACGGATCCTCGAACTGATCGATCCGCACCTCGCTGAACGGCACGCCGAGATTCTCCGCGCAGTGCCGCACGGTGAAACCGCGCGTTGCCGCGACGTTGACGATCAGCGCCAGCGCCGCGACGTTGTAGCCCGAGCCGCGAAACGCGCTCCCGAGCTCGTCGCCGCGCTCGCCGGCCTCGTCGCCGACCACGATCACGATCAGCTTCGCGCTGTCCGGAACCGTGACGCCGGCGCGCTGAAATGCGCGCACGCCAGCCGCGTGGATGGTGCCGCCGGAGGCGGTGATCGAGCTCAGCATGTGCTGCACGGCCGCGCGCGACGAGGCCTTCGGCGCGAGCAGGGTGCCGACCGTGTCGAAGCTCGCGATGTGGAGTTTCTCGGCCGGAAATCCGGCCAGAATCCGGCTCAGCGCTTCCTTCGACGCCTCGATCGCGCCCTGCATCGATCCGCTCTTGTCGATCAGAAACATCACGCGCAGATCGACGTCGCTCGAGACCTCGGCCACCGCGTTCTTGGCGGCGTGATCCGCCGCGGTCTCGAGCTTTTCACGCAGCTCCTGGCTCGCAACGTTCTTGGCGATGTTGAGCGCGCGCTGGTCGGTCGACTTCATGATCGCCGCTTCCCAGCGCTCGCGGATCGCCGGCTCCGCCATCAGCCCGAGGTCTTCGAGCGTCGGTGTGAGCATGCGCAGATCGCGATCGGACAGCGACGGCAGCAGGGCGACCATGATCGCCGGCGTGAGACCGACGTCCTTCGGCAGACGGCCGACCACGTCCTTGTGGCTGAGCCGCTGCGTCTCGATCGTCTCGCAGATTTCCTCTTCGCTCAGGCCGTCGAAGCGCTCGCGCTTCACGAGCTCGAGGCCGTCGAGGCCGATCGTGCGGTGCCCACCCTCGGCCTGCTTCTGCTTCCAGCCGAGCAGCGCAAAGAAGTCCTGAGACTCGGGCTTATAGCCGGCCTTGCGCGCGATCTTCTTGATGGTCTCCTTGTAGCCCGCGGAAACCAGCCCTTCGAGCATCGGCCGGTTCTTTTCGCGCAGCAGCAGCCACTTGGTGGCGGCGCGCTTCCAGCGGCCGAGCGGCGGCTTCTGCGCCGCCGGATCGCCGAAGTGCGCTGCGCGGTTCAGGGCGGCGATCTCCGGCGTTTCGAGCAGCTCCGCGACCCGGAGCACGCTCTTCGGCGCCATCATCTTCGTCGACTTCTGCGCGTAATGGAGCAGCATCGCCTCCCCGATCGTGCGGTAGTCGTCGTCGTAAAACGCGACGCTGCCGTCGTCCTCGTGGAGCGGCTGACCCGAGCGGTGCTGCACCAGCATCAGCGCGCAGCACGCGACCTTGAGATCGCGCCAATCGGTCTCCTTCAGCGCGTAGCTCGCGAAGTGCGCCATCAACGTGGCGTTGAGGCGATAGATTTCGAGCAGCCGCGTGTACAGGTTCACCGCCGCCGGCACGAACATCCCCGGCCGCACGCGCGTGCCCCCGAGCACGCGACCCTTGCCGCGCGCCGGATGCCAAACGCCGGCCACGTCGTAGCCGGGACGGTTGTGCCAGAGATGCGCCGACGAGTGCAGCACCACGTCGAGCAGCCGCTCGGCCGGGCCGATCTGCGATTCCATCAAGACGGACTGGGTCATGGCGATGCTCCGACGGTGAACGGCGCGAGGCCGGATTGTAAGCGAAAATAGCTCGCGCCCGAGTGAGGAAGCCGCGATTTTCTTGATCCTGAGTCAAGTGTCCTACCGCTGGACGACGCGTTCTATGGCGAACGTGGTTGGATTCGAACCAACGACCTTTGTTGCGTGTAGGGCCTCTTCGGACGGGCGCGAAAAGTTGAACGAGCTGCGTCCGAGTGCATGGACCACGGGGCGAGCCACGGTACGAAGCCGCGGCTCGCGATCTTGAAATGCCGGAGGCGTCGCCGCCGGCGATTGCTTGTAGGGTCCGTGCGGCCGGTCGCCGCTCGTGAAAATTGGAAGGGCCCCCCGGATCTCGCGCCGCGTGCCTGCAAGCGGCGGCGCGAGATCCGGGCTTTACGTCCGGGCGAAACGGTGGCGTCACGCGAAGTGCCGGTGCGGCAGCTTCACGCAGAAGTCGCGCCACTCGACGGGAGCGCTGCTCGGGTCGATGAACGGCGGGAGCAGCGGGAGGCTCGCCGGCTTGTACGGCCGCTCGAACGGGAACATGCCAGACTGATCCGGCGTGCGGTTGCCCTTCAGGGCGTTGCACGCGTAGCAGGCGGTCACGATGTTTTCCCATTCCGTACGGCCGCCCTGCGCGCGCGGGATCACGTGGTCATACGTGAGCTCCGACACCGGCAGCTTGACGCGGCAGTACGCGCAGCTGAAGCCGTCGCGCAGGTAGACGTTCATGCGCGAAAACTTGATGCCCCGCTTGGTCGCGCTGGTCTTCTTCTTCAGGCGGACCACAGCCGGCACCTTGATCGCCGTCGACGGCGAGCGGACTTCGTCGTCGTAGTTGACGACGACGTCGGCCTTGTTCAGGTAAACGAGCGTGATCGACGCCTGCCAGCTCACGATTTTGTGCGGGAAGTACCAGGACGTTAGAACGAGAGTACGCGTGTGCATGACGCACCTACCTTTGGCTATTGCATGGTTTTTTCTCCAGTTGTTGAGGTGGGGTGCCAAGGAATCGAACCGTGTCAGCCCAAACGGGCGCGTGATTTACAGTCACACTTGCGTCCCAGCGCTCACCCCTTTTGCGGCGCCCACGAAGGGAATCGAACCCTCCTCGCCGGATCGACAATCCGGTTGCCTCACCAGATGCATACGTGGGCGCGAGAACGCGGCAAGGCTTTGAATGCCGCGTTCTCGTCGCATGAGTTGTCAAAGGGCGAGGCGCCGTGTGAACAGCGCTTTGCTCTGGTGGGACACCGGGGAATCGAACCCCAATCAGCCGGTTAAAAGCCGGCAGCTCTACCATTGAGCTAGTGCCCCGCGGCGCAGATGCGCCGCGGCAGACAGCCGCGCTGGTCGCGCGGTTGTCGAAAATCACGATTGACGGCAATTGCCATCAAATACCCATCTTGTGCCGAATCGCCTTCATTGGAGTTCTCCTGTTTTGAAACAAACACCTTCCCCGTTTCGCGCGAACGATTTGCCCGCGCGACATACAGATTCAGTTGCCAGGACCGGGCGACAAAAACAGAAAAGCCGCCTCGGGACCTGCCCTGGCGGCTCATCGGCGCACGCAATTCGCGCGTCGAGCCGCCTAACCGTAACCCTCCTCGCGCACGGCGATACTGCTATTGCCGAGGCGATGGATACAATCCAGCCCTTTCAAACACATTGTGGATTCTAGGCTTGCTCGAACAAACCACCTCCGTGGCTTCGCGAACTTGCGGGTTTTTGCGAACAGATTCATGGCACGCATTACTTGAGACGCTCGAGGCCGGGATTTCGTTTCAGACTTTCTCGTTTTTTTCGATCCCCGCCTGCCGGACCGCTCCCAGGACCTCAAAAACAGCGAAGCCGCCCGGGTTTCCCACTGGGCGGCTTCGTCGCGACCGATGTCCCGAGGAAACCGCTCAGCCCGTACCCCCGCGCACGAGGGTATTTTCACAAATCCAGACGCTGGCCGTGAGCAACGAGCTCGCAGCTGGCGTTCCAGAATCGAGAAACGGCCGATGGGTCATTCTTCAAACTCTTCTATCTCGAACACCGCTTTTCGTCAACTGCTTTCTCGGCGACCGCGATCCACGCGAGACGACGCGATCGAAATCATACACGCCGTCGATGTTGGCCTGGAAGAAACGTCCCTTCGAAGACGACGCGATCAACGCACGAAACGTTTTCTCCGGAACGCCGAAGTATCGATACACGTCTCCGCTTCGGAATTCGATCTCCAGCGTCCGTCGCGCAGCGCTGTAGCCGACGGAAGCCATCATCGACGAATCGACGGAAGTGCGCCTCATCCCGAACCAGCGTAGGCGTCGCGAGGTAACGCGTGGGTTCTCGTTTGCGGATGAGTGAGGTGCTCGGAAACCTCTGTGAGCAACGCCAAAAGCTGACGGCGTTCTCGCCAAGTCGCTCGGAGCGCGCCGGTCGCATTCACGAGCTCTGCGGGATCACGAATCTGCTTACGATTTCGAAGGGTCGTGGCAGAGTCGCCCGTGGCTTTCGCGCGGGAGCGATGCGATGACGAACGAACGATTCGTAACTACGGTGGTGGCGTTCTGCCTCGGCCTCTCGAGCTTCGGGTGCTCGGATGGCGACTCGACGCCGCAGCAGGGCGGAGCCGGTCCGCTCGGGGATTGTGGCGGCTCGAAACCCGATCCGTACCTGCGCGCGGGCGGGATCGGTGTCAGCGACCTGGATGCGGCGAGCGCACTGCTCACCGGCGTGCTCGGAATGACTCGAGAAGGACCGGACATCACACGTGAAGATCGCGTCGAACGGACCTTCTGGGCCAAGGAGGCCAATCGCGGATCTCGTGTCGTGTTGATGAAGTACGCCGACGGTCGCAACACGCAGGACATCACCGCCAAGATCGTTTTTCAGGCCCGGGACGTGCAGGCCACGTATCAGAGCGCTCTCGACGCAGGCTACGCATCCATCATCCCGCCGGTCACGCTCGGGAGCATCGTCGTATCGCAGGTCCGAGGTCCCGACGGTTACACGGTCGAGGTTCTCAGCGGAATCGACGCCGAGGGAGCGGAGACGGCGCAGCCGTACTTCATCGCGCTCGCGTTCGGGGTGAGCGACCTCACCGCCGCGCGGAAGTTCTACGCCAACGCCTTCGGCATGAAAGAAACGCTTCCCTATTCGGATGGCGACCTCGTCGAACAGACCATGGAGTATCCGACCGGCGGCGGCGGCGGCCTCGTCCTCCAGCACTACGACGTGACGACCCACAACTACCGGGACAATCCGGTAAAGCACGTGTCGTACGTTCCCGACGTCGGCTCGTTCGTGACCCGGAACACGGGCGCCGGAGGGACGCTCGTCCAAGGGCCCGCGCCCATGCCGGCCTATTGCAACAAGCTCGGCGCGGTCCTGAAGGACCCCGACGGCTACCTGATCGAGCTGATTCAGGGCTGAGCATCGCGCCATCAGAGCCCCAGCTCGGCGGCGAGGGCGAGCGCTCGTTCGTAGTGCGGCCAATCGTCGTGGCGAACCGGGCTCGGGTTGACGAGCAGCTCGGCCGCGAGCAAGCGCGGGACCCAGAACGGGTCGACGCGCTCGATCTCCTCGAACACCGCCGCCGGAAATTTCACGAAGTGTGCGTCGACCTGACCTTTGCGGACGACCAGCTGGCGGGCGCGCGTGACGTATTCGCAGACGCTGCCGCCCTGACCGAACCAGGCGAGCGCCGTTTCGGCGGGCGCCACGTCGTCGACGAATGCGCGTCCGTCTCCGCCGGCCTCGAACAGGCGCTCGAGCTCCGCAGGCCCGCTGCTCGGCGCCAGGGCGTCGATGTCCAGCTCGCGAAACGGCGGCGGCGAGCGCCAGCTCGTTCCCTCGACGCGCGTCGGCGGGATGAACGCCGCTGCCTGCAGCAGAAGCAGTGCGCGCAGCTCGGGTGTGCCCGCGCGCGACATCGCCCAGCGCATGGCATTGGTCGCATCGAAGCGATGGAGACCGCTGCCGCCGTTACCGCGCAAAACCACCTCGGCCGACGCCGCGAGCAGAGCGTCCCACAGGGCATCGCGAGCGAGGCCGTCGGCGAGCGCGGCCGCCACCGCGTCACGCATCCCCAGCGCGCTGTCGGTCCGACTCTGCGCGAGCAGCGCGCGGCCCCACGACAAGTCGTAGCTCGTTCCCCCGAGATCGACCCCGCGACTCGCGAGGTCGACGCTCGACTCGAACGTCGAGACGCTCGCGTTGGACGAACCCTCGGCGAGCAGCCGTGCGACCCAACGAAATACGGCTTCGGCGCAGTCCCAACCGAACGCGTCGAGCGCGCGGAAGCATTGCGCAGGCGCGATCTGCCGGTGCGCGTCCGAACCATCGCGTGCCGAGTAGCGGAGCAGCAGGTCCACGAGCTCGCCGCGATCGGCGCTGCGCACCATTCCGGCGGCGCCGGCATCGGCGTCGTCCGGATCGAACGCGTCGAGCCCGGCCCTCAAAAGCTCGCGCGCGGCGCTCGCCGTCGCCGGGACGCGCGCCTCGTCGGGCGCAGCCAGCGGCGTCTGCCGGATCCCCTGCTCGCCCTTGAAGTTGTCGATCGCCCACAGCACACCCACCAGCCGAAGCCGCGGATCGGTCGCGGCGCCGACCAGGTTCACGCTGTTCACGACCAAGAGCGAGTGCATCACCGCGTCCACCGACGGCGTGACAGCGCGGACGGCAGCGTGGAAATCGGCGGCGAGCAACGTCGACGGATCGAGCCCGGCGCGGAGCCGCGCAGCCATCGCCTCGAAGATCCGGTCGCGCGGCGTGTCGAGGATCTCGCGCACGAGTTCCTCGAAGGGGGCGCCAGCACAAGCCATGCTCACGCTTTCCAGCGTCCGTGACCCCTGCACGCAGGGCGCTCGAGACCCCGGCGCTTCGTCGCCCTCGCGCCCGCACGCGGCGAACAGGCTCGACGCGGAAGCGCAGCCGATGCCGGTGATCAGTTGCCGGCGCGACAGGGCTCTCATCCGAGCAATGATATCAGCTCGCAGAAGGATTGATCACGTGCAGCCGTTTCGAGACTACGCGGTGCGGTAGGCGCCGTGTCCCCGGCGGCCGCCGAGCGCGAGCGACAGCCGGACCATGCTGTCGAGCAGCGGCTCGATCGCGGTCGGATCGGGCAGCGCGCCGCTCAGCGTGGCCTCGACCTGCTCCGGCCCCACGCGTAGCTCGACGCATCGCTTCTCGATTTCGTCGGCGAGCGAGCGGACGTGCGGAGGGCGCTCCGCGAGCTCGCCCGCTTCGATCGGACGATCGAGCGCGACGCTGAGCACGGTCGCGTCGATCCGGTCACTCGCGTCGGACGCGGCGACGCCGGTTCGAAAACGCGTGACGATCTCGAAGCGCCGGCCTCGCAGCATTCCCCCGTGGACGCGCATGCGCCCGATCTCCAGCTCGGCGTCCGAGCGCTCGACAAACGCACGCCACGCGTCTACGAAACCGGTCATCTCGCGAGGTGGAGTCAGCCGCTCGCGAATCGCGCGATCGAAGCCGCCGGCTACGGAGACAGCGCGCGCAACGAAGTCCGCGAACTGCTTAACTTCGGAGCCGTCGCCCCGCGCTCGGACAACGCCTCCTGCGTCGTCGAACTCGCCTTGCTCGAACCACGCCAGCGCTTCGAGCAGAGCCCCGTCATGCAAAAAGAGGCGTGTCTGTACCGCTTCGCGACCGCGCACGCGTAAGCGGTCGAGCACGGCCTGTACACCGAGCTCGATCTCGTCATCGACGAAGCCCTCGTAGAAGCGCCGCTCGCGCAGCTCTAGCGAAAGATCGAGCCCGAGCGCGCGCCAGCCGAAGCGCGCGACCAGATACGCGCGCTTGTCGGTCTGTTCCAGCGTGACGCCCAGCGACACGGCGCCGCGCGCGGTCCTGAGCTCCTCCGAAGCTGCCTCGTTCTCGAACGCGAAGCGCTTGGCCACCGAGGACCACACTTGCACGCGCCGAGCTCGCCCCACGGGATCGAGACCTCTCTCGCCATCCGAGCCGCCAAGCCGAAAGCTCTGTCGCGGCAGCATCGCCACTGGAATCGAGAGCTTGCGATTCTGCCAGCCCCGAAACACAGCGATTATCTCGAGGACCCAGCGCACCCCGACGATCTGTGCGTCGAACGAGGGTGGCGCGAAGCTCGGGACGCGCGTGACGAACTCGACCGACGCACCGTCCGCGAATTTGCTGGCGTCGAGCTCGTGGACGTATCAGAGCACCGCCCGGGTCGGCGCCTCCGCATCCCAGATCGAGCGCGGCTTTGACGCTGTCGAAGGCTGTTCGGTTGTAATGAGATCCACGTGCACGCGTTTGGGTTTGCGGCGCGCGGCGTTCACGATCGCAATCGTGCCACGCAGTGGCTCGCCCGGCACAACGACGACGTCGGCGAGCGCGGCCTCGATCGTCAGCTCCGCGTCGCCCCCGCCACCGGGATTGGTCGAAGGATGACGTGCAGGGACTGCAGCTCGGAGCGATATTTGCCGGCCTGGATCGGCACTCGCTCGAGACCTTCCAGGCTCACGTCGATCCCGTCGATGCGGAGCTCGGCCGCCGACTCGAGGGCG
>Ga0111539_10013001_pt1 | contig 10416 bp, 5 predicted proteins | sample RhiMethybrSRZTD1_FD_79667 | JGI IMG/M metagenome (GOLD analysis project Ga0111539, IMG submission 79667) | Populus rhizosphere microbial communities from Tennessee, USA - Rhizosphere MetaG P. TD hybrid SRZTD1 (version 2) (version 2) | ecosystem: Host-associated > Plants > Roots > Rhizosphere >... | reverse complement strand
TCGAGAGCGCCATCAATGGCGCGTCCAACGTCCGCCGCGTCCGCTCGGCGACCGCACTCGGCATCGCCGTGGTCTGGGTGGAGTTCGACTGGGGGACCGACATCTTTCTGGCCCGCCAGGTCGTGGCGGAGAAACTTACGCTGGTCGGCAGCACGCTGCCACCGCAGGTCGATCGGCCGGTGCTGGCGCCGGTGTCGTCGATCATGGGCGAGATCCTGTTCTTCGCGATCTCGTCGGACCATGACGATCCGCTGACGCTGCGCACGGTCGCCGACACGGTCGTACGGCGCCGGCTGCTCGCGGTGCCCGGGGTGTCGCAGATCACGCCCATTGGCGGCGCCGAACGGCAGTTCCAGGTGGTCGCGCACCCCGACGCGCTCCGGGCCAACAACATCTCGCTGACCGAACTGCTCGACGCCGTGCGCGGTGCCAGCCAGAACACGTCGGCGGGCGTCTACACCGAAGGCCCGCAGGAATACGTGCTCCAGGCCGTCGGCCGCGCGCGTACGCCCGACGAAATTGGCGAAAGCGTCGTGGCGCTGCGGAGCGGACGCCCCGTGCTCATCCGCGACCTGGCAAACGTACGCGAAGGCGGCGCGCTGAAACGCGGCGAAGGGTCGCGGAGCGGCAGGCCGGCTGTGATCGTCGGGGTCCAGAAGCAGCCGGGCGCGAACACCATCGAACTCACCGCGCGGCTCGATCGCGAGCTCGACGGGTTGCAGGCGGAGCTGCCGAACGGCATGACGATCGATCGCAAGATCTTCCGCCAGGCCGACTTCATCGAGGTCGCCGTCGACAATGTCGTCAAGGCGCTGCGCGACGGCGGCATCCTGGTCATCATCGTCGTCGTTCTCTTCCTGGCCAACCTGCGCGCCGCCGCCGTGACGCTGACCGCGATGCCCCTCTCACTCGCGGCAGCCATCCTCGTGCTGCGGGGTTTCAACGCCACGATCAACACGATGACCCTCGGCGGGATGGCGATCGCGATCGGCGCGCTGGTCGACGATGCGATCATCGACGTCGAGAACGTGGTGCGGCGCCTGCGCGAGAACCGCGCGAAACCCGACGCCGAGCAGCGGCCGGCGGCCGAGATCGTCCGTGACGCAACGATGGAGATCCGGACCTCGATCGTGTTCGCGACGATCATCATCGTGCTGGTGTTCCTGCCGATCTTCGGGCTCGCCGGCGTCGAAGGGCGGCTGATGACCCCGCTGGCGTTCGCGTATATCGTGTCGCTGCTCGCCTCGCTCGGCGTCGCCATCGTCGTGACGCCGGCGCTCGCCTTTGCGTTCCTACCGCACGCGCGCTCGATCGAGCGCGGCCGCGAGGGCTGGCTGGCGCGGACGCTCAAGGCTCGGTTCTCGGGGCTGCTGCCGCACGCACTCGATCATCCGGCCATCGTGATCAGCGTGTCGGTCGCGCTTCTGGTTGTCGCCGGCGCGGCGATCACCCGGATGGGCACGGCCTTCCTGCCGGAGTTCCACGAAGGGAGCCTGACGATCCAGGCCAACACGCTGCCGGGCACTTCGCTCGCCAAGTCGGACGAGATCGGCCGCCGGGTCGAGCAGATCCTGCTCGCCGAGCCAGAGGTGATTGCGACCGCGCGACGCACCGGCCGCGCCGAACTGGACGAGCACGTCCAGGGTGTCGAGGCCGCGGAGATCGACGTCGGCCTCCGTGAGACCAGGCGATCGCGCGACGAGTTGCTGACGTCGCTCCGGCGCGGGTTTGCGACGCTGCCCGGCACCAACGTGACCATCGCGCAGCCGATATCGCACCGCATCGATCACCTGCTGTCGGGAACTCGCGCCAACATCGCGATCAAGGTGTTCGGCGACGACCTCAGCACCTTACGGCGGCTCGGCGAACACGTCCGCGACGCCGTGAGCGGCGTCCCGGGCGTCGTCGACCTGTCGCTCGAGCAACAGATGGACATCCCCTTTGTGCGGTTCGTGCTGAACCGCACGGCGGTGGCTCGCTACGGTCTACACACGAACGACGTCGCGGAGGCGATCGAGACGAGCTTCTCCGGCGCGACGGTAGGAAGAATTTTCGACCGGGGAACCGCGTTCGATCTGGTGGTGAAGTTCGATCCCTCGAGCAGCGCCGACTTCGAGCGGATCGCCGATCTGCCGGTGGACACGCCGACTGCCGGCCAGGTGCCGATTCGAGTGCTCGCCGACGTCCGCCGCGAGGAAGGGCCGAACATGATCCTCCGCGAGAACGTGCAGCGGCGGATCGTGATCTCGTGCAATGTGTCAGGACGCGATCTGGGCAGCGTGATCGACGATATCCGCACGACCATCGCGCAGTCTGCGCCGATGCCGACCGGATATCGGGTCGAATACGGCGGTCAGTTCGAAAGCCAGCAGAGCGCCTCGAACCGGCTTGCGGTGCTCGGCGTCGCCGTCCTCGCCGCCCTCTTCATGCTGCTCGTCCTGGCGCTCGGCGAATCGCGCGACGCCGTGCTGACGATGGTGAACCTGCCGCTGGCGCTGATCGGCGGGGTGGCCGGAGTGTTTCTCGCCGGCGGCGTGCTGAGCGTCGCGTCGATGATCGGCTTCATCACCCTGTTCGGCATCGCCACGCGCAACGGCATCATGCTGATCTCGCACATTCAGCATCTGATGCAGGCCGAAGGCGTGAGCGATTTCCGCGAGGCGGTCGTTCGCGGCGCGGAAGAGCGGCTGGTGCCGATTCTGATGACCGCAATGGCGGCGGGGCTGGCGTTGATTCCGCTTGCGCTCGGTGGTGGCAAGACCGGCAGCGAGATTCAGACGCCGATGGCGATCGTCATCCTCTGCGGTCTGACGACGTCGACGCTGCTCAACATGTTCGTCGTGCCGACGCTGTATCTCCGATATGCCAGGCCGGTGGCAGCGGCATGAGCAGGACTCGCGAGGTCACCAGCCCGTCAGTTCGCGGCGATGTCGAGCTGGCGTGCATCGACGAACCCGAACGTATGCCCGCGCGTGCTGGTGCGGACCCATGGTCCAAGTGCGCCCTCGATGCGCAGCGTGGAGGCGGGCGGCAGCATTTAGAGAATGGGCGCGCCGGAAGCCGGCGAGGCCCGCAGCGCCAGCGGGCCGCGCGTTCGCGCCCATTCGCCAAGGGCGGCGGTCTTCGTTCTGGGATTCTCAGCGTTCGGCATCGGGCGGATGAACGCCTCCGGATCGATCGCGCCTTCGCCGCGCGCGTAGATGCCGAAATGCAGGTGTGGCGCCGTCGTCCTCGCGTTGCCGGTGTTACCGACGGTTCCGAGCGTGTCGCCCGCGTGGACGAACGTGCCGGTCCTGACCAATTGCTGCTGGAGGTGGGCGTAGTAGACCCGGACGCCGCGCGACATGTCCCACACCCAGATCACGTTGCCGCCCAGGGAGTTCTGACCGACGCTGGTTACCCAACCGCTGCTCGCGGCGACGATCGGCGTGCCGCGTGGCGCGAAGATGTCGACACCTTCATGCGCGCGCCGGCCGGCATCGCGCGCGTCGCCGTAGATGCTCTGGATGTTGCGTGCAGCCCCGCCGGATACGGGAAACTGCAACGCGGGCACGCCTGCGCTCGCGATCTGCATGTGACCGCCACGCAGCAACTCGGGCTGGACGCGCAGCACGTAGACGCCAGACGCCCGCGGCTCGTAGCTGAGCGAATTGCTCTCCGCCTCGGCGCTCGCGACAGGGCGCTTCTGTTGCGTTTGGTCGCCCGGCGCGAACAGATCAAGAAACACCTGGCCGGGCGTGTCGGCCCCCTGCAAGGGGCGAATCAGGCGCATCGTCGCGTGCGCGCTGTCATGACCTCGTTCATGGAACAGGCGACCGTCCGTTGAAGCGCCCCGGAGTATGGCTCGCGGCGCTCCTGACAGCGGCGGTCTTGATGCGCACCAACATGCGAGCGCAGGAGACGCCTCCGTCGCTCCGCGCCGGCGCCCTGACTGCTGCCATCTCAATCGACGGACGGGTGACCGAGCCCGCGTGGGACGCAGCAGAATCGATCGAAAACTTCCGGCAGACGGATCCCATCGAAGGCGCCCCGCCAACGGCCCGCACGCGGGTCCAGGTGCTCGCCGATGCCCACGCACTGGTCATCGGCATCATCTGCGATCAGCCGGATCCGGCTGATATCGTCAGCTTCAGCGTGCGGCGCGATGCGATTCTGAATTCAGAGGACCATATCCGCGTCGTGCTCGGCCCATTCGCCGACGGCCGTTCCGGGTACGTCTTCGCGGTCAATCCCACCGGCGCGCGATACGACGGGCTGATCAATCCGGGCGGCGAGAGCGAAAACGCCGATTGGGACGGCATCTGGGAAGCGGCAACGGCGCGGCTGCCCGCAGGCTGGAGCGCGGAGATCCGGATCCCGGTGCTGACGCTCGCGTTCAAGCCGGGCCTGCACGAGTGGCACTTCAACGTTCAGCGGCGGATTCAGCGGCGGCTGGAAACCGATCGCTGGGCATCGCCCGCGCGTCAGTACGTCGTGACACAGACGAGCCGCGCCGGACTATTGACCGAACTGCCAGAATTCGATCTCGGCGCCGGGCTGAGCGTGCGGCCCGCGGTCACCGCCGGCGGCGGCATTCCGGCTCCGTCGGCGCGCGTCGACGGCACGTTTCACCCGAGCCTCGACGTCACGCAACGAATCGGCGCGAACGTCCTCGGCTCGGTGACGGTCAACACCGATTTTGCCGAGACCGAGGTCGATACGCGCCGCACCAATCTGACGCGGTTCCCGCTGTTCTTCCCGGAGAAGCGCACGTTTTTCCTCGAGGGCGACGACATCTTTTCGTTTGGCCTCGGGCTGAATCAGGACGTGCTCCCCTATTTCAGCCGGCGCATCGGGCTGATCGGTGGCAGACAGGTGCCCATCCTTGCCGGGGGCAAGGTCAACGGCCGCATCGGAGAGACGAACTTCGGCGGCCTCGCCATCGGAACGGACCGCGAGCGTGAGGTCGTCGACAACCGTACGTTCATGGCCGTGGGCCGCGCCAAGCGGAATCTCTGGCGCGAATCGTGGGTCGGCGCCATCGCCACGGTGGGCGATCCGCTCGGCCGCAGCGGCAGTTGGCTGGGCGGCGCCGACTTCACCTACGCGACGTCGCACTTTCGGGGGGACAAGAACCTGCTCGTCGGCGTCTGGGGTCTGGCGGCGGGCCGGTCGGACCTTGGCTCCGACGCGACCGCTCACGGCTTCAAGATCGATTACCCGAACGATCTCTGGGATATCGCGCTGACGTACAAACGGATCGGCCGCGACTTCGACCCGTCAATCGGCTTCGTGCCTCGACCAGCGGTGCACCTGACCAACTTCCAGGTGGACTACAGAAAGCGATTGAGCCGCGGGCCGCTGCAGCAGATGTTCTACGAGTTTCAACCATCCATTGCTCACGATCTCTCCGGCCGATGGGAGAGCTATCGGGTGTTCTTCGCACCGATCAACTGGCGCTTCCGCAGCGGCGATCGCGTCGAGTTCAACGCGAACCCGACCGGCGAACGGTTGCGGGAGCCATTCGAGGTCGCGCCGGGCGTGGTGATTCCAACAGGCTCGTACGAATGGCTGCGCTATCGGCTCGAGGCGGGCACGGCGCAGAAGCGCCGCTTTTACACGCAGCTCACCTGGTGGTTCGGCGATTTCTACTCAGGGCAGCTCGACCAATTCCAGTGGACCGGCGCCTGGAATCCCATGCCGCTCGTCACCGTGGAGTTCACCGGCGAACACAACATCGGCCGCCTGCCATCGGGTCGCTTCACGCAATCGGTGGTCGGCAACCGGCTCCGCGTGAACATCTCCCCCGACCTGTCGATCGCGAGCTACGTGCAGTACGACACGGACAGCGAATCGGTCGGCACGAACACGCGACTTCGTTGGACCTTCCTGCCGGTGGCCGATCTCTTCGTCGTCTACAACCACAATGTCCGATCACTGCTCGACCGCTGGAGGCTCGAATCCAACCAGTTGCTCGTGAAACTTCAATATGCGTGGCGTATGTAAGGGCGAGATTGAGAGCAGTGAGGGCTGCGTGCGCACAGACCCACCGCTGGTACGTCTGAAGCAGATGACGGCGGCTCGACTCGGCCTGGCGATCACGGTCGGCGTCGGGCTCCCGCCGTTCAGCTAAAACCGAGATGCCCCAGCGTCCGCAACTGTAATGCCGACAGCACCGCTGCCGCTGCTGATGCGGACCAGCGGACCGCCCTGCCCGACTGCACCGACAATCCTTCGTTTCGACACCGCCCCCTGCACAGGAGCTCCGGAGACTTTCACCGAGCCTGAGCGGCTGCTTGCTTCCACATTGAACGGCGCGCCCGAATCAATCGCGAGGTTGATACTGCTCGACCCGGTCGACGCATCCCACGTCTTTCCAGGCACACCTTGGATAGAAATCCTGCCGCTTTGAGACACAGCGGCCAGGCCGCCCTCGAGGCCGCGAAGTCGAATCGTGCTCGAACCCGTCTCGATGTCGGCATCGCCTGCGGCGACAAGCTCGGCATCCACCGCTCCGCTGGAGGTGCGCACGCGCAGGTTTCCCTGCAGGAAGCGTCCCGAGAACGCGCTGCTGCTGGTCGTCACGCTCAGTGCACCGGCAACGCCCTCGACGGTGACCGCGCCCGATCCGGTCGTCACGCTGGCGGTGCCACCAAGGTGAGTCAGTTGGATTGCGCCAGACTGCGTGCGCACCGTAACGGCGCCGAGGACACGGTCGATGGCGGTCGCACCGGACTCGCTCGAAGTGAGCACTTGTGTGTCCGGGGAAACCTCCACCTGGTAGCTGACGGTCACCGCCCGGCGTGCTGCGGCCTCAGAGGGGGGACGCAGCCGAACGATGTTTCCGTCGAGTTCAACCGGCGGGTGATCGACAAGGTCACGGGCAAGTTCTGCCGCGTTCGCCGGCACGTCCCAACCGGTGCGGATGGTAACGGTGCCAACGACCACGATCCTTCCAGGCGCGCCTGCGCGCACGTCGATTTTTCCGCGAACCGTTGAGACGTCGAGGATCGCGGGCCCGCTCTGCTCAAGCGATCGTTCGAAAGCCAGCCGTTGCGCCAGAACGGGCGCGGCGACGCAGAGGGCGGCGACTGCGACAGCTGGGATCGTTGGTTTGATCATCAGCCATCGTAGCTTTGAACAGGGAGCGGCAGTGTGCTGAAAGAGACGCGCGACGGCGCTCAGTGCGTGAATTCCATTCATGATTCGATGAAGAAATCGCACTGTGTGGTTGGAGAGCCCCGGGGCTACAGTCGGGCCATGCTGACATTTGCGCGCGACCTGCGGCACGCCTGGCGTTCCCTGCTCCAGCGCAAGGCGTACTTCCTCGCCTGCGCCGGCACGCTGACCTTGGTGCTCGGCGCCAACGCCGCGATGTTTGCGGTCGTCAACGCGACGATGCTGCGGCCGATGCCGTTTGCGACCGCGGGCGAGGTCGTCCACCTGTTCAGTCAACCGCCGGGGACGACGGGGGCGTTGCAGCGAAACCCGTTGCAGCAGATGGAAGTGCCGCGGCTTCGCGAACGGGTCCGCACGCTGGCCCGGCTCGAGGGCTACCTGCTTTCCGAGCGGGTGATCACGCTGCATCAGGAGCCCGCGATCGCGCCGACCGCGGCGGTGACTACCGGCTTGCTCGCGATGATGGGGGCGCCTGTCGCTCGAGGGCGGGCGTTCTTCGAGAGCGAAGGCCTGCCAGGACACTTCGTTGCGGTGATCAGCGATCGTTTCTGGCGCGACACCCTGGGCGGTGGCAGCGCGCTCGGCTCGACGCTCGTGATTGACGGGCAGCCGCACACGATCGTCGGCATCCTCGCCCCGGCCTTCGCGGTGCCGTTCATGGACGCGCAGATCCTGACGCCGCTCTACGCGAACCCCGAGCCGCAGCCTCGTGCTCCACCGCTGTCGGTCCAGGCTGTCGCCGAGCTCGCTCCTGGCGCAACCGTCGCTCGAGTTCGAGAGGAACTGGCTTCGATCAACCGCCAGCTGGCGCAGGAGTATCCGCGCACCCACACCGGCTGGCTGCTCGGCGTCGAGTTGGCCCGCGAGTGGCAATACGGATCGATGCGCGCCCCGCTGCTGATGCTGCTGGCGGCCGCGGCCTTCGTGCTCCTGATCGCGTGCGTGAACATCGCCAACCTGACCTCGGCGCAGGCGATTGCGCGGTCCGGCGAGCTCGCGCTTCGCCGGGCGCTCGGCGCCTCCAACGGGGACGTCGTGCGCATGCACGCGGCGGAGCTGCTGATCATCGGTGTCGCCGGCCTCATCCCCGGTCTGCTGCTCGCATCGGCGACAGTACCGGCGCTGCTGGCGATCAATCCAACCGTCGCGAGAGCCCTTGGGGCCGTCCGGATCGATTGGCGCGTGCAGCTGTTCAGCGTCGTCGTGTCGGTCATGACGGCCATCGGCGCGTCGGCCGTTCCAGCGATGCGCGCGATGCGCGGCCAGATGTCCGCGGCGATCGCCGTGGGCACCGGCCGCACGACCGGCTCCCCGAGCGCCGTCCGGCTGCAGCGCGCCCTGGTCGCGATCGAGGTGGCACTGTGCGTGGCCCTGCTGATGGCGGGTGCCGTCGTCGTACAGGGTTTGCGCGATCTGTCGCGGCGCAGCCCCGGGTATCAATCAGCGGGCGTGTTGACGGCGCAGATCCGGCTGCCCGATGCCGACTATAAGGCGCCGGAATCGCGAGCGGCTGTGGTCGAGCGTATGCTCGCCCGGATCCGGGCGCTGCCCGGTGTCGTCACGGCGAGCACGACGCAGAACGCGTTCGTGCCCGGGTTCTCGTATCAAACGCTGCTGAACGTCAAAGACCGGCCGACACCGGATCGCCAGCCGCACACGGTGCAGTTCCGCCGCGTCAGCACCGACTATTTCAAGACCATGCAGATCAAGGTCGTGCGCGGGCGCACCTTCGTCGAGAGCGATGTCGCGGATCAGCCGCAAGTAGCGATCGTCAGCCGGCAGTTCGCAGAACGTCTGTTGCCCGCCGGCGATCCGGTCGGTCAGATCCTGCTTCGCAACCAGCCCAACCCGCCGCCGCTCACGGTGGTCGGCGTCGTCGACGATGTGCTCGATGTCAGCGTGACCCAGGCGCCCGAGCCGACGTTGTATCTGCCGTGGGCGCAGAACAACAACTCGAATGTACCCGTCGCCTTCGTGATCCGCACAGCCGTCGACCCGGCGTCGATCGCGCCCGCGGTCAGGGAAGTGGTCAGGGAGATTGACGGCACGCTGCCGCTGCGCCGCGTGCAGCCGTTGGCGGCGTTCGTGACCGAATCGACCGCCCCCGAGCGTTTTCGCACGATGGTCCTCGGCATCATCGCGATGCTCGGTCTCGTGCTCGCCGCGGTCGGCATCTCCGGCGTCACGTATCGCGGTGTCATCGATCGCACCAGGGAGTTTGCGGTGCGGCTCGCGCTCGGATCGCGGCCGGGCGACATCGTGAGGCTGGTGTTGTCGGAATCGGCGCGGGATCTTGCGCTCGGTGCGGTCGCAGGGCTCGCTGGCGGCGTGGCGCTCTGCGTGGTTCTCCGCAGATCAATGGAGAACATCAGCGCCGTCGACGCCCTGACGACCGGCGTGGCGATCGGACTGATCGTGGTTGTCGGGATTGCCGCCGCGTGTCTGCCGGCGCTGCGCGTCCTGCGCGTGGAGCCGGCGCAAGTCTTGAGAGGCTAGCGATCGATCCTCACAGATCGAATGCTTCTGGATTCGCCAGCAGCGCGGCGAAATCCGGCTCGGAGTGAAACCAGCCCGCAAAGGTCACCCTCGGCACGGTTCCGGTGACCGGGGTCACTCGATGCGCCAGCCCCTCTGCGATGCGGAAGAGCACCGCATCCCCCGGCACCACGTTGGCCACCTCGGCACAGATCCGGCCGGATCTGTCCTCGCGCATCTGGAGAATGCCACCCTGGTACGGACGGTTGGTCAAGTTCACGGTGAGGCCGATCAGCCGGTGACCGACGACATCGTTGTGCCACGAGTCGTAGTCGTCGGTGTCAGGCGTCAGGCGAAAGACTCGACCGGTGAAACATCCGATTGCGTCGCAGCCCGTGACTCGTTCCACGGTTCGGTAGAGCCGCGTGTCGTTCAATGCAAAGTGCAGCAGGCTCAACATCGGGTTGGCGGTCATGCAGGACTCATGGGCGATCCCCGCGTGGATCCTGGGAACGAACACGGCCTCGGCGAGCGCGCGATCCACCAGCGTGAGCACTTCGGGATCCAGAAATCGCGGCAGTCGCACCAGGTGGTCCTGCGCGAATGAGCGCTGCGCGCGAGCCAACGCCTCATCGGACCCGATGACGACTCCGCCGCTCGCTGTCAGCTGCATGACGATCGCCCCACGTCGGCGACGACCGCGTCCCGGACCTCGCTGAGCGCAGACAGTTCACGCGAGTACGACAACAGCTTGATCGGAATCCGGGCAGCGACGTCGGTCGC
>Ga0111539_10013000_pt1 | contig 10417 bp, 7 predicted proteins | sample RhiMethybrSRZTD1_FD_79667 | JGI IMG/M metagenome (GOLD analysis project Ga0111539, IMG submission 79667) | Populus rhizosphere microbial communities from Tennessee, USA - Rhizosphere MetaG P. TD hybrid SRZTD1 (version 2) (version 2) | ecosystem: Host-associated > Plants > Roots > Rhizosphere >... | reverse complement strand
GAGCATCCAGGCGCCATTGGTCTGGCGCCGGATGGAGAATGATTCCGACCCGATAACGTCGATGGCATCGATTACATTGGTCGACCAGTTGACGAGATGCAAGTCACGCAGATCGGCATGGGACACCAGGAGGGTATCGAGCACGGCCCGCGGGACCAGGACGATATTGGCGTTGGTATGAGCCACGCGCCGCGCATAAATGGCGGCCGAATCGTTGGTGGGAGCGCTGCCGAACTGGACGGTGAACACCTCGTTCGTGCCCTTGAGCAAAGCGAGTTCCAGCTCCGGCGGCTGCAAACCGTAATTCTCCAATTCCACGCGCGGGCTGTCGCTGACGAATTTTTCGACCTGAGTGGTGAGAAGCTTGCGCAGGAGCGCGTCCACTTTGCCTGGGTCAGCCCGGGCCACGGTGGGTTTGGTGAGGACAAGAACGCGAGTGGTCGCATCCAGCTCGAAAGCCCAGCCGCGCCCGCCGGCGCGAACTTCGACGCCATTGAATTGATAGCCGCTGTTGCTGATAAAGAGGGCGGTGTCGCGCCAGTCGTGGTGGCTTCGAGGCAGGCTGGCCGCGAATTCACCGTTCAGGATGTAAATGCCGGGATGGCCGTCGAGCTGGGCATAGACCCCGTCGCCCACCGGGGTGGGCGCGCCAAAATGCACTTCGGTGCGCTGGCCTTCGTGCTGGAGGGTGAGGGTTGCTTGAGGGATATCGAGTCCGAACTCGGCGAGGCTGCGTTTGCTGGCCCGCAGGTCCTGGGCGGAGATCTCGGTTTGCGGCAACGCCTGTTCCAGGGTCTGCAGCAGGCGTTGGATTTTGAACGGTTGCGCCGGGTAAGGCAGCGGCAAGGATAGGTTCCAAGGGGAATCTTCGCGCAAACGTTCCACGCGTAACACGAGTTGATTGGTGATCCGCACCTGGATGTTGGTGACTTCACCGGCGCGAAACGTAAACAGGCGGGCCGGTGGACGCTGCGGATCCGGCACGTGCCTTTCGAAAAGAGTGATGAACGCGAAAAGCATCGCGGCCAGACCAACCAGGATCCAGGTGGGTTTCCAGTTCATTGCTTAACGGCGCCGGCGTAACCAAACCAGTCCGCCCAGAACCAGCACGGCTCCCGGCATGGCGGCCAGCAACAGCCAGCGGGCTCCGGACATTTGCGCAGCCGTCATCGTCACCTTGTAATCCACAATGCGCTTGGGCGGGACGTTGACCAGCAATTCGTCGCGGGCCAGCAGCCAGTTCACGGCGTGGCCGGCGAACTGCAGCCGTTTCATGAAGGGCTCGCCCAAACCCATCGGCTGATCGCACCCGCGCATCCGGGCTGCAACGGTTCGACCGATTTTACCCAAGGCAACCGCGTCGATGACTTTCTGTTTCACTACCACGAGCTGTTCGACGCGCTGAAGCTCGACCGCTTTGCGCTCGCCGGCCACTGCGTCGGCGGCTGGCTCGCCGCCGAATTCGCGGTGCGGCATCCCGAGCGGGTGACCAAGCTCGCTTTGATCGGCGCCACCGGCCTGTTCGTCTCTGGCGAACCGATCGGCGACATCTTCATGAACTCCAATCCCGACCGGGGCACCAGCCTCGCAAGCCTGCGGCATATGCTGTTCGCCAGCGCGGTGTCGCCCGAGGCGCTGCACCGCTATCCCGATGGCCGCGGCGAGCTCGAGGATGAGATGCGCCGCTACGCCATGCTGCGCTTCGGTTCGGCGGTCGGCTTTCGGCCGCCATATCTCTATAATCGCACGCTGGTCGACCGGCTCTATCGTGCCGCCATGCCGTCAGTTGTGGTCTGGGGTACGGAGGACCACATGGTGCCGGTCGCGCACGCCCGCGCCTATGCCAAGAACCTTTCCGACGCGACGCTGACACTGATTGCCGGCGCCGGTCACGCGGCGCACCTGGAAAAGCCCGCCGATGCCCTGGTGGCGCTGCAACCTTTTCTCAAGAGCTGAACTCAGGACTTCGCCATGTCGCAACCTGTCCGACTCTTCTGCTGGCACTTCATGTCGTATCCCTACGCGCCGGCCGACTTTGACGACAAATACGAGACCGGTTGGATCACGGTTCCGAACAAACTCTGGGACCGCGAAAAAACTCAGGGTCTGTTGAACGGTTACATCGACCAACTGGCCTACGCCGACACGCTCGGCTTCGACGGCATGGTGCTCAACGAGCACCACCAGAACATCTACGGCTTGATGCCGTCGCCCAATCTCATTGCCGCCGCGCTGACCCAGAAGACCAGCGTCGGCAAGATTGTCGTGCTCGCCAATCTGCTGCCTCTGCACGGCAATCCGCTGCGGGTGGCGGAGGAATACGCGATGCTCGACAACATGTCGAACGGGCGCGTCATCGCGGGACTGGCGCCCGGCGGCGGACAGGAGACGTTCAACTACAACACGCCGGCCGCGATCCAGCGCGAGCAGTTCTGGGAGGCGGTCGATCTGATCGAGCAGGCCTGGACCCGCGAGGGGCCGTTTGCGTTCGAGGGCAAGCACTACCCGCTGCGCTACGTCAACCCGTGGCCGCAGCCGCAGCAGCGCCCGCATCCGCCGATCTGGATCCCCGGCTCGCAATCGCGCGAAACCATGCGCCAGTGCGCCCGGCGTGGTCATTGCTATTTCCTGTCCTCGCGCGTGCACGGCGGCGCGATCGCCAAGGTGCGGGAGGATTTCACCAAGATCCTGGAAGACGCCGGCGGCCGCTACGATCCGTTCCGCATGGGCATCCTGATGTCGGCCTATGTGTCGGAAACCGACGAGCAGGCGCGGGAGGAGTCCTATGACGGCGTCTGGTACTTCCTCAAGAATTGCCTCAAGGGGCATCTGCGCAATTTTCAGGGCCGGTCGATGACCTTCGGCCCCGGCGTGCCGAACGTGGATCTCGCCGACTACCGACGGGTGCTGGAGAACACCAAGCCCGGCCGCGCCATGCTAGGCGACGCCGACGACTTCGACGCATTGATGAAAGCGCAATCGATCCTGATCGGCAGCCCGGACACGGTCTACCGGCAGATCAGCGAGCTGATCCGGGAGACCAAGGTCGGCAACCTGCTGATCCAGTTCCACATGGGCAACATGCGCGACGACCTCGCCCGCAAAAGCATGCGCCTGTTCGCCACGCAGGTTGCGCCGCGGCTGCGTCAGGAGTCGCAGGCCGTGTTTGCCAGCGCGTTCAAGGAGCTTGCCGAGACAGGCTGAGCCGGCGGCAACCGCGCGTCACTTGGTCCCGTAGGCGCGATCGCCGGCATCGCCCAGGCCCGGGAGAATATAGGCATGCTCGTCCAGGCCCTCGTCGATCGCCGCGGTCCAGACCTGCACATCCGGGTGGGCACCGCGCAGCCGCTCGAAGCCCTCGAACGCGCCCAGCAGGCAGACGAATCTGACGTCCTTGGCGCCGTGCTCTTTGACGCGATCGAGCGCCGCGACCGCCGAGTTTCCGGTCGCGACCACCGGTGACACGACGATCACCAGCCGCTCGTGCAGGTCGGACGGCGCCTTGAAAAAGTACTCGACCGCGACAAAGGTTTCGGGATTTCGATAGAGCCCGATATGGGCGACGCGCGCAGCGGGCACGAGATCCAGCATGCCGTCAACAAAGGTCAGACCGGCTCGCAACACCGGGGCGAAGACGAGCTTCTTGCCCGCGATCCGTTGCGACGTGATTTTCGCCAATGGGGTCTCGATCTCGACCTCGGTGAGCGGCAGATCGCGCGTCACCTCGTAGCACAGCAGCATCCCGATCTCCTTGAGAAGCTGGCGAAACGACTTGGTCGAAATGTTCTTGTCGCGGATCAGCGTCAGCTTGTGCTGCACCAGCGGATGCCCGACGACCGTGACACCTTCCATCGCTTCCCTCCACAAGACTCAGAATACCGTTCCATCACTGACAACTTTGAGCGGCGCTGAACCGTCCGGCCGGCGCTCGACCGCAAGCGCACGCCCCGCCGCCCAGGTTCCGCCCTCCAGAACCTTGGCCAAGGGAAACGTCTCGGCATTGAGCGCGAGCCGTTCGCGCAACCGGGTCGCCACCCGATCCAGCAAGGCCACCGTCAGCGCGCGCCATTCCACGACGAGAGCAGATGCCACGTCGTGCTCGCGGGCGGCGTCGGCCGGGTCCCGCAATTCCAGCACCCCGGTATCGACGAAAAGCCCGCCATTGCGATATTCGGCAAGCCCCGTCAATCCGTCGATGTCGGTCACCGCAATACCGGCCCGCCGCAACGGCTCTATCAGAGAATAGGACAACCACTGCGACAGCTTGTGCAGCGGCACGTAGCCGCTGGTCGCATCGTCGGTGACGAGCAAAGGATGCTTCCAGCAGTCGCCGAGCGGCACGCCGCCGAGCATCAGTCGCGATGGCCAAATTGGGCCAAGCCGGCGCAGCAATTCGGCGAGAATGGTCGGCGCGGCGATCGTTTGATGCACCGCCAAACCGGCCAGATGGTCGAACAAGCCTCCCGGGCGGGGTGTGTCATTGATAGCGAAGATCTCCGGCGAGGCGCCGACAACACCGCCGAGATTGCGCAGCAGCCCGGCGCGGCCCTCTATACCAACCAGCGGGTTGCCGGGGCACACCTGAAATCCCCCGCGGAGTGCGTCCACCGGCAATTGACGAAGCGCATCCGCATCAGCGCGCAGCGGATCCGCGGGTTTTGCCGAGAAGACGCCGCGCTCGAACATCGCCAGGCTTGCCACGGCGAGGCCTTCCGAGCGTCCGATCGTGGTTTCGCTGGCGGCGTCGCGGTATCGCCAGGACGGACCGGCGCCGGCATCAAGAAAAACGCTGACGATGGCCAGGTCGAATTCGGCTCGTGCCCGAGCAGCGCGGTCAGGCCAAGACGTCTTCGCTGCCAAATCCGCCCAGCGATCGCGTCCACCGACGGCGAAATGGCGCCAGCGTGAATGGAACGGCACGTCGAGCGATGGATGGTTCTTCAGGATCGTGGCCTGGACCAGATCCACCACCGCTTCGAGGCGGCCCAGTTCGATCCGAAAGTGCGGCAGCTGGTCATCAAGCCCGAGCGCGAGCATTCGAAGGGCGCGGGAGCGGACCGCCTGGGCGCTCAGCAGCGAGTACCCGATGGCCGCGTCCGATGTCACGAAACAAATACCGGCATGACCCTAGTACTTTTCCAGCGAACGGCCGGTCGAGTCCGTCACGTCCGAAGCCTTCGGCGCTTCGGAGGTGTAGTACCCGGCGGCCTTTTTTGCTGCGATCTCGACATGCGCATCGTCCGGCACCAGATTATCCGGAAGCGGAATGCGATTGACGATTTCGATGCCCTGGCTGGTCAGCGCATCGTATTTCATGTCGCTCATCGATACGAAGCGGTCGAGCCTCGTGAGACCAAGCCAGTGCAGCACATCGGGCATCAGTTGCTGGAAGCGGGCATCCTGGACGCCGGCGACGCATTCGGTGCGTTCGAAATACTGGGCCGCTGAATCGCCCCCCTCCTGCCGCTTACGCGCGTTGTAAACCAGAAACTTCGTGACCTCGCCCAACGCCCGGCCTTCCTTGCGGTTGTAGATGATGATGCCGAGACCGCCGCGCTGGGCCGCGCCGGCGCATTCCTCGATGCCGTGAATGAGATAGGGCCGGCAGGTGCAGATGTCGGATCCGAACACGTCCGAGCCGTTGCACTCATCGTGCACCCGGCAGGTGATTGAAGTCCGCCGCTCGGCGAGCTTGGTCACGTCACCAAACAGATAGGCCGTCGTGCCGCCGATCGGCGGCAGAAAGACCTGCAGATCGGGACGCGTGACCAGTTCCGGAAACATCCCGGCGGTTTGCTCGAACAGCGCGCGGCGCAGATTGGTCTGAGTCGTGCCAAAGCGCGCCGCGATGCCCGGCAGATACCACACCGGATCGATGGCGATTTTGACAACCGAGACGCTGCCATTGGCATGGACGACGGTCCCGTCGTTTTTGAGCCGGCCAGCGGCCAGCGCGGTCTGGATTTCCGGCAAGTCGAGTCTCGCCTTCGTGATGGCAATGCTCGGCCGAATATCGGCGCCTTCGGCAATCTCCGTGCCGAAATTCTCGGCCACCAGATGGCCCCAGGGATCAAGCGATACGATTCGCTGCGGGTCGGTCCATTGCGGAAACGGGCCGATCGTCACGGCGGGATGGGTGTTGGTCAGATCGGGACGGCGGATCGGATCGAGCGCGCCGGACGAAACCGCCAGCGCCCGATAAACCGCATAAGACCCGCCGTGGCTGCCAATGACATTGCGCTCCTGGGGGCGCGAAACGGTTCCCACGATCGGTCCCCGCTCGCGCGCGCTCGCAGCCCCCCAATTGATCGGAAAGCGGAGCTTCGCCCCCGGCGCCGGATGGGAGGTCAGACGAATATGGTCCGAGCGATTGGATCGCGTCATCGCAGGCTATCGCCGAAAAGGCGACGGCCCGCCGGAATGACGGGCCAAATCGCCAAAACTATGAATTACTGCCGGGGCTTAGGCCCCATGTAATAAAATAGCGATACCGCGCTTTGAATACAATACGCTGGGGGGCCTCGCGCGGCGATCGTTCGTGCGCTGCAACATAGGCAAAATCGGCCAACAAAGATGCATGCTCAGGCCGGGGGCGACCGCGCCGGGGCGGGTTTCAGTGCTGGTAATGAGCGAGGAGCAGGCTGAATGACGGGCGCCGCAACGGCCGGGTGCATCTTGATTCGTGGCGGGCGCGTCTACGACCACGATGGCGATGTTCATCAACCGGCTCGCACCGACATCCTGATCGAGGGCGAGCGGATCAAACGCATCGAACCGAACCTTCCGGCCGAACCGAATCTCGAAATCATCGATGCCGGCGGCAAGCTCGTGGTGCCTGGGTTTGTGAATGCGCATTACCACTCGCATGACGTCATGGCGAAGGGGCTGTTTGAGCAAATGCCCTTCGATGTGTGGACGCTGCATTCCAATCCGACCAATTACGGCCCACGAAGTTTGAAAGAGATACGATTGCGGACGCTGGTCGGTGCCGCGGAGTCGCTCCGCAACGGCATCACCACGATCCAGGATTTTCTGACGGTGGTGCCCCAGGACGACGCTATGGTCGACACCGTGCTTGCGGCCTACGAGGAAGCGGGCATCCGCGTCGTGTTCGCGGTGGCGGCCCGTGACCGTGCCGCCTTGGACATCGAGCCGTTCATCCCGGACGACCTGCCCGAGGCGATTCGCAGGCGCATCGCGGGCTCCGATCGTAGCGCCAAGGACGAGCTCGGCTTCATCGCTGCGCAGATCAAGCGCCTCGGCCGGAATCCGACGCCCCGCCAGGCCTGGGCGCTGGCGCCGTCGGCGCCCCAGCGCTGCTCCCCGGAGTTGCTGGAAGGAATTGCCGGGCTGTCACGCGATCTCGGACTGCCTGTGTTCACCCATGTCTACGAAACCCGCATCCAGGCCGCGGCAGCCCGCCAGCAGCCATCCGCGGCTTCGCTGCTCGACACGCTCGAACGCGCCGGCCTGATGAACAGCATGATGAACATTGTGCACGGCGTCTGGCTCGCTCCGCGCGACATCGCCCGGATCGCCGAGGTCCGTGCTCGGGTCGTGCACAATCCGGTCAGCAATCTAAAGCTCAAGAGCGGCATCGCGCCGATCCTCGACCTCCATCGCGCCGGAGTCGATATCGCGCTCGGCTGCGACAACTACAGTTGCGCCGAGACTCAGAACATCTTTCTTGCGATGCGAATGCTCTGCCTGTTGCCGGCCGTGACCGATCCCGAGGTCGGCCCGATTCATGCGGACTATGCAATGAAAGCAGCAACGCTGGCGGGCGCGAGGGCGGTTGGCCTTGCGGGCCAGATCGGAGCGCTCAAGCCGGGGATGCTGGCCGACCTCATGATCCTCAATCTCAACGAACAGGCGTTCGTGCCATTCAACAGCGCAGCCCGCCAGATCGTGTTTTCCGAGGCCGGGCGCGCGGTCGAGACCGTGCTGGTCGGCGGGCGGCCCGTGGTCCGCAATGGCAACCTTGTCACCGTAAACGAGGCCGCGCTGGCGGCGGATATCGAGGAGATCGCGCCGGCGTTCCGCCGCGACGCCCAGGCACTCGCCTCCCGCAATGCGGATCTGATCGCACCGCTCTTGAACGCCAACCGCGCCGCGTGGAAGATCCCGCTCGGGTTCGAGCGTTACATCGGCCGCGGTTCAGGTTGATGTTTTGACTGTAGTCGTCGGAGCCAACAGGAACAGCACCATGCTCAGTGCAACTCGCATTGCCCTCGTCGCACTAACAATCATCGCCGCCATGGGCCCGGCGTCGGCGCAGAGCTGGCCCCAGCGGGCCGTCACCATGGTCGTGCCGTTTGCGGCCGGCAGCTCGTCTGACACCGCGGGACGGATCCTGGCGGTCGGCCTTTCCGAGGCCTTGGGGCAACAGGTCATCATCGAGAACACCTCCGGCGCCGGCGGCATGACCGGAACCGCGCGCGTCGCCAAAGCGGCGCCTGACGGCTACCAGTTCGTGTTCGCCAGTGTCGATTCCATGGCCATCGTTCCGACCATGCACAAGCAGCCGCTCTACAACAGCGTGACCGATTTCACGCCGGCCGGCTTGGTTGTCGAGCAGCCGATTGTCCTGATCACCCGCAAGGACCTCCCGGTCACTACGCTGTCGGAGTTCGTTGCCTACGCCAAGGCCAACCACGGCAAGATGCAGTTCGGATCGTCCGGCGTGGGGTCGGGGTCGCATTTCTCCTGTGCCAAGTTGAACGCTGCGCTCGGGATCAGCCCGACGCACGTACCCTATCGCGGCTCCGGACTGGCGATGCAGGATTTGATCGGCGGCCGGATCGACTATTTCTGCGCGCTCGGGGCGGCGGCGATGGGACCGATTGAAACGGGTCAAGCCAAGCCAATGGCACTGCTGACGATGGAGCGCTCGCCGCTGTTTCCGACACTACGAACATCGAAGGAGCAGGGAATTCCGGGAGTGGAGTCTTACTTCTGGACGGCGTTCTTTTTTCCCAAGGACACGCCGGACGCAATCGTCCAGAAGCTCCATAACGCGACCGATCAGACGCTCAAGTCGTCGACAACCGTGGAACGTCTGAAGCGGGCCGGCGTCGCGCCCATCGCTCCCGAGCTGCGGACGCCGGCCTATCTCAAGTCATTCATTGCAACCGAGGTCGCCAACTGGGCCGCGATGATCAAGGCGAGCGGCATCACCATCGAATGACCAGCAAGCGCGTTGATGTTCCCTCCAGCGCTTCGCCGGGACGCATAGGTCGCTGCCGAGTTCCGGCCAGCCATTAAGCGGGACATTTCGGATGCCAGCAGCGCGATACGTCGGACGCCGCCATCCACGTCTCGAGGATCGTGCGCTGCTCGGTGGGGCCGGCCGGTTCGTCGACGACCTGCATCCGCCAGGACTGCTCGAAGCCGCGTTCTTGCGAAGCCCCGTCGCGCACGGTCTCATTCGCTCGATCAATGCAACGGCGGCACGAGCCTTGCCGGGCGTCCACGCCGTCTACACGCTTGCCGAGTTGCGTCCGGTCCTGACCGCAGACCGCCTGCCGCTGCAGTTTCCCAGTTCCGTGCTGCCACCGGACATCTCGCCATTCATCCTGGCGAGCCGCGAGGTTTCGTATGTAGGCGAAGCCGTCGCGCTGGTCGTCGCGGAAAATCGCTACACCGCCGAGGATGCGCTGGCACTGATCGAGACCGACATTCAGGAGCTGCCAGCGATTTCGGACTGCCGCGATGCATTGGCTCGCGGCGCGCCCGATGTGCACGTCCATCGCAAAGGCAACGTGCTGATCGATTTCGTCCAGAGCTACGGCGACGCCGATGCGGCCGTCGCGGCCGCGCCGCACCGCCTCACCGTGAACCTGAAGCAGCACCGTGGTGGCGCGCATCCGATTGAAGGCCGCGGGCTGGTTGCGAGCTACGACGCCGCAAACGACCTGCTGACGGTCTGGAACTCAACACAACTCGCGCACGAAGCCCGCTATTTCATCATGCTGCTGCTGGGCCTCGATGAAAATCGAATTCGCGTGATCACGCCTGACGTGGGCGGCGGATTCGGTTCGAAATTCCTCGTCTATCCCGAAGAGGTAGCGATCTCGGCGGCCAGCATTCTGATGAAACGTCCGGTCAAATGGATCGAGGACCGACGGGAGCATTTCACGGCGTCGATCCAGGAGCGCGATCAGTATTGGGATATGGAGGTCGGCTTCGACGACGACGGCCGCCTCCTCGGCGCGCGCGGCCGGATGATCAGCGATGCCGGAGCCTATACGTATCAAGGCATCAACCTGGCCTACAACGCCTCGACAAACTTCCCGGGCCCCTATGTGCTGCCGCACTACAAGCTCGATGTCTCCGTTGTCGAGACCAACAAGGTGCCGACCGCGCCAGTGCGAGGCGCGGGCTATCCGGAAGGCTGCTTCGCCATGGAGCGGGCGCT
>Ga0111539_10012996_pt1 | contig 10418 bp, 11 predicted proteins | sample RhiMethybrSRZTD1_FD_79667 | JGI IMG/M metagenome (GOLD analysis project Ga0111539, IMG submission 79667) | Populus rhizosphere microbial communities from Tennessee, USA - Rhizosphere MetaG P. TD hybrid SRZTD1 (version 2) (version 2) | ecosystem: Host-associated > Plants > Roots > Rhizosphere >... | reverse complement strand
GCCAGCGAGGCGCCGGCCACCCCGCCCACACTGAACAGCGCGTGGAAGGACGACATCAGCGCGCGCCCGTATCGGCGCTCGACCCTCGCCGCCTGCGTGTTCATCGCCACGTCGAGCAACCCGTTGCAGGCGCCGAGCAGGACCAGGGCGAGGGCGAGCAGGGGCAGGCTCGGGCTGAGGACCGGGAGCGGCAGCGCCAGGCAGAACGCGGACGCCGACACCCTGGTGACCGTGCGGCTGCCGAATCGTCCGATCAGCCAGCCGGCCAGCGGCAGGGCGATCATCGCCCCCAGTGCCATCGCGAGCAGCACGAGACCGAGCTGCGCATCGCTCGCGCCGTGCCGCGCCTTGACCGCCGGAATGTGTGCGAACCAGCTCGCCAGGACCGCGCCGTTCAGGAAGAAGAGGGTCGCGACGGCAAGCCGTTCAGTGCGCATGGCGCCCGCTGAGCCCAGGCGTGATCACGCTCTGCTGCGAGATCGCGGCGGTAGCGTCCTAGGGCTTTGGCGCGGAGGCGGGCGCACGCGTGGGGCCGATGAGGCGAACGTCCCTAGGCAGACGCGACATCGCTCGTCTCGCTGTTGACCGTCAGTGTGCGGTCGCCGGCTCGCAGGACCGCGTCCCAGGTGATCCGGATGGCGTCCTTCACGCTCTGATGGGCCGGGCAGCCCTGCACATGAACGGCGAGCGCGCGCTCGGCGGCCTCCGCGGCCTCGGCGGCCACAGCCACGTCGTAGTGCACGTGAATCGAGCTGATGCGGATGGTCTTGCCGATGCCGGTGATGCGTCCCTCGACGGTCGCGGTGTAGCGGTCACGGTCGAACGCGATCTTGCGCCCTGCCAGGGCGCCGCGTAGCGTGCCGTACATTCACCCGGCGACCGCGGCCACGATGTGGTCGAGCGTGGAGGCGATCGGAGGGCCTTCCTTGACCCCGTAGTACTCGCGGAGCTTGCCCTGGACGCCGTACACGACCGGTTCCGGGACGTCGCCGAGGAACGCGTGACGGTAGCCGTCGCGGAACTCCAGACGGGTGCGAGAGACGTACTCGAAATCGTCGGGCATCAGCGTTTCCCTCCTGCTCGGCCGGGACCACCTGCCGGGCGTGTCCCACCCGGGGACAGCATGCCACACGCCCTGCCTCTCGTCGTCCGCGCCGCGGCGAGCGCCATTGACAGGACCGGGGGCGACCTTCTAGGGTGACCCGGGCCGCGGGTAGCGTTGCCGCGCCCAACGGAGGCCGCGGGCCGTGGCGGTGCTCACCGATCCCGAATTCTGGGCACGATGGCTCGGCATCGTGCTGATCGACCTGGCGCTCGCCGGCGACAACGCCGTCGTCATCGCGCTGGCCGTCCGCTCGCTCCCCCGGCGTCAGGCGCTCCTGGGCCGCATCTGGGGCACCGTGGGCGCGGTGATACTCCGGATCCTGTTCATCGCGATCGTCAGCGCACTCTTACAGGTGCCCCTGCTGCAGCTGGTCGGCGGCATTCTCCTGGTGTGGATCGCCTTCAAGCTGGTGCGGCCGAGCCACGGCGGAGAGGCGAGCGAGAAGGTCCGCCATGGCGCGTCGGTGTGGGAAGCCGTCTGGATCATCATCGTCGCCGACATCATCATGAGCCTCGACAACGTGATCGCCATTGCCGGGGCCGCGCACGGCAACATGGTCCTGGTCGTGTTCGGTATCGGCCTGTCGATCCCTCTGGTCGTTGCCGGCAGTGGAATCCTGGCGCAGCTGATGAACCGCTTTCAGTGGATCATCTGGATCGGGGGCGGGGTGCTGGGCTACGTGGCGGGCGAGATGATCGCCCGGGACAGCCTCGTGACAGACCGTCTGGGGTCCTCGGCCAGCACCGTGCAGCACGCACTCGGCATCGTGCTCGGCGTGGTCATCACCTTTCTGGGGTGGTGGCTGTCACGCCGGGCGGCCGCCGCCAGCGCCTGAGGACTCAGCCTCCGCCCTCAGCGCTCCACCCATAAGCGGCGGAAACACGGTGACGACGTCTCCCGGACTCAGGGCTCTTTCGGGCTCAGCGTCCCGGCCGTTGACCAGCGTGACCCGGTCGAGAGAGCTGGGAATGCCGAGCCGGCTGGCGACATCGTGGACCGTGGAGCCGTCGGGGACATCGAGGCTGACCGCCCCGTTCCGGCTCTCGGGCGGCAGGAAGGACACCAGGGTCGCGAAGAGGTGGACCTCGACCCTCACCTGAACCCGCCCTGTCCGTCGCGCTCAACGGACGGGCGGGCGTCAGCGATCCGTAGCCGGTCGCCGGGATGGATCCGAGCCTGGTCCTGCAGCCGGTTCCACCGCAGGACGTCGCCCACCGACACGCCGTACTTCTTGGCGATCGACGACACCGTGTCCTGCGGCCGCACGACGTGGAAATCGTGGCTGGGGGGGGTGGCGACACGGCTCGACCGCGAGGCCACGGGCACCGGCTCGGATCGGCTATGGCGCTTGGGCGTCACCGCCGCGACCACCGCCGGGCGGCTACCAGCCGGCACCCGCAGGTTCCAGGAGGCGCCCGGCGGAGTCACCGCACGCACCAGCACCGGATTGAGCGCCCGCAGCGTCTCGATGGTCACCCCGCTCGTCGTCGCCAGACGGCGTAGATCGGTGGCGGGTGGCACCGTCACGTGCTCCACGTCGGCCGGGTTTGGCTCCGTGAACTCGAAGCCGTAACGCATCGGATCCAGGCCGATCAGCGTCGCGGCGTGGATCTGGGGCACGAACTCCTTGGTCTCGGTCCGTAGGTGGTTGGTGCGGGCCAGGGTCCAGAAGTCGGAGGAGCCCGTCGCGCGCATGGCCCTGCTGACCTTGACCTCGCCCGCGTTGTAGGCCGCCTGGGCCAGATTCCACGAGCCGAACAGGTTGTAGAGGTCACGGAGGTAGGAGGCCGCGGCGACCGTTGACTTCTCCGGATCGAGCCGTTCGTCGATCCAGTGGTCTACGCGAAGACCATAGCTACGAGCGGTTCCAGCCATGAACTGCCACATGCCCTTGGCGCCCGCCCGGGAGACGGCCAGCGGGTTGAAGCCGCTCTCGATCATTGCGGTGTAAGCGAGCTCCTCGGGGAGGTCGCGGCTCCGCAGCACGGATCGGATCATCCCGAGGTACCGACCGGCCCGGCCCACCCAGAGATTGACCACCTCCCGCTGATTGCCGGTGAAGCGGTCGAGGAAGAATTTTACCTGGGGATTGACGGACAACGGGTACGGCTTGGGTGGAACGATACCCCCGCGCCGGCTCGACTCGGCGAATGCTTCGGCCCAGGGATCGACCGTATGGTCGAGCTCAGGGCTTGGTTTCCACTCGGCCTGCTCCGGTAGAGTCAGAAGCTGCTCCGGTAGAGTGAGAAGCTGCCCGGAACCGACCCCATCCAGCGTCTGTTCCACCGACAGGTCGGGACGTCGACCATCATCGGGCGGAGGGTTTTGAACTGCGTGCTCGATGAGAATGGATCCGTCGATGCCTTCAGGCCACGGCGCTGCAATGGCGAAGGGTGCGAACGCACCCGACGTCAAAAGGGTGAAGAAAGCGACGCGCACCAGCAAGAAACGGCTCTGAATGACCATATTTGCCGGAAAGCCTGTCATTTTGTACCACGCCACGGGGGCCTCGGTCAACGGGGGTGGTGCTTTGGAAACGCCGGAGCCGTGTTGCTTTTTGTTTTATTTGGTGTGTACTTAGGATGCACAGGTCGGACAACGTAGTGTGGCAGCTCACGGAGTAAAACAATCAAACATCACCAGAGGAGAAAGCTGTGAAGAGACTTGTCGCACTGTTTGTCGCTATGGCCTTTGGCGCCAGTATGACCGGTAGCGCTCTGGCGCAGGGCCAGACCACTCCAACTGCCCCCAAGGCTGAAGAGAAGAAGGCGGAGAAGCCCGCCGACATGAAGAAGCCGGTGGCGCGCGACGCCAACGGCGCCGTGAAGACGTCCGCCGCGGATTCGCTCGTCGTCAGCGGCAAGAGCAAGGGCAAGGACACGGAGTGGACCTTCGCGGTCGGTCCGAAGACCCAGATCCGCAAGGGTGGCAAGGACATCACGGCCGCCGATCTGACGGCCGGTGACCCGGTTCACGTGAAGTATCACGAGGAAGCCGGCAAGGCCGTCGCCGACTCGGTGATGGTGAAGGCCAGCAGCAGCACGGCCAAGAAAGCCGCCGACGCCCCCAAGGCCGAGGCCCCGAAGGCCGAGAAGAAGTAGCTTGATGCTCGGGGCTGGACGCGGGTCAGCGACCGACCGCGTCCAGCACCCGATCTTCGACCACGCCTCGAAACCACTGGTTACGGTCGGTCAGCTCGACCGTCGCCGATTGCCCGCCCACGACGTTCAGCTCGCGCAGCCAGACCGTGACTGACTGAAAGCCGCGCAGATGGTAGGGCGGCTGGAAGGTTTGCCGTTCCTTGGGATTGACTCGGGAGGTCGCCACATCCCTGACTTCCGAATGCCAGGCCACGACGAGCCAGGCGCCGGCCGCGACGTCGTCGATGCGAAACGTTCCGTCGGGGTCCACGAGGATCAAGGGGTTCAGGTCCGGCGCGCCCGCCTCCAGGAGCTCCCGCTCGTAGGCTTCCCGGGCCTTACGCATCGCCGGCGCAGCCGCTGCGAAGGCCCGAGACGAGTCGCGCGACCCTTGCTTCAGACTCTCTAGCTTTCCCAGGAACCCTGCCGAGCGCGGCAGCAGCGTCACCGTCGTACCGACGAACGGGCGCGCCGGCGCGTTCGGCTTCGACGGCTCGGAGAACACCCTGCCCGCGACGCCTCCCAGCGCTCCCGACCGGCGCGCCTGCCGGTAGGGCTCGAGGTCCACGTCCAGCGCCGCGGCGGTCCCGGCCGACAGGAGCAGAAGGGCAATCGCCACCCGGATCACGGCGCGATGCCTGCGGGCGGACGGGTCCGCCAGCGGTCGTGGACCCACAGCCACTGCTCCGGACTCTGTCGGACCTGGCGCTCGATCACCGCCGTGCATCGTGCTGTCAGTTCGACGACGGCGCCCTCCAGGTCATTCGCTGCCCCCGGCGGCGGCGAGAGGGCCGGCTGGACCACGATCCGGTGCCGGCCCGGTCCCTCACGCCGGATGAAGATCGGCAGAATCGGTGTCCGAGTGCGGAGCGCGAGCAGGGCGATGCTGCGTGAGGTCGAGGCCGCGCGGCCGAAGAAGGGGACGAAGACGCCCTCGCGACGCGCGGCGTTCTGATCCAGGAGGATCCCGATCATCCGCCCCCGGCGGAGAGCCTCCAGCACGGGTCGCAGGGCGCCCCGCTTGTCGATGATCTCCGCTCCGGTCTTGCGCCGCATGCTCTCGGCCAAGGCCTGCAGCGCGGGGGCATCGAGGGGCCGGACGACGATGGCCAGTGGGTAGCCGGACAGCCAGTGCGCCGCGCTCAGGTACTCCCAGTTGCCGAGGTGGGCGGTGAGGATGAGCGCTCCTCCGGCCTCCGTCATCGCGTGTTGTATGTGCTCCCGGCCGTCCAACGTCATCTCGTCCAGGGTGGCCTGCAGCGGCCGCGCCAGCAGGCGGGCCAGCTCCACGATCGTCATCCCGAGATGCTGCCAGGTCTGCCGGGCCAGTCGCTGCCGATCGGCAGCCGGCAGCTCGGGGAACGCGAGGGCGAGATTCTTCAGGACGACCCGGCGGCGGCGCGGCAGCGCCAGGGCCGTCAGGTCCCCGAGGCGGCGGCCGAGCCCCAGGGCGGCCGCCGTCGGGAGCCGTGCCGCCAGGTCTGCCACACCCCGGACGAGCGCTACGCTGAGCGCCGTCGCCGCTCCCGGATGAGCTCGACGAAGATGGGGATCAGCGAGAGGAAGATCACGACCCCCACCACGATATGGATGTGGTCGCCAATGTTCGGCACCGCAGCGCCCAGCAGGTACCCCGCCCACGTCATGCTCGTCACCCAGCCGATGCCACCGGCGACGTTGTAGAACAGGAAGCGCCGGTACTCCATCTGGCCGACGCCCGCGACCACCGGGGCGAAGGTGCGGATGATCGGAACGAACCGGGCGATCACGATGGTCTTGGAGCCGTGGCGCTCGTAGAAGCGGCGGGTCCGCTCGATATGGGCGGGGTTGAACAGCATCGATTTGGGGCGTGTGAAGAGCCGCGGCCCCAGCCGCCAGCCGATGGCATAGCCGACGCTGTCTCCGGCAATGGCGGCGATGACGAGGATGATATTCAGCCACCAGATGTTCAATCCGCCGGCCGCCGCGACGAGACCCGCGCTGATGAGCAGCGAGTCACCGGGCAGGAAGAACCCGATCAGCAGCCCGGTCTCGGTGAACACGATCGCCGCCAGGACGACGTAGCCGCCCCAGCGGACGAGATCGAGCAGCGCGTAGCGGCCGGTCAGTAACCCGCTGACCAGGTCGACGAGAGCGTCCACCTACCTCCCGCCTGCCACCGCCCCCGCCCGCGCCTGGCCGGTGGCCGGAGCCGCCGGGCCGCTGCGGATGCGCATCCCATAGAACGAGCGCCAGACGAAGACCATCGACGCCACGAGGAACAGGAAGCTCAGCACCCGGCTCAGGGTGGGACCGTTGGCGTTGGTCAGACTGACCGCGAGCTCGACGGCGAGCAGGCCGAACAGCGTGGTGAACTTGATCACCGGGTTCATGGCCACCGACGAGGTGTCCTTGAACGGGTCGCCGACGGTGTCGCCGACCACGGTGGCCGCGTGGAGGGCGCTGCCCTTTTCCTTCAGCTCCGTCTCGACGATCTTCTTGGCGTTGTCCCAGGCGCCGCCGGCGTTGGCCATGAAGACCGCCTGGTAGAGGCCGAACAGCGCGATGGAGATCAGGTACCCGATGAAGAAGTAGGGCTCGAGGAAGGCAAAGGCCAGCGTGGAGAAGAAGACCGTCAGGAAGATGTTGAACATGCCTTTCTGAGCGTACTGGGTGCAGATCTCGACGACCTTCTTGCTGTCGGCCACCGAGGCCTTGGTGACGCCTTCCAGACGAATGTTCGCCTTGATGAACTCCACCGCGCGATACGCCCCGGTGGACACCGCCTGAGTGGCCGCCCCCGTGAACCAGTAGATGACGGCGCCACCGGTGATCAGGCCCAGGAGGAACGGCGGGTGCAAGAGGGACAGCTTGTCGAGGTTCTCGGTGAGCCCCGAGGTCAGCACCACGATGATCGAGAAGATCATGGTGGTGGCCCCGACGACGGCCGTGCCGATCAGCACCGGCTTGGCGGTGGCCTTGAACGTGTTGCCGGCGCCGTCGTTCTCCTCGAGCAGCTCCTTGGCGGTGTCGAACTTCACGTCGAACCCGTACTCGCGGCGGATCTGCTGGGCCACGTTGGGAACTTCCTCGATCAGGGACAGCTCGTACACCGACTGGGCGTTGTCGGTGACCGGACCGTAGGAGTCCACCGCAATCGTTACCGGTCCCATGCCGAGGAAGCCGAAGGCGACCAGGCCGAAGGCGAACACCGCGGGGGCGACCATCAAGGCGCCCATGGAGTCGCTCATGGTGGCGACGAGGGAAGCCAGGCCCATCAGGACCACGATGGCGATGCCGAGCCAGTACGCGCTGAAGTTGCCCGCCACGAAGCCGGACAGGACGTTGAGGGAGGCGCCGCCTTCTCGGGAGGCGGTGACCACCTCGCGGACGTGGGCCGAGTTGGTGGAGGTGAAGACCTTGACCAGCTCCGGGATGATGGCGCCGGCCAGCGTGCCGCAGGTGATGACGGTGGACAGCTTCCACCACAAGCTGCCGTCGCCGAGATTGGGGATGAGGATGTAGGAAGCCACGTACGTGGTCACCACCGACACGATCGACGTCAGCCACACCAGCGAGGTCAGCGGGGCCTCGAAGTTCATCTTGGACACGCCGGCGTACCGGCCGCGCGCAACTGCCTCGTTAATCAGGTACGAGGCGCCCGAAGCCACGATCATGAGCACGCGCATCACGAAGATCCACACGAGCAACTGCACCTGCACCGCCGGCTCCTTCACGGCCAGGATGATGAACGAGATCAGCGCCACGCCGGTGACCCCGTAGGTCTCGAACCCGTCGGCGCTGGGACCGACCGAGTCGCCGGCGTTGTCGCCCGTGCAGTCGGCGATGACGCCGGGGTTGCGGGCGTCGTCTTCCTTGATGTTGAAGACGATCTTCATGAGGTCGGAGCCGATGTCGGCGATCTTGGTGAAGATTCCGCCCGCGATCCGGAGCGCGGCGGCACCCAGCGACTCACCGATGGCGAAGCCGATGAAGCAGGGCCCGGCGTAGTCGCCGGGGATGAAGAGCAGGATGCACAGCATCAGGAACAGCTCGACGCTGATCAGCAGCATCCCGATGGACATCCCGGCCTTGAGCGGAATGGCATAGACCGGATAGGCCTCGCCCTTGAGGCTGGCGAAGGCGGTGCGCGAGTTGGCGAAGGTGTTGATCCGGATGCCGAACCACGCCACGCCGTAGCTGCCGGCGATGCCGATCAGGCTGAAGATCAGGATGATGAGCACGCGCGAGGCCTCGAAGTGGAGCAGGAACCCGAAGTACAGGATCATGATGATGCCGATGAACACTTCGAGGAGGAGGATGAACTTGCCCTGGGTGATCAGGTAAGTCTTGCACGTCTCGTAGATCAGCTCCGAGATGTCCCGCATCGCCGAGTGCACCGGCATGTTCTTGAGCTGGCTGTAGATCACCAGACCGAAGACCAGCCCCAAGACGCACACCCCCAGCCCGAGCATCAGCAGGGTGCGACCGCCCATTCCCGCCACCTGGATCGTTCCAAGGTCGGGAATCTTGAGGTTGGCCTCGCCCCCCGCTGCGGCCAGCGCCGGCGCCGCTGCGGCTGCGACGAGCGCGAAGGTGAGGAGGACGAGCGCCGGCAGGACGAGCCAGGCGCGGGACTTAGCAATGCTCTTCCGACTCATGCGTGAGATCTCCTGGCGGGGGTCGCGGTGAACACGCTCAACGACGTGCCCGGTACTTTACGCGATGCCTCTTCGGTGGTCAACTTTCAACTGCGTGCAAAGTGTGCGAGTTGACAGGCTTTGTCGGCCGCCGGTACGATCCATCACGATGATGCATCAGACGAGAGCGCGACCGGCGCGGGAGGGATCCCAAGCGCCGCAGTCGCACGACGCTCGCCCCCGGAGTGGCGAGGTGACCTGTCCGACTTGCCGGACGAAGACCACGTGGCACGGCAATGCCCAGCGACCGTTCTGCTCGCTGACCTGCCGGCTGATCGATCTCGGCCGGTGGCTCGACGAGCGGTACCGGGTTGCCCCGCGTCAGGACGACGATGTTTCGTAAGACGACCGGCGCCATCCTCTGTCCCTCGTGCGGCCGGCTCACCAACGCCGACGCGCCGGCGTGCCTGGTGTGTGGCCGGCGCAACCCGGGCATGTGGGGCTTCGCGGGGCCGTTGCGCGGCCTGTTCCGGCGCCGGAGCTTCGTCGACATCGTCACCGTGGCCTGCATCGTCCTCTACGTGGCGACCCTGGTCTTCGACCCCCGCGGCGCGCTCCGGCCCAGTGGCCTCTTCAACATCTTCTCGCCCAGCGTCGAGGCCTTGTTTGCTCTGGGCGCGACTGGTTCCGTACCCTGGCATCTCGGCCGCTGGTGGACCCTGATCACGGCGATCTATCTCCACGGCGGCGTTCTGCACATCCTGTTCAATCTGCTGATGATTCGCCAGGTCGGGCCGGACGTCGAACAGCTCTACGGGCCTTCACGCCTCGTGGTCATATTCACCGTGGCCGGCGTCTCTGGCTTCATGGCCTCCAATCTACTCGGCCTCCCTCTCACGATCGGCGCGTCGGGCTCGTTCTACGGCCTGCTCGGTGCGATGGTGGCCTTCGGCCAGAAGCGCGGCGGCACGTTCGGGGCAACCATCCTGCGGCAGTACGGACAGTGGGCGCTACTCATGTTCGTGTTGGGCTTCCTCATGCCGGGGGTCAACAACATCGCCCATGCCGGCGGCTTCGTCGGAGGATTCGCTGCCGGGCTCGTGCTCTCTCTCGCCGAGCGCCGGGCCGAAACCGCCTTCGATCAACTGCTGGCTACGGTGTGCATCGGCCTCACGCTACTTTGCTTCGCCCTGGCGTTCTGGAGCGCGTTCATCGCCTGAACGCACGAACGCCCGGACTCAGTATCGAGCCCGGGCGCTGTGGTGATTTACCCCGGCAGCGACCTACTCTCCCACGCAGTTGCCCACGCAGTACCATCGGCCCAGGAGGGCTTAACTTCCGTGTTCGGGATGGGAACGGGTGTGGCCCCTCCGGCAATGCCACCGGGAATCGAATCGCACCGGCGCCCATCGGGCGCCGGCCAACCGAATCCCGAGATTCTCGAGTGCAACACGGCGCGCATCTCTCTGTATTGAACGATGTATGAGTGCAACGTGGTCAAGCCGCATGGGCGATTAGTACCGGTCAGCTGAACACCTTACGGTGCTTACACCT
>Ga0111539_10012995_pt1 | contig 10418 bp, 9 predicted proteins | sample RhiMethybrSRZTD1_FD_79667 | JGI IMG/M metagenome (GOLD analysis project Ga0111539, IMG submission 79667) | Populus rhizosphere microbial communities from Tennessee, USA - Rhizosphere MetaG P. TD hybrid SRZTD1 (version 2) (version 2) | ecosystem: Host-associated > Plants > Roots > Rhizosphere >... | reverse complement strand
GGTTCAGTCCGGCAGGTGTGCCCGGCATCGCCATCCCGTTCTACCTCGCGCATCCTCGCCTGATGAAACTCGAGAAGAAAATGATGCTCGAGGTCGAGGGCAGCACCTGGTCCGAGTGCATGGCCATTCTCCGTCACGAGACAGGCCACGCCGTGCAGCACGCCTACCAGTTGCAACGCCGCCGGCGCTGGCAACAGTTGTTCGGCCCGTCTTCGAAACACTACCCGCTCTATTACCGGCCCAATCCGGCCAGCCGGCGTTATGTCCAGCATCTTCGGCGCTGGTACGCGCAGAGCCATCCGGACGAGGATTTCGCCGAAACCTTTGCGGTGTGGTTGCGGCCGCGGTCGAATTGGCGGACACGCTATGCCGGCTGGCCGGCGCTGAAGAAGCTCGAATATGTCGACGAGCTTATGGGCGAAATTGCAGGGGAGCGGCCGCCGGTCACGACACGGGAGCGTGTCGATTTGCTGTCTAAGCTCAGCCAAACGCTTGGCGAGCACTACCGGAAAAAGCAGGCGTTCTACGCCTTCAAGCCACCGAAGACGTACGACCGCGACCTCTCCCGTCTCTTCTCCAGCGATCCACGACATCGACGCGAGCAGCCAGCGGCGGTCTTCATCAGGCGGCACCGCGCGCAAGTTAGGCAGCTGGTTGCGCGATGGACGGGCGAGAACCAGCTTACGCTCGATGCCGTTCTTGATGACATGATCTCCCGCTGCCGCGAACTCGATCTCCGTGCCCCTGGCTCCGAACGGAGGCTTGTGATCAACTTCACCATCTTGTTGACCGCCAAGACCATGCACGCGCTGTTTGGCCCGTCGCGGCGCAAGTGGATCGCGCTATGAGACGCCTTCGTATTCTAGTGTTGATGCATCCGGACTGCGTGCCCCCGGACTCGACCGACGGATACACCGCGCGGGAAATCAACGGATGGAAAACGGAATTCGACGTAGTGAGCACCTTGCGTGCAGCTGGCCACGACGTTCGTCCACTCGGCGTGCAGGAGGAAATCAAACCGGTGCGCGACGAGATCGAAAGTTTCAAGCCGCATGTGGTGTACACGTTGCTGGAGGAGTTCCACTATGCGTCCGCGTATGACCAGCACATTGCGAGCTATCTGGAACTGATCAAAATCCCGTATACTGGGTGTAACCCGCGCGGCCTGATACTGGCGCGCGGCAAGGATCTGTCCAAAACGTTGGTACACCATCGCCGGATCGCGGTACCGGCGTTTGCCGTGTTTCCGATGCGCCGCAAGATCAAACGGCCCTCGCGGCTTGCCCTGCCGCTGATCGTCAAGAGCCTGAGCGAGGATGGATCCTTCGGGATCTCGCAAGCCTCCATCGTCGATACGGACGAGCAACTCGCAGAGCGGGTCGCTTTCGTCCACGATCGGCTCGGGACCGCGGCCATCGCTGAGCAGTACATCGAGGGACGTGAACTTTATGTCGGCGTTCTCGGCAACAACCGGCTGCGCGTCATGCCCGTGTGGGAATTGAAATTCGGCAGCATGGGCGGTCAGGGGGCACGGCAAATCGCGACCGAAAAGGCCAAGCACGATCCCGATTACCAGGAACGCGTAGGAATAGTGGACGGGCCGGCCGAAGGCCTCGCGCCGGAGGTATACGCCCGCATTCAGCGAACGGCGAAACGCATCTACCGAACATTGGGGCTCGATGGATATGCGCGTATCGACTTTCGCCTCTCCGCCGACGGCATTCCATATTTCATTGAAGCCAATCCCAACCCCGAAATAGCGAAAAGCCAAGAGTTCGCTACGGCGGCTCGGTATGACGGACTTGATTATACGAACCTGCTACATCGCATCCTGACCCTCGGAATAAGCCGGGCAAAAGCAGGCGCATCTGTAGGCTGAAGGGCGACGCGAAGCGGATGCGCAGCCAACTGGGCCGAGCCGAACTTGTCCTCTGGCTGGCTGATCTCGTTCCTAGCCGACTAAGCCCAGTCACCTGGAATTGGGTGTTGACGCTGTATCGCGGATTGCAATTGGCACGTTTGCGCGAGCTAACCAGCAAACGTTGGATCTTTGGCCCAAGTTGAACACGTCAGCGAAGAAATCGGAAAGTTCAGCCGTAACCAGGATCGCGTCGCGGAGAATCCCGTAATTCTGCGTGCTGCTCGCCATTATGTCGGTCGTGATCTTGAAGATCTTCCGTGGCATACCCGAGGGCGGGCCCTCTTTTTCCGTACGGAACAAGTTGCCGAGAAGCCACACGACTCGATAGGAATCCGATACGTGCTATCATTATCGTGGCGATGCTGGCTTCTCGGGCCTATTGATATTGCAGCAGCAAGGACGGCGCGGGGCGCGCCGCAGCGACCAGAGCGTTCAGGTAATTTGCCGCGTAATTGGCGATCAGTCGGTACAACACCCGAAGGAGTCGAAGCGCGACATGAGTTTGGACGATCACAAGGCGATATCCGGTCGTTTCCCGGAGGCGACGGATGCCGACCAGGCGTGTCCTGGTGCGCGTGAAAGCGAGAGGATTCGCTTAGAATTCAGGACGGCGGACTTCATTGTCTATCCGGCACACGGCGTGGGACAGATTCTCTCGATTGAAGAGCAGACTGTTGCCGGAGCGAGCCTGGAGTTCTTCGTGATCTTTTTCGCGAAGAGCAAAATGACCGTCCGCGTTCCCCTTCGGAAAGCCGCGAACGTCGGAATGCGCAAGCCATCAGATCTCTCGTCGGTTCAAGGAGTGAAAAAGATTCTGAGCGAAACTCCCCGGAAAGGCCGCGGCAACTGGTCCCGGCTTGCTCAGGAATATGAAAGCAAAATCAACTCCGGAGATATCGTCGCGATCGCGGAGGTCGCTCGCGATCTTTTCCGACCGGGCGACTCCGGCCAGAGTTTCAGCGAACGGCAGTTGTACGTGTCGGCGCTCGACCGCCTCTGCGGAGAAATCGCGCTGGTGGAAGGAATCTCCGAGGAACAGGCTGTCAAGGAGCTCGAGGGCCTGTTGAAGAACGGCACGCTCAAGCGTAGCGCCTGACTGAGGGTCGCGCCGCGGTTGGCCGTCTGGCCCAGCAGTGATGACTGCCTAAATTCGTGCGACGCGTTCTGCGTGATCCCGGATCGGCCGGGCCGCCTGTTCTTTGGACGGCTTACGGGCGCAACCTCACGGGGGAGATCCTGGCACCGCAATCCGAGACATTTGGGAGAAGTGAGCCGACGGCACTCGCGCCAACAGCTATCGTGGCACTTGAAATCCGCTTTCGAGGGCGAGATCACCTCTATCCGTTCTTCACCATCACATGGCGCACGACGGTGTAGTCCTCCAACGCGTAGGCACTGAGATCTTTGCCATAGCCGGACTGCTTCAGCCCGCCGTGCGGCATCTCGCTGACCAGCATGAAATGGCAGTTCACCCAGGTGCAGCCATATTGCAGGCGGGAAGCGGTGGCGAGGCCCTTCGACACATCGTTGGTCCACACCGAGGACGCCAGTCCGTAATCGCTGTCATTAGCCCAATTCACGGCGTCCTCGACATCGGAGAAGCGCGTCACCGAGACCACGGGGCCGAACACCTCGCGCCGGACGATCTCGTCGGACTGCAACGCGCCCGCCACTACCGTCGGCTCGTAGAAGAAGCCTTTGCCGGCGGAGGGCTTGCCGCCCGCGGCAATCTCGACGTGGTTCAGTTCGTTAGCGCGCTCGACGAAGGAGGCGACGCGAGCGCGCTGGCGGGCTGAGATCAGCGGGCCGATGTCGTTCTCGTCGTCGTCCGGCTGGTTGAACTTGAGGCCTGAAGCGGCCGAAGCAAGGTCCGCCACCAGCCTCTCGTAGACCTTGTCGCCGGCATAGATGCGGCAGGCGGCGGTGCAGTCTTGGCCGGCATTGTAATAGCCGAAGACCTTCACACCCTCGACCACCCCGGCAATGTCGGCATCGTCGAACACGATCACCGGTGCCTTGCCGCCAAGTTCCAGATGGGTGCGCTTCACCGTCTTGGCGGCGGCGGTAAGCACCTTCTTGCCGGTGGCGATGTCGCCGGTGAGGGAGATCATCGCGACCTTGGGATGGTTGATCAGCGTGCTGCCGACACTTTCGCCCCTTCCGACAACGACGTTCACCACGCCCTCCGGGAAGATGTCGGCGATCAACTGCGCCAGCTTCAGCATGGTCAGGGGCGTTTGCTCGGACGGCTTGATGACGACGGTATTGCCGCCGGCCAGCGCCGGGGCGAGCTTCCACGCCGCCATCATCAGCGGATAGTTCCACGGTGCTATGGAAGCGACGACGCCGACCGGATCGCGGCGGATCATCGAAGTGTGGCCGGCCATGTATTCGCCCGCCACCATGCCATGCTGGGTGCGCACCGCGCCGGCGAAGAAGCGGAAGCAGTCGACGATGCCGGGGATCTCGTCGCGCAGCACGGCGTGGCGCGGTTTGCCGCAGTTGAGCGCTTCCAGCGTGGCGAAGCTCTCCGCCTCCTGCCCGATGCGATCAGCAAGCTTGAGCAAGAGGTAGGAGCGCTCCATCGGCGTGGTGCGCGACCAGGTCTTGAACGCCGTCTCGGCGGCGTTTACCGCGGCGTCGATCTGGTCCGGCGAGGCCTCCGGAAGTTCGAGCAGCGTTTCCTCGGTCTTCGGGTTCAGCACCGTCTCAGGCGTCTCGGTGCCGGTCTCGAATTTCGAGCCGATGAGCATCTGTGTATCCATGAGAGCCTCCTATTTTCCGCTGCCGGCCACCGCCTCGCCCTCGCGCGTCAGATAATAGGCGGCAAGGATGGGCAGGAAGGTCACGGCGATGACGAGCACGGCGACGACGTTGGTGACGGGGCGCTGCCGCGGGCGAATGAGCTCCGACAGCATCCAGATCGGCAGCGTGGATTGCTGGCCGGCGGTGAAGGTGGTGACGATTACCTCGTCGAACGACAGCGCGAAGGCGAGCATGCTGCCGGCGAGCAGCGCGGTGCCGACATTTGGCAACACGACGAGGCGGAAGGTCTGGAAGGCATCTGCGCCTAGGTCCATCGAGGCCTCGATCAACGAGGGCGAGAGCCGGCGGAGCCGCGCGACGGCGTTGTTGTAGACCACGACGATGCAGAAGGTGGCGTGGCCGAGCACGATGGTCCAGAAGGAGAAGGGGATCTCCATCAAACCGAACGCTTGCCGCAGCGCGATACCGGTGACGATGCCGGGCAACGCGATGGGCAGCACAAACAGCAGCGAGATCGGCTCGCGGCCAAAGAACTTCGCCCGCGCCAGTGCGCCCGCCGCCAGCGTGCCAAGCACCAGGGCGATCAGGGTGGCCAGCGTAGCGACGCGCAGCGACAGGCCGACCGCGGCCCAGATGTCGGCACGCTCCCACACCACGGCGAACCATTTCAGCGTGTAGCCCGGCGGTGGAAAGGCGTAGCTGCGCTCCTCCGTCGTGAAGGCATAGAGCAGGATAAACAGCAGCGGGATGTGCAAGAAGGCGAACCCCGCGAGCGCGGCGAGCTTGAGGGAGAGCGGCGCACGGGTCATGGGGCGGCCACCTTGTCCGCGAAACGTCGGCCCAACATTTCACAGCGCATCGAACGCTCCCGTCTTCTTCGCAAGCGTCAGGAACAGCGCCATCACCAGGATCGGCACCAGCGAGAAGGCCGCCGACAGCGGGATGTTTCCGGCCGTGCCCTGCAGCGTGTAGACCGCCTGCCCCAGCACCAGCGCGGAGGTGCCGATGATCTGCGGCACGATGTAGTCGCCGAGCGTGAGCGAGAAGGTAAAGATCGCGCCCGCCACCACGCCGGGCAATGCCAAGGGCAAGATGACGGTGCGGAACGTCCGGCCGGGACTGGCGCCGAGATCGCCCGCCGCCTCGATCAGGCTACGTGGCACCCGCTCCAGCGCCGCGTGCATCGGCAGGATCATGAAGGGCAGCCAGAGATAGGTGAACACCAGGACCATGCCGGTGTAGCTGACCGAGAGCGAAGGCCCGCCGACGAGGGGGAGCGCCAGCCACGCCTCCAGCGCCGGCCCGAGACCAAGGCGCCCGGCGATCCAGCCGATGGCGCCTTCCTTCGCCAGCAGCAGTTTCCAGCCGTAGATCTTGACCAGATAGCTCGACCACAGTGGCATCATCACCGCGAGGTAGAACGCCGCCTTGGCGCGCGGCCCGGCATAGCGCGCGGCGTAATAGGCCATGGGAAAGCCGATGATCGCGCAGAGCAGCGTGACGGCGGCAGCGATGCTGACCGTGCGGATCAATATGTCGAAATTGGCTGGCCTGAAGAGTTCCGCCAGCGTCGCGAGCGTCGGCTCGCGCACAATGGTGCCGGAAAACTCGTCGATGGAGAAGATCGACTGGCCGAGGAAGACAAACAGGCTGCCGAGATAGACCATGCCGAGCCAGAGCAGCGGCGGCACGAGGAGGATAAGGACGAGCAAGTTGTGCCGGCGGACCAGGAGGTCCGAGAGGCGGCGTAGCGTGCCTTCGTGAGGCGCGGGGGCGTCGAGGATGGCAGGAATCATTCCTCGCTCTCCATCGGCTGAAGGGCGTCAGACCGCACTGCGAATCTCACCCGCCCGCCGCGCTCGATCTCCCCGGCTTGTCCCGCCGGCACAGCCGCGACCAGCACAAGGCGGGCGGGCGTGCGGGCGGTGATGCGGCGCACCGGCCCCTGGTATGAGACGTCGACGATGGCGGCGTCGAGCACGACCGCACCTCTCGGAGCCGAGGCGCCCGCTGACATCAGGGCGATCTTCTCCGGCCGCAGGCTCGACGGACGGGCCGGGGCACCAAGCGCTTGTGCCTCTGCGGCGCTCAGCACGTTGGCCGAGCCTACGAAGCCCGCGACGAAACGGGTGCGCGGGCGCTCATAGACCTCTTCCGGCGGGCCGACCTGCACGATGCGCCCTTCGTTGAACACCGCGACGCGGTCGGCCATCGACAGGGCTTCGCCCTGATCGTGGGTGACGAAGACGAAGCTGAGGCCGAGCGTGCGTTGCAGGCCCTTCAGCTCGAGCTGCATCTCTTCACGCAGCTTGAGGTCCAGCGCGCCCAACGGTTCGTCGAGCAACAGCACCTTGGGACGCACGATGAGGGCGCGGGCAAGCGCGACGCGCTGGCGCTGACCGCCGGAGAGCTGTGCCGGGCGGCGGCTCTCCATGCCGGTGAGCTTCACCATTGCCAGGGCCTCGCGGGCCTGCTTGTCGCGCTCGGCACGGCCGACGCCACGGACGCGCAAACCGTAGGCGACATTGTCGCCGACCGAAAGATGCGGGAACAGCGCGTAGTCCTGGAACACGGTATTCACCGCGCGCCGGTAGGGCGGCAGGCCTTCGACCTTCTCGCCGAAGATTTCGATATGGCCGGCGTCCGGCTGCTCGAAGCCGGCGATGAGGCGCAGGCACGTCGTCTTGCCGGAGCCGGAGGGGCCGAGCATGGCGAAGAACTCTCCCGGCAGGATGGAGAGATCGACGCCGTCCACCGCCTTCACCGCTCCGAAGTGTCGCGCCACGCCCGCGAAGCGGACGGCAGGGATTGCCAGAGCGGTGTCGATGTTGGCGTGCATGGGGATCGTGGATGTTCCGAACGATTTATCTGAATGCGCCTCCTGCCCGGGGTTGGCCCGCTGGATTCCCGCATCGCCGCGCCCGCCCGTCGCGCCGAGGTGGCCGTGCGCAGCTCGGCCAGACTTCGACAGCGCAGTTGATAGCTCGCGCTTGCGCGAGCCTACCTCCCGCCGAGCACCGCTATGTAGTCCGACACCCAACGATAATAGGGCACACACCCCGCGCTTTGCGTCGAGCATTTGGCGACCGGGGTGCGCCAGAAATGGATCTTCTCGAAATTCCCGGCGCCGTTGGTCTTGCAGCCATCGTCCGTCAGGAGCGCGTTTCCTTTGCACGCCGCAAGAACCGACGGCACTGAGCCGAACCACGCCGCCAAGTCGCCCTGCACCTTCGGATCGATCGAATGCTCCATCCACATGTACGCGCAGTTCGGATGCTTTGCGTCGACATGCATCATGGTGGTGTCGGCCCAGCCCGTGGCGCCCTCCTTGGGAACGGTCGAGGCAATCGGCTTCTTCTGGCTGTTCAGCAGATTGACCTGGAACGGCCACGAGGAAGAGGCGACCACGCCCTCATTGGTGAAGTCGTCGATCTGCACCATGGGATCGTGCCAATAGCGTTGTACAATCTTGCGCTGGCCACGCAGCAGTTCGAGCGCCGCCTTGTACTGGACCTCAGTCAGCTCGTAGGGGTCCTTGATGCCGAGCTCGGGCTTGTGCGTCATCAGATACAGCGCGGCGTCGGCGATGTAGATCGGGCCGTCGAAGGCCTGCACGCGGCCCTTGTTCGACTTGCCGTCCGGCAGCGTCGTTTCCTGGAACACGACGGCCCAGCTGTTCGGCGCTTCCTTGAACACGTCGCTGCGGTACATCAGCACGTTGGAGCCCCACTGATAGGGCACGCCGTAATGCTCGCCGTTCACCGTGTGCCAAGGCGCTTTCTGAAGGCGCGGATCGATGCTGTTCCAGCTCTTGATCAGCTTGGTGTTGATGGGCGCGACCTTTTTGCCGGCGATGAGGCGCAGTGAGGCGTCGCCAGAAGCGGTAACGAGGTCGAAGCCGCCCTCGTTCATCAACGCGACCATCTCGTCGGAAGTGCCGGCGGTCTTCACATTGACCTTGCAGCCGGTCTTCTTCTCGAAATCCGTGACCCAGTCAAAGTCCTTTTTTGTGTCGCCGCGCTCGATATAGCCCGGCCAGGCGACGATATCGACCGAGCCTTCGCCTTTATCGATGGAGGTCTTCTCGGCGGCGAACGCCGGCTGGAAGCTGAGCGAACCACAGGTGACAAGCGCCAGCAGATATTGGACGCGCATGACAGTTCCCTCCGTTCTACAGGTTGGTGCAGCTTTTGAGGCGAAGTCTGACGCTACGGCAACAATCGCGCCACACCAAAGATGAGAAGCGAGGAATCGGAAAAACCGATGGGCGGTTGGGGCAGGTCGTTATCCCGGGGTCGGGGAGAGGGCGTTCACCGCGTCCGCCCGCCATGTCGTGTGGCGGCGATCGAGATGAAGCCGGCAGCAGCAGGCGAGAGCGGTGAGCCGCGCCGCCAGGCAGTCACGACCTCGACCGCCGGCAGTTCCTCCACCAGCGCGCGGGCTTCGATCTTGTCGCCTTCCAGCGACCACGGGCGATAGGTGAGGTCCGGCAGCACGGCGACGCCGCACCCGGTCGCAACGAGGCCGCGTACCGCCTCGACGGAGCGGGTGCGGAAGGCGACCGGCGGGCGGATGCCAAGCCGGCGCCAAACGATTTCCGAGGCTTCGGCGATCTCGTCGACGGTCAGCAGCACATGGGGTTCGCCGGCGAGATCGCGCAGGCTGACGCGCTCGTCCGCGCTCGCCGGATGGCCGAGCGGCAGCCAGACCCGATAGGGCGAGACCTCGACCGGCTCGGTATGCAGCGCCGAAGGGCGGCGGCCGGGCGGCAGCACAATGACGGCGACATCGAGTTCGCCGCCGACCAGCAGATGCTCCAGATAGTCCGCCGCGTCCTCGACGGCTTCGACCGCGACATTCGGGAAGGCGCGGCGGAAGCGGGCGAGCAGGTCGGAATAGACATAGCTGGCGACCAATGGCGTGACGCCGACCGAGAGCCGCCCTGACAGCGCCATCGCCTCGCCACCCCCCAGCGCACGGCGGGCATCTGCGACATCGGCGAGGATTTTCCGCGCGTGGCGCAGGAAATGCTGGCCCTTCAGCGTGAGATCGGCGCCGCGGGCGTGGCGGTCGAGCAGCCGGAAGCCGAGATCGAGCTCCAACTCGCGTAGCGCCTCCGTGACGGTCGATTGCGAGATGCAGAGGATATGTGACGCCGACGACACCGAGCCGTTCTCCGCGACCGCAACGAAATATTGGAGTTGGCGCAGCGAGAAGGCCATCGACGAAACCGCGAGGTGTCGGATGGGCCGATGATACAGTATGAAGACGCCAGATGGAACGTCGATGTGGAAGTCGCGCAGTCGAGCGTCGCTAGATACTTGGTCAAACGACGGGCACCGCCGAGCCTGGGATGGCGAACCTTCCTGCATGACCACGCGCCAGACATTGCCGCCGCGGACCTGTTCGTTGTTCCAACTGCCGGCTTCGGCCTCTATGCCTTCGTGATCGTCCGGCTGGACCGCAGAGAACTCGTCTGGATCAACGCCCGCTACTACAATGACATCGGAACGCATCGATCATTGGATAAGGATGCGCCGGTCACTCGCCAAATTCAGCGAATTGGAAGCATCAAATCGTACGCCATGCTTGGCGGACTGCACCATCATTACATCCGGGTTTGAGTTTTTCGGTATACACAACTCACGCGCCGCGCTCGGGGCGCCGAACGTCAGGTGCTAACGAAACTCGTTGCGCCGGATCCGCGTGAAGACGGGCATGAGCCGCATCG
>Ga0111539_10012994_pt1 | contig 10419 bp, 6 predicted proteins | sample RhiMethybrSRZTD1_FD_79667 | JGI IMG/M metagenome (GOLD analysis project Ga0111539, IMG submission 79667) | Populus rhizosphere microbial communities from Tennessee, USA - Rhizosphere MetaG P. TD hybrid SRZTD1 (version 2) (version 2) | ecosystem: Host-associated > Plants > Roots > Rhizosphere >... | reverse complement strand
GCCGAGCTGCTCGCGGCGCAAGAGGTGGCCGCGCTGCGCGTGAGCGATCCGTACCGCACCGTCGTGCTGGGCGACGGCAGCGAGCTCTCCTGCTACGCGGTGGTGGTCGCGCCCGGTGTCTCGGTGCGCAAGCTGGAGGTCCCGGGCGCGGAGCAGGTCACGGGCGCCGGCCTCTATTACGGCGCCGCGCTCACCGAGGCGGCCCACTACCGCGATCGTGACGTGATCGTCATCGGCGGCGCAAACTCCGCGGGACAGGGCGCGGTGTTCTTCTCCCACTACGCGCGCCACGTGACCATCCTGGTGCGGGGCAAATCGCTGGCCGAGTCGATGTCGCATTACCTCGTCGATCAGATCGCCGCGACGCCCAACATCGAGGTCGTTCCCGAGACCGAGGTGCTGGAGGTCAAGGGAACCGATCGGCTCGAGGGGTTGGTCGCGCGCACCGGCGACGGCCCGCCCCGGGAGATCGCCGCGGCGGCGGTGTTCGTGTTCATCGGCGCCAGGCCGCGCACGGAGTTCTGCGACGGCGTGCTGGCGCGCGATCCGGGCGGCTTCATCATGACGGGCCTCGATCTCGTGCGCGACGGCCAGGGCCCGGCCGGGTGGCCGCCGGGCCGCCTGCCCGCGCTGCTGGAGACGAGCGTCCCCGGGATCTTCGCGGCCGGCGACGTGCGCCACGGCTCGTCGAAGCGCGTCGCCGCCGCCGTCGGCGAGGGCGCGGTGGCGGTCCAGCTCATTCACCAGTACCTGAAGACGGTCTGAGCCGATGGGCTACGCCGACTTCCTGCGCAAGGTCCCGCTGTTCGCGGAGCTGCCCGACGCGGATCTGCAGCGCCTCTGCTCGATGATCAAGGAGGTCAACCTCGCGTCGGGCGAGACCCTGTTCGCCGAGGGGGACCCCGGCGAGGAGGCGTACGTCATCGCCGAGGGAGAGATCGAGATCGTGAAGATCTCGTCCGGGCGCGACGTGCTGCTCGCGGTGCGGACATCGGGCGACGTGATCGGCGAGACCGCGCTGCTCGAGATGGCGCCGCGCAGCGCGACCGCCCGCGCCCGCGGCGCCTGCAAGCTGCTGGCGATCCACAAGACGCTGCTCGACGAGCTGGTGCAGGGCAGCGCCTCCGCGGCGCGGATCATGTTCTTCACGGTGCTCGCGCGCTGGCGCGCGACGGGCGTGATGCTGCGGCAGTCCGAGAAGATGGCCCAGCTGGGCACGCTCACCGCGGGCGTCGCGCACGAGCTCAACAACCCGGCCGCCGCCGTCCAGCGCGGCGCCAGCCAGCTCGCGGACGCGCTCGCGGATCTTCTCGCCGCCGAGCGCGCCCTGGTGGAACCCCTCGCGACGCCCTCGTTCGCGCTGACCATCGACGCCTTGAGAACCGCCGTCCGGGCGAGCGCCGACCGGCTGTCGGATCTCGACGCCCTCACCCGCGGCGATCGGGAGGAGCAGGTCGAGGCCTGGCTCGACGGGCGCCAGGTGGCGGACGCGGTGGAGCTGGCGCCGACGCTGGTGACGCTCGACTACGACGTCGGCAAGCTGGACCGGCTGGCCGCCGACGTCGGCGCCGCCAACCTGCCGGCCGTCGCGCGCTGGCTCGCGGCCACGCACCTGGTCTGGAACCGCCTCGCCGAGGTCGCGCAGGGCGCCGGGCGCATCTCGGAGATCGTCAAGGCGCTCAAGGGCTACGCCTACCTCGATCAGGCGCCCGTGCAGGAGGTGGACGTTCACGAAGGGATCGACAGCACGCTGGTGATCCTGCGCCACAAGCTGAAGGCCGGGATCCACGTGGTGCGGGATTACGCGCCCGATCTGCCCCGCATCTCGGCGTGGGGGAGCGAGCTCAATCAGGTCTGGACCAACATCCTCGACAACGCGGCCGACGCGCTCGCCGATCGAATCAAAGACGGCAGCGCGGAGATCGCGATCCGGACCCGGTGCGAGCCCGACTTCGTCGTCGTGGAGATCAGCGACAACGGCCCCGGCATCCCGCCCGGCATTCAGGACCGGATCTTCGACGCCTTCTTCACGACCAAGCCGCCGGGCAAGGGGACCGGCCTCGGCCTCGACATCAGCTACCGGATCGTCGTGCACCGCCACCGCGGCGATCTCCGGGTCAGCTCCCGGCCCGGCGACACGACGTTCACCATCAGGCTGCCGCTCAACGCCGCCGCCGATCCCGCCAACGCCCCGGCGCTGAACGCGGTGCCGCCCCCCAGCGACGCCGAGCTGAAGGCGATCCTGACCGGCGTTCACACGATCGCCGTGGTGGGCCTGTCGGGCACGGCCGACCGCCCCGCCCACCAGGTCCCCGCCTTCCTCAAGAAGCATGGCTACCGGGTCATCCCGGTGAACCCGACGCTCACGGAGGCGCTCGGTGAGAAGGCCTATCCGGAGCTGCGCGCGGTCCCCGATGCGATCGACGCCGTGCTGGTGTTCGTGCGCAGCGAGGCGGTCCCGCCGGTCGTCGAGCAGGCGATCGAGATCGGCGCACGCACGATCTGGATGCAGGAGGGGATCGTCAACCTCGAAGCCGCCGCGCGCGCCCGCGCCGCGGGCCTGACGGTCGTGATGGACCGCTGCATGCGCGCCACCTGGCAGCGCCTGCTCGCGCCCCGATGATATTGTCGCGGGACTTGAACGCGCCGCGCATCATCCGGACCTACCTGACGATCACCGGTCTGTTCAACGGGGCACTGGCGCTGATCTGGGGGGTCAACACCCTGTTCCTGCTCCAGGCCGGCCTCGACATCTTCCACGTGATGCTCGTGAACGCGGCGTTCAGCTTCGCCGAGTTCGTCTTCGAGGTGCCCACCGGCGTCGTCGCCGACACGCTGGGGCGCCGGGTGTCGCTGCTGTTCTGTCTGATCACGCTGCTGGGCGCGACGCTGGCCTACGTGGCCCTGCCGGCGCTGGGCCTCGGCTTCTGGTCGTTCGTGCTCGTGTCGATCGCGCTCGGGCTGGGGTTCACGTTCTGGAGCGGCGCCGCCGAGGCCTGGCTGGTCGACGCGCTGAAACACGCCGGCTACGACCAGCCGATCGAGGGTGTGTTCGCCAAGTCGCAGATGATGTTCGGCGTCGCGATGCTGATCGGCACGACGGCCGGCGGCCTGCTCGGCCAGCTCGACCTGCGCGTCCCTTATGTCGTTCGCGCGGTGCTGCTGGTGCCGCTGATCGTGATCGCCTGGACGCAAATCAAGGAGCCGGGGCTGCAGCGGCGCACGCTCTCGCTCGTGACCCTGCCGGCGGAGATGAAGGCGGTGTTCGTGGGCGGCGTGCGCCACGGCCTCCGCCATCGGGTGGTGTGGCCGTTGATGCTCGCCGCCGCGGTGGCGAACACGTTCATGATGTTCGGCTTCTACAGCTGGCAGCGCTACTTCCTCGACCTGCTGGGCAAGGAGCTGGTCTGGGTCAACGGGGTCGTCGCCGCGCTGGTCGGTCTCGCGTCGATCCTGGGGAACATGGCGATGGGTTGGGCCTCCAGGGTCATTCGTACGCGGACCGGCGTGCTGATCGCCGCCGTCGCCGTCCGGACCGTCACGATCATCCTGTGCGGCCTGGCCCCGAGCTTCGGGATCGCGGTCGGCCTCTACCTCGTCAGCAACTTCGCGAGCGGGGTCGCGTCGCCGATCCGGCAGAGGATGATCAACCACCACATCCCGTCCTCGCAGCGCGCGACGATCCTGTCGGTCGATTCGCTGTTCTCCGAGCTCGGCTCCGGCATCGGGCAGTCGGGCTGGGGCTATCTCGCGCGCCGGCAGGGGATCGGCCAGGCCTGGGTCGCCGCGGGCGCGTTCCTGGTGCTCGGCATCCCGCTGCTCCTGCTCGCGCGCCGCGCGGATCCCGAGAGCGATCGCTTCGGCGCCCCGGTGCCGACGCCGGGCGCGGTGACCTCGTGAGCGCCGGCGGCCACCCGCCGTTGCCCGCGGGCACCCTCACCTTCGTGTTCACCGACATCGAGGGTTCGACGCGGCTGATTCAGGAGCTGGGCGAAACGCGTTTCAACGCCGTGCTCGAAGATCACGGCCGCATCGTCGCGGGGGCGTTCGACGCCGAGGGCGGGAACCGGGTGCGCATGGAGGGCGACTCGTTCTTCTACGTCTTCCCGCGCGCCACCGCGGCGATCGCGGCGGTCGCGGCAGCGCAGCGCGCGCTCGCCGCCCACGTCTTTCCCGACAACGCCGTCATCCGCGTGCGGATGGGGCTGCACACCGGCGAGGCGAGCCTCGCGTCCGCGGCGACCGGGGCCGACTACGTCGGCTACGACGTGCACCGCGCCGCGCGCATCGCCAGCGCCGGCCACGGCGGCCAGGTGCTGCTTTCCGAGCCGACGAGCGTGCTCGTGCGCGACGCCCTCCCCGCGGGCGTCACGCTCCGCGAGCTGGGCGAGCACCGCTTCAAGGACCTCGGCCGCCCCGAACGGGTCCTGCAGCTGATCATCAGCGGCCTCCCCGCCGACTTCCCCCCGATCCGCAGCCTCAACGCCGTCCCCAACAACCTGCCGATGCAGGTGACCAGCTTCGTCGGGCGCGAGCGGGAGATCGCCGAAGGGGTGCAGCTGTTCCAGCAGGCGCGCGTGCTGACGCTGACCGGCCCGGGCGGCACCGGCAAGACGCGGCTCTCGCTCCAGATCGCGGCCCAGGTCGCCCACGAGTTCACGGGCGGCGTCACGTTCGTCGCGCTGGCCCCGATCAGCGATCCCGAGCTGGTGGCCCCGGCGATCGTGGACGCCCTGCACCTCGAGACCGGCAACGCCCCGCCGCGCGACCGGCTGCTGCAGCACTTTCGCGACCGTCGAGCGCTGCTGGTGATGGACAACTTCGAGCAGGTGCTGGCCGCGGCCACGCTGGTGGCCGATCTGATTCGCGCCTGCCCCGGGCTCAAGATCATCGTCTCGTCGCGCGGCCCCCTGCGCATCTCGGGCGAACAGGAGGTGCCGGTCCCGCCGCTCGCCCTCCCCGATCCGGGTGCGTCGGCCGCGCGCGTGTCGCAATACGAGGCGGTGCGCCTGTTCATCGAGCGGGCCGTCGCGGTCAAGCCGGGCTTCGCGGTCACCAACGAAAACGCCCCCGCCGTCGCCGAGATCTGCGCGCGCCTCGACGGGCTGCCGCTGGCGATCGAGCTGGCCGCGGCGCGCATCAAGCTGCTGCCCCCGGCGGCGATCCTGACCCGCCTGCAGAGCCGGCTCGGCCTGCTGCAGTCGAGCGCGCGCGATCTCCCCGATCGGCAGAAGACCCTGCGCGGCGCGATCGCCTGGAGCCACGACCTGCTCGACGAGCCGGGGCGCCGGCTGTTCGCGCGCCTGGCCGTGTTCGCCGGGGGCGGCGTGCTCGACGACGTCGAGGCGATCTGCGGCCCAGAGCTGGGCATCGACGTGCTCGATGGGCTGGAGGCGCTGGTCGACCAGAGCCTGGTGCGGCAGGAAGAGCACGCCGGCGAGGCGCGGGCGATCATGCTCGAGACGATCCGCGAATATGCGCTCGAGCGGCTCGACGCGAGCCCGGATGCGGAGGTCGTGCGCAGCCGTCACGCGCTCCGTTTCCTCGCCCTCGCCGAGGAGGCCGTGCCGCACCTGCTGCGCGTCGAGCGGCGCGCCTGGCTGGCCCGGCTCGATCGCGAGGACGACAACCTGCGCGCGGCCTTCGACTTCTGCGCCGGGTCGGGCCGCACCGTCGAGGCGCTGCGCCTGGCCGCCGCGCTCTGGCGTTTCTGGCAGTTCCGCGGTCACCTGCGCGAGGGTTTGCAGCGCGTCAAGCGCGTGCTCGACGATCCGGCGTCGCGCGCCCACCCCGTCGCGCGCGAGGCGGCGCTGGAGGCGGCGGGCGGCCTCTCCTACTGGCTCGGGGACATGACGGAGTCGGTGGCGGTTTATGAGGAGGCGCTCGAGCTGGCGCGGGCGAACGGCGACCCGGCGCGTATCTCGAACGCGCTCTACAACCTGTCTTTCCTTCCGATCTGGGTCGACCTCGACACGGACCTCGGCAAGCGCGCCCAAGAGGCCGACGCCGTCATCGACGAGGGTCTGTCCCTGGCCAGGCAGATTGGGGATCGGGGCGCCATCGCCCGCTGCCTGTGGGCGAAGGCGAACATCGCGACCCACCTGCGCCAGGACAATGTCGCGGCGCTCGTCTCGCTCGCCGAGGCGATCCCGATCTTCCGCCAGCTCGGCGACCCCTTCGGTCTCGCCTGGGCCCTGCACGGCGAAGGGCTCGCCCGCCTCCGGACGGGCGATCTCGCCGCGGCGCGCGCCGCCTTCGACGAACAGGTGGCGCTGCTCGGGGAGGCGCGCGATCCGAGCGGCATGGCGATCGCGCTCGCCAACCAGTCCGAGCTCGCCCTCGCCGAGGGCGAGCGGATGCGAGCGATCCGGCTCGCGGGCGCGAGCGCGGCGCTCCGCCACCTCACCGGCGCCGAGCTGGTGTCGAGGGTCGACGAGGTCGAGCACCGCGTGCTCGAGGCAGCGCCCGAGGACGAAGGCGCCCGACAGGAAGGCCTCGCCATGACCTTCGATCAGGCCGTCGCATACGCGCTGAGGCGGCCGACCCCCTGAGCTAGCTCGCGACGTCGGCCGTCGGGCGGCCGCGGGCCGGGTCGTAGGACTCGATGGCGAAGGTCGCGACCGGCTCGCTCTTGCCCTTGACCGCGACCGGGGGCATCGGGCGCATGACGAAGCGCGGGTCGAGGGTCTTCTGCACCTCATCGGTGACGAGGATGTCGACCTGGTGAACCCGGGTGAGCGCCTCGACGCGCGCGGCGATGTTGACGGGATCGCCGATCACGGTGAACTCCATGAACCGGTCGCTCCCCATCACGCCCGCCACCACGTCGCCGGTGTGGATCCCGACGCCGAACTCCAGCTTGGCCAGCCCGCGGCCCGCGAGCTTCTCGTTGTAAGCGGCCAGCGCGGCGCGCATCGCGAGCGCGGCCTTGACCGCGTCGGCGGTCTGCCACGGGTTGTGCTCGAGCGCGCCGAACAGCGCCATCAGGCCGTCACCCATCAACCGTGACAGATGTCCGTGATGCGCGACCAGCGCGCCGTTCATGGCGCGGAAGTAGCCGTTCAACATCTCGACCATCGCGGCGGGCGGGATCCGCTCGGACATCGGCGTGAACCCCTTGAGGTCGGCGAACATGATCGTGACCCGCCGGTGGGTCGGCTCGGACGTGCTCGCGCCCTGCGCGAACTGCTCGACGATGTCGACCGGCGCGAAACGCTGGAACGACTGCTCGATGTGCTCCAGGCGTTCGATCGACCGCGTGAGCGCGGTTCGGTGGCGCCCCACCTCCGCCCGCAGCCGGCGCGCGTGGAGCCCCAGCGCGGTGAGCGCCGTGATCACGCCGCCGAGCGCGATGGCGAGCGCAACCGTCATACCTGGAGCATCGTCAGCCGCACGCAGCTGTTGGCGAGCGCCGCGGCCCCCACGGCTTCGACCAGCACCGTGGGCCCGAGGGCGTCCAACAGGGGACGGGTGCGCTCCTGGATGCGCGCCGGCTGCTCCGGCATCCACACCGTATCGCGTGCCCACGGGATCAGCAGCGCCTCGGCGTCGGTGAGGCGCGGCGATGCGAGGGTTTCGAGCACCTCGGCGAGCTCGCGCCGAGAGAACCCGTCGATTTCCAGGAGGTTGGCGGCATCGGTCTCGCAGAGCTGGCACTGGAGCGTGTGGGCGATGACCGCGAATATCAGGTTCAGCGTGCGCCGCGGCAGCACCTCGGACGAGAACGCGCTGTTCAAGATCACTTCGAACGTGGCGGCCGCCGGCAACCCCTCCAGCAGGCGGACGACGCTCCCGAAGGGGCCCGTGAAGGTCGGCGGCGGGTAGTCGGGCGGGGGTATGGACATCGGCTTCTTGGCCGGGAGCCAGGCCGACAGCTTGTGCCACATCCCCTTGATGCCCTTGCTGCCAGCCTCCATCTCGACCTCGGGCGGCACCGCCAGCAACGTCGAGACGCGGTTACAGAAGCCGACCACCGCGACCATCAACGCCAGCTCCGCGGTCTGAGGTGCGCTGAAGCCGACCTCGCGCATCCTCTCCCGCGCCTCCCGGCTCGGGCGCGGCTTGGACCGCGCGAGGTTGCGACAGAAATGCACCAGCTCTCGCTCGCGCGGCTCGGCCTCGACGAGCTGCACGTTGCGCTCGATGCGGTCGATCATCTCGTCCGAAAACCCGATCATCTTCATCCGCACGCGGGCCGAGCCGTAGCAGTAGCGGCAGGCGTTCTCCTGCGAGGTCACCAGCCCCGCCAGCTCCTGCTCCGAACGGGCCAGCGTCGCTATCGGCATGCGGACGCAATCGAGATAGGCGCTCCGGACCCACCGGCTCGAGGCGACCCGCGTGATCGAGCTCGGCACGAAGCCCCCGGTGATTCCGCGCACCTCGTCTTCCCACGCCGGATCGCGGGTCTCGGGCGTGAGCGGATCCGACCACTGCAGTTGCTCAACCAGAAGCGCCATCGCCGGCCCTCACTCTACTAGAAGACGCTCGCTGTGCGGCGGCTACGGGCGGGTGCCCGGGTCACGCAACGCATACAACGCGCGCGGCCCGTCGAGGCCCTTCAGCTCCCGCGTGCCGCGTGGCTCCAGATCGAATCCCGACGCGGCGGCGAGCGTCCGGGCGATGTCCGACACCATGACTTCGCCCGGCGCCGCGGCCGCCATGACGCGGGCCGCCTCGTGCACCGCCAGGCCCCCGACATCGTGGGCCCCCACTTCGACCTCGCCCACGTGCACGCCCTGGCGCACCTGGATGTTCAGCGCCCGCACCCCCTCCCGGATCCGCCCGGCCGCGCCCAGCGCCCGCCCGGGTCCCTCGAACATCGCCAGGAAGCCGTCCCCCGTGTGTTTCACCTCGCGTCCGTGCGCGTCGGTCACGATCCGCCGTACGATCTCGTCGTGCGCCGCCAGCAGCGCGTGCCAGCCCCGGTCCCCGAGGCGGCTCGCGAGCGGCGTCGAATCCACGATGTCGGTGAACAGCAGCGTGGCGAGCACGCGCTCGGACTCCCGCGACCGCAGCCAGTCGTGCACCCCGCTCCACTCCATGCTCACCGCCGGCACGTCGCCCTCGACCCAGGCGTCGTGGCCGGGCGGCACATCGAACAGGTCGCCGGCGGCGATCTCCTGCGTCGAGCCATCCGCAAACTCGACGACCATCAGTCCCGACAACGCCATCCCCAGGTGCCGGGTCTGGCAACGCTCCGTGCCGACCAGCGGCCGGACGTCCTTGGACCAGCGCCAGCCGGGCGGGTGGACGATCCGCGCCACCGTGATGCCGCCGACTTCCAGAACCGCCAGGGTGACGCCGGCCTTCTCCTGGATCTGGTCGGGAGCCTCGAAGGTTCGCACGACGCGCGGCATCGCCCGTCAGCTTCACAAACGCATCCCGCCCAGTCAACACGACGCGATTTTCGCGCTTTGCACAGATGACCCCGGCATAATGCGGCTCTTACATCAGCCATGAAACGCGTCGTCGGTCGCGAGCTGTTGACGACGATTTTGAAGGAGGCTGCCCCCGCCGACCTGAGGATCGTCGGACGAATGCTGTTCCACGCCGCGATCGTCGGTGTGGCGGCGGGGCTGATGGGCGCGGCGTTCTTCGCCGCGCTGGAGGTGGTGCAGCGGCTGATCCTGGAAGACCTGGGCGGCTACCGCCCGCTGCGCGCGCACGGCGAGACGTTCCTGCCCGAGCTGTCCGGCGTCCACCACTTCCGGCCCTGGCTGCTGTTGCTGGTGCCGGCGATCGGCGCACTGGCGAGCGGCATCATCTCGGAGCTGGCGCCCGAAACGCGGGGCGGCGGCGGCGACGCGATGATCAACGCGTTTCATCGCCAGGACGGGGTGGTGCGCCGGCGGGTGTCGTGGGTAAAGGCGCTGGCGTCGATCTTCACGCTCGGGACGGGCGGCTCGGGCGGCCGCGAGGGGCCGACCATGCAGATCGGCGGCGCGCTGGGCTCGACCTGCGGCTGGCTGCTGCGCGTCGACGCGCGCGAGCGCCGGATCCTGATGGTGTCGGGCGTCGCGGCCGGCATCTCCGCCGTGTTCCGCACGCCGCTGGGCGCGGCGCTGCTCGCCGTCGAGGTCCTGTACCGCGACGACTTCGAATCCGATGCGCTGATCCCCGCGGTCCTCGCCAGCGTCGTCGCGTATTCGGTCGTCATCACGATCTTCGGCGAGGCGACCATGTTCTCGAACCCCGGGCACTTCCCGTTCATCATCAAGCACCTGCCGCTGTACGCGCTGCTGGCGCTGATGGTGTCGGCGCTGGCGGTGATGTTCCTGTCGTCGCTGCGCACGGTCCAGCGCGTGACCGCGTCGCTGGCGATCCCGCGCTGGGCGCGCTCCGGGCTGGGCGGGCTGGCGCTGGGAGTCTTCTGCGTGCCGATCATCCTGTTCGTCGGCTCGGGCGTGGCGCAGCCGAGTC
>Ga0111539_10012992_pt1 | contig 10419 bp, 9 predicted proteins | sample RhiMethybrSRZTD1_FD_79667 | JGI IMG/M metagenome (GOLD analysis project Ga0111539, IMG submission 79667) | Populus rhizosphere microbial communities from Tennessee, USA - Rhizosphere MetaG P. TD hybrid SRZTD1 (version 2) (version 2) | ecosystem: Host-associated > Plants > Roots > Rhizosphere >... | reverse complement strand
TCGACGGGCGGGACATCCGCGAGTTCCGCTTCGCGAGCTACCTGCGCGCCGTGGCGATCGTCTCCCAGGATCCCTTCCTCTTCCACACGACGATCCGGAACAACATCCGCTACGGGCGCGAGAGCGCCAGCGACGAGGAAGTCGAAGCGGCGGCGCGCGTCGCGTTCGCCCACGACTTCATCCTCGAGCAGTCCGGCGGCTACGAGACCGTGATCGGCGAGCGGGGCGTGAAGCTCTCGGGGGGCCAGCGCCAGCGCCTGACGATCGCGCGAGCCGTCCTCAAGAACGCGCCCATCCTCATCCTCGACGAGGCGACCTCATCGCTCGACAGCCAGTCCGAAATGGAGGTACAGAAGGCGATCGACAACCTGATCAGAGACCGAACCACGTTCGTGATCGCCCATCGATTGTCCACCATCGTCCACGCGGATAGAATCCTCGTGGTCGACGAAGGCCGCATCGTGGAGAGCGGGCGCCACGAGGACCTCCTCCGCGCCCGCGGAAGGTACTGGGAGCTCTGGCGATCACAGAACCGCGAGGCGTGACGACTACGCGAGCGACAGCATGGTAATGACTCTCGATGACCGGGAGCTGGGCCTCTACCTGGGCCTCGTACCGACGTTTCGGGGTCGGAAAGTGGGGGTGATCGGCGATCTGGTCGCTGACAGCTACGTTTTTGGCGTACCGGTGCGGCTGTCGCGCGAGGCGCCCGTGATGATCATCCGCCACGAGCGCGAGGAGTTCTTTCCGGGGGGAGCCGCGAACACCGTCAGCAACCTGCTGGCCCTCGGGGCGGAAGTGCACGTGTTCGGCCTCGTGGGCGACGACGCCGCCGGCGAGAAGATCCTCGACCACATGAAAGCCATGGGCGCCAACGTCTCGAGCGTCGTGCGCTCGAGCGCCTGGCGCACTATCGCGAAAGTGCGCATCCTCGCCGGCGACTACCACACGAAAAAACAGCAGGTCCTCCGGATCGACGAGGAGCCCGGCCGCGCGCCCACGCCCGAGGAGCGAGGGAAAATCGAGTCGCTGATCCGTGCCGCCCAGGGCAGCCTCGACGCCTGGGTCGTGTCCGACTACGGCTATCACCTCGCCACGGATCCGGGCATCGTTTCTCTCGTGCAGGCCGAGGCCGCCGCGGGGAAAGTGGTCGTCGCCGACTCTCGGTACCTCGTGCGAGAGTTCCACGGCGTGACGCTCGTGACGCCCAACGAGATGGAGCTTTTCGAGGCCTACGGCATCGAGCACATCCCCGCCGAGGGCGCGAGCGAGAGCCTCGTGGTCGAGACCGGCCGGCGGCTCCTCGATGACCTGGGGTCGAGTGCGGTCCTCGTCACCCGCGGGAACCGGGGAATGATGCTCTTCGAGCGCGGCAAGGAGCCCGAAGTCATCCCGATCTCGGGCACTTCGGACATCGTTGACGTCTCCGGAGCCGGCGACACGGTCGTCTCGGCCGTCACTCTCTCACTCGCCGCGCGCGCAACCGTGCGATCGGCCGCGCGCCTCTCGAACATCGCCGCGGGCGTGAAAGTGATGAAACACGGCACCGTGCCCGTCTCGTCCGCCGAGCTGATCCATGCAGCGCGCCGACTCTGCGCGGCCTCGGGTCCCGCGAAGAACTAAGGCGAGCAGCACGGAGGCGCGAGGTCAGCTGCCTCCGCTCGCTTTGCGGAGCGCCGCCAGGACTTTCCTGCCGTAGAGGCGCACGCGGGCCTCGCCCATGCCACGCACTTCCGCCAGCTCGGCGAGGGTGCCGGGGCGGCGCAGGGCCAGCTCGGCGAGCACGCGGTTCGAGAAGATGGAGAACGGAGGCCGCCCCTCCGCGCGCGCGAGCGACCGCCGCAGCGCGCGCAAAGGCTCCTCGAGCTCGGGACGGTCGCCTGGCTTCGCCGGAGCGACCCACGGCTCGGGCGCCTTCCTGCCGTCGCCCACGAAAGACGCGCGTTTGCCCGTCGGCGCGAGCGAGCTCGCTCGGGACCCCGCGCCGGCCGCTGGCGCGAGGAATCCCTCGTCGACGAGCCGCTCGACGAGCTCGTGAAGCCACGCCGCAGCGAACGCTTCGAGGAGGCCATGGAGCGATTGGATGCCGGCTTCGACCGCCGCCTCGGGGGGCGGCAGAGATCCGCGCAGGAAATTCACGAGCGATCGCGCCGTTGCGCGGGCCCCTCCGCAGGTGAGGCCCTCAGCGCTGGCGATCACCGACTGAAGGACGGAGGAGCGAAACTGCGCCTGGATCTCCTGGGCGCGGGCGGAGGTTTGCGAGGCAGCGGCCATGGCGGGGCGACCTTTCCGGCTCCGGAGGAGGTCGCAGCGGGCCCCGGCAGGAGACCCGGAATCTATTTCGCCTATGGCAGCGCCGCAAGCACCTTCTCGATCTCGTCGAAGACCCACTCCGCTTCCGCGTCCTGGATCACGTACGGCGGCATGAAGTAGAGGACGTTCCCGAGCGGGCGGAGAAGAATGCCGCGCGCGATGAACTCGGCCTGGAGAAGGGGGCCCGCATCGTCCAGGTACCCGCCGCCGCCTCCGGTCGCGAGCTCGACGGCCGCGACGGCGCCGATACAGCGCACTTCCTCCACGCGAGGGTGGCGCGCCAGGCGCTCGAGGCGGCGCCGGAACAGCCGTTCGAGCTCGACGACCCGGTCGAGGCGCCGCTCGTCGTCGAAAAGCCGGAGGCTTTCGAGCGCGACCGCGCAGGCCAGCGCATTCGCGGTGTAGGAATGGCCGTGGAAGAGAGCGCGGTTCCGCTCCTCGGCGAGAAAAGCGCCGTAAATTTCTTCCGTGGCGAGCGTCGCGGCCAGCGGCAGGTAGCCTCCCGTCAGCGCTTTCGACAAGCAGAGTAGGTCGGGCTCGACCGCGGCGTGCTCGCAGGCGAACATCTTGCCGGTGCGGCCGAATCCCGTCAGCACCTCGTCCGCGATCAGCGGGAGCCCGTGGCGCGCCGTGGCGTCTCGCACGGCCCGGAGCGCCGCCGCCGGCCAGACGATCATCCCGCCGGCGCCCTGGAGCATGGGCTCGACGATGACCGCGGCCACTCGGTCACCCTCGCGCTCCAGAATCTCCTCGAGCGATGGTAGGTGGCTTTCGCCCGCGGCCGAGAGGAAGGGCAGGCGCGCGCGGCGCACATCGCAAAACAGGTCGCGGAAGACGTCGTGGAACGCGGCCACGCCGCCGGCCGCCATGGCGCCGAAAGTGTCGCCGTGGTACGCGCGCTCGAACGCCACGAAGAGCGTCCTCCGCGCGTCGCCCCGGTTGCGCCACGATTGATACGCCATTTTGAGGGCCACCTCGACCGCGGTGGAGCCGTCGTCGGAGTAAAAAACGCGCGGGAGGCGGCCCGGAGCGCGGCGCACGAGCTCCGCGGCCAGCCGGGCGGCCGGCTCGTGCGTGGCGCCCGCGAAAATCACCTGCTGCAACCGCTCCGCCTGCTCTGCGAGCGCCCGGTTGAGGCGAGGATGCGAATGGCCGTGGATGTTGACCCACCACGAGGAGATGGCGTCGAGGATTCTCCGTCCTCCGGCCACGTGCAGGTACACGCCTTCGGCGCGCTCGACGGCGAGCGGCGCCGGGGCCGTTTGCGCCTGCGTGTAAGGGTGCCAGACGTGGAGGCGGTCGAGCTCGGACCAATCGGGTGAGGTCATGGGAGGACGCTCGGCTCTTCTCTCACGATGGCGCCTCGGATTCGCCGCCGAGGTAGCGAGCGAGGCGATTCGCAGGGTCGAAGCGGCGCGCGGCCGCCTCTACGCCTTTCCTCGTCCGGACGAGCGGAGGCAGCTCGAGGATGGCCGGGACTTTGCCGAAGCGGAGGATCGCGGCGCGGTTCCCCGGGTTCCGCTCGCCGGATAAGATGACCGCCGCGAGCCGGATGCCCCTAGCCCGCAACGCTTCGAGCGTCAGCAGTGTGTGGTTGATCGTGCCGAGACGGCTCCGCGCGACGAGGACGCAGGGAAGGAGCATGTTGCGGACGAGGTCGGCGAGGAGATAGCCGCTGCGGGTCAGCGGGACGAGAAGGCCGCCGACGCCTTCGATCACCATGCCCCGGCCGGGGTCCGCGAGAGCGTGGGCGACCAGGGCCTCGAGGATTTTTTCGGGGTCGATCGTCCGCCGGGACGCCGCGTGCGGCGAGAGCGGAGGCCCAAAGAGATACGCCTCGGGCAGCACGGCCCCCCGGTGCCCGGCGAGCCGCCGGACGACATCGGTGTCGCGCCCCTCGACCGAGCCGGTCGCCACCGGCTTCCAGTACGCGAGCGGTCCGAGGCGTCCATAGCGGCTGAGGATAACGGCGCAGGCCACGGTCTTGCCTACGCCCGTGTCGGTGCCGATGACGACGAGGCTCACGACTCCGCTCCCTCGGCGACCGCGCGCGCCAGCGCGTCGATCTCTGCATCGGAGTGGTCCGCGTGCACCGAAAGGCGCAGTCGCGCTGTGCCGGCTGCCACCGACGGAGGTCGGATCGCCCGCACGTCGAATCCACGGTCCCGCACCGCGCTCGCGACTGCAAGCGCCCGCTCGTTGGCTCCGAGCACCACGGGCACGATCGGCCCCACGCTCTGGAGCGTGTCGAGGTCGCGAGCCTGGAGCGCGCCCCGCAGCCGGTTCGCGAGGTCGAAGACCCGCGCGCGCCGCTCCGGCTCCGCGGCCAGCACGTCGAGCGTCGCGTGGGCGCCGGCGCAGAGGAGCGGCGACGGCGCCGTCGAGAAGATGAAGGGTCTTGCCCGCTGGAGCAGGTACTCGACCGCGAGGCTTGGGCCCGCGACGAACGCTCCCCAGAGGCCGAGGGCTTTTCCGAACGTGGAGATGATGACGCCTGCCCTGCGCTCGACGCCGCAGTGCTCGCAGAGCCCGGATGCGCGCGCTTCACCCCAGAGCCCCGTGGCGTGAGCATCGTCCACGATCAGGACGGCATCTTCGCGATCCGCCAGGTCCGCCGCGGCCGCGAGATCGGCCACGTCCGCGTCCATGCTGAAGTAGCTTTCCGTCACGAGGAATGCGCGCTGTCCTGCGGCGCGCTCGCGCAGCGCCCGCGCCGCGGCGCCGAGGTCGCCGTGAGGATAGATGCGCTTCGTGCAGCGGGCCAGCCGAAGGCCGTCGATGATGCTGGCATGGTTCTGCTCGTCCGAGACGACGAGGTCGCCGGGCTCGACGAGAGCAGAGAAGACGGCGAGGTTCGCTTGGTAGCCGCTGGGAAAAAGCAGCGCGGCCTCCGTGCCTTTGAACGCGGCCAGCCGGGCCTCGAGCGCCTCGTGCTCGGCGAGGTTTCCACGCAGGAGCCGCGATGCGGGCGCAGCCACCGGGCCGTGAGCGCAGGCAGCGAGCAGGCCCTCGCGGACTCGCGCATGGCGGGAAAGGCCCAGGTAGTCGTTCGAGGAGAAATCGACGCCGCGAGGGCGCGCGAGGGAGCGATCCAGCCCCGCGGCACGGAGTTCCGCGAGCCGGGCAGCCAGCCCCTCAAGCCAGCGATGCATGAGGGTCGTGCCGGCCCGCGGGCTGCATGCCCAACTTGTCCAGGAGGGCCAGGTCGCGGTCGCGTTCCGGGTTCGGCGTCGTGAGCAGCTTTTCGCCCGCGAAAATGGAGTTGGCGCCGGCCAGGAAACAGAGCGCGTGCGCTTCGGGCGACATCTCCGTACGCCCCGCGCTCAGCCGGATGCGGCTCGCGGGCAAGACGATGCGCGTCGTGGCGATCATGCGTACCATCTCGATGGGGTCGACGGGAGGCAGGCTCTCGAGGGGCGTGCCGGGAGCACGAACGAGCGCATTGATGGGGACGCTTTCCGGATGCGGCTCGAGAGAGGCCAGCGTCTGCAGCAGCTCGGTGCGGTCATCGAGACTTTCGCCCATGCCGATGATGCCGCCGCAACAGACCGTGATGCCCGCGTCGCGGACGTTCCGTAGCGTGGCGAGGCGCTCGTCGTACGTGCGCGTCGAGATGATCTTGCTGTAGTACGCGGGCCCCGTGTCGAGATTGTGATTGTACGCGGTCAAACCGGCTTCCTGCAGGCGCCGAGCCTGCTCGCTCGTGAGCATGCCGAGTGTGCAGCACGCCTCGAGGCCCAGAGAGCGAACGCCGCGCACCATCTCGAGCACCGCCTCGAAATCATCGCCTTCTTTCGCCTCGCGCCAGGCCGCGCCCATGCAGAAGCGCGTCGAGCCGGACTCACGAGCTGCACGCGCCGCGGCCAGCACCTCCTCTACATCGAGCAGGCGCTCCGCGGTGAGCCCCGTCCGGTAGTGCGCGCTCTGCGGACAGTAGGCACAGTCTTCGGGACATGCCCCGGTCTTGATGCTGAGCAGCGTGCAGAGCTGGACCTCGCGAGCGTCGTGATATTGGCGATGCGTCGTCTGCGCCCGGTAAAGCAAGTCGGGAAATGCGGACTCATGGACCTCGCGGATTTCCCGGCAGGTCCAGTCGTGACGCGGAGCGGCCTCGGCGTCGTTCCTGGCAGGACTTCGATGCATGGGTGGGTATTCTCCGAAGGAACCACGTTACCGGAAGGGGGCGTAGAAAAATAGTCGTAGGTCCCTCAGCTCAGCGCACCCGAATTTCGAAACATCCCTACCAGAAGGAGGCACGCAGGGAAGTGTTCGAGTCGGAAGCGACCATCGTCTTAAAGTTCGTCGACGAGCTCGGCCGCGTCCACGGGGAGGCAGAGCTGTTGGATCAGGTGCGCGTCGGCCGCAGTGCGGGGAACGACGTGAGCCTGGCCCATTCGAGCGTTTCGCGCCACCACGCAACGTTCCTCCGGAACCCCTCCGGCTCGAGGTGCGACGTACTCCTCCGCGACGAAGGCAGCACGAACGGATGCCTCCTCAACGGTTGGACGCTTCGATCATCGCAGGCGCCCCTGGCACCCGGCGACAGTGTGCAGATCGGCATCTTCCACGTCCTGGTCGAGCTCCGGCCAGGCTCCGGCGGCTTCGAGCCGCCCGACGAGCCCGAGACGGACATCCTCTTCGAGGCGCACCCGTCGACCCAGACGGGGCTGCCCAACCAGCGCCTCCGCGCCCTGCACGACCTCGTCGCGACGGTGGCGAAGCTCGATGGCAAGTCGCTCCTCGCCGCCGCGGCGGATTCCGTGGCAGAGCACCTGGAGTACGGCGTCATCTACACGTTCGTGGAAGCCGCGGGCCTGGACCCGTGCGTGCTCCTCCGCACGCCGAACGGTCCGGCGAGCTCCGCCGTCGCGCCCATCAGCCGGAGCCTCGTCAATCGCTGCCGCGCCGAGGGCGTTGCGCTTCTGGCGGGGACCGGGGGCAACGCCGTCGATGACCTCGCTCAGACGACGGTTCTCGGCACGCTGAAGTCTGCGTTGTGCGTGCCGCTCACGGCGGAGGAGAAGTGCGTCGGCGTCATCTACGCCTCGAGCCCGCCGAACTGGAACTACACGAAAGAGGACCTGCAGTTCCTGATCCTCGTGGCGAGCACGGTCTCGCACCGGATGTCCGCGGCGCGAGCGCTGCGGAATGTCCAAGCCGAAAAGGAGAAAGTCGACGCGATCCTCGCCAATCTGAAGGAAGGCGTAATCCTTCTCGACGGCAATCTGAAAATCGTGCGCGTCAACGAGGCCGCACGCCAGGCCCTTGGCGGACGCGACGTGGTCGGTCTCGGACTGGATGCAGCCACCGAGGGCTACCGCCGGTCGTTCGAGCTCGCCACGCTCCCGACGCTCACGACGTTCCAGCTCGAGGAGATCGCTGCTTCACCGCAGCGTGAGGCGGGGTCGAGCCCCTGGCCGCGAGTTTACAGCGGCACGATCGGCCAGAACCGCGGCATTGGCCAGGAGAACTGGCGGTACGTCGTTTCTCTGCACGACGCGAGCCTGACGCAGCACATGGAGCGGATGAACGCTTTCTTCATGAACCGGCTGGCTCACAAGATCGTGACGCCCCTGACGGTCGTGACGGGCGTCAACTTCCTCATCGCCGAGTACGTCAGCCGGATGGACGACCCCGAGCTCGGTCGATTGATCCAGCAGAGCTTGAACGAATCGGAGAAGTGCTCGGCGCTCATCCGCATGTTCCTCGACCAAACGGCGCTCAGCCTGTCGAAGGGAGCCGCAGCCCTGAGCTGGGGCCGATGCTCACTCTCGACGATGATTGAAGCCGCGCTGACGAGCAACTCGGACCTTATCTGTGGCCGGAACTTTCGCGTCGACACACGGTTCCAGGACGGAGCCACGGAGGTCAACGGCGACAGCGAGAAGCTCTCCCTGGCGATCCATCACCTCGTGCAGAACGCGGTGAAGTTCGGACGTCCGGGCGGAAGCCTGAACGTCGAGTCGCAATGCTCCGAGAACATGGTCAAGCTCGTGTTCGCGGACGACGGGCCCGGCATTCCGACCGAGGAGCTGCAAAACGTGGGGAAGCTCTTCTACCAGGTGGACCCGCAGAACACGGGCGAGGTGCCGGGAGCGGGTCTTGGCCTATGGCTCGTTCGCGAAATCGTGCAGTGGCACGGGGGCGAGATACGCATTGCGCCTCAGCCGGCCGCCGGGGCTACTGGCGCCAGGATCGAGCTCCTGCTCCCCGGAATTGCGCCGACCCGACAAGTCGAGCGAGAGACTGTCCAGGCAGTCACGGCAGGGTGAGAGGGGGCGTCGCGGCACGCGCGGGTCGTCCCACGAGCATGCGGCAGGCAGTCGGTGTGCCGCGTCACGCCGGCCGCTGCCAGCAGGTGAACCGCCGGTCGTCCGTCGAGGACATCGCTTTGATGAAAGTGCCATTGTCGAAGCCCGGCAAAGTCTGCAGGCGCTCCAGCAGCCGCTCGTTGTCCGTGGCGCCTTGCGGCACGGCGCAACCGCCTTCGGTCCCGTGAAGGACCCAGAAGACGTCGGGCGCGAAAGGTCCTGCGGACGTCGTGACCACCTCGACTTTCTGCAGATCCGCCCAGGCGACGCGCTCGACTTTGCCGTCCGGCCGCTCACAGGCGATTTCCGAGTCGGAAAGGCGAAGAACGAAGCGGCTTTCGGGATCGCGCCCAGAGCGGGCTCTCGAAGGGTACCTATCCGGGTGGAGGGCGCGGTCGATGACTTTCGCAGCGGCGCGGGATGCCCTCCAGCGGATCCAGATCTCGACGAGGGCCCAAGCCCCGATTCCGGCCAGGATGGCGACGATCAAAGCTTCTTTATTCATGAGCGCGCTCTCTCCGAGGCCGGTACCAGATGTCCAGGCCGCGGCGGTCGCGGTAAGCATCGGGTCCGCGAAGCGCTCCACGGATGAGCACACGGGCAATAGTCCAGAACGAGTGCGCGCGGAGATTGCGTCCCGACGTCACGACTCGATCTCGGAGCACGACGAAGCGACCGTGACGCTTGAGCGCCGAGACAAACACGGCCTCCTCCGCCGCGTAATGAGCTTCGCTGAAGCCTCCCACCGCCTCGAAAGCGGCCCGAGTGCAGAAGAGGCAGGAACCGCCGGGTTGGCGGATGCAACGTGCGCCGGCGACGAAAAACGGGTACACCGCTTTCCACCACAAAGGAAGTTTTCCTTCGAAGCGCGGCACACAACCCCCTCCCATCGCCCCTTCGCGGATGGTTTGCAAGGCGGACCGAACGACTCGCGGGTTCACCAGCGTGTCGGCATCGACGAAGAAGAATACATCTCCGCCTGCCTCCCTGGCTCCCGCGTTGCGCGTGGCGGCAATCTGACGGAGCTCCACGCGGATTCCGCGCGCGCCGTGCTGCTGGGCAATGGCCGAAGTGCCATCGCTCGAGGCGTCGTCGGCAACGATCACCTCATAACTTTCGCCCGTCGCTTCCGCAGCCTCGCGAATGGCGTCGAGGCAGCGTCCCACCCAGGCCTCTTCGTTGTACGCCGGGACGATGAAGGAGATCATCGACAGAAGTCGCAGCGCCGAGCGTGAACACTTGACCGCGTTCGGCTCGAGCACGCCAAACTAGAGTGCCTTCCAGGATCAGAGCGCGTTCGGCACGGATTCTTCGCCTACGGCGCTGTGCCGAGTTGCGGCGAGAGTGGAGTGATGCATCAACCAATAAGCGAGAGCGACCAGCACTCCTCCAAGAAGCGTAGCCAGCGTCCAGATTCGAGGTCCGACGAAAAGTAAAGTGGGCGGTCTCGATTTCCAGTACTCCCTTAGCTGCGCGCTCCGCGGCCTTCTCGGAGGGGTGAGTTTCTGGGCGTCCGTCCAAACACCCACTGCGAACGCGATGTGGACCACCATTAGGGCAACAATCGTTACGAACCAGACAGCAAAAAGCGGAGGGCCTAATAGATTTCCGGAATCCCTGATCTGTCCGAACATGGGGACCTGCTTTTGGGATACGGCCTGGGGTTGAACTGGCGGGCTCACGCCGCGGCCAACTTGCCTCAAATATAGCCGGCTCGCCGTCCGGTGAAGCGTCCCCTTTTCCTCACTGCCCATTGCGCGGCAAGTCTTGCCAGATTGACGGCCATCCTGGCCAG
>Ga0111539_10012989_pt1 | contig 10420 bp, 12 predicted proteins | sample RhiMethybrSRZTD1_FD_79667 | JGI IMG/M metagenome (GOLD analysis project Ga0111539, IMG submission 79667) | Populus rhizosphere microbial communities from Tennessee, USA - Rhizosphere MetaG P. TD hybrid SRZTD1 (version 2) (version 2) | ecosystem: Host-associated > Plants > Roots > Rhizosphere >... | reverse complement strand
TGGCCGACGGCAAAGAGGTGAGCAGCACGCTGCTCCGCGACGCGCTCCGCCAGGGCGACATGGCGCGGGCGGGGCGCCTCCTCGGCCGTCCGTACGCGTTTCGCGGGCGCGTGGTCACGGGCGATCGCCGCGGGCGGACGCTCGGCTTCCCCACCGCGAACCTGCATCTCAAGCCCGGGCTCCTGATCCCGCCCGACGGCGTGTACGCGATCACGGCGGACGTCGCCGGCGTCGCGCGCCCCGGCGTCCTCAACATCGGCGTCCGGCCGACGTTCGGCGGCCGGCGGCGCACGATCGAGGCGCATCTCCTCGACTTCGACGGCGACCTCTATCGCCGCTGGCTCGTGGTGCGCGTCATCGAACGCCTGCGGGGCGAGGCGACCTTCGCGGGACCAGATGCACTCCGGGCGCAGATCGCCGACGACATCGCGCGCGCGCGTCGCGTGCTCGCGCCGCGCTCCGCGTGACCGAGGGCCGCCGGCTCGAGCTGATCGTGCCGGCCGCCGCGGCCGGCATGCGGCTCGACCGCTTCCTCGCCGAGAGCGCCGACGTCGGCACACGCTCGCAGGCGAAGCGGCTGGTCGACGCCGGACGCGTCGAGGTGGACGGCGTCGCGCGGAAGAGCGCGCATGCACTGTCGGCCGGCGCGCGCGTCGCCGTCGTGCTCGACGTGCCGCTGCCGACGACGATCGAGCCCGAGGACGTACCGCTCGTCGTCCTCTACGAGGACGCGCACGTCCTCGCGATCGACAAGCCGCCGGGCATGGTGGTGCATCCCGCGCCGGGCGCGCGCCGCGGGACGCTCGTGAACGCACTCGCGCACCGCCTCGGCGTCCTCGCCGGCGTGGGGCCGGCCGATCGGCCGGGGATCGTGCACCGCCTCGACCGCGACACCTCCGGCGTGCTGCTCGTGGCGCGGACCGCGCCCGCGTTGGAGGCCCTCGCACGCCAGTTCCGGGAGCGCTCCGTGCAGAAGCGCTACCTCGCGATCGTGCGGGGCCGCGTCACGAAGGCCGGTGGCACGATCGACGAGCCGATCGGCCGCCATCCGCACGAGCGCAAACGCATGAGCGTGCACGGCCGGCGCCCACGCGCCGCCGTGACGCGCTGGCAGGTCGTCGAGCGCTTCGCCGCCGCCACGTTCCTCCGTCTCGCGCCCGAGACGGGCCGCACGCATCAGCTGCGCGTGCATCTCGCGGCGCTCGGACACCCGGTCCTGGGCGACAAGGTCTACGGGAGGCGCCGATCCGGCCGCGCCGTCCCCGAGACGCTCGCGTGTGCGCGCCAGGCGCTGCACGCCGAGGAGCTACGCTTCGCGCATCCCGTCTCGGGCGCGCCGATGGTCGTGCGCGCGGCGCTCCCGAGCGACCTCGAAAACGTGCTTGCACGCCTGCGGCGCGACGCGCGCAACGTGCCGAAATCACGGGATCCGCTTGACAGGTAGGGGTGCTTTGCCTAGGGTGCGAAGCACCACCATCCCGGCCCCCCAGAGCAGAGAGGCAGACGTAATTTCCGTCCGTACACCTCGTCGGTTTCCGACGATCAGGTCCCATTCTACGGCGAGCCGAATGCGAGCCGCGCTTGCGGCGTGGAGGGGCGTGTCTTGAGCACGAGGGAGAGAGCGGGTGGTGAGGTCGCGGCGCGCGCGCGCGCGAAGACGGAACCCGAGGTGGAGCTGCCGGAGGAGCCCGGCACGCTCAACCTGAAGGACCTGAAGGACAAGAAGATCGCCGATCTCGCCGCCATCGCCAAGGACATGAGCATCGAGGGCGCGGCGGCGATGCGGAAGCAGGAGCTGATCTTCTCCATCCTGCAGGCGCAGACCGAGCAGAACGGCTTCATCTGCGGCGAGGGCGTCCTCGAGATCCTCCCCGACGGCTTCGGCTTCCTGCGCTCACCCGACTACAACTATCTGCCCGGCCCGGACGACATCTACGTGTCGCCGAGCCAGATCCGGCGCTTCAATCTGCGCACCGGCGACGTCGTCGCCGGCCAGATCCGCCCGCCGAAGGAAGGCGAGCGGTACTTCGCGCTCCTCAAGGTCGAGACGATCAACTTCGAGGAGCCGGAGAAGGCGCGCGACAAGATCCTCTTCGACAACCTGACGCCGCTCTATCCCGACGAGCACCTCCGGTTGGAGTTCGAGCCGGAAGAATTCACGACGCGCATCATCGACCTGCTCACCCCGATCGGGAAGGGGCAGCGCGGGCTGATCGTCGCGGCGCCGCGCACGGGCAAGACGGTGATGCTCCAGAACATCGCGCACGGCATCACCGCCAACCATCCGAACGTCGTCCTCATCGTGCTGCTCATCGACGAGCGGCCCGAGGAGGTCACCGACATGCAGCGCTCGGTGAAGGGCGAGGTCGTGAGCTCGACCTTCGACGAGCCGGCGACGCGTCACGTCCAGGTCGCCGAGATGGTCATCGAGAAGGCGAAGCGGCTCGTCGAGCACGGGCGCGACGTCGTCGTCCTCCTCGACTCGATCACGCGGCTCGCCCGCGCCTACAACTCGGTCGTGCCGCCGAGCGGGAAGATCCTCTCGGGCGGCGTCGACTCGAACGCGCTCCGTGGGCCGAAGAAGTTCTTCGGCGCCGCTCGCAACATCGAGGACGGCGGCAGCCTCACCATCATGGGCACGGCGCTCGTCGACACCGGCAGCCGGATGGACGAGGTGATCTTCGAGGAGTTCAAGGGCACCGGCAACATGGAGATCCACCTCGACCGGCGCCTGATGGACAAGCGCATGTTCCCCGCGATGGACGTCACGCGCTCGGGCACCCGCAAGGAAGAGCTGCTCCTGCCGCGCGAAGTGCTGAACCGCGTCTGGATCCTCCGCAAGCTCCTCGCGCAGCTGAACACCGTCGAAGCGATGGAGTTCCTGCACGACAAGATCAGAGGAACGAAGTCGAATCAGGAATTCCTCGACTCGATGAACACGTGAGCCCCAAGGCCCGAGAATTGCGTCACGCCGCGAAACTCTGCTATTCGGCGTCGGTTCGGGAAGGGGGGATGACTGCCGCGCAGGCCGTATGGGAGCCGTATGACTGATGTGAGCATGAAGAATCTGCTGGAGGCTGGCGTCCACTTCGGACACCAGACGAGCCGTTGGAACCCGAAGATGAAGCCATACATCTTCGGCGCCCGTAACGGCATCTACATCATCGACCTGCAGCAGACCGTGAAGATGTTCCGCGACGCATACAACTTCGTGCGCGACGTCACGGCGCAGGGCGGGCAGATGCTGTTCGTCGGCACCAAGAAGCAGGCGCAGGAGGCCATCCGCGACGAGGCCGAGCGCTGCGGCGCGTTCTACGTGAACACGCGGTGGCTCGGCGGCATGCTCACCAATTTCCAGACCATCAAGCAGTCGATCGAGCGCCTGAAGAAGCTCGACGAGATGCTCGAGGATCAGGTGGTCGCCGACGCGCTCACCAAGAAGGAGCTCCAGGGCCTGCGGCACGAGCGCGAGAAGCTGCTCTCGTCGCTCGGCGGCATCAAGGGCCTCAAGAAGCTGCCGGACGCCCTCTTCGTGATCGACCCCAAGAAGGAGGAGATCGCGGTCAAGGAGGCGAACAAGCTCTCCATCCCGGTCGTCGCCGTGGTCGACACCAACTGCGATCCCGACCTGATCGACTACAAGATCCCCGGCAACGACGACGCTATCCGGGCGATCCGTCTCTTCTGCGCCGCGATCGCCGAGGCCGTGGTCGAGGGCCGGAACGTCTACGAGGAGCGTCAGCGCGGGGCGGGTCAGGAGCCGGAGGAGTCGAACGGCCGCGCCGCGGAGGTCGGGGACGAGTCCGAAGGCGTCGAGTTGGCGGGCCGCGAGGGCTATCAATGAGCCTCGAGCTCGTCCGCGAGCTGCGCGAGAAGACCGGCGCCGGGCTGCTCGACTGCCAGAAGGCACTCGGCGAGGCGCAGGGCGACTCGGAGAAGGCGCTCCGCCTCCTCCGGGAGCGCGGGCTCGCGAAGGCCGCCAAGAAGTCCACGCGCGCGGCCACCGACGGGTTGGTCGGCTCGTACATCCATCCCGGCGGCAGGGTCGGCGTCCTGATCGAGGTAAACTGCGAGACGGACTTCGTCGCCAAGACGCCGGAGTTCCAGCAGCTCGTGAAAGATCTCGCCATGCAGGTCGCCGCGTCGGAGCCGCGCTACGTGAGCCGGGACGAAGTCCCCGGCGCCGTGCTCGAGTCCGAGCGCGAGATCTATCGCGAGCAGGCACGCCGCTCCGGCAAGCCGGAGAAGGTGTTCGATCGCATCGTCGAGGGACAAGTCGAGCGGTTCTACAAGGACGTCTGTCTGCTCGAGCAGCCGTTCATCAAACAGAGTGATCGGACCGTAGAGGAGATCGTCAAAGAGGCGATCGTCCGCTTCGGGGTGAACGTCGCGGTTCGCCGCTTTGCCCGGTTCGCGCTCGGGGAGACGGCGGCCAAGGAGAACGCCGCTGGAGGCGCGTCCGGAAGCTGAGCCGGTCCCGGACGACGCCGGAGCCCCGCGCTACCGCCGCGTCCTGCTGAAGATGAGCGGCGAGGCCCTCGCCGGGCCCGGCGGCTATGGCATCGATCCGACCGTGCTGCGGACCTTCGCCGCCGAGGTGAAGGACGTGCACGCCCTCGGCTGCCAGCTTGCGCTCGTGATCGGCGGCGGCAACATCTTCCGCGGCCTCGAGGGCGCGGACTCGTTCGGCATCGACCGCGCCACGGGCGACTACATGGGCATGCTGGCGACGGTGATCAACGCGTTGGCGCTCCAGGCCGGCCTCGAGCAGGTCGGCGTGCCGACGCGCGTGCTCTCGGCCATCGAGATCAAGGAGGTGGCGGAGCCGTACATCCGCCGCCGCGCCACCCGCCACCTCGAGAAGGGGCGCGTCATCATCTTCGCCGCCGGCACCGGCAATCCGTTCTTCACCACCGACACGGCGGCGAGCCTCCGTGCGATGGAGATCGGCGCGCAGGTGATCTTCAAGGCGACCCGCGTCGATGGCGTCTACGACAGCGATCCGCTGAAGAACCCCAAAGCCGTCCGCTTCGACCAGCTCACGTACATCGACGTGCTGAGCCGCCACCTGCAGGTGATGGACTCCACGGCGGTGTCGCTCTGCATGGACAACGGCCTCCCCATCCTCGTCTTCAACATGTTGCAGTCCGGCAACATCAAGCGGGCCGTGGTCGGCGAGCGGATCGGTACAATGGTCCACGGAGGTCGAATGCCATGACCGCCGAGGTGCTCGAGAACCTGAAGACCGAGCTCGACAAGACGCACGCCGCGCTCAAGAAGGAGCTTTCGCACGTGCGCACGGGGCGCGCCTCGACGGCGCTCCTCGAAGGGGTGCACGTCGACTACTACGGCACGCGCACGCCGCTGAACCAGCTCGCCTCGCTGTCGGCGCCGGAGGCGAGCCTGCTGGTCATCCAGCCGTACGACAAGAGCGTCATCCAGGCCATCGAGAAGGCCATCCAGACCTCCGAGCTCGGGCTCAATCCCCAGAACGACGGCAAGCTGATCCGCATTCCCATCCCGCCGCTCACCGAGGAGCGCCGGCGCGAGCTGGTCAAGCACGTCAAAAAAATCGCCGAGGAGTACCGCGTCGGCGCCCGCAATCACCGGCGCGACTCGCTCGAGATGCTGAAGGAGCTCGAGAAGGACAAGGACATCACCGAGGACGACCGGCGGCACGCCGACCAGAAGGTCGAGGGGATGACGAAGGAGTGCCTCGAGCGTCTCGAGAAGACTCTCAAGCTCAAAGAAGACGAGATCATGGCGGTCTGAATGCTCGAGCTCGATCCGACACGACTACCGCGTCACGTCGCGGTCATCATGGACGGCAACGGCCGCTGGGCGGAGCAGCGGGGGCTTCCCCGGCTCTACGGGCACCGCGTGGGCAAGGACTCCGTGCGCGCGGTCGTCGAGACCAGCCGCCGCCTCGGCGTCAAGTACCTGTCGCTGTACGCGTTCTCGACCGAGAACTGGGCGCGCCCGCTGCGCGAGGTCGACGGCCTGATGGCGCTCCTGCGGCGCTACCTCGCGAGCGAGCTCGGCAAGATGATGAAGCACCAGATCCGCCTGCGCGCGGTCGGGAGCCTCCGGAAGCTCCCCCCGGCGGTACGCGAGGCGCTCCGCGCCACCGTCGAGGCTACGAAGCGCAACACCGGCATGACGGTCATGCTCGCGGTGAGCTACGGCGGACGCGAGGAGATCGCGCGCGCCGCGCGGGCGATCGCCCGGCGCGTCGAGCGCGGCGAGCTCGACCCGGGCCGCATCACGGCGCGGACCGTCGCCAAGCACCTGGGGACGGCGGGCATCCCCGACCCCGACCTCCTCATCCGCACGGGCGGCGAGATGCGCATCAGCAACTTCTTCCTCTGGCAGCTCGCCTACACCGAGATCTACGTCAGCAAGAGCATGTGGCCGGAGTTCCGCGAGCGGGAGTATCTGCAGGCGCTCGGGTTCTTCCAGCAGCGCCAACGCCGCTTCGGGCGCGTTCCCGCGCAGCTCGAGCGCGAGCGGCTCCGGGTCGCGTACTGATCGCGCCACGCGGAGGGGCTGTGGGGACGGGGATGCGCCCGTGCTGAAGACGCGAATCCTCACCGCCCTGGTCGCGATCCCGCTCCTCTGGCTGATCGTCTGCTACCTGCCGGCGCCGCTCTTCACCGGCTTCATCTGCGCCGTCGCCGCCGTGGCGCTGTTCGAATACTTCGAGATGGCGCTGCCCGATCATCCCGCCGAGCGCGGGCTCGGCGTCGGTGGCGGCATTCTCGTCGCGGCCGCCGTGGTGAGCGGCCAGCCGCAGGTCCTGGGTGCCGGGCTCGCGCTGGTGTCGATCCTCGGCCTCGTCCTGCCGCTCGTCCGCACGACGGATCCACTCGGCGCCACGCAGCGGCTCGGGCTGTCCCTGCTCGGCGTCCTCTACTTCGGCTTCCTCACGGGCCACATCGTGCTGCTGCGCGCCGGCGACGACGGGTGGCGGTGGGTGCTCTTCACCGTTTTCACGGCCATGGGCTCGGATTCGGGCGGCTACTTCGCGGGCCGCGCGTTCGGCCGGCACAAGCTCGCGCCCACGGTGAGCCCCAGCAAGACCGTCGAGGGCGGCGTCGGCGCCATAGCAGGCGCGATGGTGATTGCGGTGCTCGCCAAGCTCATCATCCTTCCGGTCCTCGGGCTCCGTGAGGCCATGGCGCTCGGCGCGGCCGTGAGCGTCCTGGCGCAGCTCGGCGACCTCTGCGAGTCGGCGCTCAAGCGGGCCTTCGGTGCGAAGGATTCGGGCTGGATAATCCCCGGCCACGGTGGCATCCTTGACCGCCTGGACAGCCTGCTCTTCCCGATCGTCTTCGCTTACTACTACGCGGCGCTGCCGCGGTTCTGAGGGGCCTCATGGACGTCTCTGCGTTCGCCACGAGCCTGCTGTCGTTCACCGTCGCGCTCGGCGCGCTCGTGTTCGTCCACGAGCTCGGACACTTCCTCGTCGCCAAGCGGAGCGGCGTGCGGGTGCAGCGCTTCTCGATCGGGTTCGGCCCGGTCATCTTCTCGTGGCGTCGCGGCGAGACCGAGTACGCCGTGTCCGCCATCCCGATGGGCGGCTACGTGAAGATGCTCGGCGAGGACGACGACGACGAGGCGGGCGTCGCCCTCGAGCCCGAGCGCGCGTTCTCGACGCAGCCGGTGTGGAAGCGCGCCGCGATCGTGGGCGCCGGCCCGTCGATGAACTTCGTCTTCGCCTTCATCGTCTACGCCGCGCTCTTCTCCACCATCGGCGTCGAGCTGCCGTCCAACGACCCGCGTGTGGGCGGCGTGTCGGCCGGCATGCCGGCCGAGCAGGCCGGCCTCAAGCCGGGCGATCTCGTCGTCACGATCGACGGCCAGCCCGTCAAGACGTGGGAGGAGCTCTCCGGCATGGTCCTGGCGTCGAAGGGGCGCGCGCTGAACGTCGTCGTCGACCGCGACGGCGCACAGGTGCCGCTCCAGGTGACGCCGCAGCTCCAGGGTGGGCGGACGATGTTCGGCGAGGAGACGGAGAGCGTCTACCGCATCGGTATCGAGGCCTCGCACGACTGGTCGAAGGTCGGGCCCATCGAGGGCATCGGCATGGCGGCCCAGCAGACGTGGACCGCGTCCGTCGTCGTCTTGAAGGGCCTCGGGCTCATGCTCCAGGGACGCGTGCCGCTGAGCGAGCTCGGGGGCCCGATCGCGATCGCCCGCGCGGCCGGCCAGCAGGCGCAGGCGGGCGCGAGCCGCTTCCTCTCCATGCTCGCGTTCCTCTCCGTGAACCTCGGCGTGCTCAACCTGCTGCCAATTCCCGCGCTCGACGGCGGCCACCTCGCGTTCTTCGCGCTCGAGGGCCTCATGCGCCGTCCGCTCCGCCAGCGCCATCGTGAGATCGCGCAGCAGGTGGGTGTGCTCCTCCTCATCACGCTGATGGTGTTCGTCTTCTACAACGACATCCATCGGCTCGTGCAGGGTTGAGCCGCCTGGTCGTCCTCGGCATCGACACGGCCACGTGGACGGCGGCGGCGGGGGTGGTGCGGGACGGCGAGGTGCTCGCCGAGGCCGTGTATCGCGAGGAGCGCTCGCATACGCGCTCGCTCACCGCGCTCGTCGAGCGCGTGCTCGCGGACGCCGGGGTTGCGATCGAAGACGTGGACGGGCTCGCGGTGTCGATCGGCCCGGGCTCGTTCACCGGGCTCCGCGTGGGGCTCGCGCTCGCGAAGGGGATCGCGTTCGCGGGCGGCGTGCCGATCGCGGCCGTGCCGACGCTCGAGGCGCTGGCCTGGGCGGCCGAAGCGGCACCGGGCGAGACGGTGTGCGCGGCGCTCGATGCGCGGAAGCAGGAGGTCTACGCGGCGCTCTTCACCATGACCGCCGAGGGGCCGCGGCGGGAGACACCCGACGAGGCGCTCCGGCCCGCCGCGCTCGCCACGCGGCTCCCGCCCGGCTGCGTCCTCGTGGGCGACGCCGGCGACGTCTACGGCGCGGTGCTCGGCGCACATGCGATCCTCCGTCCGTTCGCCACGCACCATCCGCGCGGGGGCGTCGTCGCGCGCCTCGGCTGGCAGCGCCTGCGCACCGGCGCCGCCGAGGCCATCGGCCCGCTCGAGCCCGTCTACGTTCGTCCACCGGACGCCGAGCTGCCGCGCACGGGGTCGCGTTGACAATCCATTTTCCACCGTATTACTAGAGTCTTCCGATCGCGGCGGGGGGTATCGCGCATGGAGAAGAAGGACGAGGAGCTGATCCAGACCCTGCTGGAGCGAGAGCCGGAGCTCCGGCGCTACTACGAGGAGCACGTGGACCTCGAACGGCGCCTCGGGGCCTATCAGCAGAAGGTCTATCTCTCGCCTGACGAGGAGCTCGAGAAGCGGCGCCTCCAGAAGCTGAAACTCGCCGGGAAAGACCGGATCATGGAGATCCTGTCGCGGCACCGCGCACACTGAACTGAACCGGCGCGACCCGGGCGCCAGATCGACAAGGTCCCTCATGCGACACACGATCTCCGTCCTGGTCGAAAACGAGTTCGGCGTCCTCGCGCGCGTCGCCGGCCTCTTCAGCGGCCGCGGCTTCAACATCGAGAGCCTGTCGGTCGCCGAGACGCTCGATCCCACCATCTCCCGCCTGACGCTGGTCACGCGCGGCGACGATCAGGTCCTCGAGCAGATCGAGAAGCAGCTCAACAAGCTCGTCAACGTCATCCGCGTCACCGACTTCACCGGCACCGAGCACGTCGAGCGCGAGCTCGTGCTCATCAAGGTGAAGGCCGAGGAGCGCACGCGCGGCGAGCTTGTGAACATCGTGGACATCTTCCGCGCCAAGATCATCGACGTGTCGCGCCAGTCCTACATCGTCGAGATCACGGGAACCGAGGATAAGGTGCGCGCCCTGATCGAGCTGCTGACGCCGCTCGGCATCCTAGAGGTCGTCCGCACGGGCAGAGTCGCCATGTTCCGCGGCACGCGTCTCCTCACCGCGGACGGCGACAAGGAGCGAGGAGCGGCATGAAGATCCATCGTGACAGTGAGGCGAGCCTCGAGCCGTTGAAGGGCAAGAAGATCGCCGTCATCGGGTACGGCAGCCAGGGGCACGCGCACGCGCTCAACCTGCGCGACAGCGGGATGGACGTGCGCGTCGGACTCCGGCCCGACAGCGCGTCGCGGCAGAAGGCCGAGAAGGCGGGCCTCCGCGTCGTCGACGCGGCGACGGCCGCGCGCGAGGCCGACATCGTGATGATGCTCACGCCCGACGAGATGGGCGCGGAGATCTACGAATCGGAGATCGCGCCGGGCCTGAAGGCCGGGAAGTACCTCGCGTTCGGGCACGGCTTCAACATCCATTTCAAGAAGATCGCGCCGCCGAAGGACGTGAACGTCTTCATGGTGGCGCCGAAGGGGCCTGGCCATCTCGTGCGGAGCCAGTACGAGAAGGGGCA
>Ga0111539_10012983_pt1 | contig 10421 bp, 11 predicted proteins | sample RhiMethybrSRZTD1_FD_79667 | JGI IMG/M metagenome (GOLD analysis project Ga0111539, IMG submission 79667) | Populus rhizosphere microbial communities from Tennessee, USA - Rhizosphere MetaG P. TD hybrid SRZTD1 (version 2) (version 2) | ecosystem: Host-associated > Plants > Roots > Rhizosphere >... | reverse complement strand
GGTGGAAGAGACATTCCGGCTCATGAACGAGGCTGCGATGCGTCAAATCGTCGGCGACCACAACGTGACGGAGTTGCTCACCATCGGACGCGAAAGCATCGCCGGGCGGGCCAAAGACCTTCTCGACGAGCTGTGCAAGCGATACGAGACCGGCATCGTGGTGCAGCAGCTGGTGCTGCAGGACGTCGACCCCCCCGAGCCGGTCCGCCCCTCGTTCAACGAAGTGAACCAGGCGATTCAGGAACGTGAGCGCGCCATCAATGAGGCGTGGGCCGAGTACAATCAGGAAATTCCGCGCGCAGGCGGGCGTGCCGAGCAGAGCATTCAGGCTGCCGAAGGTTTCGCGGTCGAACGGGTCAATCGTTCCATGGGCGACGCGCAGCGCTTTCTGGCGTTGCAGCACGAGTATGCCAAGGCGCCCGAGGTGACCCGCACCCGCATCTATTTGGAGACCATGACCGACGTAATCCCATTGGCCGGCAAGAAGCTTCTCATCGACGACAAGACCAAGGGTGTGCTGCCGCTCTTGGATCTCGGGAAAGCCGATAACGCCAAACAGGACGTGAAACCATGACCCGCGCACGCTGGCTCGCCGTCATCGTGGCCGCCATCGCCATCCTTACCATATGGTCGTCATTGTATACGATTGCGGAGACGCAGCAGGTCGTGATCACGCAGTTTGGCGAGCCGATCGGCAAGCCAATCGACGAGCCGGGGCTGCACGTCAAGCTCCCGTTCGTGCAAGACGTCAACGTCTTCGACAAGCGGTGGCTCGAGTGGGACGGTTCCGCGAATCAGGTGCCGACCCGGGACAAGAAGTACATTTGGGTGGATACCTACGCCCGTTGGCGAATCGCCGACCCGCTCCGATTTTTCCAGCGTTTGCGTGACGAGCGCAGCGCGCAGTCGCGTCTCGATGACATCGTCGACGGCGAGACGCGCAACGTCATCGCCAATCACGATCTCATCGAGGTCGTGCGGAGCAGCAATCGGCCGTTCGAGTTGGGCGATGCGGCCCAGGACGTCATCTCCGAGGAGGCCGCTGTCCCCGTGCAGCAAGGGCGCGAGAAGATCACGCGAATGATCTTGGAGCGCGCCTCGGCGGTCATGCCCGACTACGGGATCGAGATGGTCGACGTGCGCATCCAGCGCATCAACTATATCGACACCGTTCAAGCCAAGGTGTTCGACCGCATGATTTCGGAGCGCAAGCGTATCGCCGATCGTTACCGCTCCGAGGGCCAGGGTAAGAGCGCGGAAATCCGAGGTAGAAAAGAACGCGAGCTGAAGAAGATCGAGTCGGAAGCCTATCGCAGGTCGCAAGAGATCATGGGCAAGGCCGACGCGGAGGCGACGACGATCTACGCTGCCGCCTACGGGCGCGCTCCGGAGCTCTACCGATTCTTGCGCACGATGGAGACCTACCGCAGCACGGTAGACGCAAAGAGCACGCTGGTCCTCTCGACCGAAGGGGATCTCTTTCGCTATCTGCAGTCGTCGAGTGTCCCGCGCCGCTGATCCCGAGCCAAGCTCATCCGCGAGCTCGACGGATCCCGCGCCGACGCGGTGAGTGCGCCCGCGAGGATGCTTTCATTCCAAAGGCGCGATCACGATCTCGATTCGGCGATTCTGCGCGCGCCCTTCTGCCGTCCCGTTGTGGGCCACAGGTCGCTTCGCCCCCAGCCCCTCCGCGCGCATGCTCTCGGCGGCGACGCCTTGTGTAATCAAAAAGTCGCGAACGGCCTCGGCACGTCGCAGCGACAGCGCGTCGTTGACGGCCGGCGTGCCCATCGAGTCGGTGTAACCCTGAATACGTATCGAACGCCCCTGGTCGCGTAGTCCGGCCGCGAGCTCCCGGAGGTTGTACTGCCCGCTGGAAGTAATCGTCCACTCCCCGGAATCGACGAGCCTGTCGCTCGGGAGTGTAATGACTGCCCCTCGCTTTTCGTGGCGAATCGTGGCCACTCCCGCGAGACGATCGAGCGCCTCGCTGGCGCGTCGCTCGGCGAACAGCGCGGGCACCTGCGCGGCGCCGCCCGCGGCGAGCGCGCCGGGAACGATGGTAGGGCTGCTTGCCTCTCTAGCCCCTTCCTGCGGGGTCGTCGTCTTCGACCACTCGAGCGGCTTGATGCGCTTCATCGTCTCACGTTGGCCCCCCGCCCTCTCGCGTTCCGGAATATTGGCCGCTAGTGTCTTCGGCTCGAGCTCAGCGCAACTGGCGAGCGCCGGGAGCTGCGAGCTCGCCGTTGAACGGCTCGTCGGCGGCGAGGCAGGTGAATCGTTCCTGGCGAACGAAGCGCACCCGGCAACGAGCGGCATGCCGAAAGCGAAGTAGGTTAGAACGGAGTACAAACAGCGTGGAGTCATCGCCGCCATGTTTTCCTTTGCGAAGTCGTGCTTGATTGGCTCAAACGTGCTTGCCGCTAGCGAATCGTTGAAATAGGACCTTCTCGGCTCACCGAGCCCAGTCTCTCTCGACAGATTCGTCTTTCGTAAAAGCTCCCTTTTTAAAATAACTTTGTTCAGAGAATGAAGATAGGCACTGCGTATGCGTGGCGCCACTCTATCACTCCTCTAGATGCCGCGGGGCTGGTCACGATTCCGTCACGCGCGCGCAGCATCTGCACCACGGCACATGCGGCGCATCAGCCGCACGCATGATCATCAATGCCGAACATGGTCTGCCAGGTTGCACGATTTTTGGGTCAGTTTGCGCCAAGCGTATATCGCACGCCGGCCCCCCGCGACCGTTGTCAAGCGGACGGCGCGCGATCGTCGGTTGCCGTGCCTGAATCGATCTGGAGAATGAGCTGCATCGCATCATTCGATTCGACGTTGAGGCGCGGGGTGCGCACCTTCGCATCATTGTGCTGATGCCGGAGAACCCAATGACGTGCTCGCACGTCGATCGCATTCGCAACGTGCAGCCGAGCGGTTCGGATTGCGATGACTGCGTCGTGGCACGCGACACGTGGCTGCAGCTCCGAATGTGCATGGATTGCGGTTACGTCGGCTGCTGCGATTCGTCTAAGAACAAGCATGCCATCCGGCATTTCCGGGCGACGCAGCATCCCATCGCCCGTTCTATCGAGCCTGGTGAGGAATGGGGCTGGTGTTACATCGATCAACTCTGGTTCGAGAAGCTCGAGGTCCCACCTGACGGTCAGTCGTGATGGGCCTTCGGTCCCATGGCGGCAAAACGAATTCGTGCCGACGTTCTGGACGTTGGCGCCACACGTTGTCGACTGAACGGGCATTTTATCGACAGCACGTGCGACGGCTTCGCGCATCGAAGGGAAGCACGTCATGATTGTCGTGGTTGCTGCACTTTTTCTCGGCCTGGTCCTCATCGCGATTCTTGCTCGGTTTGCGCATAACGTTCCACGCATCGATGCGCGCGCCGCTCGTCAGACGACGGACCAGCGGTCGCCGATTCCTCCCGCGGAGTTCGAGCGGACCCTGCGCGCGCTGTTGCCAGCGCTGGGCCTCGAAATCCTCTCCATGACGACGGACGACAGCGGAACCCTGGAAATGACCTGCCGCGACCCGAGGCCGGTGACGGGCGGCCGGATCCTCGTGAGGGCGAGTCACCGCACGGCGGGAGGTCAAGTCGACGCCGCCGAAGTCCTGAGCTTCGCGGAAAGTGTGCGCAGCGACACGGGAGCGCTCAAGGGGATCGATATTGCAGTCGCAGGCTTTACGGACGAAGCGTACGCTGCGCGAGGGGCAGCGCCGTCGACCATCGAGCTCATCGACGGCGGCATGCTGGTGGATCTGGTTCGAGAGTATGCGCCCGAGCGCGTTCAGCTTCTCGAGCGCTATCGGTCCATGAGCACCGGTGGGCTCCGCCATAGCCGCGCGGCTGGAGCAGGGGGCGCGCTCGGCGCGCCGTCAGACGACGGTGCTGCCGCTGCGCTCGACCATCCGGGTTGAGAATCGGAACGTGCTTCGAGCGGGGCATCGGTTACCCGATTGCGGGCATCGTCTGCGCCGCGCTGATCTAGTCCCAGCAACCTTGCACCCAGACTCGGCTAAGGTGATGTTCATTCATGTATTCGGCCACCCGCACGCGCGTTTCCCTTGGAGAGGGACCTGATGGATCGCTGGTCAGTCAGGACCTCAGCCGACTCGTACTGGTGGTGGAAGACGAGCCCGACATCCGGTCGATGGTCGCCGAACACCTGCAGGAGGCAGGATTCGACGTATGTCAGGCGCAAACTGGTGAGATCGCGATGCAGGTGATTCGGGAGCGGCTCCCGGGCGTCGTTTGCCTCGACCTCAATCTCCCTCGGATTTCTGGTTACGAAGTCTGCGAGCAGATCCGCGCCGACCTTGCGCTCAAGGACGTCTCGATCCTCATCACGAGCGCTCGCAACTCCCTCGACGCGATGGTCTTCTCGCTGGAAGCCGGTGCTGACGCGTATCTTGCCAAGCCCTACGGGCTGAAGCGGCTGACGGACGAGATTGGGCGGCTCTTCGAATTGCGGATGCGAAACCGACGCGCAGCCGCGACGGCGCCGGGAACAAGGTAGCGCGCGGCAAAGGCCTCGCCCGCGCGTGCCGCGCTCGGCGGCGCGTCGACTGCTCAGAGTGGAACCGCAAAGTGGTCGCGAACGTAGTGAGCGCAGGCGGTCCGCAGCTCCTCGAGCCGCGTCGAATGAATGCATCGGTAGCACGTAGCCCTCCCCACCTTCGTGGAGCTCGCATGCTCGACTGCCAACTCGCTCGCGTCGGCGATCGCGTGGACACAGATGACGTAGCCCGGCAACGAATCGCCCGAGTGCGAACATTGGACCAAAGGATAGTCCGACGAAACGACGCAAGCGCGAAGCTGGTCGTCCGTCAGCTCGTCCAAGGGCTTCATGCACCCACCGTGGCCATGACCGGCCAGTTTCGCCACAACAATCGTCAAGAGAGATGCGTGCATGAGCATTAGGTCCCGCGGGCGAGGCGCGCGTTATTTTAAATGCAAATCGACTTGTAATCATCGCGCTCGTCCCCATGCTTGAATGCACGGTGTCCGACGTTCATCGACGATTCGACACTGTCGAAATTCGCGTGCGGCGCTTGGATTCATCGACAGTCCCGCCGCGGGAGGAGGAGCCAATGATCAAGCCCTTGATCAACGCCGTCATCTTCGTGCTCGGCATCGCGGGCGTCGCCCTGGTTGGCTACCTGTCCGCCGAGCCGCTGGCGTTCACACGCCCTCTCCCGGAGCGTCCGCCTCTTCGGGAGCTGCCGTCCATGGCGGCCGACCGCTCACCCGCGGTCATTCCCGCAAGTCTCGACTCCGAAGCAGGCTCAATCTGGCTCCCCGAAGTTCGCATTACGGGCGCGCCGCCTCGCGCTGAAAAACGGCCCGTCGTGTCGGCGCGGTTCGATCCGTGCTCCGAATGGCGCGAGGTGGGCGCACAGGTCGCCAATCCGGCCGGCGCCACCGGCGTGCACAACGTGCGGGCGCTTTGCGCCCAACCCGACGACGAGCGCTGATCACAGCGATCTTGGGCCACGCCTTGAGCACGTTGAACACGGGCCAAGAACCCGCTGATTCCGACGACTGCCGGCCGTGCTTGCCAGACATGTCAAGTATCGATTGGTACAAGTCAGCATTGTGGGCCAACGAATAGACGATCTTTAGCGACAGTCCACATCGCGCAACCAATTCGTCATCTGCCGCAGCAGATGCGCGGCGGCTGCGTTGTAGACATCACATCCTGCGTCGGCTCATTGTGGCGAACTAATGCGAACTAAGGTCGAATTGCGAACTGCTCCGCCGGTGCCTACGTTCGCGGCCCGCGAGTCGGTTACGGCAAGAATCGACGAAGGTCGTCCGACGGCGCAAGGTGCGGCGGCGTCTTCGCTATTTCCGCTGCCAATCGCATTTCTGCATTCCCGAAGGAGACGGCATGAGCAATCTAAAAAACAAGGTCAGCGAAACCGCACGGCACATGAAGAACGCGGTAACGAAAACGGTCGACAAGGTGGGTCACGCGGCGAGCGGAGCCTTCCACAGGGTTGACCACGCACTCTCCGACAGCGCTCGGAGGGCGGTGGGACTCGGCGTCGAAACGATCGACAAGTCGAAGGAAACACGCAACGAGACGGCCGGCGAAGCTCAAAGCGCCACCCCAGCTGCCGCGGACGACAAGGACAAATTGGCGGGCGACAAGGCAAAGAAAGGCGTCAATTGACGAGCACCCGCCAGGCCTTGAATCGCAATTATGAAAAAATGAAACGGAGAATCCAATGAAAGCCTTGCTTCAATGAAAGCTTCGCGGAAAAACGTCGCGCTATTCGGCAGCCTTCTCGTCATGTCGGTTACGGGGTGCGCGGCGACATCGGTGCCACAGGACCTCTTGGACGCGCGCTCATCTTATCAACGCGCGCAATCGGGGCCGGCGACGCAGTACAATCTGCATCTGGTATACGAAGCCAAGCTAGCCCTCGACAAGGCGGAACAGTCCTACCGCGACGACCCTGCGGACCAGAAAACGAGAGACCTCGCCTACGCTGCTCGTCGAAAGGCAGAACGCGCCGAAGCCAGCGCTTCGAACGCGCAGGCACAGGGTAGCAAGGGTCAGGGCGACAAGGGGGCCAAGGAAGCGACCAACGACCAGCTCGCGCAAGCGCAGCTTGCCAGCACGAGCTCCCAGCTCACCCGCCGTGAGCAGCAGCGCGAAGAGGAGAGGAAGGAGAGCGCGGAGGCCGACAATAGGGCGAAGTCCGCGATGGATCGGGTCGCGGCGACGGTTGGCACGGTCAAAGAGGAGCCCCGGGGAACGGTGATCACCCTGTCGAGTAGCGTCCTCTTCGCGTCGAGCAAGGACGCACTTTTGCCCGGAGCGCAGGACAGGCTCGGTCTGGTCGCCGACGCGCTGAAGACTCAAGGTGACCGCGAAATCGTCGTCGAAGGGCACACCGATTCGCAGGGATCCGCGGCGTCGAATCGAGAGCTCTCCGATCGGCGTGCTCGATCCGTAACCAGCTTTTTGATCTCGCGAGGCGTGCCTGGCGATCAGATCCGAACCGAGGGGCTCGGCTCGAGGAGGCCGATCGCCGACAATGGGTCAGTCGACGGGCGAGCCAGCAACCGGCGCGTCGAGATCATTGTGACGCCAGTCGACGTCCACTAAAGCCGGCGTCGCTTCGTCGGCCTCTTGTCCCCGTGACGAGTGGGGTTCGAATGCCGTGCACGCGCCGCGTTCACGCCCGCTAGGCAGCGAGATCACAACGGAAGTCGATCCGGAAGCCTGGGCGTACCGCGGGAAGCCGGCGTTCGCTTGAGTCCGGACGAGGCTGGACAGGTACTGGACGAAGGGTAAGTAAGCGCAAGACCATGACGCGCCCGCTCACTCAGGACCTTCCGCATCGCACGGACGCTAAGCTTCCTTTGTTCGGTGAAGCGCCGGCCGCGCCGAAACGAAACCGGTTCCCGCTCGCCGCCAAAGGTTTTCGCCCCTTCTTTCTTTTGGCCGGCACGTTCGGCGCTCTATTGCTGCCGCTGTGGCTACTGGCGCTCGCGGGGGTGTTTCACCCGGAGGCGTACTTCAATCCGACGTATTGGCACGCGCACGAGATGGTGTTCGGTTTCGCGACCGCGGTCATCGCCGGGTTTTTGCTGACGGCTGCCAGCCGCTGGACGGCGCGCGAAACGGCGGTCGGCGTGCCTCTGCTCTTGCTCGCTCTGCTTTGGCTCGCGGGGCGGGTAGCGCTGCTCTTGGCATCGACGGAGCCGCGGTGGCTGCCGGCCGTGATCGACCTGGCCTTCGTGCCAGCCGTCGCCATTGCAGTTGGGCGCCCGATCCTCGCTTCGCGCAGCTGGCGACAATTGCCGATCATGGGGCTGCTCGTCGCACTTTTTCTCACCAATCTGGCGATGCATCTCGACGTGCTCGGCGTGGTTGCGGATGGCCAGCGTCGCGGCAGTCTCGTCGCCGTCGATGTCGTGATCCTCGTCATTCTCATCATGGCGGGGCGAGTTTTTCCGATGTTCACGCGCAACGCGACTGGAGTGAAGACCATCCGTTCCCTACCGATTCTCGACGTGCTCGCTCTTGTCGCGATGCTCGTTTTGGCGGTACTTCATGCCGGACAGGCAGAGCCAACGATGATTGGGTACGCGGCGGGGCTCGCGAGCCTCCTTTGCGCCGCCCGCGCCGTGCACTGGGGCGCACGTCACTCGTTTCGAACGCCGCTCTTGTGGATCTTGCATATCGGCTATGCCTGGATCCCCATCGGCCTTGCGATTCGAGCCGTTGCCGCATTCGATGGCCGCGTTCCTGCCGTTCTCGCAACCCATGCCCTCACGATTGGCGCCATCGGATCACTCACGCTCGGTATGATGGCACGCGTCGCGCTGGGGCACTCCGGCCGGCCTCTCGTGCCATCCAAGCTCGTCGTGGCTGCATTCTTCCTGATGAATATCGCCGCGTGCGTTCGGGTCATCGTTCCGCTAGCCGCCGTATCGATCTACCAGGTGTCGATCTACGTCGCTGGCATCTGCTTCGCCGCCGCATTTCTCCTTTTCACGATCGTCTATTTCCCCATCCTCACCTCGCCTCGGGCCGACGGACAACCGGGCTGACGGCTTCAGATTCGCGATTGACGGTCTTGTGCGCGAATCCCTGCAAGATTGCATCGACCTCGTCATCCTCGACTTGCGGAAAATCGAGGTAAAACTGCCCTACGGCGAAGAAGCGCGGATCTTCGCGCAGACATACGACTTCATCGGCTTCGTCGCGCAGCGTCGCGACCGACTCGAGGGCACCGACGGGAACCGCGAGAATGACTTTGGCCGCGCCCGTGCCCTTTTTTACCGAACGAAGGGCCGCGATGGCCGTCGCTCCCGTGGCAATGCCGTCATCGACGACGATGACGACGCGTCCTATCAAGGAAGGTAATCGACCTTCGTCGAAGCGCCGTTCTCGCTCGCGGGCTTCTTCCATGCGCAGCTTCACCTCCTCGTCGAGGTAACCCTGGTCGACCCCAAGGAACCGAGTTGCGTTCGGATCGATGTAAATCGTTCCATCCGCGCAAACCGCGCCGATCGCGACCTCGGGTTCGAGAGGAGCCCGAAGCTTGCGCGCGACGATCACGCCGAGAGGCGCGCCGAGCGCGGCGGCGACCGCGGCTGCAACGGGGACCCCACCCCGTGGAATGCCGAGAACGACGGGATTCGAGGGATGTCGGCGTCTGAGAGCATCACCGAGAAGGCGCCCCGCGTGGCGGCGATCCGCGAAGCGATCAGGCACCCGCGGATCTACCGATTCTTCACTGCAGTCCGCTGACAAATTGTCCGTCGCCCGCTCTTGCTCGATCAAGTGCTCGGTGAACCATTGCCCCGCGTATTTCGCTACCTGCTCGAGAGCTCCCGCTTCTGGAAAAAGATGGGTCGCTTGCGGGATGATCTCGAGATGCTTCTTGCATGACATGAGCTCGAGGGCCTCGCGATTCAGGATGGCAACGTTGGCATCGCTCCCACCGACGATGAGGAGCGTCGGGGCGCGTACCTTGGGCAGACTCGACTGCGCGAGGTCGGGCCGCCCGCCCCGCGAAACGACGGCCCGGACGACGTCAGACCGCTCGGCCGCACCAATCAGCGCGGCGGCGGCGCCGGTGCTCGCGCCGAAATAGCCGATGGGCAAATCACGTGTCGCATTCTCTCGTAGGACCCAATCCGTTGCGGCCGAGAGACGTCGAGCCAAAAGGTCGATATCAAAGCGAAGCTCGCCAGTGACTTCTTCTTGCGCCGTCAACAGATCGAGGAGCAACGTGGCCAACTTCGCGCGTTGCAGTGCCTTCGCCACGAATCGATTTCTAGGACTGCGCCGGCTGCTTCCGCTGCCGTGCGCAAAGAGAACGACCCCTCGTGCACCCGCGGGTACGCAGAGGTCGGCGTGTAGCAGCGCCGGGCCGACCGGAATCGTCACTTCTTGCACGATCGCGTCATCAAGGGAGCTCGTCATGGCATCCTCTCGCGGCGGCGCAATCGTGCGCGCTTTCCACCGTCACGATTCCGGGTGAGTCGCGCCTCTTGCGACGCCGTGCTCCGTCTCGCAGTGAAACGCGGAGCCGGGCCAGCGCCGAGAGCCTTCTTTGAGCTTCTGCAGTATGCGTCGACGATCCCCTTCATTGGCGGTCGCCGCAGCTCGGAACCGGAGCGGGCCGGAGCCTTCGACCACGCGGGCGAGAAGGGAATGCTCTTGCGGCGCGGAGATGAGATTGTAGAGACGCGAACGCACGTTCGTCGCTGCTTCGGTCCAAATGATCCAATCGGTTTTCGACGGTGCACCCTCGATCAGAACGAAGACGCCCGGTCCGTCGGGCGCGCGAGGGATGGCTTCCGCAGTAAGCTCGAGCTCATCCGTCCACGAAACGCCGGTGCTTCGATCGAACTGCGGGAATGCGGGCGGACGCTTGAT
>Ga0111539_10012982_pt1 | contig 10422 bp, 10 predicted proteins | sample RhiMethybrSRZTD1_FD_79667 | JGI IMG/M metagenome (GOLD analysis project Ga0111539, IMG submission 79667) | Populus rhizosphere microbial communities from Tennessee, USA - Rhizosphere MetaG P. TD hybrid SRZTD1 (version 2) (version 2) | ecosystem: Host-associated > Plants > Roots > Rhizosphere >... | reverse complement strand
GTACTCCACGACGGCCAGGGGCCTGGAGCCGCTGCTGAGCTACTACGGGATCCTGGACCGCGCCCCCCGCGGCCGCGACGAGGGCGGGGCCGGACCGCTCTGGATCCGCCGCCACGACGAGTACTAGCGCTTTGACCCGGCTACGGCCTCAGCCTGCGGTCGCCGGTCGAGCCAATTTCGAGTAGGTGGCCGGCTTCATCAGCATGAACCCCCCCGCATAGACGGTTCGCGGGTAGTCACCCTCCACCGCCGTGACCCGGCGCTGGAGGAACGGAGCGAGCCGGAGCAGCAGCGCATCGCCGGGTTCGCTGGCTCCCGCGCCGTGCAGCATCTCATGGGAGTATCGGTCGCGGATCTCGAGCTTCCCACCGGAGTACGGCTGCTCGCTCAGGTCGACGCTGATCGCGATCATGCGATGCCCGAAGATCTCGCCATGCCAGGGGTCCGCGCGTTCGCTGGGCATCATCCGATACACGCCCCCCTCGCAGGAGCCGATGCGCCCGCATCCGGTGATCGTGCGCACGAGCTCGAAGAGTCGCGGATCGTTCATCAAGAGCATCAGGACCTCGGGTGCCTTGCCCGCTTCCATCGTCAGCTCGGTCCGATCCCCGGGAAGCGGGCGACCGGAGAACCTTCCCTCGCGGACGTAGCCTTGGATTCGCTTCAAGAGCGAATCAGTCAGGAATCCCGGGAGTCGGACGCAGTGCTGCCGGTCGAAGGCGGCGCGAAGCCGGTCCAGATCCTCGCTTGATCCAGCAAATTCGACGGCGGAGCCGGAAGGGGAGTGGCCCGCCGTGAGCTCGATCGTGCCCGTGGGGACCTCGGGGTCATGGCGCTCAATCGCCGACGGCCTCCCGTTTCGAGCCTGGCGCGGGAGCAGGCGCCTCCCGATCGTGCCGGGCCGTCGCGGCGCGTTCGACTCGTCGCCGTCGCCCGAGGGGTCGATCTCGTACATGGCGAGGTCGGGAGTTGTCGCCCACGGGCGACCCGGCCGGCGACCGTAGCGCACCAGTCGGGCCCCGCCAAGGGTCTCCAGGCGCGCCCCTTCGACCGGCCCGAGGTACACCACCCGCAGCCGCCGGGGCTTGCGCTCGAGCGAGGCCCGAATGTTCGCGATGGCCGCGTCGAAGATGTGCCCTCGAAACGGGTCCCACATATAGACGATCGTGACGTCTTCGGGGACTTCGTAGGCGAGGGCGTCCGCGGTGACGACCTCGATCTGCTGACAGCGCAGCCGGTCCCGGGCGCGGGCGATCGTATCCTCGGCCACCGCCGTGAACTCCGGCACCACGTCGATCCCAATCACCCGGCGAAAGTCGTATCGCGCGGCCGCCTCGATGAGAACCGGGCCCATCCCGCAGCCGAAGTCCAGGAACACGTCCTTGCCCGTCACCTCGCCGCGGCGCAGGATCCGTCCCAGCACGCCCCACGGAGAGGGAATGTGCTCGTACACGCGGCCAGGGGCGTCGAATCCGATGTCGCGCAGATCGACATCCCGAAGGGCTCCCGGGCGCATCCCGTAGCGGCGCTCGAGAATCAGCCTCTGGAGCCAGCGGGCGACCTTCCCTGTAGGCCGCCGCCCCTTCACAGTCTCGCCGCTCGACACGGACGGCAAGCATATCCCCGCCCACTAAGCTGACCGTCGTGAACCGGCTCCGCGTGACGAATCTGCGGGCTGCGTGGTGGGCAATTCGGACCGCGCGACGAACTCGGCGCCTGCTCGAGGCCCAGGGTCTCGACGCGGCCCTCACCCCCCCGCCTCCCCCCCGGCTACCGGCCCGGGCCGAGCGGGGGGTGAGGGGGGCTCTTCGCCGCTGGAACGAGAGCTGCCTGGTGAATGCGATCGTCCTTCAGGCGTGGGAGGCGGCCCACGGGCGCAGACGAGACCTGTTGGTCGGAATCACCGGCCCTGGTGACTTCAGCGCCCACGCCTGGCTCGAGGGGGATGCTGTTCCGCCCGCGGATGACCCCGGAGTCGGCCGATCCTTCCTGGAGGGGATCGGAGACGAGGATTTGGGGCGGATCGGCGGTGCGCTGAAGGCCGGTACCGCACACGGCACCAGTACGGCGAGGCCCTTCAACGAGCTCGTCCGCCGCTCCGCGCCCGATTACGGGCGCGCTGGAGCAAATTGATCGGTGTCCGACGGTCCACCCAGCCTGTACTGGATCCATGGCCTGCTCCTGGAGTCGGAGATCCCGCTGATGGCGCAAACGGTGAGCGCCCCTGCGGAAGATCGCCACCAGGATCACCAGTCGTCCATGGCGAAGTATCCGGACTACCGCCTCGTGGCCAGTGGCCCTCGGGACTGCCCATATTTGGCGCCACCGGGCCGTATCCTCGCTGAGCTTCGCGACGATGGCTTCGGATACTGGGTGGCGGAAGATCCGCGCGACCCCCGACTGTGGACGCTTCGCTATGCGGGTATATGCGAGGTCGCGCTCGATCGGGGACGGCGCGAGATCGCAGTACATCCCTCCCCCGAGGCCGAACCCGAGCTGATTCCGGTTTTCCTGGAGGGTGGTGTGCTCGCTCACGTACTGGCGGCGGAGGGCCTGCTGGCCCTGCACGCAAGCGCGGTCCAGGTCGGAGATCGGGCGCTCGCCATCGCCGGACCCTCGGGAGCGGGCAAGTCGACGCTGGCCGCGCTCCTATGTGCGACCGGAGCCCGCCTGGTCGCGGACGACGCGCTCCGGGTGGACGCAACGGCTTCCGGTGCGGTGTGCTTCCCCGGCAGCCGGCGACTTCGATTGAGATCGAGCGCCGCGGGCCTGGGGGACATGATCGAGGGAGCGGCGCTGGGTGCGACGGCCGACGGGCGGACCGCCGTGATACCCGCACGTTCTGCCGATAGCCCGATGGAGCTTCACGCGGTGCTGATTCCGGATCCAACCCGCGGGACCAACAAACTGCGGATGCGACGGCTCGGCGCGATGGAGGCGCTCCAAGAGCTCCTTCGTCACCCGCGGCTCACGATGTGGCGATCCTCGGACCCGATTGCGCGACTGTTCGCGCTGACCGCCGAGATCGCCACGAAGCTTCCGGTCTACCGGGCGAGCGTGCCGTGGGGTCCACCGTTTCCAGCCGGACTCGCAGAGCGGCTCATGGCGGATATCGGGCTCGACATCGAACAGGAGCGCCGACCACCGAGCCCCGAGTCGGCGCTGCAAGCAGAGGGAAGCGCGGAGTGATGCTCCGACCGATGGCGAACCTCTTCGCAGTGGCCGACCCGGACCCGGGAGTTCTCGATCGCATTGAGGAGCGGCTCGCGGGTTCCGGGGAGTTCGACGTGGTGTGGCGCCCGGCTCCGGGCTGGCTCGTCGCTCAAGCCACGATGCCCGACTCGGAGGCGGATCGGGAGCGGGTTCGCTCGCTCGGATTCGCCTTCGCGGAGGGGCGAGACCGTCTCCAAGGTGGGCATGGGCTCGACTCGCTGAAGCGGGTGGCCAAGCTGTCCGACCGCTCTCCGCACCGGCTTGCCGAGCTTCCGGGTGACTTCGGTTTTCTCCGGTTCCAGCCCGATGGGGCAGCGCTGGCGGTCCGTTCGTGTGGGGGACTCGTCCCCGTGTACCTGCGACCCAGGGGCGATCGAGGCTTCGCCGTCGGCACGCTGCTCAACTACTTTCCCCGCTTCCTCCCGGAGCGCCTATTCCCGGATCCACTCGTCAACGCGACCTGGGTTCGAATCTATCCCGCGGCCTTCATCGACGACCGCACATTCGTGGACGGGGTGTCGATCCTGCCCCGGGGCAGCTACGCAGAGCTCGTGCCGGGTCGAGCTCCGCGAATCGGCCGCTACTGGGACCCCCGCCCCGATGATGGTGAGGGACCCCAGCCCAGTCCCGAACATGCTCCTGAGCTACGCAGGATCCTGATCGAGACGCTCGAGCGAGACCTCGATGCGGAGGGTCGCAATGTGCTCATGTTGAGCGGTGGGGTGGACTCCTCCGCACTCGGGGCGCTGATCGCGGGGACGCTCGGAAGAGGTCTCTCTTCTTGGTCGATGATCCCTGCCGTGGAACCCGGCCGTTCGCTGGAGCTTTCCTACATCGAGCCGCTGGTCTCCCGCTTCGGTATCCACCCGGCACGCAAGCACGAGCTCACTGAGGAGCTCCACCGCCGCTGGATCAGCGCGGCACCCGGGCTTCCGTTCCAGATTCTTCACCCGGCGCTCTGCGACCTGCCGAACCTCTGCGCCGAGGAGGACCTACGCGTGATCGTGTCCGGCATGTTCGCGGACGAGGTCTGTGGCGACTCGCAGCGGCTGAACGATTGGGCGCTGCACACTTCCCTTCGGTCACTCCTGTCGAGGGAACCGCTGCCGTTCGGACGGCGCGACTACCTGCGCTGGGCGAAACGGCGGGTTCGCGAGGCGGTCGGTCGCCCCCGCGTTCCCGCCGATGAGCTGGACGGGTGGGCGCCGCCGGAGGTCGAAAGCGAGTATCAGGACTGGGTCCACCGCTACCGGACCGCCCTAGCGCGTGATCACCGCCCCCTCAGGGAACTCGCTGCTCGCGCCTCGGGAGACGCCTGGGTGGCGATGTACTGGGAGGCCGCCGCGCCACTAGGGGTCCGGCCGTCCCTGCCGTTTTTCAACCGAGAGGTGCTGGAGCTCGCATTCCGATGCCATCCCCGGGAGCTTCTCGGCCCCGGGCCAAAGCGGCTCCTGCGCGAGGCGCTGAGAGACGACGTGCCCGCGAGGAACCTGCTGCGCCCGGATCGCGGGATGTGGACCGGGCATCACGCGAGAGGACGCTGGGCCCTGGATGGCGCCCTGCCCGCCGCGGCCGACGATGTCGTGCGATCTGACTGGGTGAGACACCCACCCGCCGACGTTCCCTTCATGCAGGGATACAGGCTGACGGCGGCGATCCGGGTTGCAAAGTCTTTGCGGGACGCAGGCTCGCTAATGCAAAACTCGAGCGCAACATTTGCACGGCCGCCGGTTTCTGGTATACGCTAGGCGGGCAAACCACGACCACGATGGAGGTGGGGGGCGTAATGAGTGACTATCAAGCACCCGAGATCGTCGACCTCGGCTCGTTCGCGGACCTGACCCAGAAGGGCACGGGAAAGGCGCAGGACAGCTCCGAGGGATCCGGCTCCGGCGGCGTCTAGGGCTCAGACAAGTAGCTAGGAAGTTGGGCGCGGGCGCCGATGGCGCCCCGCGTTCGTTATGGAGTCCGGGGAACCTCAGATCCGCTTGCAGCTGCGTGAGGCGGATCTCGAATGGCGCGAGGTGGAGGGAGAGTTCGTCGCCCTTGACCTGCGTGAGTCGCGGTACCTTGCGATCAACCGAACAGGCGGAGTCCTCTGGGCGAACCTGGCCGAGGGAGCGACCCGCGATCAGCTGATCGAGCGGCTTACCGAGGCGTTCGACATCGAGCGCGAGCGGGCGGCGGAGGACGTCGACGCATTCACAGCGGCACTCGAGTCCCGAGACCTGCTGATGCGGGAGCCGCTCGACCGCTGAGCCGCGACCTCGCCGCCGCGGGGTTTTCGACCCAACAGATAGTTGTCGCTTGAAAGCGTCGCCGGTCGCTCCAGCGGTGCGCTGTGAGGCACAGCTGACAAACTTCTGAGCGTGAGCGACAGGTCCGCTCTGCCATCTCTCGCGCGCCGAGCGGTCCTGGCGGCGCGGTTCACCGCCGCCGCCGTCCCGGAGTGGAGGCTCCCGTTTCGATCGCGGGCGACCATCGAGCGCACCCAGCGTCGCCGGCTCCGCGCTGCCGTGGCGCACGCGTACGAGCACGTCCCCTATTACCGCGAAACGATGCGTCGCCTCGGCCTTTTCCCATCCGACCTGAGGACCGCCGCCGACCTCGCGAGGTTGCCGCTGATCGAGCGTGAGCAACTTCAACGCGATCCCGAGTACTTCGTCTCGCGCGCGCACCCCCTCGCCGACTATGTCGAGGCCCAGACGAGCGCGAGCACCGGCGAGCCGATCAAATTCTTTCGATATGTGCCCGGCGTCTCACGCCAGGTTCTCGGCTTCGAACGAATGGAGCCCATGCTCGCCCGCCTGTCGGGGAAGCGCTGGCGCCGCCGGGAGGCTCTGCTCGTGCCTCCCTCCAACAAGGCGTCCGCCGACAATGGTGGTGCGCAGATCCAGTGGCTTGGCCTTCACCTGAGGGTGGTCTGCAGCACGTTCTCGCTCTTCGAACCCCCGGCGGAGATTGCGCCCCGCATCGAGCGGTTCCGCCCTGATCTCATCAGGGGATACGGCTCCTACATAGAGGCGCTGTACGCCTATCTCCTCTCGGGAAGGCGCCCGGTGCACAGGCCGAAGGTCGTCATCTTCGTCGCCGACCCGATCTCGGATCCGATCCGCCGGATGATGCGCGAGGAGCTCGGGGTGCCCGTTCTGAGCCTCTACCAGGCGGTCGAGAGCGGAATCGTCGGTTGGGAGTGCGAGCACCAACGCGGTCACCACTTGAACGTCGATCTCTGCCCGATCCGCATCGTGGACGCGAACCGACGAGAGGTGACACCCGGCGAGAGCGGCGAGGTCGTCGTCTCCAACCTGGTCAATCGGGGGACGATGCTGCTGAATTACCTGCTCGGCGACCTTGCCAGGCTGCTACCGGAACGGTGCGAATGCGGCCGCTCACTGCCGCTCCTCTCGGAGATCGAGGGTCGCACCACCGACTGGCTGTGGTCAGCCTCGGGCCATCCGATGCACCCGCAGACGCTGCGCAGCATTCTTCGTGCCGTCGACGGAGTTCGTCGGTTTCAGCTCGTACAGGAGCGAGCGGGTCACGTTCGGGTGATCACCGTCGCGGCATCCGGGGCCGATTACGAGGACATCCGCGCGCGCGTGATCGAGGAAACTCGACGGCTCGATGAGCCCATCGAAGCCGAGGTGGAATTCTCCGAGACCCTGCCGAGAACGGAGGGCGGCAAGGTGCGGACGTTCATCACTCCCGAGGTTGGCAGTCCCCACTGAAAACCCTGACGCGACGACCTCCGGCGCACCCGAGGTCGGCGATGCGGGCGCGGCATCGGATAGCCCCCTGCGTCCAACGGCGCTCGAGATCGCTTCGGGGAGCGTCTACGGCGAGCACGGTGCGTCTGGGACGCTTCGCGATCGCGGCGATCGAGCCCTGACGCCCCTCGCCGCGCTCGGGGAGGTTGTGAAGCCCGCGCTTCGCCGTCCCCCGTGCTTGGTCAGCTTCTCGGGCGGACGGGATTCCTCATGCGTCCTCGCGACGGCGACCCAAGTTGCCGCGCGCGAGGGGCTACCGCCACCGGTCCCGGTCACCGTGCGCGTTCCGAATCCCCTGAGCGCTGAGGAATCGACGTGGCAGGAGGACGTCGTACGACACCTGGGGCTGCCTGATCGGGAGGTCATCGATGTGGGCGATCGGATGGATCGCCTGGGACCCTTCTCGGTGAGGCTCCTGCGCCGCCATGGTGTCCTCTTTCCACCGAACATATTCCTCCAGCTCCCTCTGCTCGAGGCGGCGCGCGGCGGCACGCTGCTCACTGGCTTCGGCGGCGACGAGGTCTTTGCCACATGGCGGTGGGCGCATTACGCCGACCTCCTGGCACGGCGCCGGCGTCCGACGCCACGGGACCCGATTAGGTTCGCGCGCGCCGCCGCACCGGCCGCGCTCAGGCGCCGCTGGGAGCGGCCCCGGTGGCGTTGGGGCGAGAACCTTCCATGGCTTCGGCCCGAGGCGGCGCACGCGGTTACCGAGTTGGCGTTCGCGGCTCGTGCGGATCAGCCTCGCTCGTGGTCGCGCTGGCTCCACTGGGTCGCGCGCCGGCGAACGCTGGCGACGGCCCAGTGGAGCTTTTCGCTGCTCGCGGCCGATGTCGGGGGCACCGTGGTTCATCCATTCCTCGACCCCCTGTTCCTCCAGGCCCTGGCGACGGCCGGGGGACGCCTCGGCCTGGGCGAGCGGACCAACGCCCTGAGGGAGATCTTCGGTGCGCTGCTTCCGGCACCGGTGCTCGCACGCACGACGAAGGCCAACTACGACAGTGCGTTCTGGGGGGAGCGAAGCCACGAGTTCGCGGCCCGGTGGGACGGCAGCGGCGTCGATCCCGAGCTCGTGGATCCGGAGGCGCTCAAACGGGAGTGGCTCGAGCCGATCCCGAAGGGGGGGACCGCGATGCTCCTGCACGCCGCCTGGCTGAGCCAGGAGCCGGAGGGAAGCGTGACCGAGATCGCGTACGATCCGGCGCGTGGACGGGATCAGGGTTCGCGGGGTCAGTAAGCGCTTTCGCACTGTTCAGGCGCTCGACCGAGTCAGCTTCGACGTCGACCCGGGCGAGGTCGTGGCACTGCTCGGCCCGAACGGCGCCGGGAAGACCACATTGATCAAGATTCTGGGCACCACCGTGCTTCCCGACTCAGGCAGCGCCACGGTCGGTGGGCACGATGTCGTTGCGGACCCGATGGCGGCTCGACGATCCCTGGGGGTCATGATCGGAGATGAGCGATCCCACTACTGGCGGATCACGGGGCGTCAGAATCTGGAGTTCTTCGCCGCCCTGTATGGCATCCCGCGGCGCGAATCAGCGGACCGCGCCGCGGTCCTTCTCGACAGCGTCGACCTGGCCGACGCCGCCGACCGCCGAGTGCTCGGATACTCGTCGGGAATGCGTGCCCGTCTCTCCCTGGCCCGCGCCCTGCTCGCCGACCCGCCGCTGCTGTTGCTCGATGAGCCGACTCGCAACCTGGATCCCCTTGCCGCCTCCACCTTTCGGGAGAGCGCGATACAGCTCTCAGGCGAGAGGGGAACCGGAATCCTCTTCGCCACTCACGACCTTCACGAGGCGGCCGCTATCTCCACCCGCATCCTCGCTCTTTCCGCGGGCAGGATCGTGCTGAAGCAGCCGACGGAGGATCTGGACGCCGGGAGGCTGGAATCCGCATTCCTCGCGGCGGTGCGACCGAACGGCGACGGGGAGCTGCCCTCGGACGAGGTGGTGGCGCCAGCTTGAGCAGTCTGGCGGTTGTCGCGGCCTTCCTGCGTCGCGATGTGCGGATCAACGTCTCCTATCGCGCGGCCTTCGCGTTCCAGGGTGTTTCGATCCTGCTTCAGGTTGCGCTGTTCTTCTATCTGAGCAAGGTGGTGAATGGGAAGCATTTCGCCGAACAGGAGGGTCTTACCGGCGGCTACTTCGGTTACGCGGCCGTCGGCCTGGCGCTGCTCACGATGGTCCAGGTGAGCCTGTCCTCGTACTCCTACAAGCTTCGGGAGGAGCAGACAACGGGCACATTCGAGGCCCTCATGGCCACTCCCAGGAGTCCATCGCTGATCGTCCTGTCCGGCGCCGTCTACGACCTGATTCGAGCAACGATTACCGGGCTGGTGCTGATTGCGGCCGCGGTCGTGATCTTCGGCCTGCACCTGGCGTTGGATCCCGAATCGCTCGGGTTGGCGTTGGTTGCTCTCGTTGGCTGCCTGGGCCTCTTCGCGTCGCTCGGTGTCGTGGTCGCCGCGTTCACCGTGGTCATCAAGCGGGCGACGGCGCTCCTGGCAATGATGGTCAGCGGGCTGGCCCTGCTCGGTGGGGTCTATTTCCCGATCAGCGTGCTTCCCGCGCCGCTCGAGCAACTCGCAAACATCCTGCCATTCACCTGGGCCCTCGATGTCGTGCGCGCGGCCCTCCTCGGGGGGGACGTGGACCCCGCACAGCTCGCGGGACTGTACGCCGCGGTGGCGGTCCTGCTGCCCGTGGCCCTGGTCGGGTTCACTCTCGCCGTGAGGCGGGCCCGCCGCACCGGGACCCTCTCGCAATACTGAGCCGACTCCCGATCATCAAATCCGCCGGGTAGGGTTGCCTCGCCATGGTGCCTGCGGAGATCAAAGCGAACCCCGCGTTCGCTGCCGCCGCGCGAAACCTGATGCTGGACGCGGCCGCCGTCGAGTGCATATCCGCGCTGCGGGCCGAGGGCATCCGAGCGATCCTTTTGAAGGGACCGGTGACCGCCCGATGGCTCTACTCGGACGGTGGGATCCGCGACTACACCGACGTCGACCTGCTCGTTGCTCGCGCGGAGCTTGGGCGGACCCTGCAGATCCTGAAGGGGCTCGGCTACCGGGACACCCAGGCGGATCGATCCCCGAACGAGACCGCCACTCATGCCCGCGCCCTGGCGCTCGATCCTTCCCCCGAGCTCGAGGGTGCGGCGCGCTTTCCCCAAGGACTACTGGTCGACCTGCACTGGACCTTTCACGGGATCGGCGCCTCCGACGCGGAGTTCTGGGGAGTGGTCGCCGGCGGCGCGGCACGCATGCATATCGCCGGAACGGACGTCGAGATCCCGAGCGAGCCGACCAGGACGCTCCTCCTCGCCCTGCACGCCGCCACGGAGGGGCCGGCGGTACCGCGGGCGCTGGCGGACCTGGAGCGGGGGCTCGAGAGCCTCGCCGATGAGACGTGGGCGACGGCATATGAGCTGGCCAGGC
>Ga0111539_10012981_pt1 | contig 10422 bp, 7 predicted proteins | sample RhiMethybrSRZTD1_FD_79667 | JGI IMG/M metagenome (GOLD analysis project Ga0111539, IMG submission 79667) | Populus rhizosphere microbial communities from Tennessee, USA - Rhizosphere MetaG P. TD hybrid SRZTD1 (version 2) (version 2) | ecosystem: Host-associated > Plants > Roots > Rhizosphere >... | reverse complement strand
CGCGTGAGCCGATTCGGCCTGGTGGCGTTTGCCTCGTCGCTGGACCAGGTGGGCGTTTTCGGGAAGACCGTTGACGACGCCGCGCTCGGCCTGGGCGTCATCGCCGGTCACGACGAGTTCGATGCCACGAGCGTGGCGCATCCCGTTCCCGACTATCGCGCTGCGGCGCGCGAATCGCTGAAGGGATTCGTCATCGGCTGGCCGAAGGAATATTTCCCCGACACGCTCGACTCCCGGGTGCGCGCGCGTTGCGAAGAGGCCGCGGAACGGCTCAAGGCGTCAGGCGCCGAAGTGCGCGAAGTCTCGCTGCCTCATACGTCGTTGGCGATACCCGTCTATTACATCGTCGCGCCCGCGGAGGCGTCGTCGAACCTGGCGCGGTTTGACGGCGTGCGGTACGGGCTGCGGCTCACGGGCGACGGTCTTCGCGGCATGTATGAGGCGACACGCTCCGGCGGCTTTGGCCCCGAGGTCACGCGCCGCATCCTCCTCGGCACCTACGTGCTCTCCGCGGGCTATTACGACGCCTACTATAGAAAGGCGATGGGGATCCGTGCGCTCATCCGTCAGGACTTCGAGCGGGTGTTCGCGGACGGCGTGCACGTGCTGCTGACCCCGACTGCGCCTACGACCGCCTTCAAGATCGGCGCGATCAGCGATCCCTACGAGATGTACATGAGCGACATCTTCACGGCGACCGCGAACCTCGCGGGCATTCCCGGCATGTCCGTTCCCGCGGGTGAGGTCGACGGCCTGCCGGTGGGTGTCCAGTTCCTGGCCAGCCACTTCGCCGAATACCGCCTGTTCGTCGCTGCGTACGCGCTCGAGGCAGCGTTGTCATGACGCATCTCGGCACCCTCGGCACCCTTTGCACCCTTCTCACCCTATGACGTGGGAGATGGTCGTCGGGCTCGAAGTTCACGTCCAGCTCCTCACGCGGACGAAGCTCTTCTGCAACTGCTCAACCGATTTCGGCGCGCCGCCGAACGCGAATACGTGTCCCGTCTGCCTCGCGCTTCCCGGCGCGCTGCCTGTGCTGAACGAGCACGCAGTGCGCCTGGCGACCCGTGCCGCCTTCGCGTTAGGCTGCGAGGTGCACGCCGAGTCGATCTTTGCGCGGAAGAACTACTTCTATCCGGACCTGCCCAAGGGGTACCAGATCTCGCAGTTCGACCGGCCGCTGGCCACCGGTGGCCGCGTGCTCCTGGACGACGCGGTGGATGCGCCTTTCGTGCGCATCCACCGGATCCACATGGAGGAGGACGCCGGGAAGTCGATCCACGATCGCTACCCCGGCGCCACGGCCATCGACCTCAATAGAAGCGGTACGCCGCTGGCCGAGATCGTGAGTGAGCCGGACATCCGTTCCGCCGCTGACACGGGTGTGTACCTGAAGCGCTTGAAGCAGGTCCTGGAGTACCTCGAGGTCAGCGACGCGAACATGGAAGAGGGGAGCCTGCGCGTCGACGCCAACATCAGCATCCGTGAACACGGGCGCCGTGAGCTGGGGACCAAGACCGAGATCAAGAACATGAACTCGTTTTCGGGCGTGGAGCGCGCGCTCGAGGCGGAGTTCAGGCGGCAGGTGGCCCTGGTGGAGAGTGGAGGCCGAGTGGTGCAGCAGACGATGCTCTGGGACGCGCACCGGAACGAGGTACGTCCCGCGCGCAGCAAGGAAGAGAGTCACGATTACCGGTACTTCCCTGAGCCCGACCTTCCGCCGCTCCGCCTGACGAGTGAGTGGCTCGCCGAGGTGAAGGCCGGTATCCCGGAACTGCCGGCAGCCAGGAGGCAGCGGTTCGTGGAGCGGCTCGGCCTGCCGGTGTATGATGCTGATGTCCTGACCGCCGACCATGGACTGGCCGAATATTACGAGAGCGTCGTCGCGGTGCATAACGACGCCAAGGTGGCCGCGAACTGGATGATGGGCGAGGTGATGGCGCGGCTGAACGATGCCGGCGTTGGCATCGACGCGTTGCGCGTCGCGCCCAGGCAGTTAGGCGGGTTGCTGGACCTGGTCCGCGACGGCGTCGTCAGCAACTCGGCGGCCAAGGTGATCTTTGCGCGGATGTTCGAGAGCGGTGAGGACGCCGCGGTGATCGCCGACCGCGATGGTTTGCGCCAGGTGGGGGATGACGGTCAACTCGTGGCGTGGATCGACCAGGTGCTTGCCGCGAATCCCGGGGAGGCAAGCCGGTTTCTTGCCGGTGAGAGGAAGCTCCTCGGTGTGCTGGTTGGCCTGGTGATGAAGGCGTCGGGAGGGAAGGCGGACCCGAAGAAGGTGAACCGGCTCCTGTCGGAGCGGGTCACGGCCTGACTGGGGTCTCAGTGAGACGCACGCGAGTCGGGCGCCCCCTTCCTTCGAGTTCCGCCGAGTAACTCACCGACGCGATGTGTTCTCAGGGCCCGTGGTCGAACGATTCCTGGGCAGGACGGCTCTTCCGCCCAGCGCCACTGCGACCACAACGATGACCCACCCAATGACCATACCACCGGGCGAGTCGTCGGCGTCAGCGAAGCGCGTAAGTGCGATGCCGCCGTACGCGACGACAAGGGCAATCAACAGCATCGCGATGGTCTTTATCATGTCGGTCTCCCCCGAATGGTGAACTCAACGCGACCACGTTCGTCGTGCGTACGCAGAGCACTCTGTAGTACAAAGTAGCACGGCTCTTTCGGACTCGCAAGGAGCTCGCTGCGCTCGTGTCCACCGCGCGATCTTATGGGATCCACCGCAGCTGAACGCTATCCGTTAGGCGTCACCAAACACCGCATCGTGGCTACATCCGCCGTCGAGTTGCACCCCGTCGAGTTGCCGGAACAGCGTCACGCAGCGCGTGAGCTCATTGGCGAGTACCTGCGCTGGGTGGCCGAGATTGCTCGATCGCAATACGGACTATCGTTCGACGTCGAGGCCATGGTTCAGTCAGACATTGAGGACCGTGAGAAGTTCTATCCGCCGAACGGACGTATCTACCTGGTTCGCCACGAAGGTGTGTACGTCGGCGTTGGCTGCTTGAAGCGCCTGGCGCCCGGACTTGGTGAAGTCCAACGAATGTATGTTCGACAACACGTCCGCGGGGTCGGTGCCGGACGCCTGCTCGTTCAGCGGTTGCTTGGGGACGCGAAGGCGCTGGGCTACCATCGAGTCCGTCTGGAAAGTCTCAAGGCTCTCACCGCCGCGCACAGCCTGTACCGCTCGGTCGGCTTCCGCGAGATAGATCCGTACGCTGAAAACAGCATGCGCGACTACCAACCCCCCGAGACCCTGGCCGCTTATCGGAATAGCGCTGTCTTCATGGAACTCGCGCTCGAAGGCGACCGCAGTGACGCCTAACGGGCGTTTCCTGCCCGGAGCCTACTGGTCCGACGTCGTCAGGATGCGGTTGAGAATGTCCTTTGCCAGTTCCTTGTCATACTCGACAGCGTTCTTCCTGGCCGTGATCTCGACCTTCGTCGTCGAATCAGATGTTCGATTGAGCTCGGCGGTCACCTCGTACTCACCTTTCGTACCAATAATCTTCCGCTGCCGGCCGCTGTCCTCCGTGCTACGCCCTGTTTCGGTGATGGCAGCCTGCTGAAACGCCGTGGCGGTACGGTCGAATACCTGGTCTACGGTGCCGGCTATGACCGACGTCGCGCCGCGGTTGGTGTAAGCGATGGCGCCCGCGGCGCCGGCACCAGCGGCCACGAGAAAGCAGCCGCCCAGGGCCAATGGGGACGTGGCGAGAACAAGGCTCAATGCGAGGCGACGCGATTGCATGGAAGCTCCTGATGGGGGCTAAGGGTCGGCAGGGAACACCGTCCACATTACGACACCGCGCCGTTGCAACAGTGCCGTAACCATCGGGCCGTAGGTTGACTCGGCAGCGCTGTCGGATTGGCTCTCGCGTCCGCGACGCAGTAACGTTGGCCCGTCACTGTGGCGGACGGGCCGGTGACGCGGGCGTACCAGCCAGAGAGAGCTCCCATGAAGCGACGCGCATTCCTCGGCACCGTTGCCGCATCGTCAGCCGCTGCGGCGATCTCCGACCGGCCGCTCGAAGCTGCCATCGCGCAGCAACCGAAGCCGACAAAGATCACGCTCCTCGGCACGGGTACACCCGCGCCATCGTTGCAGCGTGTGGGCTCCGGGTACCTCGTCGAGGTCGGGAATGATCGCATCATCATGGATCATGGGCCGGACGCGCATCACCGGTTTCTCGAGAGCGGGCGGCGCGCGGTCGATATCACGCACGCGTTCTTCACGCACCTGCACTACGACCACTGCATGGACTACGGACGACTCGTCCTGCAGCGGTGGGACCAGGGCGCGGACCGTATCCCCGAATTGAACGTGTTCGGCCCGACTCCGATCAAACGCATGACCGAGCAACTCTTCGGCGAGGAAGGGGTGTATGGCCCGGACATCCGTGCCCGTATCGAACATGCGAGCAGCGTCGACGTTTTTCGCGCGCGAGGGGGTACCGTGCCGCGGAAGCGTCCGGCGCCACAGGTTCGCGAGGTGCACGCGGGCGACGTGATCGAGGGAAATGGCTGGAAGGTCCGCGTTGGCCATGCCAGTCACGTCCAGCCGTTCCTCGAGTGCCTCGCGTTCCGCCTGGACGCGCCGGACGGCTCGTTATGCTACACCGGCGACAGCGGTTCTTCGGACGACATTGTGGAACTCGCGCGAGGGTGCGATGTGTTGATCCACATGAACCACTATTTCAGCGGTACCGCACCATCGCCTGCCTATCGAGCGGCGTGCGGGAACCACAAGGACAACGCGCTCGTCGCGCAGCGCGCGGGTGTGAAGACGCTCGTCCTCACGCACCTGCTCGCGCAGATCGACCAGCCGCGCATTCGCGAGCAGATTGTGCACGAGATCCAGGCCGTGTTCGAGGGGAAGGTCGTCTGGGGCGAGGACCTCATGGAACTGACCTTTGCCGGCCCGCGCATCGCCGGTATCGAAGGGTACTGACCCGCCAGAAGGCGATCTCAGCAGCGTCCGAGCATGGCGTGGCAGCCTGTGCAGGGAAGAGACATATCCCGAGGTGGGGTCCGGTCTCTTCCTTAAGAGCAATTGTATCCCGCCGCCCGCAAGTCAGCTTCCGACAAGTTCGGCCCCGGTCGCTGGACAGCGAGTTGAGTCGTCAGCCGGGGAACACGCGCGCAGTAGCAGCACATGGCAGAAATCGAGGCCACAAGTGGCGAGCCTCAAATGGACTTCCTCGCCGCTGGCGGCGAGATGGGCGAACGTATTCGTCAGTTCGACTGGTCCCGGACGCCGCTCGGTGGCATCGAGAGCTGGTCCCCTGCGCTCCGGACCATGGTGCAGTTCATCCTCGCCAACGGCTTCCCGCAGCTGCTGTGGTGGGGACCCGAATACATCCAGTTCTACAACGACCCGTACCGGCCAATCCCGGGCGCGAAGCATCCCTACATCGCGTTAGGGCGACCCGCCAGGGAGTGCTGGTCGGAGATTTTTCACATCATCGGGCCGTTGATCGATACGCCGTTTCACGGCGGCCCGGCGACCTGGGATGAGGACATCCTCCTCGAGATCAACCGTCACGGATACCTCGAGGAGTCGCACTTCACCATCGCGTACAGCCCCGTGCCTGACGAGACGGTGCCGGGCGGCATCGGTGGGGTACTCGCGACGGTTCACGAGATTACCGGCAAGGTCGTTGGTGAGCGACGCATCGAGGTGCTTCGCGACCTCGGCGCGCGCGCGTCGGACGCCAGGACCGCGGAAGACGCCAGCGTCAGCGTCGCCGATACGCTGGCCCGGCACGGCAAGGACGTGCCGTTTGCCATGTTGTACCTGGTTGAACCGGAGTCCGGACAGGCGCGGCTGGCTGGCGTGGCCGGCGTCGAGGCCGGGGACCCGATCTGCCCCCGGGTCATCGACCTCGCGATGCCTAACGCCACTGCGTGGCCGCTGGACACCTCCGGCGCGCTCGACCTGCAGGTGGTCGAGGGGCTCCAGGAGCGCTTCGCCAGCGTTCCGCCCGGCCCGTGGTCGGATGCGCCGCGCGCCGCCGTTGTCGTGCCGATTCCCGCGACCAGGCAGCAGGAACTGGCCGGATTCCTCATCGTTGGCGTCAGTGCTCGCCTTGGCTTCGACCAGGCGTATCGCGGGTTCCTCGAGCTGATGCGCACACAGGTGGCGTCGACCCTCGCCAACGCCCGCGCATACGACGAGGAACGGCGGCGTGCCGAAGAGCTCTCGGCCCTCGACCTCGCGAAGACGCGGTTCTTCTCCAACGTCAGCCACGAATTCCGGACTCCACTGACGTTGATGCTTGGGCCCGTCGAAGACGTCCTCGGCGACCCACACTGCGTGACCCTGGAGGCACGGAAGCAACTCCAGGTCGCGCATCGCAACAGCTTGCGGCTCCTCAGGCTCGTGAACACCATGCTGGAGTTCACGCGCATCGAAGCCGGCCGGGCATTCGCCCACTATGCACCGGTGGACTTGCCGGAACTCACCGCCGAGCTGGCGAGCAGCTTCCGTTCGGCGTGCGAACGCGCTGGTCTCCACCTGGTGATCAACTGCCCGCCGCTTCCCAGGGGGAAGCAGGCGTTCGTGGATATCGACATGTGGGAGAAGGTCGTGCTGAACCTTCTCAGCAACGCCTTCAAGTTCACGCTGGAAGGCGAAATCGAGGTGCGGCTCGAAGCGCCGTCTTCACGGGAGATCCGACTCGTCGTTCGCGACACCGGTTTGGGTATCCCGGCCGAAGAACTGCCACGCATGTTCGATCGCTTTCACCGGATCCACAACGCAGCGGCACGGACGCACGAGGGAACGGGGATCGGCCTCGCGCTGGTGCACGAGCTGGCCAAGCTGCACGGTGGAACCGTGGCGGTGGACAGCGTGCTTGGTGAGGGCAGCACGTTCACGGTGAGCATTCCACTGGGGAAGGACCACCTCGATCACGCACACGTTCAGGCGGAGCCCAGTGCTCCCCATCGACTCAACGCCAGCGTGTTCGTCGAGGAAGCCATGCGGTGGCTCCCCGACACCGACTCGCTGCTGGACGAGGACACGGTGATATCGCCTGTCGCGCCTGACGAGGCGCTGCCGGGCATGAGTGAAGTCGTGCGACCCCGGATCGTGTGGGCCGATGACAACACCGACATGAGGCTATACGTCGCGCGGTTGTTGAGCGAACGGTACGACGTGGAAGCGGTTGCCGACGGCCGGGCCGCGCTCGAGGCGGCGCGACGCGAGGCGCCGGACCTCGTCCTGACGGACGTGATGATGCCGCACATGGACGGCTTCGAGCTGATCCGGGAACTCAGGGCGACCGAAGAGTTGAAGGAAGTTCCCGTCATCATGGTGTCGGCGAGGGCGGGTGAGGAATCGCGCATTGTTGGTCTCGAAGGCGGTGCCGACGATTACCTCATCAAGCCTTTCAGCGCCCGCGAACTGGTGGCGCGCGTGGATGCTCACCTTCGCGTCGTCCTCCTTCGTCGCGCTGTCGAGGCCGAGCGACGCGAGAGTGAAGCGCAGATCAACAGGGCAAACGACGAGTTGAACGATCGCGTCGTCGAACTCGAGCGCGCCAACCGGGAAGTGCAGGAATCGCGCAAGACCGCGCTGAGCCTCATGGTGGATGCACTCCTGGCCAAGGAGCAGTTGCGGGACGCCGACCGTCGCAAGGACGAGTTCCTCGCGACGCTCGCGCATGAATTGCGTAACCCGCTCGCGCCGGTCCGCAACGCCGTGGCCATCATGAAAATGAAGGGGCCCCCGGTGGCCGAATTGCGCTGGGCACAGGACGTCATCGAGCGGCAGATGCAGCAGATGAGCCGGCTGGTGGACGACCTGCTCGATGTCAGTCGCATCAGCCGGGGAAAGATCGAGCTGAAGCGCGAACGCCTCGAACTCGCGAAAGTCATCCACGGCGCGGTGGAAGCGAGCCGCCCGCTGATGGAGCAGCGCGCGCACCAGTTGAGCGTCACCATGCCCACCGAGACGATCTATCTCGATGCGGATGAGACCCGGCTGATACAGGTGTTCTGCAACCTGCTGAACAACGCGGCCAAATACAGCGCCAATCGCGGACAGATCGCCATCATCGCATCACACGATGGCGACTCGGTCGCCGTCAAGGTGCGAGACACGGGGTTCGGAATTCCCGACGACGTGCTGCCGCGCGTCTTCGACATGTTCACGCAGGCGGACAAGACACTCGAAGGCGCCAAGGGGGGCCTCGGCGTCGGCCTTACCCTGGTGAAGCGCCTGATCGAACTCCACGGTGGCGTCGTCGAAGCGCACAGCGAGTTGGGGAAGGGGAGTGAGTTCGTCGTTCGACTGCCCATCCTCGTTGACGTAGCACCAGCAATCGCACCAGTCGATCAGGTGCACGACCTGATCAGCCATGTGGTTCCGCGTCGCGTCCTTGTTGTAGACGACAATCGCGATGCCGCGGACAGTATGGCCATGATGCTGCAGATCCTCGGCAATGAAGTTCGGACCGCCTACGACGGAATCGAGGCGGTGCGCGCCGCTGCCGAGTTCAGGCCCCAGGTCATACTGCTTGATATCGGCCTGCCACGGTTGAACGGCTACGAAACCGCCCAGCGGATCCGCCAGGAGGCCTGGGGACGGGGCATGGTGCTCGCGGCCGTGACGGGTTGGGGCCAGAAGGAAGATCGACGGCGGTCGAGCGAGTCCGGATTTGACCACCACCTCGTGAAACCGGTGGCCCCGACAACGCTGCTCGAGTTGCTCTCATCCCTGCCGCCAATGCCTGACGAGCAGCCGCGTGAGGTGTTGGTGATTGCGGAGAGCAACGGCGGCGGGAACGGTCACGCGAACGGACGCGACGTTCGTTCTGTCGATGGCGCCGGGTCCACGCTGACCACGATGTAGCTACACGCGACCGACGCCGGCCGGTCGCCCCGACAGCGAACTCGGTGCGTTGACGTGGGCTCCCTCGTCCACGCCGACGCCCAGGCGGTCGACGAGCTCACCCCCGAGCCAGCCGGTGACCAGCGCCAGCAGCAATCCGGCACCGGAGAAGCCTAACGCGGATCCGGAAGGCCCGACGGCATCCGGACGTCGCAGCAGCCAGCTGGCCGCGAATAGCACGAGTACGACGACGTTGCCAAGGCCGTGCACGGCCCCGATGAACTTGGCGCGCGTGCCTGATGGGATGCCCAGCCAGTCGACCAGCCCGAAGGGTGCCGCAACGAGTCCCGATATCACCCCAGCCGCAATCATGTAATACGACGCTTGCAGAAGCCCCGGTGAGCTGATCACGATCGCAACGATGTCGAACAACACTGCGCCGCCCAGAAGACCGAGCGGAAACGCGATCAGTGCCTGGTGGATGGGGTGACCAAGGAAACGTGCTGCCATGGGAGTCCTCCGGGTGGCCGACGGCCGTTGGCCCACGCGTCTCCATACCCGAATGCCTTCGCGCGGTGCCGCGGCTCAGCGTTATGCGGTGGCCGAGCCTGCCGCTTGCAACATCGGCGGACCGCTGAGGAGGTCATCCGTTGGCCCAACGGAATGGACACGACAGACTCCTGACTGTTCGATGGCAACCCAACATGGAATGGAGTCCTCCCGATGACGCATGCCCTCTCGATTCTCAGCCTTGCGATCAGCCTTGCGTCCTCGGCCATCGGTTCGGCGGAGCAGCGACGCGAGGAACTCATGAGCACCCTCAAGTCGGGTGGATACACCATCCTCCTGCGTCACGCGCGCACCGACCGTTCCTTCAACGAGCAACGCGATCCCGTTCCCACCGAGCGCAGCCAGCAACGCAACCTGAACGAGGCCGGCATCCAGGACGCAAGACTGATGGGTGTCGTGTTCCGGAAGTACGGCATCCCGTTAGGCGAGATCATCTCCAGTCCCATGTATCGCGCGCTCGAGACCGCCGAGATGGCGGCTGGAAAGCCGACGGAGGTGACGATGCTGCTGCGAGTATTTCCAACGACCCCGGAGCAGGCCGCCCTGGTTTCGAAGCCGCCTCGGCCGGGCACCAACCGGCTGCTCGTTACCCATCACTTCGTAATCGAGACGCACGTGCCCGGTATCACGCCTGGTGACATCGGCGAGAGCGAGGCCGCGGTCGTCAGGCACACGGCCGACGGCAAGGTTGAGCTGGTGGGCCGCATCCTGCTGGACGACTGGACGGCGCTGGCGAATCCGGCGGAGGCCAGGCCCATTACCGGGCAGAAGACCGACAGGGATGGCGTCCATGGCGCGCTCGCTCGCCTGTTGCATGGTGCGCCTGACGCGAACGCCGACTACGGGAAGGACTCGAAGGTCGCCGTCGAGGTGCCGGACACACATGCCGGTCACATCGCCCGGGAGTATGTGGCGGCGTTCAATACCGGCAGCGCGGAAAAAATGCGGGCATTCATGGAGGCGTGGATAGTGCAGGATCCGGCCAGGTCCACCGCCGACCGGCT
>Ga0111539_10012980_pt1 | contig 10424 bp, 9 predicted proteins | sample RhiMethybrSRZTD1_FD_79667 | JGI IMG/M metagenome (GOLD analysis project Ga0111539, IMG submission 79667) | Populus rhizosphere microbial communities from Tennessee, USA - Rhizosphere MetaG P. TD hybrid SRZTD1 (version 2) (version 2) | ecosystem: Host-associated > Plants > Roots > Rhizosphere >... | reverse complement strand
GCCGGTGGGGCGAACTGGGTGGGGCTGTGGACCAGCAGCGGCGTCACAAAGCCCAGCCAGGGGGCGACCATGGGCGCGAACGCCGGCGGGGTGGGCCGCCAGATCCCGGGGGCAGGGGCTTGGGTGAACAGGATGGGGGCGTTGCGGCCGTCGTTGGCGCGCAGCCTGATCACCGTAGACGAAGGCGGTGACTCCAACCTGGTACCGTGCTCCGCTCAACATCGGAAAGCAAGAGCAATCGCCGTATCAGCCGCGATCGCCGCAAGGCACACGTTTGCCGATGCCCTCGGTTGCCACAGGCACCAAACATCCGGCGCCTGGACGGCACGCGCTGCGCCAGGCGACCTTGACGATCGCAGCTTGACTGCTTCCGTGCGAGAGAGAACCGGGGTGGTTCGACGACCTGCGATGGTTCAGCTGCTGGAGCTATCTGAAGCTGATGCAGCCAACAGGCGGGTCGACCTGGCGTGTTGTTGTCCGTGGTTGTCCGCTGCTGACAGCGGATCGTGGATGGTTCGCGGCCCCGGAGCGGCCCGGGTAGCGACTGGGTGAGGCAGGAGCCGGCCGGGCTGGACTCATCGAGCGTAGTAGGTTCCTGGCGGATCGGGGCCACCACTTGGCGAGGCCGTCCGAGGCCGGCTCGGTGAGGAAGGAGACATGACATGCGGGTGATGTTGATCATCAAGGGGGATCCGCAACCAGGCGCAGCGCCCAGCGAGGAACTCCTCGGCACGATGGGCAGGTACAACGACGAACTCAAAGAAGCCGGCGTGCTCATCGACCTGGCGGGGCTTTTCCCGAGCGCCACGGGGAAGCGGGTGCGGCTGTCCGGGGGGGATCGTGCCATTATCGACGGGCCGTTCCCCGAGTCGAAGCAGCTGATCGCGGGCTACTGGATCCTCCAGGTGCAGTCGATGGACGAGGCCGTCGAATGGGCCGAGCGGTTCCCGTTCGAGGCGTGGTCCCGGATCTACCCGGGCGAGTACGGCGCCGAGGTCGAGATCGAGATCCGTCAGGTGTTCGAGCCAGAGAGTTAGGAACGGGCAGAGACCGTGGTCGATGCGGTGTCAAGGCAATGCCCGGTCGCGAGGGTGAGGCCGGCGCCCCGGTGACCGTCGTGTCGCTGCCGGCCATGAAGAAGTGGAAGCGCTGGCGTCGGCGATGTTCAGGCACCAGGCCCCGCCAGCGCCGACTTGCCGCCACGCCAATCAACACTGGCGCGATGTAGGCCACCACCTGATCGATCAGTCCCGCCAGGAACGAGCCCGCCAGGTCGGGCCACCTTCGAGCAGGACCGGGCGCCCGGGCGGCGCTGTCCACCAACAATCTGCGGCGGGTCTGGAAGGCCGCGGTGGAGGCGGCCGGGGCCGACCTGGGCCACTTGGACCTGCGAGGCCCCATGACCTACGGCACACCTTCGCCACTTGGCTGGAGGACGCCGCCATCGCCTCCCGGGTCATCGACGAGCTGATGGGCCATGCAAGCGGCCGCCGCGACCATGGCGCCAGCGGCAGCCCGATGGGCCGGATCTACCGGGACGACCCCGGCGATGATGGCTCGGGTGACCGCTTCCTTGGACGAGCGGATTGGCCGCGCACTGGCGGTTGCTGCACGAGAGCAGGGATTCGCTGGCGGATTGCCGGGGTCCGGACGACCCCGTGGTGCATCGCTGCCCTCAGCCGATTTCCGGTCGAGTGGAGAGCGGACCGTAAAGGTCAGGTGGCGTGCCTCGCATCTCGGTCATCCCTGGGCCGGGACCTCGACTCGGAGGACGGTGCCGTGGCCGCGCGAGCTCGTGACCTGGAGCCGGCCCCCGAGGTCGACGACTCGGCCTTGCATCGATCGCAAGCCGAAGTGCTCGGGACCCACGGCGCCTGGATCGAAGCCGCGGCCGTCATCGGACACCTCCATCCAAACGGTGTCGTCCTTTGCTGCGATACGGACCGCGGCGCTGCTCGCCCGAGCGTGCTTGACCACGTTGGCCAGGGCCTCTTGGCCGAGCCGGTACAGCTGCTCTTCGACCTCCGGTTCCAGCGGCAGACGCTCGCCCGGCCCGTCGACCTCGACCACCAGCCCTTCTCGGGCGCTGAGCGCCGCGGCCTGTTTGGTCAGTGCGGCAACCAGCCCCTCCTCGCCGAGGGCGCCGGGCCGCAGCTCGAAGATGAGCGCGCGCATCTCGGCCAACGCGCCCCGGGTCAACTGACCGATCTCGCTCAGCTCCTCCCCCACCGGCCCGGTGGCATCGAGCCCCTCACGCGACAGCGCGTGTTGCGCTGTTCGGACATGCAGCGTGGTGGAGAACAGCGACTGCGAGACCGAATCGTGCAGATCGCGGGCGATGCGCTGTCGTTCCAGCGCGGCACGCGCCCCCCCGCGGCGCTGGGACTCGGCCAACTCCAGCCCTGTCCGTCGACGCTCGCTGACGATCGCCGCCAGGCACAACGTCGTAAGGGCCGCAAAGGTGACGTAGAGCTGGAGATTCAGCGCGCTGTCGGTCGGCGACAGCTCGACGAAGAATCCCTGCTCGTGCGAGGTGACCACCACCGCGATCACCGCCCCAACGGCGACCGCCAAGGTCGCTCCCTGCGGGCCAAAGCGCAGCGCGGCCCAGATGAACGCCGGGAACACCATGTAGGTGAGCGGCTGCTGGGCCGACAGCGCGATCACGCTCAGACCCGCCACGGCGGCAAGCAGCAGCGCCCCCTCACCCGCACGACGGCCCCGCCACATCGACAGACGCCCGTGCGCCCACGCCAGGGCGAGCGGGACGACTACCAACCCGCCCGCGACCCCGCCCAGCCACCAGCTCCGCCAGAACACTCCCATCTCGGGCACCTGGATCACGCCGCCTAGCCACCGGGCGACTATCGCGACCGTCGCGGCGATGGCCTCACCGACCGCGATGGCGACAAACACGGCACCCACCTGCTCGAGCCGGTCCATCGACGCCCGGCGGCCGACCAGCCGCTGGAGGATGATCACCGCCACAACGGCCCTGGCCACATGGCCGGCCGTGTCGGCAAGTGCGATCCCCAGCGGCTGCCGAGCGCCCGGAAGATCCACGATCGTGCCGAGCAGGTCCCCGAGCAGGATCCCGGGCCACCAGCACAACCCACCCAGGTACAGCAGGGCAATTCCCACGCCGGTGGCCGGCCAGAAGGCACCGACCCCGCCGGTCAGCAGCAGCGTCTCACCGCTCTGGGCGGCGACGTAGTAGCCGGCGGCGATCAGGAGCACCCCGGCCGCATACCGCACTGACCGTCCGGAAACCAGCAAGCCCCGCCGGGTCGGTTGCGAGGCGGGGAGCGATGCGTCGGTGATGGTCAGGCCTCCCGGGTCTGCGCAGGGCCGTTCATCAAGGTACCGCCCGTGCGCAGCCCGAGTCGAACGACGCAGGCGGGAGGGCTGGGCCTCAGCCGCCTCGTGGCCAGGGGTCGTGCTGGTGGGCAGCGCGGATCATCTCGAGGAGGTCGTCCACGTCCCGCCCATGCTTCTCCAGGAATGCGTACGCGCCCGCCCGCACGGCTTGGGGCCCAAGCACGCCCGTGCCGCAGATGGCGACGACCGGGCGGCCCCGGCCTCGGAGCTCGCGGAGGACCTGCATGCCCTGCGGTGCCTGCGGCAGCAGGAGGTCCAGGACGACGACGTCGGGAAGCAGCTCCAGGTCGAGACGCTTGGCGCTCCGAGTGGACGCGGCCTCACCGACCACGGCCAGGTCCGGTGAACACTGGATCAGGCCGCGGAGCGCCCGCCGGACCCGGACATCGTCGTCGACGATCAAGACCCTGAGCTTGGGCGCCTTCCTCCGGTCGTCCGGCACGGTCTCCTGCACGTCGGTTCCTTGATCACAGGCTGGTCGCAGTGCCTACGACGCTACGGCAGTGCGCTCGCGGGAGCCTCGGACAAATGACCCGCCTCCGGGGCCTCGAATGTCCCCATCGGCGAGCATCGCCGGGCGGCTAGGAGGCCGGGGGAGCCGGCGCGATGCCCTCCCGGATCGCCAACAATGCGGCCTGCGTCCTCGAAGCCACGCCGAGCTTGCCGAGGATGCTGCTCACATGCGTTCGGGCGGTGCGCTCGCTGATCACCAGGGAGTCCGCGATCTCCTGGTTGGACAGGCCTTGGGCCACCAGGGCCAGGACCTCACGCTCCCGCTCGGTCAGGGCGTTCACCGTCTGTGGCTTGGGGTCCACCAGCGCCCGCGTCAGCTGCTTGGCGATCGCCGGGTCCAGATGCACCTCGCCCCGGCAGGCGGCCCGGATCGCCGCGGCGACCTCGTCGGCTTCGGCGTCCTTGAGCAGATACCCGGCTGCGCCGGCCTGCAGGGCGCCATGGACGAGGTCGGCCTGCGTGAAGCTGGTCATGGCGACCACTTCCATCTCGGGGTGGCGTTGGGTGATGGCCGCGGTGGCGGTGACGCCGTCCATGCCGGGCATCAGCAGGTCCATCAGCACCACATCCGGTGGCTGACCGGCCGCGACGAGCGCCGCGATCCCTTCCAGGGCCTCCTGCCCGTCGGTTGCCTCGCCAACCACCTCCATGTCGTCCACCATCTCGAGATAGGCACGCAGGCCGCGGCGGACCACGGTGTGGTCGTCAACCACGAACACCCTGACTGTCCGCTGTTGCATGGTCTCGATCCCGATGGCAGACCGGTTGGGACGACTGTAGGGGGACCTAAGTCATCTGTCGCGGCGAGCTTGCGTCGCGCGACCGATGATCTCGCACCTCCCACCCGTGATCATGCGGTTCGGCCGCATATGAGGTGGCGAGGGATGCAGATCACGCACTTCACCCGGGATGGCTGTCTCGTGGTGGCGCTGACCGGCAAGATCACCGTGGCCACGGCCCCCCAGATTCAGCGGGAGCTGCTCAAGGACCTTGCCGAAGGGCCGCTGGCGATCATCTGTGACCTCGGCGGCGTCGACGCCCTCGATCCGGTCTGCGCCACCGTCTTTGCGACCGTGGCCAATCATCCCGTCAGCCGCTGGCCAGCGACCAGCTTGCTGTTGTGTGGCGCCCAGCCGGGCGTGGCCGGGGTCCTTTGCAGCCTTCGAGTGCGGCACGTCCTCCCGCTGTACAACAACCTCCAAGAGGCCATTGACGCGGTCGCCGCCCGGCCCGGCTACCTGCACGATGAGCTGCGGTTGGCCCCGACCCCGACCGCGGCGGCCGCCGCTCGACGGTTTGTCCGCGAAACCCTGCAGTCCTGGGGACTGGGCCCACCCGACGGGGAGCTGAGCGAGCAGGCGCAGCTCTTGGCCGACGAACTGGTCACCAACGCGGTGGTCCATGCCCAGACGAACACGCGGCTGCGGCTGGAATTGGGCGGGGAGTTGCTGCATATCGCGGTGGGCGACCTGGACCCGCGCCTGCCACGCCTGCTCCCCGATGGCCCACAGGCCCAGGGTGGTCGCGGCCTGCGGCTGGTCGAGTGGGTCGCCGCGGCATGGGGAGCACAGCCCCATCCCGGGGGTGGCAAGGTCGTGTGGTGCACCCTCCAGACGTCGCGGGTCGGCCGTTCGCGACCGGCTGCAGCGGAGACGCCCCTGTCGGTCATTGAGCCCAAGCCGACCCCGCCTGTGCGGCGCCCCGGGATAGTGCTGGTGCCCAACCCCCTCGGTCACCTGACGGCCACCATCGGCGTGCCGGTGGCTCCCATGGCGGCGGCCGGGTACGGCAAGACGACGCTGGTGGCCCCTCGGGTCCAGCAGGGCCCGCGGCCGTCGCTGTCGCTGTCGGTCGATGAGCACGACAACGAGCCGGCCCGGCTGCTGACCTCCCTCGCCATCACGCTGGACCGGGTCGAGCCCGTCGACCCCGCAGCATTCCGCGCGTTGGCGGCTCCCGGGACGTCGGTGGCGGCAACCATGGACTATGCCATGCAGGCCGGCGACCCCGAGTACGTCGCCGGCCTGGTTGTGCGCCTCGCCCTTGCCTTCTACGACGGCGGCCGGCTCGCCACCCAACAGCGCTGGCTCGACTGGTTCGACCATCACGAGCTCCTCGAGCGCTACCCGGCGGCCACGGTGCTGGGCGCGTGGCTGCAGGCGCTGGTCGGCCAAGCGGCCGCCGCCGAGCGCTGGGCCGACGCGGCCGAACGCGGCGCGTCCCGCGAGACACGGACGCTGCCGGACGGCACGGCGTCGATCGAGGGCTGGCTGGCGCTGCTCAGGGCGGTGATGTGCCGCCACGGAGTCGAGCAGCTGCGCGGCGACGCCGAACTGGCCTGCAAGCTGGTGCCCACCGGCAGCCTCCTGCGGGCCCCGGCAGTCCTGCTGCTGGGGGTCTCCTACCTGCTGGTCGAAGACCTCGATACCGCCGATGGTCTGCTGGCCGAGGCGGTGGAGGTGGCCGAGGACACCGGGACGGCCGACACCGCCGCGGTCGCGCTGGCCGAACGGGCCCTGGTATGCATCGACCGGGAAGCGTGGGACAGTGCCGAGCTGCTGGTCGAACACGGACGCTCGCTGCTCAACCAGGCGCACTCGGACGACTATGCGACCAACGTGCTGCTGTACGCGGTGGCGGCCCGCCTGGCCGTCCACCAAGGAGAGGTGCCGCGGGCCCACCTAGACCTCGCGAACGCCCAACGGCTGCGGCCACAGCTCACCGTCGCGCTGCCGATCTACGCGGTGCAGGCCCGACTGGCGCTGGTCCGTTCCCACCTCGCCCTGACCGACGTGGCCGGGGCCAGGACGGTGCTGCGCGAGGTGGACCACCTGCTGCGGCGCCGGCCCCGCCTTGGCGTGCTCGGACAGCAGGCCGAGCAGCTGCACGCCCAAGTCGACACCATGCGCGCTGACGTGCTGGGGGCGTCGTCGCTGACCGCAGCTGAGCTACGCCTGCTGCCGCTGCTGGCCACGCACCTGACGTTCCGGGAGATCGGCGAGCGGCTGCACGTGTCGTCCCATACGGTCAAGACCCAGGCGATGTCGATCTACCGCAAGCTGGGCGTCTCCTCGCGCAGCCAGGCGATCGAACACGCCCAGCAACTCGGCCTGCTCCCGGCCTAGCAGCACGGTCGCGGTACTTCGCTGGGTTGATCCTGTCGAGGCGATGCCCATTGGCGTCGGCAGCACATCCGATGCGCGCTGGGACGCGGCAGCTTCCTCGCCGGGCCCGGGCTCCGGCTCAAGAAGGGCGGTGATGAGCGTAGACCATGAAGAAAGGCTGCGTCGTCTGGCGCTGCACGACGACCACCTGATCCGGTCGATGCTGGCGATCCCCCCTGGCCATGTCGAGGCGTCCGGGTTGGAATCCAAGCGCTGCGCGTTGGTCCGCTTGGGCGCGCTGCTGGCGCTCGATGCTGCATGCGTGTCCTACCAGTGGGCCCTGGCCGCCGGCGCGACCACCGATGAGATCGTGGGAACCTTGATGGCGGTTGCACCCATCACCGGAGTCGCCCGCGTAGTCGCTGCGGCACCCGAGTTGGCGCTGGCGCTCGGCTACGATGTCGATGCGGCGCTCGAAGGCTGAAGCGGATCACCTGGAGGCGCTACGGCTCCAGCCCAAAGGGCTTCGCCTCCTTGGTAACAGGCTGCGCCAAGAGGCCCCGCGCTCGGGTCGGTGTCCCCAGGGCTAGGTGAAGATCGCGCCGTCAGGTCGTTCGCCGGTCTGGATCGGGTAACGGTGTGGTTTGTGTCGGTTAGTCCTGGATGTCGTCACGCTTGCCACCGCGCCCCGTCATGGCGGCCAGGGACTCGACGAAGCGGGTCAGCAGCCGGGCGAACGCCGCGCGGTCGGCGTCGGTCCAGTCGGACATCACCGTGGCGAAGATCGAGCGGCGGAACCGGTGCAGCTCCTCGGAGAGGGTAGTGCCTGGCTCGGTCCGGACCAGGAGGGCACGGCGGCCGTCGGCTTGGTCGGCTTCCCGGCGCACCAGGCCCGCCTCGACGGCGGCGGCCACCAGTTTGCTCGCCCTTGGCTGGTCGACGTTGAGGGCGGCCGCGACGCCGGAGACGGTGGCCGGGGTGCCGGCCTGCTCGGCGGCCTCGACCGCGTCGAGCACGTCGACGGCCGAGCCACCGACGACGCCGGTGTCGTCGGTGTCGTCCCGCCCTTCCGCGAGGCGGGTCAGCGCCCGCCGGGTCTGGCTCCTGCGAATCGCGACCATGGCGCGTTCCACGGCCTTGACGTGCTCGTCCTCCTGGACCTGGTCGCCGGTGGGGCGCTTGCGCGGCACGACACCTCCAATGCATAATCTCTGACATCTAGTTGCTAGATTACATGTGTTGGGAGGTTCGATGACGACCGAAGGACCCACCGGATACCCGCTCGGAGGTCCGACGACCCAAGGACCCACCGGATATCCGATCGGATACTGGCTCAAGCGGTTGGACCGCGCCATCGATGGCGCGTTGGACGCCACCCTCGCCGCCGAGGCTCTCACCCGCCGGCACTGGCAGACGATGAACTTTCTCCACCAGGGGCCGAGCGACGCACCTGCGCTGGCCGAGGCGCTACGGCCCTTCTGGGGTCAGGGTGCGATCACCCTGGATGAGGTCTTGAGCGACCTCGAACGCCGGGCGCTGGTCGCCGACGACGGGGGCCGGTATGCGCTCACGGCCGCGGGGGTGGCCACCCGGGCCAAGCTCGCCGAGCAGGTCGACGCCACCCGGCGCCGACTCGTCGACGGCGTCACCCGGGAGGAATACCTGGCGACCATGGAGGTGCTGCAGCGCATGACCACCAACCTGGAGGGGCAGGGCACTCCCGCGGGCTGACCTGGGCGACGGCTTGGCGTCGCCGTGCCTAGTGACACGGACCCCGAGAACACGGCCCAATCGGGCGGGTGGAACAAGGCAGGCACGAGCCGCGATGATCACGGAGTCCTCACACCCTGTGGTCATCGGTAGGTCCCGTGCCTGCTGTGCCATCGTGCATCCTGCGGCCCCTGTGGAACCAGTTCCAAGCGCGGGCAAGCCAGCGCCACCAAAGTCCACCTGCTCGTCCAGCGCGAACACCCGGCTGGCAGTACCGATGACCAAGAACACGCGCCCGCTCACCTCGAAGTCTCGTATCAGTTGTGGACCGTCAGGGGTGCTGGCGCACCGCCCCTGCCACCGAGGTCAGCTTGTCGGGGTTGAAGACGCTGTAGACCGCGCGTATCCGGTCGCCCTGCTCGGTGAGGTCCACGACCACGACCCCGACCAACTGGCCGCCCATCAACGCCAGCGCCGCCGGTCCGCCGTTCACCTCCGCGTAGTCGATGACCAGGTCGGCGGTGCGGTACCTGGCCGAGCCCGTGGCCAGCAGGCGTGCGACCTTGTCGCGGCCCTGGACGACGCGCAGTGCGGCTCCCCGCCTGCCGCCGCCGTCGCTCCACAGGGTCACCTCGGGGGCGAGCACCTCCAGCAGGGCGGTCAGGTCGCCGCCGACGGCCGCGGCCAGGAACCGCTCGGTGGCCGCCCGCTGCGCCGACAAGTCGGGCTGGTAGCGCGGGCGGCGGGCCTGGACGTGCTCGCGCGCTCGGTGGGCGAGCTGGCGGACCGCCGCCGGGCGGCGCCCCAGGATGGCCGCGATCTCGGCATGCTCGTACCCGAAGACCTCGTGCAGGACGAACACCGTGCGCTCCAGCGGCGTCAGCGTCTCCAGCACCACGAGCATGGCCAGCGACACCGCCTCGGCTCGTTCCGCGCCCTCGGCGGCGTCGGCCCCGGTGGCCAGCGGCTCGGGCAGCCACGGCCCGACATAGGTCTCGCGGTTGCGGCGTTCCCGGCGCAGCCGCGACAGCGCCTGGTTCACGGCGATCCGCAGCAGGTAGGCGCGGGCGTTGGCGACCTCCTCGCGCCCGCTGGACGCCCAGGCCAGCCAGGTCTCCTGCAGGACGTCCTCGGTGTCGGAGACGGTCCCGAGCAGGTTGTAGACGACCGAGAACAGCAGCTCCCTGAACTCGACGAAGCTCGCGGTCGTCGTTTCGAGGACGCTGGTCCTCTCCCCGCCCGCGTTGGCGGCCGAGCGATCGTGGTGCACGGCTGGCGACCCCCTGGCTGGTTCTCGGTTGCGATGTTCCACCATGGAGACGCGCGGCGGCCCGCGAGTGTGACATGCGGGGCCGTCGTGCCCCGTACGTCCTTGGCTCAGCGGGCGAGCGCCGCGGCCTCGGTGTCGACCTCCTCCAGCTCGACGTCGCGCCGGCGGGCCAGGCGGCTCGGCCACCAGATGTGCCGGCCGATGTCCAGGTTGAGCGCGGTGACCAGCACCGAACGGACCACGAAGGTGTCCAGCAGCACCCCGAAGGCGACCGCGAAGCCGATCTCGGTGATGAACACCAACGGCAGCGTCCCCAGGGCGGCGAACGTGCCCGCCAGCACCAGACCCGCGGAGGTGATCACCCCGCCGGTGGCGGCCAGGCCGATCAGCGCGCCCCGCCGGGTCCCGTGGCGCCTGCTCTCCTCATGCACCCGGGTCATGAGGAAGAT
>Ga0111539_10012978_pt1 | contig 10424 bp, 7 predicted proteins | sample RhiMethybrSRZTD1_FD_79667 | JGI IMG/M metagenome (GOLD analysis project Ga0111539, IMG submission 79667) | Populus rhizosphere microbial communities from Tennessee, USA - Rhizosphere MetaG P. TD hybrid SRZTD1 (version 2) (version 2) | ecosystem: Host-associated > Plants > Roots > Rhizosphere >... | reverse complement strand
CATCGCATCTCGACGGTGCGTGATGCGGACATCATCTGCGTGCTCGACGACGGCCGCATCATCGAGCAGGGAACTCACGCGGAGCTTCTCGCGCTCGACGGTGCGTATGCAGATCTGTACGAACGGCAACTGCTCGAAGAAGAACTTGCAGCAACCTGAGAACACTGCCGATTGGCGATTTCCGATTGCCGATTGGCACTTGCGCAGGCGTGCTGAAAAATCGGCAATTGGCAATTGACAATTGGCAATAACAAGAATGTCGACGGCGGTAAAAGAGTTTCATGAAGAAGAGGCGATTGGGAAGACGTACGACTTCCAGGTCGCCCGCAGGCTGCTCAAGTATCTAAAGCCATACATGCGCTTACTCGTGGGTGCGATCGCGCTCACGTTCGTCGTTAACTGGCTCGGCACCTTGCAGCCAAAGTTCACGCAGTGGGCGATCGACTGGTACATCACGCCGCGGACGATCAACGGTCTTGGTCTGCTCGTCGGCTTGTACCTTGGAACGCAGGTGCTGCGGCTGTTCTTCTCGTATTTCCAGTCGATCCTCGTCAACAGCGTCGGACAGTACACGATGTTCGACTTGCGGCGAGAACTCTACGCCAAGCTGCAACAACAGGAAGTCGCGTACTACGACCGCAATCCCGTCGGCCGCATCATGACGCGCCTGACGAACGACGTCGACGCGCTGAACTCGTTATTTACCGAAGGCGTGACCGACCTGCTCGGCGACCTCGTGATCATCGTGACGATCATCATCGTCATGCTCTGGATGGACGTGCGACTCACGCTCATCTCGCTGCTGACGGTGCCGATGCTTTTTGCCGCGACGACATGGTTTCGCAAGGGGGCGCGTCGTGGCTACGACCTCGTCCGCACACGCATCGCCCGCATCAACGCGTTCCTCCAGGAGCACTTCGCCGGCGCGCAAACCGTTCAGATCTTCAACGCCGAAACTAAATCGCTGCGCACGTTCGATCGCATCAACGAAGACTATCGCCGCGCCAACATCGACACCATTTTTTACTATGCCGTCTTCTTTCCGCTGGTCGATCTGATCGGCGCCATCGGCGTCGCGCTGATCATCTGGTACGGCGGTTATCGCGTCATGCAGGGTGCACTTTCGCTGGGCGCGCTCGTCGCGTTCATCCAGTACTCGCAGGCGCTGTTTCAACCGATTCGCGATCTGTCCGACAAGTACAACGTGCTTCAGGCCGCAGTCGTCGCGTCGCATCGACTCTTCAAGACGCTCGACTTGCCGATCGCGATTACCACACCCGAGAAACCACTCAAGGCGGAACGCGCGCGTGGTCGCATCGAGTTTCAGAACGTGTGGTTCGCTTACAAAGACGAAGACTGGGTGTTGAAGGATGTGTCGTTCACCGTCGAGCCGGGACAGTCGATCGCGCTCGTCGGTCACACCGGTTCCGGCAAGACGACGATCACGAACCTGTTGATGCGTTTTTACGACATTCAACGCGGACGGATCCTGCTCGACGGCGTGGACCTGCGCGATTGGGACTTGAAAGCGTTGCGGCAAAACTTCGCCGTCGTATTGCAGGAAGTGTTTCTGTTCAGCGGCACGATCGAGGGCAACATTCGTCTCGGCCGGCAGGAGATCACGGAAGACCGCGTGCGCTGGGCGGCGCAGGAAGTACATGCCGACGGCTTCATTCGACGCTTGAAAGACGATTATCAGGCGGAAGTGCGTGAGCGTGGTGCGGGGTTATCAGTCGGACAAAAGCAGTTGATCTCGTTCGCGCGGGCGCTGGCATTCGATCCGGCGCTGTTGATTCTCGACGAGGCGACCAGCTCGATCGACACTGAAACGGAGCAGCTAATCCAGCGTGCTATCGAACGTGTGATGCGGGATCGGACGTCGATCGTGGTGGCGCACCGTTTGTCGACGGTTCAGAACGCTGACCGGATCATCGTGCTGCACCACGGCGAGATTCGCGAGCAGGGAAGGCACCAGGAATTACTCGCGCATCGCGGACTCTATTGGAAGTTGTACAAGCTGCAATACGCGGATCTTAATCGGTCTCTGTCTGCGAGCGACGATTCTTCCAGATCGATGTTAACGACTGACGTTTGACGCGCGGTTTGGCAGCGTCACCAGGCTGTCAAACGATTTGTAGATCTGCAAATACATCTGCGTCTCGCGCGGGATCAGCGTGCGCCAGTTATCGCCGCCGCGTTTCAGGTAATTCGGTATTTTCGCGGCGTTGGAGTTGTAGCCGGCTGCGATCAATTCGGTCTTCGTCGCGAGCTTCGCGTTCAACGCATACTGCACTTCGTCGTTTGCGGCGAGGTCGCCCCACGTATCCTTGATATAAAGCAGCATAGCTTGCAGCGCGTTACCGTGGTTGCGCATGCCGGAGACGAAGTCGAGCATCAAGCCAACGCCGGGATAACGCGTTCGTTGCAGGTTGTAAGCCCACGGAATCATCTGCACCATGCCGCCCGCGCCTGCGGAGCTCACCGCGAAGCGATACGTATCGAGCTCGTTCAAGGCAAACAAGGAATAGATCTCATCGTAGAGAGCGATACGGTTTTCGTTGCGGAAGCGATCGTGATCGACGTGTTCCACGACGCAGAGACGTTCGGCAACGTCGATCAGATCGGGCGTGATGGCCACGCCTTTCTCGCTCAAACGTTTGGCGGCGAGATCAAGCATGTTGCGGACGTAGGATTGACCGGAACGCACGAGGTCTTTCGACAGTAGTTCGGGATGCGCGGAAGTGTAGTAAGCCAACTCCTTAAACGTGCCGCCTTTTTCGATCGGATACTCGACGATCAATGGCGTGAACGACTTGCCTTCGGGAGTTGAGATCGTTAGCGCGGTGTTGACGCCGTTTGCGCGCACGACGCGGACGTTCACGATTGTTCCCAGCGATGTGACGGTGTTGAGTTCCGCTCCCTTGGTCAGGAATGTTTCCTTCGACATCGTGACGAAATGCGTTTTCGCACTTTCGCGATCGAGCGCGGCGACGGTCACGAATTCGATCGACGGAGTCGTCATCGCGGTCGCGACGGGTCGCGTGCGGAGCATGCGTTTCGCTTCGGAGATGCGCGCCTGAATCAGCGATGGAGTCAGGTGTTGAATCGGTCCCGGCGTTAACTTTTGCGGTGCTTCAGCGGCGGCGGCTGGTGCAGTCGGAAGGGCGGGTGCCGAGGCAGGCTTTGGTGCCGTCGGTTGCTGCTCCACGTGCGGCGTCACGACACGCGGCCGCACCATCTTTTCGGCGTCGGTTTGTGTCTGCGCCCGTACCGCAGACTGCAGCGAAGAAAAGACCAGTGCGACGATGAAAAGAGCGATAGGGGAACGGTTTCTCATAATGTTCTCGATGACTTTCCGGGGAGCAATACGATGATGTCCGCTACGCGTCAGCCGGGGGCGGCAGGCTTCGCTTAGATTCGCGCATACGTGTAGAAGTTGTCAAGATTTCATTTCTGGAATTGTATTGACACCTCAGGCCGATGGAGATAAGGTTCGGCTCGTCTCAGTGAGTACGGTTTAATTGAAAACCTCTTATCACGTCATCGCTAACGGACACTTACCCCGTTAGTTCTTAAGCAAACTCAGAGTTTCTATCTTCTGTGAGGGTAGCCTTACAGCCTTTGGGGATGGAAAGCTCATGCCTAGACGCTACAAGATCAGATTTCCGAATTTGGAGAGCTACAGTGCTGCCCAGCAAGCAACGGAATTCGAAGGCCCGGAAGCGATGTTTCGCTCCGCTAAGGGGCACGTAGTTGGCCAATCGCTAGTCCACGTCAGAAACGACAAAAGACACTACATCAGCATCGAACCATCCTCGCTGCTTGCTGAAGGGGAGAGTGAGAAGAAGTTCGAAATGCAGGTGGAGACCTTTGACAAGGAGTTCGGCGCGAGAATCGTGGAGGACTTCCGCTACGACATGGAGAATGACATCTTCGCGACATCCGCATTCGGACCCGACGACCCCGCCGATCCGACGCTTGACGATGTGCTGGACCTCATCGATGCTCCCGCCGCCTGGCAGGACAGTAGGGGCCAGGGAATAACTATTGCCGTAGTCGATACTGGCATTGATGGGTCGAGACCTGAGTTTCCTATGTCTAAGCGCGCTGGTTCGTGGCAAGCCATTACCGATACTCCCTGGACCGATTGGAAGGGCCACGGAACAATGTGCGCCTGCATCGCGGCGGGCACAAAAGCCTCGGGAGGCAGATTTAACGGAGTGGCGCCTGATGCCGACATCATCGCGTGTAAGACCCGATTCTATGATTCTGAGTTGGCAGACATATATGACTACCTCATCGACCTCGTACGGAACGGCGGTCGTAACATCGTTGCCACGAACAGCTTTGGCATTCAGACCGGCACTCCGCCACCAATCCCCGAAGACAGTGATTTCATGCCGGCTCTTCAGGACGCGATCGATATCGGTATCAAGGTCTTCTTCTCCGCAGGGAATTATCATGAGGATGCCAACGGTCTGCCGGACAGATGTGACCCGACGTCGATCTGGCTACACAAGTGCAAGTCTGATGTGATGACGGTAGCGACCTGCGATATGGATCGTAATATGTGGTACTACTCGAGTCGCGGCCCGGGTCAGTTTGCGGGCCAGGCAGGTCACTCCGATAAACCAGATGTAACTGCTGCTACGCCTAAAAACGGACGAGTAGTTTACGGAAACGTTGTCCGATCGCTGCCCAATGGCTGGGGCACCAGCGGCGCCTGTCCCCAGGCGGCTGGCCTGGCGGCCTTACTTTTAGGCAAAAATCCGGGGCTTACTCGGCAACAGCTCTTCGATATTATCCGTAAGAGCACTACAAGTTTGCCACACAGTGCGGCCTGTGCCGGCACAGGCCTGATCAACTGTAAGCAGGCCATTGACGCAGTATGAAAACGGTTGAGATAATTGTGGCCGACAAGGTTGGGGGGAGGCGAGAATTATGACGGAAAGATACAAGGTAAGAGCCCCGAGTGACGAGCTATACAAGAAGGTGCTACTCCTTCTTGACCAGCGTGTCCCGGTCTTCGTCGCCTCAGAAAAGCGTCGAGTACTTTCTACTGGGGAAATCCCAAACACGATATTGGATCGAATCCGCGAATTGGGAGCGACTGTGACTCCTGATTTCCAGTACGACGCCGACGCACGAAACCTCGTTAACTGAAAAACTGCGATATAAACAACGCCGCACGCCGTTAACGGCATCCTTCAAACGCCGCCCGATGATGAAAGTCGGGCGGCGAATTTCATTTCAGACGGGCGTCTTCTTGCTCGCTTTGAAGCGATGTATTCAAGCTTGTATACTCGCCGCGTCACCGGTTTAGAAACTCGCGTTGTCTCTCCTAAACTCAGAAAGGGAGCGTCGTTATGCCTTTTTACCCACTGACCCGTTTTGCGTCCATCGTGTGTTTGGTGGCAGTAGTGGCTATGCAGCAGATGATTACTTCGAAAAACTATCCCCCAACCCGTAAGAGCGAGCAGGTTGACGATTATCATGGCGTTAAAGTCGCCGACCCGTATCGTTGGCTGGAAGAGCTCGACTCGGAAGAGACAAAAGCCTGGGTCGAAGCCGAAAACAAATTGAGCTTCGACTACCTCGCCGCGATTCCGGCGCGCAACACGCTGAAAGATCGCATCACCAAGCTCTGGAATTACGAGAAGTACGGCGTTCCGTTCAAGGAAGGGAACCGCTATTTCTACTTCCGCAACAGCGGTCTTCAGAACCAGTCGGTGCTCTACACCGTCACCGGACTCGACGCGCCGCCAAAGATGATCCTCGACCCGAACACGCTTTCGAGCGACGGCACAGTCGCTGTTTCGGGAACGCAAGTCAGCCCTGACGGCAAGCTGCTCGCATACAGTATTTCGGCTTCAGGATCGGATTGGCAGGAGTGGAAAGTTCGCGACGTCGAAACCGGACAGGATCTTTCGGATCATTTGATGTGGGTGAAGTTTTCGGGCGCCTCGTGGACAAACGACAGCAAAGGTTTCTTCTACAACCGCTACGACGAACCCAAGGGCGACACGCTCAAGGGGACGAACTATTTTCAGAAGGTTTATTTCCACAAGATCGGCACGCCGCAAGCGGACGACATACTTGTTTTCGATCGTCCGGATCAAAAAGACTGGCTCTTCGGCGCGACCGTCAGCGAAGATGGAAACTATCTGATCATCACCATCTTCCAGGGCACCGACGTCAAGAACCGCGTTTACTACAAAGACCTCAGGTCGAGCGATGCGCAGGTCGTCAAACTGCTCGACGACTTCGACGCTGCTTATAACTTCGTCGGCAATGAGGGCACGCGCTTCTTCTTTCAAACGGATTTGAACTCGCCACGCGGCAAGATAGTCGAGATCGACGTCAGCAAATCGGCGCGAGACAATTGGAAAGTCGTCGTGCCGGAGAGCAAAGACGCGTTGCAGACGGTGAGCCTTGTCGATAACAAGTTCATACTCAACTACCTGAAAGATGCGTACACGCAAGTCAGGATTCACAACACCGCGGGCAAGCTGCTGAGTGAAGTTGCGTTTCCGAGTATCGGCTCGGCCGCCGGCTTCGGTGGCAAAGCAAAAGACAAAGAGACGTTCTACTACTTCACGGGCTTCACGACGCCGACGACGATTTATCGTTACGACATGACGAGCGGCAAGAGCACGATCTTTCGTCAGCCGAAAGTCGAGTTCAATCCTGCCGATTACGAAACGAAGCAGGTCTTCTACGCGAGCAAAGACGGCACGAAGGTGCCGATGTTCATCACGCACAAGAAGGGTCTCAAGCTTGACGGCAACAATCCGACGTACCTGTACGGCTATGGCGGTTTCAATATCTCGATGACGCCCGCGTTCTCCGTTGCAAACATGGTTTGGATGGAGATGGGCGGTGTTTACGCGCAACCGAGTTTGCGAGGCGGCGGTGAGTATGGCGAAGACTGGCACCAGGGCGGCATGAAGTTGAAAAAGCAGAACGTGTTTGACGACTTCATCGCGGCGGCCGAGTGGTTGATCGCGAACAAGTACACGTCGACGTCGAAGCTGGCGATCGGTGGCGGCAGCAACGGCGGATTGCTGGTTGGCGCAGCGCTGACGCAGCGTCCGGATCTGTTTGGCGCAGCGTTGCCGGCGGTTGGTGTGATGGACATGCTGCGGTTTCAGAAGTTCACGATTGGTTGGGCGTGGGTTTCCGACTATGGTTCGTCAGAGAATGCAGACGAGTTCAAAGCGATTTATGCATACTCTCCGCTGCACAACATCAAGCCGGGAACGAAGTATCCGCCGACGATGATTACCACCGCGGATCATGACGATCGCGTTTGGCCGGGTCATAGTTTCAAATTCGCCGCGGCACTTCAGGCCGCGCAAGCCGGAGACGCGCCGATCTTGATTCGCATCGAGACAAAGGCTGGTCACGGCGCGGGCAAACCAACCTCGAAGACGATCGAAGAGATCGCCGACCGCTGGGCGTTCCTCGTCAAGACCCTAAACATGAAGGTCGCGACTGGCTCCTAGCCAATCGCGGCCTCCAGTTAAAATAATTCGACATGGTTTCACTGCGACCAGGGCGCGGGTTTGCGGACCCAGCGGAAGGCTCGCAGTTTTTGATGAAGCTCGGAAGGTAGCGGACCGGCGTCGCTAGCAGCGACGTTTGCTTCGACGTGATGCAGCTTGCGCATGCCGGGGATGATCGTGCTGACGTCCGGGTTGTTGAGGATGAAACGAAGCGCGAGCTCCGGCATCGTGATCCGCGTTCCGTGTTCTCTGTTCCACTCGTCGAGCAGCTTCTTGATCTCGTCGGCTTTTTCGACCGCCGGAATCAGGTTCTCGGGAACGAAGTAGGTGTTGCGCCAATCGCCTTCCGGCCACTTGCTATCTTTCGTCAGCGTTCCTGTCAACGTTCCCTCGTCGAACGGCACGCGCGCAATGACCGCGACGTCGTTCTCGCGACACGCAGGAAACAGTTCGTCCTCAGGATTCTGATCGAAGATGTTGTAGATCACCTGCACGGCATCGATCTGCCCGCTGCGCACCGCGCGCACTCCATTCCACGGTTCCCAACGATTGATACTGATCCCTATCGCGTTGATTAACTTCTGACTGCGTAGATCGTCGAGCTTGTAGAACCAGCGATCGTCGCGCATCCACTCGTCGTTCCAGGTGTGAAACTGCATCAGGTCGAACTGTTGCAAACCGGCGTTCTCGAGACTGCGATGTACGTACTCCTCGACGTGATCCGGAGGAAACGATTGGGCCAGCGTCGAATCAGCGGGTGCGGGCCATTGCAATGACTTCGGCGGAATCTTGCTCGCGGTGTAGATTCGTTTGCCGGGATTGGAGCGGACGATCTGGCCCAGCAGGTTTTCGCTGTGGCCCTGTCCGTAGGCGTATGCGGTGTCGAAGAAGTTGACGCCGAGTTCGACCGCCGCTTGAAGTGAATGAAGTGATTCGTCGTCGCTCGAGTTGGACCAACTGGCCATGCCCCACATGCCATAGCCCATCTCGCTAACTTCCCAGCCGGTGCGGCCGAAGCGTCTGTATTTCATCTGTGTTCTCCGTGTTGGTTTGTTTGGATAGTAACTCAGGAAACGCGAATTCAACGAATGGGCAAAAAACGACTACGCCCCGGAACCCGTAGTCCCGAGGCGTAGTAGGGGAACGTTACTGAAAATCTGTAGCGTTAGTTATTGCCCGTGGTGGTCGCGCCGCCGCCGGTCACCACAACGTCTTTGTCCGATCCACTGAACGTGAGTCCGACCAACTCCGTCTGATCGCCCTCACCGACTGATCTCAACTGAAAGCCATTGGCCTTTTTGGCGCGCGTTTCGACCTTCGCCATGGTCTGAGCAACGGTCTTGCCATTCTTGTTGATCGACAACTGACCGCTCTCTTCATCAAACTTGATCTCGTAGGTGCCTTTCTTTACGAGCGTCCCGTTCACCTTGATGTCGTTATCAAAGGTAACTCTATGTTTCTGAGTTTTAGCGAACGCAGCAACGCTCATCAGCGCGCCTACCATAACAACCACCACTATCCGATTCACGATTGACTTCATTACACTCTCCTTAACTTTCTGTTTCGACTTCCACACCTTGCTGAGGTTGATTACAACAATTTATTCCGTCTGGCCTCTGCATGGCGCCTTTAGAATTCCTCTGCGAAAAAACACCACTCGCAGCATGGTTATGACAAGAATTCAACGAGCCCAATTTTCTCTTCACAATAATCGACGCATAGTGCGCATTCTCGGACGATGGTCGATGTATCGATTCAAACAGCTCGTCGAACACCCGCCTAGTTACGCATCTATAACGTTAAAGGTTCCGCGCGTATTAACAGAAAAGGGTGGCTTTACCAAGACTATACAAATCTTTACAGTTCCTTACAGTTTTCCCGAGGTTGTTTTGATAGACTTCGCACTCTCTCAACCAACACTTCTTAAGGAGATCCGTTAATGAGAAAGTTGCTTGGCGCTCTCTGTCTAATCAGCGCGCTCGTATTCTCGCTGGCCGTGCAGGCTGCTGCACCACCGGCCAACTTCGCCGGGACCTGGACGCTTGATAAGAGCAAGAGTCAGAATCTCAGTCAGCGAGTTCAAAACGTAGATATTTCGTGGAATATTACCCAGACCGACAAGACCATCTCGATTGAAGAGAAGGTGACGGGTGGTGGCGGTGGAAACATGGGTGCTGGTGCTGCTCCGAGTGGTGCGCCTCCCGCAGGTGCTCCTCCGGCAGGTGGTGCTCCCGCAGGTGCAGGCCAAGGCGGCGGACAAGGGGGCGGTCGCGGCATGGGCGGCGGAATGGGAATGGGCGGCCCTAGAGTTTTCAATCTCGACGGTAGCGAAACCAACGGCGAGATGGGACAAGCCAAGTTCATCAGGAAAGCCACGTTGTCCAGCGACGGCAAGACGCTCGAGTTGGCGACGAAGACGACCTTCGAGCGAGAGGGGACTGAAGTCACCACAACGCAGAACGATAAGCTTTCACTGTCTGCGGATGGAAAAGTGCTGACCGTCGCGCGTCACAGCGAGGGCGGCCCCCGCGGACCTCAGGACTCAACCTGGGTTTTGAATAAGCAGTAGCTGAGAAGAACCAGCGTTCGTTCAGCTGGAACAAGTTGGGAAGGGGGCAGAGCGCAGCGTCGCCCCCGCGTGATACTGGAGCGGGGGCGACGCTGCGCTCTGCCCCCTTCCTGACTGTTCTTGACTCGAGCCAGTCGTGTTGTTAGCGATCTAATCGAGCCAGTCCTGTGTGACGTCACACCAGAGTGCGAGGCCGCGCCATTCTTTGAAGCGTGAGTAGTAGCGTTCGATTTTCTTGTCGTTTGCTCTGCGGCCGTTGTTTCGCACTTTGAAAAACTTCGCTCGGGTCCACGAGTCGAGCGCCAACCCGTCGTATCTTCCCAACAGCTTCAGCAAGTTTTCCGCAGCGT
>Ga0111539_10012977_pt1 | contig 10424 bp, 4 predicted proteins | sample RhiMethybrSRZTD1_FD_79667 | JGI IMG/M metagenome (GOLD analysis project Ga0111539, IMG submission 79667) | Populus rhizosphere microbial communities from Tennessee, USA - Rhizosphere MetaG P. TD hybrid SRZTD1 (version 2) (version 2) | ecosystem: Host-associated > Plants > Roots > Rhizosphere >... | reverse complement strand
ATTGCTATGGATTTTGAATTCTGATGGTTGACCCACCCGCTTTATCCAACAAGGATTTCTGACTTTTGAGCCAAAGCCGTCATTCATACGTATGATTCTCATGGCGATGCTTTTCGTGAGAGCAGTTCGAGAGAGTAACCGAGTCGACGTGGCCCATCAAGCTTGTCTTGCGTCTGTTTGAGGCGCACAATACGGCAATCGGAACGCTATCGGCTCGCATCCACAACTGGTCCATAAACCAAGGAGACCTCCCAATGAAAAGAATAGCTGCTTGCACAACCGCGTTTCTTGTATTGCTCTCTTGCACCACGTTAGCACCTGTGGTGAACGGAGAAAAAATTCCACCAAAACACACAAAGAGCGTTGCGAAAACGTTCGACGATTCGACACCAACGGTCACAATTGTTCTTCGAGGATTGATGGTCTTCCATCCAGATCCAGCGCGCGAATATTTTGAAGCCGGCATCTTACCGGCTCCAGGACACCGGTTTCGCGTTGAAGTGCGTGAAAAGACGAAATTCGGCGTCTCAACATACTTCGTGCCACTGCCGCCCGTTACCGATTTAACGAATGACTCCTGGTCGCTTGAATTTGCGAACCCACCGAAACAAGGCATCAGCTTCTATCAAGGTGGTGCGTTTGATAGAAAAGCCGGAATCGGAGACCCCAAAGATTTTCGCTGGGCACTCGATATAGAAGGAACTGAGTTTTACAACCAGCAGGTAACCATCAAGGAAAACCAACTTGGTCCGGTCTTACACATGACCAGCGGAGAGTTTTACACGAAGGGCAAATCGCGTCCGATGCTGCGCAGACAAGGTGACGGCACCTTCCAATTGTTCGGAAGCGTGGCCGAGGAAATCGCGGCTGACTTCCACGTTGCTCAAGGAGATGTCGTTCTGCGATCTGCCAAATCAGGGAAAGAGATAGTGCGTTTGTCCAGGAAGCCGGGTACAAGCTACGAGATCATTCTCGAAAACCAACCTGAAACCGAAGGGCACATGGCGAGCATGGCATCCAGCTCGGACCACTTTCAATACTATTACCAGGTAATCGCGAAACCAAAGACTGAATGGTTTGAGTTTAAATTTGCCGGCGACGCAAACCACGCATCTCCCGGCTCACCTGATATTCCGTGTCAGCCGACAGGAATGGGCAAAAGAAAGAAGTCGTTAAAGTATGCTCACGCGCCGTGTGTTTATGAACCACCAGCACCCGACCCGGCGCTCTGTGGACTCGTGGGCTTGCTCAAGAGGCTCGTCGGCTTGAGGTGAAATTCTAACCTCTGAAGCGGCGAATCAATGTTCACTCCATCGTGTGGCCGGCGTAGAGCCGGCCACATCCTTAACTAGTTGCGATCGATCGGTGTTCTATTCATTTCTTCACGGGCAACGGTCGACGGCGTTACAATCCAAACATGGAAACTTTGTGGCAGGACATTCGCTACGCCGCGCGGATGCTTGTGAAGAATCCGGGATTCGCGTTCGTCGCCGTCGTGACGCTGGCGCTCGGCATCGGCGCCAACACCGCCATCTTCTCAGTCGTCAACGCCGTGCTCTTGAGGCCGTTGCCTTTCCATTCTCCCGAACGCCTCGTCACGCTCGGACAAACGGACGCGAAGGATCGCGAAAGACTTTCCCAATTCTCCTTTCGAAACTTCGCAGACCTGCGTGAGCAGACTAAAACGTTCGATCGCCTCGCCGTCTACTACAACAACAGCGTGACGTTGACGGGACAGGGCGAGGCCGTGCGGCTGCGCGGCGTCATTGCAACAGCAGACCTCTTCCCGCTGCTCGGTGCGTCGGCCGTCCTGGGCCGCACATTCCTTCCCGAAGAGGACAACGCAGGCGGCGGCGCTCAAGGCTATCCCGCAATTCTCAGTTGGGAGTGCTGGCAACAACACTTCGGCGGTGACCCGCACGTGATCGGGCGTTCGATAAACCTGAGTGGAAACGCCTACACCGTCGTAGGCGTGATGCCTGCCGAGTTCTCGTTTCCTGTGCAGGCGCAGCCCGCAGAGGTCTGGTTATCGCCCGCACGCGACGCGGAGAAAAAAGGCGAGGGCTCGATCATGGTCGCGCGCGGCTACCGTGGGTGGAGAGCTGTCGGCCGGCTCAAAGACGGCGCGACCATCGAGCAGGCGCAGGCTGAGGCGGACCTGATCGCGTCCAACATCGCGTCGCAGTTCCCCCAGGCGAACAATGACCTGGGCATCAAGGTGATGCCACTGCTGGAATGGCTTGTGGGAAACCTGCGCCTCACGCTGCTGCTACTCTTCGGCACGGTCGGCGTCGTGCTTCTCATCGCGTGCTCGAACGTGGCGAACCTCTTGTTGGAGCGCGCGGTCAGTCGTCAGCGCGAGATAAACGTTCGACTTGCGCTGGGCGCGAGCCGCTGGCGCATCGCGCGGCAACTCGTGACCGAGAGCTTGATGTTGGCTTTGGCGGGCGGCGCGCTCGGCAGCCTGCTCGCGATGTGGGGCACGAGGCTGATCGTTTCGCTTAGTCCGGAAGGTATAACGAGAATTACGGAAACACGTTTGGACGTGCGCGTACTCGTGTTCACCGCTGCGGTTTCGATCTTGACGGGCGTGCTGTTCGGACTCGCGCCCGCGCTCGGCGTCTCACGCGTGGGGCTGGCGGAGGCGCTGAAGGAAGGCGGAAGGGGCGGTTCGGGCGGCCGGCGATCGGTGCGAGCGCGCAGCCTTTTGATTGTTTCGGAGGTGGCGCTCGCGCTCGTGATGTTGGTTGGCGCGGGTCTCCTCGTACGAACGCTCCTGCAACTGCAAAACGTCCCGCTGGGTTTCGACCCGCGTAACGTCCTGACGATGACCGTCGCCAAGTCGCCCTCGGGGAGCTCCGAAGAAACGGGCGAGTTCTTCAGGCAGCTCACGGAGCGCGTCAAAACACTGCCCGGCGTGGCTGGAGCGAGCGTGACTTGGCAACTGCCGCTAAGTGGCGCCGGCGCGACGACTGGGATTGAGATAGAAGGGCAACCCAACGATGCAGCGAACATCCCGATCGGCGTCATACACTCAGCGGGCCCGGGATACTTCCGCACGATGAGTATCCCGCTTCTCAAAGGTCGCGACTTCACCGATCAAGACAACATGAAATCCCCGCCCGTCATTATCGTCAACGAGACGCTGGTGAAGAAGTTCTTCGCCGGCGGCGACGCCATCGGCAAGCACATCACACCGAGCTTCTCAACTACGGGTGAGCCCAACACGCGCGAGATAGTCGGCGTGGTGGGCGACGTGAAGCATCAGGGTCTGAAAGGCACCGCGGTACCCGAGTTCTACTTCCCGCAGGCGCAGATGCCGGTGACATCGATGACGCTTGTCGTCCGCACGGTTGGAGACCCGCACGCACTCGCGGGCGCGGTGCGGAAAGAGGTTCAGTCGATGGACGCGAACGCGCCGGTCTTCAGTGTCGTGACAGCGGAGGAGTACATGGCGCGCTCTGTCGCTTCCACTCGCTTCAATATGACGCTGCTCGCGGCTTTTGCCACTGTGGCGCTGCTGCTGACTGCGGTCGGTCTGTACGGCGTGATCTCGTTCTCCGTGAGCCAGTCCACGCACGAGATAGGCATCCGCATAGCGCTCGGTGCGCAGACGTCCGACGTGCTCAAGCTGGTGATTGGGCAGGGGATGGTCTTGACCGTCGTGGGCGTCGTTGCCGGCCTGGCGGCTGCCTACTGGCTGACGCGTCTAATGTCGAGCCTTCTGTTTGGCGTCGACGCGACAGATCCCGTGACGTTCGCGGGCGTCTCGCTGCTGCTCTTGATCGTGGCCGCGCTTGCTTGCTATGTACCGGCACGGCGTGCATCGAGGGTCGATCCCGTGGAAGCGCTACGTTACCAGTAGGACGTTTTTTGTGCCTTTTTGTGGCCTACTGACCGTTCCAAGTGCACTCACTCGTAACGAAGCGCCACGAGCGGATCGACTTTCGTTGCGCGGCGAGCCGGGATGTATGACGCGAGTAGCGCCACTATCATCAGTAACACAGCGACGCCCACGAACGTCAGCGGATCTGTCGCACTCACTCCAAACAACAAATTCGACATTAGCCTCGTCAATCCAAACGCGCCCGCTACGCCCAGGATGATTCCGATTAACGTTAGCCTCAGTCCGCGCCCTAAAACCATCTGAAAAAGATCACGCCTTTGCGCACCCAATGCGACGCGAATGCCGATCTCGCGTGTGCCTTGTGCAACTGTGTACGACATGATGCCGTAAATGCCGATCGCCGCCAGCAGCACCGCCAGACCTGCAAACAGAACGAGCAAAAATGTCAGAAACCGTGGCCGGGCTGTCGCCGTGTAAAGCACCTGGTCCATCGTCTTCACGTTGTACAACGGGAGTTGAGGATCGATTTGACGCATCTCCTGTCGCACAGCGGCAGCCACGCTCACTTGATCGCTCGCACTGCGAAACACGAACACCAGCGGCAATGATGACTGGTATTGCGTGTATGGCAGAAACATTCCCGGTTGCGGATCCGATTGCAATCCAGTCTGCCTGACGTCGGCCGTGACTCCAACGATCTCTAGCGGCACGCCGCTGCGAAATCCCATCTCGAGCCGTCTGCCGATCGGATTCTCAGCGCCGAAGTATTTCCGCGCGAGATCGCTATTAATAATCACAACGCCACGTGATTCATGAGTGTCTGAACGAGTGAAATCACGTCCCTGCAAGATTGAAATACCCAGCGTCTGAAAATAGCCGGGACTGACGATGCTCACTTGTGTATGGGGGACGTTTTCGGGATCGACGGGTTGACTTTCGATTTTGAACTCGGTGCCTTGCAATCCGACGTCGAGCGGCACGTTGCTACCGAATGCTGCTGATTTCAAACCGGGCAGTGTAGCCAGTCTCGGCATAAGTCGATCGATGAATGACACGCGGGCTTGCATGTCTGGATACGAGGCGCGCGGTAAATTGAGTGTCATCGTCACGACCTGCTCTGGCTGAAATCCTACGGGGACGCTCTGCAAACGAATGAAACTATTGACGAGCAAACCCGCGCCGGTCAATAGGACCAACGCGAGCGCAACCTCGGCGATCACGAAGAACGATCGAGTTGCCTGTTTGCCCGTTACTGTCGCACTACCGCCCTTCAGCGCGTTGACTAAATTGATTCGTGAGACTTGCAGCGCCGGAATCGATCCAAACAACAAAGAGGTGAGAAACGAAACAAGCACCGTATAAATTACGACGCGGCTGTCGATGCTTAATGCATCGAGACGATAGATGTTCTGCGGCGCCAGTGCTGAAATCAGTTTCAACACCCAAACTGCAAGGACCAAACCAATCGCACCTCCAATCACCGCAAGCAAAATGTTCTCAACGAGCATTTGGCGGAGCAACGTGAAGCGTCCCGCACCGAGCGATGCGCGGATCGCCATCTCACGCTGCCGCCGCGTTGCTCGGACCAAAAGCAGGTTGCCCACATTTGCACACGCGATCAGCAGCACGAAACCAACGGCGATCGGCAAGATCCACAACCCCGTCTTCACATCTCCGATCACTTGTTCATGCAGCGGAACGAGGTAACCGTCCCACCCGTCGTTTGTTTCCGGAAATTCTTTGGCGAGGCGGTTGCTGATGTTGTGCAAATCAGCTTCGGCGTGCGCTTGTGTGACTCCATCTTTGAGACGCGCCAACACGAACAAGTTATGCGCGCCTCGTTGGTCGAGTTCGAGTGAGTATCGCAACGGCGTCCACAAATGAACCTTCACCGCACGCGCTTCACCGCGAAACGCAATCGGCGGTGGAAAATCGAAATCAGCGGGCATCACGCCGACGATCGTCGCGCTCTCCGAACCGAGCGTTATGCTTCGTCCGATAACGGCTTGACTTGCGTTAAAGCGACTTCGCCAAAACTCGTTACTAATAATGACCGTCGCGGGTTTGCCGGGTTGATCTTCATCCGGTTGAAAATCGCGTCCCAACGCCGGTTGCACACCCAGCAACGAAAACATCGTGGCCGAGACGCGCAGACCACGGACCAGTTCGGGTTCGTTAGCAGTGAGTACGTTGAAATCCTGTAGCCGGTAAGCAGCCACATCCTGAAAGACCTGATTCTGGTTGCGCCAGTCCGCGAAGTTCGGCGGCGAAACGACCATGCGAGGCAAGCCTTGCCTGACGGAACGTTCCCAAAGGACCACCAGCCGTTCTGGATTGTGAAAAGAAAACGGCTTGAGCAAGACGGCGTTGACAACGGTGAACATTGCACTATTCGCGCCGATGCCCAGCGCGAGCGTAGCGACAGCGACGAGGGTGAAACTGGGATTCTTCAGGAGCACTCGAATTCCATAGCGCACGTCTTGCATCAGATTTCGTATCGGTGTTGTCCTCCGAGAGATGAGAATGTCCACCGTTTTCATCCCTACGTCAAGTGTGTTTAGCGCCAATGTGATGCGTCTTCTCTGCGGCCCTCTGCGTATCTCTGCGTTCTCTGCGATTAACGTTTCATCGCAGAGGACGCCGAGATACGCAGAGGGCCGCAGAGAAGATGCATTCCCAAACTTGGCCCACTGTGTTTGTCCACAGATCGACGAGTAGGGTTAACCTCAATCTCGCACTGGTAACCGCGCATTCACGCACTGTGACGCATCACCTCACGCAAACACTCCCCGATCTTAATAATGCCCATCCAGCCAGCGACGGAATGTCGGCTTATGGGAAAACACAAACTGCCAGCGCTGAAAACAATCGCCAACCGAGGAACATTGTTGTCGCTCGTGGTGCTCTCGCTGGTTGTGGTGCTGGCAGGCGCGTGGCGAGTCAAACAGCAGGCTGACCAACAACTCGCCGAAGAGCGTGCGCGCCGCGAGAAACAGAACCTCATTCCATTCGAACAAAAGCTATTCAAATCGATCAGCAGCAAAGCGATCCAGATCTGGCAGAACCACCAAACCGCGAAAGCCATCGTCAGGTTCAACGATTCGTACTTCGTAGCATCCGACGGCGGGCTGATCGAGTTGGACCGGACTGGCAAACTCGTGAGGCACTACACGGTGCTTGACGGTCTGCCCGAAAGTGACCTGCTCAGCCTCGCCGTCTTCAACTCGAAGCTATTCATCGGTACGCGCACGCAGGGGTTGGTCGAGTTTGACGGCTCTCAGTTTCGCGGGTTTAGCTGGACCGACCGAACCTCGCAGTCGATCGGCGCGCTGCTGGCGGACGAAGGGCGTCTGCTGATCGGTACGAGAGCCGGAGGCTTGATTGCCTTTGACGGCCGCCAGTTCAAGGAACTCACCGCAGGAACGGAACACAAGCGGCTGCTGGAAATCAACCTGCTCGCCAAAGACGGCACACGCTTGTTTGTCGGAACCTTTGCCGATGGATTGTGGATCGACGAAGCAGATCGCTGGTCCCACTTCACGACGGAAGATGGGCTGCTCTCGAACCGCATTGTCGGGGTTGCCGTCGCCAACCAGAATCTCTTCGTAGCCACGGATTTCGGGTTGGCCGTTGCTCCCATCGCAGAGTCTGGTTTTCTAACACTCGTCACACTCCCGTCTTTGTCGAGCATGGCTCTTACGGCTGACAGCCTTGTGCTCAGCAAAGACAACGGCGAGACATTTAGTCTCCGCAGCGACCGTGAAATCTCGGCTTCGAGACAGGTGACTCCGCTTCGTTGGACCAGGGCAGGGAACTCAACCGGAACGCGATTGATTTCACTCGACAATTCTCTCTGGTTGCTGAGCGAAGAAGGTCTTTACCGATCTGACTTGGACCACGCGGATGCCTTCGTCGCGTGGGGACAGCCTGACCGCAACACCACGCTTACGTCTAACCTCGTTTCAGCGTTGACCATCGACTCGCAAGCACGCGTCTGGGCGGGTAATTTTCGACGCGGAATCGACGTTCTCAGTTCGCAGGGAACACAACTCGCACACATGGAGTCTGAAACGAATCGTGAAATCAACTCGCTTAGTAAAGATCAGTCAACGATACTGGCAGCTTCTTCAGCCGGCCTGCTGCGTTTCGACTCGAACCTGCGGAACACCGAACAGTGGTCCACCAAAGATGGCCTCTTGAGCAATGCCGTCTTGCAAGTCGCCCGTTGGGACGTCGACGGCGAAAACACTCGCAACCCGCTGCTCGCATTCGCCACCAGCAAAGGTTTGTCACTCGGCGCGCGCGGTAAGCTTCGTGGGCTGACAACGGTACAGGGCTTACCGAGTAACAGTCTCTACGCCGTTCTGGTTCAGGGTCGCAAAACTTACGTCGGCACTCTCGGTGGGCTGGCAGTGGTCGAAGACGGCCGCGTGTCGCAGGTCTTTAAAGACACGAATTCAAAACTCACCACCAACTGGGTTACCGCACTCTGCGCTGTCGGGCCTCGCATCTTCGTGGGCACGTACGGCGGTGGACTGTTCGAGTTGAACGGCAGTGGCGACCTGCGCAGTTTTGCGAGTGAGATTGGACGTGCCGTTGTGAATCCGAATGCGATGTGGAGCGATGGCTCGCGGCTTTTTGTAGGAACGCTGGATGGGGCGTTGGTTTTTGAACCGAGCTCTCAACAATGGACGCAGGTGAAAAGCGAGTTGCCCTCACGCAATGTGCTCAGCATCACCGGCAGTAACGACTACGTCTATTTCGGCACAACCGGCGGCATCGCGCGTATCGAAAGTTCTTACTGGAATCGAGATGCAAATTAAATTACGAAAGCTCCTTCGGTTGCTGATCGTCGTAGCGCTATTGCTGCCGTTGTGCTTTAGCTACCGTCACAGTTCCGCGCAGTCCGGCGTTTTGATCCCGTCCACCCACGGTAAACCGGATCCAAACACACTGTCGTTGCAGGTAATGAACGTCGATGTGCTGATCGATAACCAACACGCGCGCGTAAAGGTGATGCAGATTTTCGACAGCCACTCCGCACAGATTCTCGAAGGCAAATACCTATTCGCACTTCCGCAGACTGCTTCGATTTACGACTTCGCAGTTTGGGACGCTGACGTTCGCATTCCCGGCGTGATGATGGAAAAACGCCGTGCGAACAAGGCCTACAGCGAGATCAAGCAACAGCAGATCGATCCGGGTCTTTTGCAACAGGACGACGAGCATGAAGGCCGTTCGGCTTTCTCAGCCAAAGTGTTTCCGATTCCCGCGTATGGAACGAAGCGCGTTGAGATCGAGTACACCGAAGTTTTGCCGGTTGATAATCTCACGTCACATTTCACCTTCCCTTTAAAGCCATCATTCGGCGATGCACAACGCGTGGAGGAGTTCAACCTGCACATACATGTCCTGAGCGACTATCCGATATCGCCGATCAGTGATGGAACACAGGCATATCCACTGGCAGTTGCGAAGAGCGAGCCGAATGAGTTTGAAGCAGAGTTTCACGCGCGTGGCTTGGAGTTGAAGGATGACTTCTCCTTTGACTATCGCATCAATGTTCCCGAAACCACGCTCTCGTTTACGACCTACCGCGCGCCGGAACAGATCTCTGCATACGACCTGCGCGATCCGTCGCTTGCTGCACAAAACCCCAACGGGTATTTCGAGGCTCGTGCCGTTTTTAATAAGGGCGCGAATGCAAGCAAACAACCACGCAACGTCATCCTGGTCCTGGATACTTCTCTGTCGATGTACGGCGAAAAGCTCAAGCGCGCCGTCGAGGCACTGGAGTACTTTCTGAATTCACTTTCACCGCAGGACCAGTTTGATCTCATTCTTTTCAACGAAGAAACTTACGCCTTCTCGCCCTCGCCGCTGCCTGCGACTCCTGACAACGTAGAACACGCACTTGATTTCATCAGGAATTCGATGTTGGGCAGCGGTACGGATCTGCGACAAGCACTCGAAAAGGCCGTCGAGCTCTCGTCACAGTTTCCCGTAGGCGAACGCAGCGTTGTCTTAGTGTCTGACGCCAATCCCACGTTGGGAACGCGGAACCTGAAGCAGATACTGCAAACACTTCAGTCGAACAATCACGTGCGCGTTTTTACTTTCGGATTGGGAAGTGATGCAAATGGAGCGCTGTTGGAAGAGCTCGCAAAGACGGGTCATGGCTATTTTGCTCGCGCACGTGAGACCGAGGACATATCAACCGCGCTCAAGATTTTCTTCGATCATGTCGGCAGTACGAGCATCGAGAATTTAAAGCTTACCTCAAACGCGGCGAACAACCTTTACCAGATCTACGGGAGTGGTGATTACGGTTTCGACGGCTCGAGCTTCGCGTTCGTGGGTCGTTATCGTACGCCTTCGCCACGAACCACCGTGACGGTTATGGGCCAGTTCGGAACTGAAACGATCAAGCTCACGCGCGATGTGGTGCTGCCCGAATTGGCGGACGTTCATTCGCATCTGCCGCGTGTTTGGGCACGCGCGCGAGTCGACGCGCTGTTGCGCGAGATGGATCTCAACGGCGAGCGCGAAGATTACATCGCGGAGATCATTCGTCTCT
>Ga0111539_10012976_pt1 | contig 10425 bp, 5 predicted proteins | sample RhiMethybrSRZTD1_FD_79667 | JGI IMG/M metagenome (GOLD analysis project Ga0111539, IMG submission 79667) | Populus rhizosphere microbial communities from Tennessee, USA - Rhizosphere MetaG P. TD hybrid SRZTD1 (version 2) (version 2) | ecosystem: Host-associated > Plants > Roots > Rhizosphere >... | reverse complement strand
TTGTAGTGGAAGCGATTGCGGTTGAACGGCCGCTTCGGCGCCGGCCCGAGCCAGAGGTCGTAGTTGACCTTCGACAGGTACTGCTCGTCGTAGGTCGGTTCGTACGTCGCCGCGGTGACCGTCAGCGCGTACTTCTCGCCGGGCGACATCGGACCGTCGGGATATTTGCCGATTGCAGGCCGCGGCTTGTAACAGAGCCCGCGCGCCATGTACACCTTGCCGAGGCCGCCATCGTGGATGAACTTGATCGCGTCGCGCACGGCCGGCCGGCTGCGGTTCATCGTGCCGACCTGCACGATCTTGTTGTAGCGCGCCGTCGCCTCGACCATCTGTCGTCCTTCCCACACGGTGTGGGAGGAGGGCTTCTCGACGTAGACGTGCTTGCCGGCCTGCAGCGCCCAGATCGTGGCCAGCGCGTGCCAGTGATTCGGCGTCGCGATCACGACCGCGTCGATGTCCTTGTCGTCGAGGACGCGCCGCAGATCCTGCTCGAAGCCGGGCTTGAAGGTGGCGACGTCTTTCAACCGCTCGTCGTGAACCCGCTCGGGCGCGAGGTTCGCGTCGATGTCGCACAGGGTCTTGATCTCGACGTTCTTCAACCGCGCGAAGCCGCGCTTGAGCGCGTTGCCCTGGCCCCGGATGCCGATGCTGGCGGTGACGACGCGATCGTTGGCGCCGATGATGCGGCCGCCAACGTTGGGCGCCGCCTCGAGCCGGGTGCCGATGAAGTCGCCGCCGAGCGCGAGGCCGGCCGCCGCCGCGCCGACGCGCGTGCCGAATTCGCGGCGGGAGAGGACGTTCGGGTTGTCAGGCACGGTCACTCCTTTGTCTTGCGGATCGTAGCACCGGTGCCCCACACTTGGGCCCCATGAATACGACCCGCCGAGCTGCTGCCGCGCTGGCTGCCGCCTTGTTCCTGGTCGCGTTTGCGCCGGTCCTGGCCAAGCCGATTGACGTGGACGCCGCGACCATCGCCCAGATCAACGCGGCGTTCGACGCCGGCAGCCTGACCGCCGAGGCGCTGGTGCAGATGTGCCTGGCGCGCATCGCCGCCTACGACCGGAAAGGGCCGTCGCTGCACGCGGTGATGACCCTCAACCCCAAAGCGCTCGAGACCGCGCGCGCGCTCGACGCCGAGCGCAAGGCGAAAGGACGGCGGTCCCCGCTCCACGGCATCCCCGTCGTCCTCAAGGACAACTACGACACCTTCGACATGCCGACGACCGGCGGGTCGGTGCTGCTGGAGGGTTCGATCCCGGCGAAGGATGCCTTCGTCGTGAAGAAGCTGCGCGATGCCGGCGCGATCATCCTCGCCAAGCTGAACATGTCGGAGTTCGCCTCAGCCGGCGCCTACAGCTCGCTCGGCGGGCAATCGCTGAACCCGCACGATCTCACGCGTACCCCGTCGGGGTCGTCGGGCGGCACCGGCGTCGCGATCGCGGCGGCGTACGCGCCGATCGGCCTCGGCACCGACACCGGCGGATCGATCCGCGGGCCATCGACGTCGAACGGCATCGTCGGCTTGAAGCCTACGCTCGGCCTTCTCAGCCGCTCGGGGATCATCCCGCTCGCGCTCAGCTTCGACACCGGCGGGCCGATGGCGCGGAACGTCTACGACGTCGCCGTCTCGCTCGGCGTGATGACCGGCGTCGATCCGGCCGACGCGGCGACGGCGAAGAGCCAGGGGCGGGCGCGCACCGACTACACGCCGGATCTGAAAGCCGACGCGCTCAAGGGCGCGCGCATCGGCGTCGCGCGCGATTTTCTCGGCGCCGATCCCGACGTCGACTACGTCGTCGACACCGCGCTCGGCGCGATGCGAAAGGCGGGCGCGACGGTCGTCGACGTGCGCTATCCGAAGTGGCTGCTCGACGCGAAAGAGGAGTTCTACACCGCCGTGCGCTACCCCGAGTTCACGGTGCAGATCGCGGAGTACCTCGCCGGCACCGGGCCGAAGTATCCGAAGAGCCTGGCGGAGATGATCGAGCGCGCGAACCAGTTCACCGGCACGCGCGACGACGGCGCGCGGCCGAACCCGAGCCGCTGGAGCTTGTTCAAGCGGGAATCCGACAGCGGCACGATGAACGACTATCGATACAAGGCGGTGCACGACTTCGGCCTGCCGATGATCCGGACCGTCGTGGAAGGCGTCTTCGCCGAGCACAGGCTGGATGCGATCGTCTATCCGACCTCGTCGCGGCGCCCCGGGCTCATCGCCGCGCCGCCGGGCGGCGGTGGCGGCACGCCGTCGGCCACCAACATCGCGAACCTCACAGGGTTTCCCGATCTCATCGTGCCCGCCGGGTTCACCGGCGACGGGCTGCCGGTGGGGTTGTCGTTCTTCGGCCTCGCGTTCACCGAGCCGCGGCTGCTCGCGCTCGGCTACAGCTTCGAGCAGGCGACGCAGGCGCGCCGGCGTCCCGTCCACACGCCCGCGCTGTCGGGCGCGACGATCTCGGTGCCGTGAATCGTGAACGCCTTCCTCGACCGTTGCCGCGCGAAGAATTCGCTACGAACGGCTGCGTAACGGCGCGTATCCCCGTTGTGACGAGCGCGTCGTAGCGTTCGGCGTAGCGCAGCCCTTCAGGGCTGCCTCGCGCGGTGTTGATCGAGGAAGGGCATTCACTCCGCAAAGCCACTCCGCACGCCGGAAAAACGCTGCTGCGGCTTACCGTCGTCGGAACGCGCGTGGGGCTACGGCCCCACGCGCTGTCGCAGGCCTGCGCAGCGTTTTTCATGCGATCAGAACGGCGTGCTCCGAGGCTTTTCTGCGTGAACGCCCTTCCTCGACCGTTGCCGCGCGGATAATTCGCTTTTTATCGCCGCCCGCGCCGTCGATCCGTCTCAGCCGCACCAAGCAATGGACCAAGCCCGCCGGAACGGCGTCTAATAAGAAGATTTCGCGGAGGACTCGATGCACTCAGGCATTGTCGTGCTTTGCGGTTTGCTGCTCACCCAATCTGCTGCTTCCACACAACCCACCGGCCGGATCGCCGGACGCATCGTCGCCGACGGCACGAATGCGCCGATTGCCGACGCACGCATCATGGTGCTGCCGAGCGCGCCGCCGCGCCCGACCGCCGGCCGCGCCGGATCGTTCGGCGCGCCATGGCGTCCGATGCAGGCGCAGACCGACGAGAACGGCCGGTTCGTGATCGACAAGGTCGAACCGGGCACGTATCGGCTCGAGGTGCAGAAGACCGGCTTCGCGCCGACCGGCGTCGAGGGGCGCGGCACCACGGCAGAAGTCGCGGCAGGGAAAACCACCGAAGTCGCGCTCGTGTTGCAGAAGGGCGGCGTCATCGCCGGCAAGGTGCTCGACGCGCAGGGTGAACCGGTCACCGACGTTCGTTTGATCGCGATGCGGCGAACGGACCGGCCCGCCGGCCTGCCGGGACCGCCCGGGTCGGCCGTCTTCCTCGTTCCGGCACCGTTCAGCGGCCAGCAGCAGACCAACGATCTCGGCGAGTACCGGATCGCCGGCCTTGCGCCAGGTGAGTACTACGTCGCGGCGATGCCCAACGGCGGCATGTCGCTCGGCGGGCCGGGCACGGTGCCTGCGTCCACCGGGAAGGCGAACGTCACGACCTACTATCCGGGCACGATCGACCAGACCGCGGCGACGCCGATCAGGGTCGCGGCCGGCGACACCGTCTACAACATCGTCTTCGCGCTGCAGTCGACGCCCGGCTTCCGCGTCTCCGGGCGCGTCGTCGACGAGAGCGGCGCCGCGGTGTCCGGCGCGATGGTGATGCTGATGGGGTCGCGCCCGAGCGGGTTCATGGGCCCGCCCGGTCACGCGACCAGCGGCGAGGACGGCCGCTTCACGTTCGTCGACGTGGCAGCGGGCAGCTATCACGTCAACGCCTCGATCCCGATCCAGATGGGACCCGGCGGCGGTGCCACGGCGATTGCTTCGGGCGGCGTCGGCGTCTTCAGGACCTGGACGTCGGTTGGCCCGGGCCGCGGCAACGCCAACGCCGCGCAGGCGACGGAAGTGACGGTCAACGGCGCGGACATCAGCGGCGTGCAGGTCGTCCTCCACCGTCAGTAGCCATCGTTGTACGACTCCGGCGTGAGCCGGAACGCTGCGTGTCCTGCGGCGTCCGGCTCTGGCCGATCCCTCCGCCAGATCATGCAAATCTGAACACGTTCAGAAACTCCTTGACCGGCCGTCGGCGGCCCGCGTAGAGTTTGAACATGTTCAAAGGAACCGCCGGCCGCGCCATCCCGCAGCGCGCCGGCAGCGAGGAAACGCGCCGCCAGATCCTCGAGACCGCGCTCGCGCTGTTCCGGGAGCGCGGCTTCGAAGAGACCACCATCCGCGAGGTTGCCGCCGCCGCCGGCCTGTCGCTCGGCGCCGCCTACTACTACTTCAAGAGCAAGGAAGCGATCGTCGGCGCCTACTACGACTACGTGCACCACGAGCACCAGGTGCGGTCGCGCGAGGCGTTCGCGCGGGGCGGCGATCTGCGCGCCCGGCTGCGCGCGGCGATGCACGCCAAGATCGACATCATGCAGGAGGATCGCCGGCTGCTGCGCGCGCTGTTCCGCTACGGCGGCGATCCCGACCACGCCTTGTCGTGGTTCGGCCCGGCGACGCGCCCGCAGCGGCAGTTGAGCGTCGACGTCTTCGCCGAGGCGATTGCCGGCGAACGGCTGCCCGACGACATCCGCGGCACGGCGCCGACGCTGCTGTGGACGCTCCACATGGGCATCCTGCTGTATTTCCTCTACGACTCGTCGCCGGGGCAGCGGCGGACGCGCAAGCTGATCGACGCGGCCGTCGACTTCGTGGTCGACGTCAAGCGCATCGCCACGTCGCCGCTCCTGCGGCCGATGCGGCGGCGGGTGATGACGATTCTTCGCGACGCAGGGTTGCTTCCGGCGGCGGCGTAACACGCTGCCCGGGTCGTAGCGCCGAAAGGACACGAGATGACGAAGTCGGTGGGGTCGAAGACGGCGCTCGTCGGGGTGCTCGTGGCCTCGGCGCTTCTGGGACCGTCCAAAGCGCTGTTCGCGGACGGGTCCGGTTTCTGGCTCGCCGGCGGGATGTTGCTCTTCGGCATCTTCAACGTGCTCTCGCCAGCCCGGGGAACCGGCGCGGTTCGGGCATTTGCGGTGGCCGCCGCGGTGTGCGCGCTGTTGTCCCCAGGCGAAGTTCTCATCGTGATCAGCTTTATCGTCTGGCTGATCTGGCCGCCGGCCTTCATGGTGGCGTGGGCGCTCGAGAAGGAGCGGACCGCGGAGACGATCGCCGACCCGGCGCCGGAGCCCCGGGACGGTCATCGTGCACGAGTGACCGCAGCCGTCATCATCGGCGCCGTCGCCGCCGCATCGATCGCGTTCCGCATCCTCGTCATGCACAACCTCGAGCAGACGGCCGCGCTCTTTGTCGGCATTCCCACTCTGCTTGCGATCGTCGTCGTCTTCGCGGTGCGCCCGGAATCGGCGGTCGGGGTCGCGTGCAAGGCCGTCACCGTCGGGCTGCTCGTCTCGCTGCTGTTTCTCGGAGAAGGGTTGCTCTGCGTGGCGATGTCGGCGCCGCTCTTCTACGCGGTCGCGGTCGTAATCGGCGGCACGATGGATGCCATCCGGAACCGCAGGCAGGGCTCGTCACCGCGGCTGTATTCGTGCGCGATCCTGCTCGCCATCGCGCCGATGAGCCTCGAGGGCGTCACCAGCCTCACGACGCTGAACCGCGACGAAGCGGTGGCTGCGTCGAAGATCGTGCGCGCGTCGGCGGCGGACCTCGAGCGGGCGCTGTTCGCGGCGCCGCGCTTCGACCGTCAGCGGCCGTTCTTCCTTCGCGCCGGCTTCCCGGCGGCGGTAGCGTCTCGGGTCGAGCGCCACGGCAATGAGCAGCGCTGGGTGATTCAAGTCCGCGGCGGCGAGACGCGCGTCAACGGGATGGAGCCGCGCACTGGCGATCTCGTGCTGATGCTCGAAGACGCGCGACCCGGGCTCGTCCGCTGGCGGGTGTTGTCGGACTCGAGCCACACGACACATTTCCTCGACTGGCGCGAGTCGATCGTGCAGTGGGAACCGATCGATGCCCGGACGACGAGGGTGAGCTGGACGTTGACCTACCGGCGCGGCCTCGATCCGGCGTGGTACTTCGGGCCGATGGAGCGCTACGCCGCGCGGCTCGCGGCCGGTTATCTCATCGACGTGGTGGCGACGCCGTGATCGCCGATCGCTATCTCCTCGTCCGCACCGGCGCGGTCTACGTCGCCGCGATGTCGACGGTGGCCGTCTGGGCATGGCGCAGGCCCTTCGACGGCGCTCAGGGCAGGCCCGCCGCGCGCGAGATCACAGGCGCGGTGCTCGCGTCGCTCTGGAACGTGCCGGCCCTGCTGGCGCTCCACCTCGCGGCGACCAGGCTCGGATGGTGGCAGTACGACGCCGCCGGCGGCTTGTTCCTCGGCATGCCGATCGATCTCCTCCTGGCGTGGGTGTGGTTGTGGGGCGCCATTCCGGCCATGGTTTGCACGTCGTGGCCGCTCGGCCTCGTCCTGGCCAGCGCCCTTGCCGGCGATCTGCTGTTCATGCCGGCGGCCGCCCCGGTCGTCAAGCTCGGTCCGTGGTGGATTGCCGGCGACATCGTCGGCGTGCTGACGGCGCTCCTGCCCGGCGTGCTGCTCGCGCGCTGGACGGCCAACGGCGAGCGCCTCGTCGCGCGGGCGGTGCTGCAGATGATTGCTTTCGCCGGCTTGCTGCTGTTCGTCCTGCCAGCGATCGCGATCGACGGCTCGGGCGGCACCTGGCGCAACCCGGCCGCTCGTCCGCTCTGGCAACTCAGCCTGATCGTGCAGCTGCTTGCCGTGCCGGCGCTCGTCGGGCTGACGGCGGTCCAGGAGTTCGTCACGCGCGGCGGCGGCACGCCCGTGCCGTTTGATCCGCCGCGCCGCATCGTGACGAGCGGCATCTACGCCTACGTCCGCAACCCGATGCAGCTCGCCGCGGTCGTGCTGTTGACGATGTGGGGCGCGGTCGTCGGCAACTGGTGGGTCTCCGCAGCGGGGTTGATGGCGCACGTCTACTCATCCGGGCTTGCGGGGTGGGACGAAGACGCCGACCTGGCAGCGCGGTTCGGCGACGACTGGGTTGCCTATCGCCGCGGCGTGCGCCGATGGTTCCCACAGCTGCGTCCATGGTTTTCGAGCGATGCTGCGCCGTCCCGGTTGTTCGTGTCCGAGGGGTGCGGCATGTGCCGTGAAGTCGGCGGCTGGTTCGCACGACGCGGCGCGCGGCAGCTGGCGATCGTGCCGGCCGAGCAGCATCCATCGCACGCCCTTACGCGGATCACCTACGAGCCCGGCGATGGAGGAGCGCCAGAGTCGGGGGTCGCGGCGGTAGCGCGAGCGCTGGAGCACATTCATCTCGGCTGGGCGCTCGTCGGCGCGGCACTGCGGCTTCCAGGGTTCCGGCAGCTCGCGCAGCTGCTCGTCGATGCATCCGGAGGGGAGCCGAGGCCGATCAGCGCGGCGACCGCCGGGGCCGATTCCCGCGTCGAGGCTGGCTTGAGGCGCCTGCATTAGAAGAGGGGTAGACTAGCGCGCCATGAGGCGCACGCTTCCCCTCGCCGCCGCGCTCGCCGCGGCCGCCGCGCTCGCCATCCACGCGCAGCCCGGCGCCCGCCCGGTGCGCGTCACGCTGCACGAGGGGACGTCGATGGCCGCCGCGCTCTCACCCGACGGCCGGACGATCGCCATCGACCTGCTCGGCACGCTGTGGACGATGCCGGCGGCCGGCGGCACGGCGACGCCGATCACCGACAACGCGATGGATGCGCGCCAGCCATCGTGGTCGCCCGACGGCACGCGCCTCGCCTTCCAGGCGTATCGCACCAGCACGTGGCAGATCTGGACGGTCAAGGCCGACGGCACCGATCTGAAGCCCGTTACCTCAGGGCCGTACGACGATCGCGAGCCTTCGTGGTCGCCCGACGGCCGGCAGATCGCGTTCGCGTCCGATCGCGGCGGCAGCTACGACGTCTGGCTGCTGACGCTCGCCACCGGGGCGGTCGCGCAGTTGACAACGACACCATCGAACGAATTCCAGCCCTCGTGGCGCAGCGGATCGGAAATCGCTTACGTGTCCGATCGGCGCGAGCATCCCGGCATCTACGCGAAGGCCGTCGGCGGCGCCGGCGCGGAGCGCGCAGTCGCCGAATCGCCGGGCAACGTGGCCGGGCCGGCGTTCGCGGCCGACGGATCGTCGGTCGCCTTCAGCGTCGTCGCCGGCAGCCACAGCCGGCTGATGGTGGGCCCTTCGACAGGCTCAGGGCAGGCCCCTTCGACAGGCTCAGCACCGCGAAACATCGCCGATCCCGACGAGGATCTGTTTCCATTCCGGCCGCAGTGGATCTCGCCGACCGAGCTGCTCTACACGGCCGACGGCAAGATCAAGCGCCGTCCTGCGAGCGGCGGTCCGGCGCGCGTCGTCGAATTCACCGCGGACGTTTCGTTCAACCGGCCCGCGTTCACGCCGAAGCGGAAGAACTTCAATCTCTCCGGTTCGCAGCCGGCTCACGGGATCGTGCACCCGGTCGTCTCGCCCGACGGCGCGCAGGTCGCCTTCGTCGCGCTGGGCGATCTCTGGACAATGCTGGTGAACGGCCCCTCGACTCGCCCTGATGGCAGCGGCTCGCTCAGGGCAGGCGCGGCGCAGCGGCTGACGCACGATGCCTGGGTAGAGGCCGATCCGGCGTGGTCGCCGGACGGGAAATCGATCGCCTACTCGTCGGACCGCGGCGGCTCGATGAACCTCTGGGTCCGCGACCTGCTGAGCGGCGCCGACCGGCAGCTGACGCGCGCCGCCGGCGCGGCGATGCAGGCCGCGTGGTCGCCCGACGGCAAGCAGATCGCGTTCGGCGATCCCGACGGCCAGATCCAGATCGTCGACGTCGCCGCCGGCACGATGCGGACGGCGCACGAGCGGTTGAACGAGGCAGGCCGCGCAAGCTGGGCGCCCGACGGCAGCGCCCTGGTCGTCTCGTCGCTGAAGGTCTACTCGACGCGCTTCCGCGAGGGGACCAACCAGGTGCTGCGCATCTCGCTCACCGGCGAGCCCGACCGCTGGTTCGATCCGATGCCGCACAAGTCGATCGGCATGCGCGAGGACTACGGGCCGGTGTGGGCGCCAGATGGGACGCAGATGGCCGCGATCGTCGACGGCCTGCTGACGGCGTGGCCGGTCGCGAGCGATGGCGCACCGCGCGGCTCGCCGCGCCCGCTGTCGACGGAGCGTGCCGGTTCGCCGACGTGGACCGGCGATTCGCGGCGAATCCTGTACCAGACTGGCGATCGGTTGAAGCTCGTCGACGTCGCATCCGGCCGCGTCGTGCAGACCATCGATCCGGGGCTCACCTGGACGCCCGCGGCGCCGCCCTCCGGCGCGAAGACGATCCACGCCGGCCGCTTCTGGAACGGCCGCGCCGACGCACCGCAAACCAACGTCGACATCGTCGTCGACGGCGCGCGGATCAAGAGCGTCGGCCCGCACAGCGACGCGCTGCATGCCGGCACGGTCGTCGATGCCTCGCGCGACACGGTCATCCCGGGGCTGATCGAGATTCACACCCACCTGAACAAGGATTACGGCGAAGCGCTCGGCCGCGCGTTTCTCGCCTGGGGCATCACCACCGTCCGCAACCCGGCGACCAACGCCTACGATTCGCGCGAGTACCGCGAGGCGTTCGAGTCGGGCGCGCGCATCGGCCCGCGGCTCTTCACCACCGGCGAACCGTTCGACGGCTCGCGGATCTACTACCCGGGCGGCACCTCGCTCGACGACACCGGCCAGCTGCCGCTGGCGCTGCAGCACGCGCGCGAAGCCGACTTCGATTTCATCAAGACTTACGTGCGGCTGCCCGACCTGATGCAGAAGCGCATCATCGAAGAGGCGCATCGCATGGGCATGCCGGTCACGTCGCACGAGCTGTATCCGGCGGTCGCCTTCGGCGCCGACGGCGTCGAGCACATCCGCGGCACCAGCCGCCGCGGCTACTCGCCGAAGATCAGCGGGCTGTCGCGCTCGTACCGCGACGTCATCGATCTTCTAACCGCCTCGAAGATGACGCTGACGCCGACGATTGGCATCCAGGGCGGCTTCCGGCTGCAGACGCTGCGCGACGCGTCGTGGATTGCCGACCCGCGCATCGAGCGCCTGTACCCGCCGGCGATCGCGCAGCGCTGGCGCGAGCAGACGCGAACGCCGGCGACGCCGGAGATGCTGGACGACGCCGCGCGGCTGGTGGCGCCGCAGGAGCGCACGGTCTATCAGATCGTCAAGGGCGGCGGCCGCGTCACCGCCGGCACCGATTCACCGATCAACCCGTACGGCCTCGCGCTCCTGATGGAGCTCGAGAACTACGCTTCGGGCGGGCTGATGCCGATCGAGGTGCTGCGTACGGCGACGATC
>Ga0111539_10012974_pt1 | contig 10426 bp, 15 predicted proteins | sample RhiMethybrSRZTD1_FD_79667 | JGI IMG/M metagenome (GOLD analysis project Ga0111539, IMG submission 79667) | Populus rhizosphere microbial communities from Tennessee, USA - Rhizosphere MetaG P. TD hybrid SRZTD1 (version 2) (version 2) | ecosystem: Host-associated > Plants > Roots > Rhizosphere >... | reverse complement strand
GGGCGGATGAAGAACGAAAGCCGATGGCTTTCGAGCAGGTGCTGCTTCATCTTTCCGCCTTCAACCTTTATTCTTGCCGGTATGGCGGCGTAGCCAAGTGGTAAGGCAGAGGTCTGCAAAACCCTTCAAGCACTTTTCCAACGATCTTCACCAAGCATCACCAAGCGTTATAGTCCGCAAATAATTGGCTTTCTTATTTTCCGACTGTCGAGCCGATCCGTCCGTGACATTCAGTGGCAGCAAGTGCCTACTACGATTCCTACTACCCCGCTTTTTCTGTTTTCAGCTATCTGTTTTTGCGTTTTTTTTTGCTTTTGTGTTTTGGTTGCACAAAAACAAAGCGGCAATGATTTCTGGATTGAAATAAACCAAGAAAAACGAATCACGTTATTAACTCCATAGTATTAACATTCGCGTGGGCGTCGATCTGGCCGCTTTCAGACATCAAGTGAAGTCGTTTTGTTGGCGGATTCATCGAAACATCAACCATCGAACACACCTGAAAACGTGTAATTTGGAAGCGATCCGATCCGTTCCTTTTTTCTTTTCTTGATTCCGCACTTCCATTAAAAAATTGAGTGGACAATCTCGCACATGAGAGTTATCAGAGCGGGGCATGAACGAAACACCTAAGCCCGACGCTACCGAAAGTCCATACCCTGACGCCGAAGATTGGGAAATCGCATTCAAACCTTACGCGGCCTATCCAGAAGCAGCGCTTGACTTGGCGCGTCGCTTCATTGCGATCAAGGTATTCCTGCAAAGTCAACCGCCTGATGTGCCGCTAGCTATAGAGGCGCTGGATGAAGCGATTGACGTTTTGTTTCCGCTTACCCACTTTCACACAGGCGGCCATGACCTTTACCGCACTTACATTGAAGGCCGCGCTACACGAGCACACGAAGCGTTGATGGAAACCTTAGGGGTAAAGTTCTGATGGGAAGCCCGCGACCACGACCGCGACATCTAGCAACGAAGCTATTAGAAATTCGGCTTAGCCTTGGTCTATCGCAACAGAAGCTGGTCAAACGGCTAGGCGTGGAAGATCAGATCCATTACAGCAACATTTCAAAATACGAACTTGATAAGAACGAACCGCCGCTCGCGATCCTGCTTGCCTATGCCCGCGCTGCCGAGGTGGCGCTTGAGAATATCGTTGATGATGAATTGGAATTGATCGGCTGAGCCAATTCCGCGCTGTATGGCTCGCCGACGAGGGACGTTGAGGGGGCAACGTCCCTTTTCTTTGTCCGCGATCACGGAAAAAGCGGAAGGCGAGTCTAGGTTCAAACGTTCCGTTTTCGGCGAACTGACGAGCGTATGTTTGGGGTTGATTTTGGTAAGATGATTAGCACCAGATGACTACCGTAATTCGTCGAGTTCACCGATTATCTCGGCTAGCTTGTCATCGATCTTTGCAATTTGGCGCTTAGCCGTATCGAATAACCGTTCAGTTTTTTCGCGATAGTAAAGTCCCTCAGGTCGAATTCGCTCAATTACATTTCCTTCGCTGTCAAGAATCGTAAGCCTGTAATCAGCCGCATGACCACTTGCCCCCACCAGCCGTTGCTTATCGAGTAAAATTACGCCCTTTTTTAGTTTCAAAGCGACTTGAGACTCGGAATCGGTCGGTTCCCATTTAGCAGCACCGGTTTCTGTCTTTTGCAACAGGTCCACGATCAATTTTTCGTGCTTCGCGATCATTTTGGTACTCCTAGTTTTAACTGGTTTTCCGAGGCTATTAAGATCTCGAGAGCATTGTGAAGCGTTTTATTGATGCCACTGACACGAATAACCTTGTTTTTATAGACGGCATCGTACAAATTGACGCTGTGAATCCCGATATCTTTTAGCAGATTTTCGTATTCTTCTCGCTCGTAATTCTCAAACGAATGGGCTGCCACAAATTGTATGAGGAGTACTCGCAGATCCTGAAGCCGGACGTAAGCTAATTCGAACTTACTGTAACCAAGGTATTCTTGAATCTGCTCGATTAGCTTTATCGCTTGTGCGAGATCAGATATTGAAATGTTCTGTACTAATTGCGCTTTAGTATCCGCAACGGCTCGCTGCGTTGCGATACTTATAACTTTAACCGATTGAATTTGCAGTATTGCGATTATAAGACCAAAAAGCGACGCAATTGAGCCGACCGCTGAAATGATTTCGAGTAACGATCTTCCATCACGCCACAGTTTGAGAAATAGACCAGAACAGATAACCATTCCCGCAATGCTAAGAAAATAAATTGTTGCGCGAGAATCTTTCAAAATGGTTGTGAGGCTTACGAAAAGAAAGCAATCGCAAGCGGCAAACTAAGTTAAGGCACGGCGTACGTTAGTTCTATCCAAGGATCATGTCAACCAATGGCACTCTCAAGTTCAATGATTCTTCTGCGCCACTCTTGAACCCTTGACCCATAAATCCCGCGATAACAATCGTTGCGGCCACGTAAACGTGAGCACTTCCATCACAAAACCCTAATTCTGATTTAGCCAATTTCACTAGCCGCATTTTTTTGCGCGTCCCCCGCGATGGTTTATGTTTTGGTCGGCGGCGGCATATTAACCACAATTTTCGTTTTTCTTACCAAGAAGAACCTTGATCAGATTGGCAATGTTATTTGCCGCAACCGCTTTATGGATTAGGAGGTTTCGAAAGATCACTTTTGATACGTCCAACGGAATTAATTTGTGAAGGCTTTCGATGAAGTCTTTTTTATCTTTATCTTTGGTATTCGTGAGAGTTCAACTAATCAAACAAAACCTTTTCGGAATTAATCAACACGTCATTGCTTTTACATTGATATTCTGATCGCAACCTTACCGTTGTAGAGCGCGTGTTGTAGGCCAAGCGGTTTTCTGAAATACGGATGATCAAGTTTCTTATAGAGCAAAGTGGACGAAATTTGTAAAGCAACAGCATCCACCTCTTTCCAATCAGGTAGATGTGTCTGAACTTCTGCACCGGATTCTTTATTCCACTTGATACTAAATTGGCCCGTGTTCACGGTGCTGTATAAAGTTTATTCCAGACCTCTTCTGCATATTCAGCAGAAATTTTCAAGGAGTCGCACTTCCTCGTCTGTGAATTCGCCGGATAATGAAACCTTTCTCCCGTTTGCTTAACGGTCATGTTCAATTCGTATTTAATTGGCATCTCGTTTCATTATGCTTCGAACAGGCCGTAAAGGATCGTTTTCCTTTTCTCCGTTTTGATTTAGATCGTGGTTTCACTTTTTCCAAATTGAAGTCAATTCTTCCAAACGATTTCGCCGTATTGAAGCTCGAAGTACAGTTTCAATCGTTGCACATCATTGAATTCAAGAGTAAGGTGACTGCGGGCATCAGGAAATTTATCGATCTGTAGATAATACACATCGGCTCCGTTTACTTTTCGCAATTCGACTTTCTTACCTTGAAAAATGCCAATCTCAAAAACGCTTGATGCTCGTAGATTTCCTGCATTAAGTGAACGCACCAATAGCGGAGACTTTTCGCGCACCGCGTCGACTGTCCATTTGTAATAGTCATCGAAGCTCAGAGATCGATAAGCATCCGCCGCACGTCGTAGATATCGCGAAGTCGTTTGTTTGTCGCCAGCAACTTCAACACGTACGCCCAATTGAACCAAGCTAGTTACTAACGGCTCAAAGTCGCGATCACCAGTCAAAAGAATGGCTTGATCCATATTACGGCGCGCAGCATGATCCAGTGCCTCTACCGCCAAAAGAATATCGACCTTTTTCTGACGACGCCTATTTCTCTTTCCGGTCACACTTCCTAAGCGGACAAAATAACCATCCAACTCATCGATTTCATGAAAGAACTTTTCATCCTGTTCAATACGTTGCTCAAATTCTTCCCGCGCTTCACCTTCGCGTGGTTCGTCTTCCAAAGCATCGTAGTAGAAGCATCGTTGAACAGAGTCTGGAAACCTCTTTTTGAGTAACCTAAAGTCTATTTGCCCGTCGCATCCAAACCATGCGCGAACCGAATTAACGTAATTAGTTCTGAGGTATCCGCCGTCAATGAAGAGATACGTTCTCATAATTTCGTTGTTGCACTCAATCGATCAACTTTGCTTGCTTCAATAGTCGTTCGAACAAGTGACCCGTAAGGGCGGCGTCGTGCGTAAGGTAATAATTCGCTGGCCCAAGCGAAAGACCTAACAAAGCCAGAGCGATCACACGAACGAAATCCTTCGCATATGCAACCAGACTTGCCGTCGCGTCCCAAGTAGGACGCGTACGGGCATTCGGGTCAATTGCTTCGTTGTGCGCATGCACCTTGTTTCGTGATTCACGAACCGACTTCAACGCAGCGGCAAAGGTACTTTGTGAAGCATTGGCTGGATGCGGCAACGTCTGCTGATAGTGCTCCATCGTTAATTTAATTAAGTCTAAATCTGACGAGCTTTTAAGCGTCGATTCGGTGTGCCCTTCGTTCATCAAAAGCGATTCCAACGGAACACGATCCTTCAATTGCCAAATCGACAAGTTGTCGCTGACTAGCGAAAGGACGTTCGGAATACTTCGCGTACGCGTGTCATTATCAAAAAGTTTCGCAACGGCTAATGTTTCCAAATCTGACGCCATAATTTGAAGTCTATATATTAGGGGGGCATATTCGGTCTGCCTTAACGCCGCAGCATGTTCACGTATCTTTACTGCTAACGCCTTCGCTTCATCTGCCCAGAAGATTTCGAAGACGATCCCCTTCAGAAGATAATCATTTAGTTTTTCTTCGGCTTCCGCTTGATTCATTTTTGATTCTACCTTCTGGTCAGTCGCCTCGTCTTCTTATCGCTTTGCGGGCAGCCCTCGTCGCGGAATGTTGACTGCAACCTTTCGTGTCACTTCTACCAAGCCATACAAACTCCAGGCACCTGATTGCCGCACACTTTCGAATTCGCGCCGCCTGCCCGTTCAGTGTTTCTATCAACTCTTGATCGTACTCAGTCCCAACAATTTCGATTTTCCATTCTTCGCGATATCCTTTTACCAGTTTGATTCCATGTCTCGACCGTCCCGGATCTGGTTCATCTGATAGGTCAACGATGTTTTCAAGCATTTTCCGGCCAACGCGGATCAAATTGTAACGACGCAGTGCTCCCTCAATATCTGACTTGGGATAGTCACGGTATTTCTCTCTTGCGGCTTCGATTTCGTCTCGACTCGCGGGCTTTCCATTCAGCATCCCATCCCAGACTTTTCCGTTCCAAAGAACGGCGTCAAAGTTATATGAAGGTAGCGGTACGATCTTGCCCGTCCATACCCATCGGCGGAACCAAGCCGGAAAGTAATACTTATGGCCCTTGCCGACACCGATCCATGTAACCACTATCAACTTCTCGTCAAGGGAAGCTCCAATTTCGTCAACCGATGTGCCCGCCGTGATGACTTCTGGCAATTCGAAGTTTACCGTCGCGTTGACCAGTTTGAGCAACTTCCGAATTTGCGACGGGCAAGCGCGTGGGGGCATCGATAACCTATTCCGTTCTCACCTTAATGCAAAAAGCTATTGAAATAATAAGTGGGACATCGTTCCAAATGCGGCCCACTTCGTTTGTGTGTTTTGCCGATTCTAATCTTTGCCAGACCTTTCAAATCTTCTCGCGATTACTGCCCCTAGAAGCCGTTGCCGGGATGGCTGCCGGGATTTGGCCGCGTCAGGCACCAAAACGCGCTAGAAACGAATTTCTAGGACAAAGAACGGGTGAGCTGCCCATGATCCCGTTGTCGATACGGCAAGTCCTGCATTTTCAGCACTTGGCGGCAATAATCTGGAATAAATTTGGTCGTATTTTCTGACATAGAAGGGCGATTTTTTATTTACAGCTTATCCTGACTAGATCCCGGAAGCTTTCGGTAATTCCGGGGCGCGCCAAAAACTATTGACACTAGCGTGACATCGCTTTGCATGCGGTCCCGCCGATGGGAAAACCTGACGCAAACCGCATTTCGCGCAATGCAAAATTTTCTATAGAGTGCGGATGATCTAACATTTCAAAACTCATTCAACGTTTCTTCCAGCATTTACTTAACTAAAACAATAAAGCAGTTAATGTTTTTTTAGATCGTTATGTTGTTCGATGAACGTAGTCTGCCCAGCGAACGCCATTTAGGCGTTCCAAGTAGGCTTCTATGTAGGTATCAATCTTAAAGCCAGAAACTTCTTATCGTTATGCCGTCCCGAAGTTTTCGCACGTTGCTCGCTCTCAACAGTAACTAGGTAATGTTTTCCCTACTGGTACGCCCATCGTCGTACTTTGAGCGGTCTGCCCATCCTCTCAGCCTCAACAGCACAAGAGAATCCATTCACGGGTATCCTTGCAGCTATAGCAACCTACCGCAAGGTTTTTGGTCTTCAACCATCTAGTAATCGCTTCAATCATTAATACCATTGTGTTCATCTATCGGCTTTTAAATTGACTCGCCGAATGCCGAGCTATGATCATCTCACTTCAATACCATTTAATTGGCTTCAATCTATGGCCGTTGCGAGGAAGTTCTTCGTAACGGCTATTTTCTTTTGTGTCTCCTTCTCAATCCCGCGATAGAATATTTCCATCAGTCGCGGATTGTCTAACTTAATTCTTAGCCAGTGACTTCTGTCCGCCGAAGTGTCCGCGCATTTTCTGCCGCTTTATCCAGCTAACAACACCATCACGAATCGACTTTTCTTCTTCTGTTACGTAGGCGCGACCGGATCGATTTTGATTTCGTTCGGCGGCATACGACTCACCTTGTGTTTTAGCTTCTTCCGCCCATACTTTTTGCTGCGCTTGCGCGGCTCGATCATCAAGCGTCGATATGCTCTCGCGTTGCTGGGCCACGTGTGCGTGTTTTTCGTTTTGCTCCAAACGCAATTCTTTTGCTTGCTGTAACTCGCGACGTGCGGCTGCTATCAATTTTGTGGTTTCATCCAGATTGTGGTCTACGTCGAAACCGCCACCGGAAAAACTCATAGATGAATCGCTTTTTGCCGCAGCTTTCTTAGTCTTCCAGATAACAAACTCATTCAATTCTTTGAGATCTTCCTCGTCATACCAGATACTGATTCCTTTACTACCCATATTTAAAAATCCTTTAGTTATCTAAGTCTTTTTGATCTTCTTCATCGACGCCAGTGATCTCGCGGATCAACGTCTGAAGTGCTCGCTGATTGTTCCTCATGTCCTCGTAATCGATTAACAATTGCTGCTCTATATTCACGGCTCTTAATTCCAATAACGAATGACGCTTCCATTTTTCCTCTAAAATCCTTTGTGCTTCGTGATAGTCAGCTTTAGTGACATTCAATTCCGGCTGAAGCTCTTGACGCTCGCGTTGTTTTTGAGCGCGACGTTCCTTCAGGAATCGATCACGTTCACGCCGCATTTTGATCTCCAATACAGGCAACTGGCGTTTTAGTTTTTCTTTGTGTTGACGATATCTGTACGGGTCGAAGGTAACGGATTTGTCATCGATTGATCTCTGTGCTTTCAACGCGGTCTGATCCATCGAACGGATTTCATCCTGAAGCTCTTTAAATTCTCGTTCAAGTATTTCTAACGTCGTTTCTTCCAATACCTATCATCACCTTCGATCATAATTACTTGACGACGGGATCCCTAAATCGATCCCGCCGCCGCCGACCGCCGTGCGGGTTATGCCTTTCGGTCGGCAAAATTGTTGGCGAGCAAGGTTCCTATCGCGGAAGGAGAACTACCGCCATGCTCGCCTCTTCGCATCCGTCAAAGATATTTGAAACGCCGGACGCAAAAACAAAATTTCAGGGGCAGCCTGAATTATCGCGATTGCTAAACTGCCCCTGCCGCCGTTTGTTCGGGACGGTATTCCTAACGACCAAACGGCAGTGTCTTACGCTTCCCGATGCCGGACGCGATTCCATGCTTCCGAAGCTTCCGGTACAACCTATGTCGTTGAATTCCTAACAACTCTGCGGCATAGCTTTTGTTTCCATCCGTGAACGCAAGCGCGTACTCGATTGCGACCCTTTCAACATCAGCCAGCCTTGCCGGAAGCTTTCTAGCGTCGATACTCCTTTTTGCCCTAAGCCTTCTTTGCATCATCAGTAATTCCCACCGGAACCGCTTTGGAATCGAATGCGGCTCCTTTTTACAAATCGCTGTCGTCCGTTCTAAAACAGTACATTGTAATTGTTTCACCACCACCCAGTCAAGAAAAAAATTGCGTTAACCTTAGTGCTATCAATAGTTTATATCAATTTATAGAAGCGATATTTTTACTCTTGGCTGATTTTTTGTTCGGGCGGCGAAGGGTCGGAAGGATTTTTAAGAAGGGCCGATCAGTTTTACCCCGTGAGTTGACCCAGACCGGAAGCTACCCGGCATGGGTCAAACTCACGGGCGTTTGTAATTGTTGAACATCGACTTAAACGCCGCTCGTATGGCGGTATTTACTGATAGTCTCAGTGGGCATTGCGTGTCCGGCAAGGTATGCTGCCAAATCCGGCGCTAAAATCAAGCTTCTACGCCCGATTTTGGTGACTTTCAAGGCCCCTGTGCGGGCGTGCTTCCGAAGTAGGGACACGCTAAGGCTCGTTGCCTGAGCGACTTCCGGCAAACTATACGCGATCTTTCCTGCGATAATGCTTGTCAAGGGTTTTTCTGATAGCTTCATAATAATATGTTCCTTAAATACTTGTCATAAGTGCTGGCTTTTCAGCTGGTTACGAGCTATCATAGATCATCACGCAAGATTGTCAAGCGCGAACAAGCATTACATAATGGAAGATAAGTTCAACAAAGCCAACCGATTACGACAACCGACCGAGCAAATACGGACACTCATTGACCTGATCAATTCCGCACGGTCGGAAAGCCAGTCTGAAGTGCGGGAGCGCCTGATCGCGTTTTTAGGTGACGACTTCAACGACGGCGACCGGATACGGATTTGCGATAGATGCAATCAGATCTTTTGGGCAGGACGATCTGACATGGCCGTGTGTGCGGCGTGTGCCCCGGCATGGCGCGTCGCAAAGCATCGCGCTAGGCAAAGACGCAATACGACTAAAGGAGCAGCGTAATGGCGCTATACAAGAAGACAAAGAACGGAAAGACGGCGAAAGTCTGGTCGATGAATTTCTGGTTTCACGGTCAGCACATTCAACGATCAACAGGTCATACAAACAGGCGCAAAGCAGAAGCGTTCGAGGATGCCTATCGCATTCAACTGATTAATGGTGAAGTGGGGATCAAACCAAAGAAGCCAGCGCCGCCGTTCAACGTGGCTATGAAAGAGTTTTTGGCGTGGCACGAAACGGCGGCTGCCGCCGCCAGTAGCCACAGGCGTTACTTAGTTTCCAGTGTTGCGCTAAAGCCGTTCTTCGGCAATAAACCTATCGATCAGCTAACGACTAAAGATGTTGACGCATTCAAGGCATCCCGCAAGATCGAGAAAAGCGAGCGCACTGGCCGAATCGTCAAGCCCGCTACGGTAAACCGCGAACTAGCATTGCTTCGACATTTGTTCACACATAACAAAGACATCGTGCCTAATAATCCAGTACATCGGAAGTATCCGTTTCTCGATGAAGACAATCATCAGGATCGCGTCCTGACGAAAGAAGAAGAAAAGTTGTACCTCCTCGCGGCATCGCAACCATTACGCGACATCGCAACCCTTATGCTTGAGCAAGGAATGAGACCGGAAGAGGTCTGCCGTATTCGACGGGGGAACGTTAATCTTGATAAAGGCTACTTATTTAATCCATACGGTAAGACAAAGGCCGCACGTCGAAAATTATGGCTTACCAAAGCGTCGATAACTGTACTGGCGAAACGATTAGAACCGGAGGGCGATTACCTATTCAAGGGTCGAGTCGAAGGCAAACCAATCGTCAAGGTGAACGGCGCACACACTGCAACACTCAAGCGTTGCGGCGTAGCCCGTTTTCGCCTTTACGATCTTAGACACACCTTCGCTACGAGAGCCGTCGAACAAGGAATCGATCTCGTTACGCTAGCCGCAATCCTTGGCCATTCAAAAATTGAGATGGTCATGCGCTATGCTCATCCGACCGATCAAAACAAAATCGCGGCAATGCGGAAGATGGAAGCCGCACGTTAAACGGCAACCGTTGAGAACGTGCGAACGATCCAAGGGCGCTGGATTTTGCAAGCGCCCTTTTTCATGTTAGATTCCCGCACGACGGACTCATGAGGCACGTGCCAGACGGATGCGGAATTGACCTAATTTTGCAAACACCTACTACGATTCCTACTACCCCTCAAAATTGGCACGATGTTAAAATCACTGTAAGTTATTGAGTCCATTCCGGTATGGCGGCGTAGCCAAGTGGTAAGGCAGAGGTCTGCAAAACCTTTATTCATCGGTTCGATTCCGATCGCCGCCTCCAAAATAAAACGCGAAGTTATCTCGTTCTACGGCGTGGGGGCT
>Ga0111539_10012972_pt1 | contig 10426 bp, 15 predicted proteins | sample RhiMethybrSRZTD1_FD_79667 | JGI IMG/M metagenome (GOLD analysis project Ga0111539, IMG submission 79667) | Populus rhizosphere microbial communities from Tennessee, USA - Rhizosphere MetaG P. TD hybrid SRZTD1 (version 2) (version 2) | ecosystem: Host-associated > Plants > Roots > Rhizosphere >... | reverse complement strand
TTCCAGCGGGAAGCCGGGATCGGTCAATCCCTCCACTGCTGCAACGACGACCGGCATGTATTCCGGGCGGCAGCCGGCCATCACGGCGTTGACTGCGATCGCTTCGATAGTGGCCGGGCCTTTGCGCGGCGTGATGATGCCGATCACCTCATCGGCCCGCCGGCCGGAGGCGGCAACGAACTCCGCCACGCTCTCCGGCGTGGCCGGGATGATGGGCAGGCCGTCGGTCCAGCCCTGGTCGTAGGCGTGCTCGTAGGCGCGCGTCATCAACTCCGGCACCGACGCCGCTTCAATATTGGCAAAAACCTGGGTCACGAGCGGATTCCTTTTAGACGGGCAGGGACGCGCGCACGTGCCGGGCCTGTCCCTTCATCTCGGCCTTGATCCGGGCCTCGAGCTCGGCAGGCGGCAGCGTCAGTCCCGCGATGACCGCGGGCATCATGGCTTCCACGCGCACGCGCAGCGCCTCGGGATCGAGCCCGCGCACGGGATTGGGCGTGTCGGCGATGGCGACGTACGGGCAGCCCTGCGTGCTCGCCATGCGGCGCACGAACTGCACGAAGGTGTCGGTGGCGAGTATCACGGTGGGGATGCCGTGCCGCTCCATCTCGGGCGTGACGTGGCTACACCACGTCGAGCACGAGCCTCAGTCGCCGGTGGCGGTGATCGCGACGTCAACGCGCTTCGAAAGCGCGACGAGTTGATCGCGTATGCCGTCGAGCAGCTTGCCGCCCTGCGCCATCGCCGAAATCTTCACCGGCGGCTCCATCACGACTTCCTTGACGCCGTGATGCTCCTTCAACTGGTTACCGATGGCGGCGAGGAGGTGCACTGCCGCCGGGCGCCAGTTGGGAATGAGCCCGACTACCTTGCCTTCGAGCGACGCAGGCCGCTGCGCGAGCGCATTGCTGCTCGCGACTTTGTCCAGGTACTCGACGCAAGGGGAAATCATTCTCAATTTCAGTGGCGTCATGGCGCATTCCTTTTATGCGGGCAACGGCAACGAGTTCCGGGTACGGGCAAGCGCCGTCACCGGTTCAGCTTCTCGTCGAGCCAGTCGGCGACGACGTCCACGGCGCGAGTGAGATAGTCGCGCTGGCAGTGTTGCGCGCCGCCTTCTTCTTCCGTGAACACGCGGAAGGTCTTGTCCTGCGAGCCGATCGCGTCGAACAGCTTCTGCGCTTCGGGCATGGAGACTTGCGCATCCGCCGCGCCGTGCATGAGCAGGAACGGGCATTTCACTTTCTGCGCGACGCCGTCCAGGCGGAAATCCTTGATCTTCTCCAGCGCCTGGTCGTAGGTCTTGACGCCGCAGGCCCACAGCAGGTGGTCGGCCGGCACCGGCAGCGCCGCCTGCTTGATGCGCTCCAGGCGCTTTACCCAGGTCGCGTGGTAATCCCAGATCGCACCCCAGGCGATGCAAGCGGCGAAGCGCGGGTCCATCGCTGCGATGCGCGGCGCGTAGTAGCCGCCGAGGCTCATCGCCACGACGCCGATCCGCTCAGCGTCCACGTCGGCGCGGGTAGCGAGGTAATCGAAAGCGGCACTGCCCGCGACTTCGAAGTCGGGCCGCAGGAACATGTTGCGGAAGCGCACCATCTCGCCCTGGCCGGGGCCGTCCACCAGAAGGTACGAGATGCCGCGTTTCACCAGTTCGGGCGTGCCGCGCACGTACTGCATTTCCTTCTGCGTGTCGAAGCCGCCGAAGCGCACGACGCAGGGGTTTTTCTTCTTGTTGGAGTTGACGGCGTGCACGAAGTAGGCGGGGAAGGAACCGTGCTTCGACGGCAGCTCGACGATCTCGATCTTCGGCTGGTCGTTCAAAGCGGCGAACTTGCTGAAACATTCGAGCGATACCTTGTACGCGGACAACGCCTTCTCGTCCTTCGGCTGGCGGAAGTGATCGGCGATCTGGTAGTAGAAATTCGCGCGCAGGTAGTTCGACGCGGCGGTGAGGTTGTGGCCCGCCTTTTCCAGGCTTACGGCGCGTGTGCGCAACAGTTCCGCGCCTTCGCACCAGACCTCGAACCAGGCCTCGTCGTCGCCCACCTTGTCGCGCAGGCTGCGGCCCATACGATCCACCTCCGACAGGTCGGCGCCCCCGTACGGTGCCGCGCTGAGCACGGCCATCATCTCGGCCGACCAGCGGTAGTTGCCGGGGTAGTAGGTGAAGTGCTTCGGCGCGACGGTTTTATCGGGGGCATTCATGCGGGGGTCCTCCAGGTGGTGCAGGCCGGAAGCGTAGCAAGGCACGACACAAGGCACAAGGAGGGAGGAGGAAGGAGGAAGGCAAAAGGACTCCCGCCCCCGGGATAGAATGCTTCATGTTTGCATTGCAGTTCAGTTCGTTCTCGCTTTCCCCTGTCGAAATCGTGGCCTGCATCGTCGCATTGCTGTTCGCGTACGGGTTGCGGGGCAGCACGGGGTTCGGGGGTGCGCTCGGAATGGCAATGCTGGTGGTATTCATCCCGATCAAGGTGGTGGTGCCGGCGTGGACGCTGCTCTCGATCACCTCGTCGATCACGATCCTGGGACACGACCGCAGGCAAATCGCCTGGCGCGACGTGCTGCCGTTTCTGCCGTGGTGCATGCTGGGAATCGCGATCGGCCTGTATGTCTTCACCATGCTGGACGCAAAAACGCTGGCGCGCGCCCTGGGTGTGGTGGTGTTTGTCTATTCCGCCAACGCGCTGTGGTCCACGTTGCGTCCCGCCGGGTCATGGCGGATGCCGCAAAGGCTGGTCGTCCCGGTGAACGGCATCGCGGCCGGGGCCACCGGAACGATCTTCGGGACGATGGCGTCGATGTTCTTCGTGATGTATTTGAATGCGCGCAACCTGGCGAAGCACGCGTTCCGCGCCACCATGTCCGCGATGCTGCTCGCGCTCGCGGTGGTGCGCGGCATCGGCTATTACGCGGTGGACGAGTTCACGCGCGACTCGCTGCTGGTCTTCGCCTACGCTTTTCCGGTCATGCTGATCGGCATTTACGTCGGCAACCACATCCATCTCCGCATCGCCGAACTGGCGTTCAAGCGGCTCGTCGGCGTCACGCTGATGGCCTGCAGCATTCCCTTGCTCTTGAAGTAGTTGTGACGCTGAACTAGCGTTTCCCGCGCTTGTCTCATTGGGGAGGGCGGGCGCGCCGGCCGCCCTCATTTCTTGTCGCGCGGGAACGACAATGGACGCCGTCATTGTTTGCAGTACCTGCAACCAGCACCAGTGCCTGGATGATTTGGAGCCGGGCATGGCCGCCGAGTGCTGCCGCTGCGGATCGATGATCACCAAGAGCGCGGCCGGCAGCCTCGAACTGACCGCGGCGCTTACGCTGTCGGCGCTGATCCTCTACGTTCCCGCAAACATTTATCCCATCCTGAGCATGAGCCTGCATGGCGCGTACTCCGAGAGCACCGTGTGGGATGGAGTCGTGAGCCTGTTCCGGCACGATCAGCGGCTGGTGGCGATGGTGGTGTTTCTTGCCAGCATTCTGATCCCGCTGTGCAAGCTGATCGGGCTCTTCCTGCTGGTCGCCATGGCGAAATTCAAGTCCACGCGCTGGCGCGAGGAGCGAACGCGGCTCTACCGGTTCATCGAAGTGATCGGGCCCTGGGCGATGCTCGACGTGTTTCTGCTCGCGGTGCTGGTGGCGCTGGTGAAGCTCCAGGAGCTCGCCACCATCCTGCCCGGAACCGGGCTGGTGGCGTTTTCCGCCATGGTGGTGTTGACGATACTGGCGACCCTGAGCTTCGACCCGAGGCTGATCTGGAACGAAACCCGGGAGGCGCCATGAACGACATGCGATCCGGCCGCGAGGCCGTCGGCAATTTGCCGCGCGCGAAAGTGGCGGGGGCGGGTTGGCGTTCCCTCGTCGTATGGGTCGTGCCCTTCGTCGCCGCTATCGTTGCCGGCTACCTGGTTTTCGACCGCGTGCGCCAATTCGGCCCCGAGATCACGATCCGGTTCAGGGACGGCAGCGGGGTCAAGATCAACCAGACGCCGGTGAAGTATCGCGGCGTGCCGATCGGCCAGGTGACGGCGGTCGAGCTGAGCGAGGACCGGCAGTACGTGCTCGTGAAGGCGCGGCTGCAGCGCTCGGCCACCTCCATAGCGCAGCAGGGCTCCATATTCTGGATCGTCCGCCCGGAATTGGGGATCGCCGACATCACCGGGTTGTCCACCGTGCTTACCGGGCCGGAAATCCAGGTGGTGCCGGGGACGGGCGCAGCGGTCAAGGAGTTCGATGGCCTGGAGCGTGCGCCGGCGGCGCTGGAAGAAAACGGGCTCAAGATCGTCCTGCGCGCGCCTCGCGCCGGATCGTTACGCCGCAATTCGCCGGTCTATTACCATGGCGTCGAAGTCGGCGTAGTGCAGTCGGTCGATCTCAGCCTCAATGCCACCACGGTGGATATTCACGTTCTCGTCAGGGAGCGCTATGCCGGACTGGTGCGCAGCGGCTCGGCGTTCTGGAACGTCAGCGGCGTCAGCGTGAGCGGAGGCTTGTTCAGGGGCGTCCATCTGAAGATGGAATCGATGAGATCACTGGCGGCCGGGGGTATTGCATTCGCAACTCCGAATGGAAATGCTGCGCGGGCCAAGGAGGGCGCCGTGTTCGCGTTGCACGAAGACCCCAGGAAAGAGTGGCTCGCCTGGGCGCCGCGGATAACGATACAGCCCGAGAAGTAAAGTCTTCAGTGCAGCGTTCGCGACGGCGGGGCAGGGCGCAGCCCGACGTTGAGAACGATGACCCGGTGGCCCCGCAGCACGATGCTTCCCTTCAGGCGGTTGTCGCCGGTGTCGCTGTATTCGAAATCGTAGGCGCGCTGGATCTGGATCCGCCCGTTTTCATTGCGCGTGAGCTTCAGGCTGGCGATCGCCACCGTGTAGTCGAGCAGCATCAGCCCTTCGGAGGCGCACGCCTCGCGCGCCGTGCGCAACGCGACGTCCCGTGCCCTCAGGCTGTCGAGCCAGAGCCAGGCCAGCGCAGCGAGCAGTAGTATCCCGGCGATTTCCATTCAAAATAAAAAGCGCAATAATAACAAAGCGCCGGTCCGCGACCCACAATCTACGAATTACCTGCCGAGGCAAATGGACATGTCACCTGAAGCAAGCTCGGAGTTGGTGCGTCGGCTGTACGAGGAGGGGATCAACCGGCACGACGCGGCGGGTGCTGCGGCTTTCTATGCGGCCGATGCGAAGAATCACGGCCGCACCGTCGGCCGGGCCGGGATGCAAAGGGTGTTCGAGGGGCTATTCAGCGTGTTTCCCGATTTCCATTACCGGATCGAGGATGCGACCGCCGCCGGCGATCGCATCGTGTGCAAGGTCACGATGACGGGCACCCATCGCGGGCAGCCGACACTACCGGAGGTCTTTAGCGGCATGTTGCAAGGCATCAAACCGACAGGCAAGCGCGTCGAGGTGCTCCATTTCCACAGTTTTCGAGTCCGGGATGGTCAGATTATTGAGCACGCAGCAGTGCGGGACGACCTGGGCATGCTGATACAACTGGGCCTGATAAAACGGCCCGGTTGATCGAAGGAAAATGGCGGAAAAACGACCCGGTTTCGGGGCAAATCACGCCCCATCCCTCAATAATTACGCCGTTCCGGCAGGGGGTAGGCGAATGAATTGGCGGGACTTTTACCGGTATTTCAGGTATCATCCACTCCCCTGATTGAGCGACCCGACCCCGTCCCGCCTATCGACCCCGTTGCGGGACCTCCACTAAAACGACTCCCACCCAACGATCGCCCCGGAGACCACTTCCTGTGAGATGCCAGCATTGCGGTAAGTTGACGGTCGTGCACACCACCGGCAAAGGTGACGAGTTCACGCTCCGTTGCACGCATTGCCGCGGCTATCACAAGTTCACCAAGGCGGGGCACCACGGATCTGGCGCCGTCAATTATCGCGTCACAAAGGTTGAAGCCGAGCCGGTAAAAAGCAGCGGCAATAGCAGGGTTTAAGCCATTCGTTCTACTACAGGAGGTTCGCAGTGACTATCGGTACCGTGAAGTGGTTCAACGCGACAAAGGGTTATGGATTCATCCAGCCGGACGACGGCTCCAAGGATGTGTTCGTTCATATTTCCGCTGTCGAGCGCTCCGGCCTCGGCGCCCTCAAGGAAGGCCAGAAGGTCTCCTTCGACGTCGCCAAGGGCAAGGACGGCAAGGTTTCGGCCGACAACCTGAAGTCGGCCTGACCGGCCGATGCGGGGTGACCGGTGACCCGTTGCGGTGACCGGTAAAGATTGTTGCGACCAGGAGCCGCGATTAGGTGAAAACCAACTATCAGTTCGAGCGGCGCCAGCGCGATCTGGCCAAGAAAAAGAAGCAGGAAGAAAAACGCCTGCGCAAGCTCGCCGGCAAGGCCCAGCCGGGTGAAGGCGATCCGGCGACGGATTCGCCCGAACCGCAAAGTATCGATGCAGTAACGCCCGTGCCGGGCGACAAGTAACGCGCAGCGCGCGGTGTAACACGAAGGGCGGCCTGGGGCCGCCCTTTGTTTTTGTACCCAGCCGGTCTGTAATCACCCATCGCCCATCACCCATCACTCTTCACTGATGTAACATTCCGTCATCAATCACCGAGGGGGAAAAGTCCATGATGTACACCTGCGCGCCGAGTGGCGGTGCGGCATCCCATTCCAGCCGTCGCAAGGTCGTCAAGCGCGGCAACAAGTCCCTGGCCGTCGACCTGCACTGCCACGTGCACGTGCCGGAGGCCGAGGCGATCGCGAAGCAGACCGCCGTGCCTCCCCGCGATCCGCTTGCGCAGCACGGCAGCCAGCGCACCGCGGACCGGCAGAAATGGCAGAACGAGCACATACACGAGAAGGCGACATCCACCAGGCTGCGCCTGGCCGAGATGGACAAGATGGGCATAGACATCCAGGCGATCTCGACATCGCCCAGTCACTATTACTATCGCATCGAGCCGGATCTTTGCCGCAAGACTTCGCGCGTGATCAACGAGCGGCTGGCGCAGATCGTGGCGTCGCACCCGGACCGCTTCGTCGCGCTCGGCACGGTGCCGATGCAGGACACCGAGCTTGCCGTGCAGGAGCTGGAATTCTGCATGAAGAAGCTCGGTTTCCGGGGGCTCGAGCTCGGCACCAACGTGGGCAAGGTGGAGCTCGCCGACCCGCGCTATGAAAAATTCTGGGCGAAGGTGGAGGAGCTGGGTGCGATCATCTTCCTGCACCCGGCCGGTTTTACCGACACCAGCCGCCTGAAGGAACACTTTCTCACCAACGTCATCGGCAACCCGCTCGATACCACGTTCGCCCTGTCGCACATCGTCTTCGGCGGCGTGCTCGAGCGCTACCCGGGGATCAAGTTCGTCGCAGCGCACGGCGGCGGCTATCTCGGCGGCTACCCGGCGCGCATGGACCATGCCTACGACGTGCGCCCGGAGTGCCATGATTTCATCAAGAAGACACCGCGCCACTACATGAAGAAGATCTACTGGGACACCATGGTGTTCGGCCAGGAGCAGCTCGAGCACCTGGTCAAGCTGTGGGGCGCGGACCACGTCGTGATCGGTACCGATTACCCGTACGACATGGGCTACTACAAGCCGGTCGATTTCGTGAACAAGAACAAGGCGCTCACCCGCGCGCAGAAGGACCAGATCATTGGCGGCAATGCCGCCAAGCTTCTTGGCCTGAAGGCCAAGAAGCGGTGACTAGCGGATCGCGGGACGCGGGTGGGCCGACTAACGACTAACGATTAACGACTAACGACTCACGATCTTCAAGTGCGTTACGAACTTTACTACTGGCCCCACATTCCCGGCCGCGGTGAATTTATCCGCCTCGCGCTGGAGCAGGGCGGTGCGGAGTACGTGGACGTGGGGCGGTTGCCGGAGAGCGAGGGCGGCGGGCGGCCGGGCGTGCAAAAAATGCTGGAGAAGGCCGCTGACGGGCTGACGCCGTTCGCGCCGCCCATACTCAAGGCGGGCGAGGTGGTGATCTCGCAGACCGCGAACATCCTGCAATTCCTCGGTCCGCGGCTGGAGCTTGCGCCGAAGACCGAGGTGGGCCGGCTGTGGACGCACCAGCTCCAGCTCGTGCTCATGGACCTCGTGGTCGAGGCACACGACACCCATCACCCGATCGCCAAGAGCCTGTATTACGAGGATCAGCAGGCGGAATCGGCGCGGCGCGCCGAGAATTTCAGAAAGCTGCGCCTGCCGAAATTTCTCGGCTACTTCGAGCGCTTGCTGAGGGACAACCCCGCCGGCGACAGCTGCCTGGCCGGCGCGGAGGTTTCCTACGTGGACCTTTCGATGTACCAGGTGTACTCGGGCCTGAACTATGCGTTTCCGAAGGTCATGGCGCGCCTCGCGCCCGATCACCCGAAGCTTGCGGCGCTGCACCAGCGCGTCGAAAAGCTCCCGCGCATCGCGGCGTACCTGATATCCCCGCGCCGCATGCCGTTCAACCAGCACGGGTTGTTCCGGCACTACCCCGAGCTGGACGAAAGTTAAGGCGGAAGGCCATAGAGTCGATCTACGACTGACGTTGTTCGACGCAAAGGAGAACGCAATGCAGCCACCGGTGGAATTCAGGGACCGCAGCGATTACAAGCGCAGGATGAACGAGCTGCTGAAGATCGACCCGCGCAGGACGGTCGTGCTCACCGTGGACATGCAGAACGAGTATCTCGACATGGAGCTCGGGACCGCCCCGGTGGCGCCGCAGGAGGCGAAACGCGTCATCGGCCATACGCGGCGGCTGCTCGAGTTCGCGCGCGCGCAGGGAATGCCGGTCGTCCACGCCTACGTGAAGCGCCGCCCGATCGAGCCCGAGCGCGGCTTCGTGACGAGCGTGCTCGGTAGCGTCAGCCAGAGGGCGCGGCTTTCGCAGAACGCCCAGGCCGAGGCGCGCAAGGCGCCGGACCGCATCGACGGCTCGCCGCAGGCGGAGTTGCCCGCGGGCATCGCCGCGCCCGGCGACGTCCACGTCACGACCAAGCGCGTCATGGATGCCTTCCACGGCACCGATCTCGACACGCTGCTCGCGCGGGTGTTCAAGGCCGAGACCGTGATCATCACCGGCATCAATACCGACACCTGCGTTTACGCAACCACGTTTGCCACCGGAAACCGCGGCTACCAGCCGGTCGTCATCTCCGACTGCGTGGCGAGCATGCGCGGGCTCGACCACCACTGGATGGCCCTCGAGTTGATGTCACGCTCGATCGCCTGGGTCATGACCGTGGACGAGTTCAAGGCCAAGGTCGGGGCAACCGAACCGGTCGCGGCGCACTAAGCACTATGGCTGAGTGGCGCTCTTCACCGCCGTTCTACGAGCATCTTGGACTGAAGCTGGACGCATTGGCGGACGGCCGCTCCGCGATACGCCTGCCGTTCCAGAAGCATTTCAGCAATACCCGCGGTGAAGTGCACGGCGGGGCCGTGGCCGCGCTGGTGGACGCCGCCATGTCGCAGGCAGTGCGTTCCACCATCGCGCCTGGCGCCGCTGTCGCGACCATCTCGATGAACCTGAATTATCTCGCGCCCGCCCACGGCGAGCTGACTTGCAAGGGCACGGTGGTGAGGGGCGGGAAGAGCGTGGCGTTTGCCGAGGCGGAAGTTACCGACGCAAAGGGCAATGCTGTGTGCCGCGGCTCCGCGACTTTTCGGATCATGCTTCCGAAAAGTTAAGTCGAAAGGGGTTTAGTCTAACTTCCGCCTTCACTTCGCAGGTTCGTGGCCTTTCGCCTTCATCACTACCATCGCTTCCGGTGTGGTGAGGAAATCGAGCAGCACCCGCGCATCCGCCGGCGCCCTGGAGCTTGAGAAGATGCCCGCTGAAGACACGGTGATCTGCTGGATGTCCCGCGGCAGCGGGCCGACGAAATCAACGCCTTTCACCACCATCAGTTCGGGAATCTGCTGAACGGCGAGGTCGGCCTTGCCTTCCGCGACGATCTCGCCGACCAGCCCGCCCGCCTGGCGCGCGGCCTTCGCTTTCACCTCGTTCGCAATGCCGAGCTTCTCGATCAGCTTGGAGAAATAAATGCCGCTCGCGCCGTGCTCCGTGTAAGCAACGGACCTGGCGGCGAGGAGCGCCCGCTTGAAGCTGTCCACCGTGCCGATGTCTGGCTTCGGCGCGCCCGCTTTCACCGCAACGCCGACGCCGCAGCTCGAGATGACGCGGCGGCTGCCGCGGGCGATTTTCCCCGCGCTCTCGAGTTCTTCGAGTGCGGGGCCGCCGAGGATCACCAGATCCGCCGCCTCGCCGCGCCGGATGCGCTCCATCATCAGCTTGGCGGGGTCGTAACTCACCTCGACCTTATGCCCGGTCGCGCGCTCGAATTGCGGCAACAGCTCGTTCATCACGCCGCGCATGCTGTTCGATACGAATAACTTTATCGTCGCCATGTCATTCGCCCTTGATGCCGGCCGCCTTCACCACCTTCG
>Ga0111539_10012971_pt1 | contig 10428 bp, 9 predicted proteins | sample RhiMethybrSRZTD1_FD_79667 | JGI IMG/M metagenome (GOLD analysis project Ga0111539, IMG submission 79667) | Populus rhizosphere microbial communities from Tennessee, USA - Rhizosphere MetaG P. TD hybrid SRZTD1 (version 2) (version 2) | ecosystem: Host-associated > Plants > Roots > Rhizosphere >... | reverse complement strand
GAATCGGCCAGTGCCGTGCAAGCAGAGACTTCCAGCCGGCCGTCGGCCTCTCGATCGAGCGAGCCATCCAAAGCGGCCACTCCTGCAGCGAATGCATCGAACCTATCGGTCGTCGGTGAAGCGGTCCGTCAAGTGTGGGTGAAGACGACGATCGACGGGCGATCCGATAACGGGCGTACGCTGGTCGCTGGTCAGGTGATCGATGTCGCTGCGGATCAGACCATCTCTCTGCAGGTCGGCGATGCGGGCGCCATGCTGGTATCCGTGAACAAAGGCGAAAAGCGCGCGCTGGGTCGCGACGGTCAGGTCGTAACCAGGCAATTTGCTGCTGAGAAGTCCGAAAGTCCTCGGGCTACACCAACCCCCGTGCCCGCGACCCCTACGCCGTCCGAGCGGCCAGCGGCGACTCGCCCGGCTCCGCCAATCGCGTCGGCGCCCGAGCGGCCAGCACCGAACCCGGCTCCGCCAATCGCGTCGGCGGCTCCCGCGATCGCGCAGCCTGTGAGGACGTCGCCTCCACCAACCCAGGCGCCCAATACCGCCTCCGGGATCGGCTTCGTGCCGACCACTCCGACTCCGACGCCGGCGCCGGCCCCGACGGTGAACCAACTCGCGGCGACTCCACCGCCGCAGCCGACTGTTCCCGCTCCCGCGAATCCGCTGAGCGCGCCTCCGGCGCCATCTCCGAGTGCCTCCCCGGGTGGGTCGCCGGCGAGCACGGTCGTTGCCATCGCCCGTCAGTGGCTTGATGCGTACCATCGCCAGGACCGCGGGGCCATGGCGGCGCTCTCGACTGAGAATCTGCTTCTCGCCGACGAGCGACGCCCCGATGAACGTTTCCCACCCGGTCTTTCCGATGTCACTCGTACCCTCGACAAGGTAAGCGTTCAGATCGCCGCCGATACAGCGGTGCTCACGGCTGTCATGATGGAACAGTCGGGCTCTGTCCCCTCGCCGCATGTGTCGCCTATTTCTCAGGTCTGGGTGCTGGGAGCAGGGCAACAATGGAAGGTCCGGCAGGCGCGTTTTGTGAGCGAGGCCAGACTGAACCAGGTGTTCAAGTAGCCCTTACGGCATTCAGCTGAGTTCAAGAACGCGCCGGTCCCGATAAGGACCGTCGCCCGATTCTGCCATTCGCCCCGGCCGTATAATCGAATTGAATCGTGTCTTCTTCTCTCGACGACCAGATCCGTGCGGCGCTGGACCGTTTGCGGGTCACGTTGGGCGGTCAACTCGAAGCGGAGCTGACCGCTTCGACTGGCGACATCGTGCGAGCGGCGGCTCACGAGCACAGGCAAGCGCTCCTCGAGGCGACGGAGCGAACAGCCGCCGCGACGCGCGTCGAAGCAGAGCAGCAGCTTTCAACGGTGCGCGACGAGTTCGAGCGTCAACGTGAGAACCTCGAGCGCGACAAGGAAAGCCTCCAGCACCAGAACGGGCTCCTTCAGCGAGAAAAGGAAGACCTTCAACGGGAGAAGGAGGACCTCCAACACGGTGCGGCATCAGAGATAGCCGGACTCGAGCGGGGACTCGGCGAGGTCCGCGATGAACTCGATGCCGTGCGCCGCAACCTTGACGAGGTGCAGAGCGCTCGTGAGTCACTTCTGCGCGAGCTCGAACAGAGCAGGGAAGAATACGACAGTCGCACTCGACAACTTCAGGACGCCATCGAGCGCACCAGTCGTGAAGCGGAGCAGACCCGCTCAGACGCCGACGCATCCGTTCGAGAACTGCAAATGATGCGCGCGAAGCTTGCGCAGACGGTACGACTCACATCGGCACTGCGAACGCTCGACGAAGCGACGTCACTCGGAGACATTCTCGACCACCTGGTGCACTCGGCCTGTCAGGAATCCGGCCGCACGGCCGTATTTCTTGTCAATGGTACGAAGCTGCGTGGCTGGCGTGCGTTGGGGTTCGACGGGGGCGCGATTGTCGGCTCCGACTTCGAGCCGGCCGACACAGGGGTGGTCGGACAGGCGGTGCAGTTGGGGGTCAGTCGGCAGCACCGGAATGGAGATGAGGCCCGCTTACCATCATTCGCGTCGGCCGCCGGCCCTCGGGACGCCGTTGCGCTGCCGGTTCAGGTCGGTGGCTCGGTCATTGCCGTGCTGTATGCGGATGCGGCGAGGACCGATAAGCCGGAAGAACCTGAATGGCTGGATACGATCAAAGCATTGACGAAGCACGCGGGACGAGTTCTCGAAGCGATGACGGTCCGTCAAGCGGCAGCGCTCTGGACGCCGCGCCACACAGTGAGGCGCGCGCCATAGGCAGGTGGCGAGAGATCATCGGTAGGAATGGAATGAAGAAATTTGCCGCGCGCTCTCGCGCCCTCCTGCTGCTCGCCCTTTTAATCTGCTCGATTTCATATGTCATCGCGCAGCAGCCGCTCGAGACACCGATCCAGGTTCCTCCCGCTCCCGTCGCACTCGTTGCGACTGATCACTTCCCGCTTCCGAAAGATGTCTCACAGTATTGGTTCGTCCCGAGCGCGAATCGGGCAACTGCGGGCGCGAAAGCGGACACCTCATTCACGAGCTTGACGCGCGGGGCGAAAGCGATCGCCGACGGCGAGTATGCAAACGGCCTAACCCTGGTCACTCGATCGGAGCTGAGCGCGACGAGTCTCGGCAACTACGCCAGGTATTACCAGGCGCTCGCGCTCCAGGGGTTGTCCCGTCTTCCCGAAGCTGACGCCGTTCTCACCTCTCTTGTCGCGGCCTCACCGGAAGGCGCTCTCGGTGAAGCCGCACGGCTGAAGCTCGCGGAAGTGTTGATGGCGCGGCCAGATGCCGCGCGCGCGGAGCAATTGCTTCGCGGTATGACCGCCGTGCCGAAGGGTGCCTCCGACGATGTCTGGATGTTGCTGGGCGCAGCCGAAGAGGCGCTGAATCATCGGGAGCAGGCCGTCGAGGCGTACCGTAAGGTGTATTACAGCTTTCCGCTGGGCGGCCGTGTTGCCGATGCGAAGACGGGGCTCGATCGGCTCAAGAGCCCGGTCGGTGTCGCAGGCGGCGCGCCAGTAGCAGAGGAGTTGGCGCGAGCGGAGAAACTGTTTGCAGGCCGCCGGTGGGCCGAAGCCAGAGTCGCCCTCGAGCCGCTCGTGAACGTCGTCCCGGATGAGGACCGCGAACTCGTTTCACTGCATCTTGCTGAATCCGACGTTCATCTCGGCCGTCATCGTCCCGCTCGCGATCGGTTGAAGGAGCTTCTCGAGAACTCATCGAAGGAGCCCGAGGCACGTTACTACTATCTCAGCGCGGTGCGTGGGGTCGGCGATCGTCCGGCGTTCGTGAGCCTCGCCCGTGAACTCGTCAAGGATCATCCCGACTCACCGTGGGCGGCCGAGGCGCTCGAAGATCTTGCGTCGTTCTACGTCGTCGACGATCAGGACGACAAGGCGGACGAGGTCTTCCGCGAGCTGCTCGAGCGCTTCCCCCGCAACCGATACTCCGAGCGGGCCGCGTGGAAAGTCGGGTGGCTTGCATATCGAAACCAGAAGTTCGCCGAGACGGCGCGCGTCTTCGAATCAGCCGCGGTCACGTTTCCTCGCGCCGACTACCGGCCCGCGTGGATCTATTGGTCGGGTCGCGCGCGCGATCGTCTCGGTGATGGTCCGGGCGCAGTAGACCGGTATCGACTGGCCGTGATCGACTACGGCAACTCGTACTATGGCCGCCTTGCATCGCGTCTGCTCGCGTCTCGCCCCGGTGCGGCAGCGAATGTACCTGCGTCGGTGCGAACCGCCACCGCTCCGGTGACCACCAGCGTGCCCCCGACAGAGCCGCTGATGAGGGCCCTCATGACGGCTGGTCTATTCGGAGATGCGCTGAAGGAAGTGCAATTCGCGCAGCGGACGTGGGGCGATTCCCCGGCGCTCCAGGCCACCGCCGCCTGGATTCGCGCGCAGCAGGCAAAAGAGCTGCGCGCCGACGAACGCTTCGCCGCGCTGCGTGGATCGATCACGACGATGCGTCGCGCGTATCCACAGTTTCTCGCCGCGGAAGGTGAGACGCTGCCAGCCGAGGTGTTGCGGATCATTTTCCCGCTCGACTACTGGGATCTGATCGAGAAGTACTCCGCCGCGAAGAACCTGGATCCGTATCTGGTGTCGGCATTGATGGCCCAGGAGTCGACGTTCACCGCTGAAATTCGGTCATCGGCAAACGCGCGCGGACTGATGCAGGTGATGCCGAGCACCGGACGACTCTATGCGCAGAAATTGGGCATCCGTCCGTTCACGACGGCGTCGCTCTCGCAGCCGGAGACGAACGTGCGGATCGGCGTGCAGTATTTCAAGGACCTCGTCGACAAGTTCGGAGGGATCCACTATGCCCTTGCGAGCTACAACGCCGGGGATTCGCGCGTGGCAGAATGGATTAAGAAAGCGCCAGATCTTGCCCAGGATGAGTTCATCGACAACATCCCGTTCCCCGAGACGCAAAACTACGTGAAGCGCATCCTCGGCACGACAGAAGACTATCGACGCCTCTACGGAACCGGCCCGCTGGCGACCAATCGACGGCCGACGGCCAATTGACGACCGATCCCCTCGAGTTGACGAGTCGCGCGGAGGCGACTCATTTTTGGTTTCGAGGGTTCCGCGAATTTCTCACGCCGGTGCTCCGCGATCTCAGTCGCGGGCGACACGATCTGCGCATCATCGATTGCGGCTGCGGTACCGGCTACAACCTCCGCCTCCTGCGTTCGTATGGTCGCGTGGTGGGATTCGATCTCAATGAGGGAGGCGTCGCGATGACCCGCGCATCGGGTAGCGCGGTGGTCCGCGGCGATCTCGCGCAGGCGCCGTTTGCCTCGGGCCTGTTCGACATTGCCACATCCTTTGACGTCATGCAGTGCCTCGAGCCGGATGCGGCCGCCGTTCGCGAGATGGCTCGACTGGTTCGTCCGGGCGGGGCTGTGGTGGTGACCATGGCGGCGCTCGAGCTGCTTCGGGGTGATCACTCGGTGTCGTGGCAAGAAGTTAGGCGCTATACACCGGCCACGGCCAGAGAGCTCTTCACGCAGGCAGGCTTGCGGGTCGAACGCGTGTCCTTTCTCTTTGGCTCGCTGTTTCCGTTGATGCTGACGGTGAGGATGGTGCAGCGCCTTCTGAGGCCGTTTCGCACGTATCGCCCCGATACCGACATCGCGATTCCGTCAGCGCCGGTCAACGGACTGCTGACTGCTGTCGTCATGGCGGAGGCGCGCATGGCCCGCCATGTCTCGATGCCCGTTGGAAGCTCGTTGCTGGTGGTTGGACGGAAGCCAGAATGAAAAAGGCGGGTCTGAAGACCCGCCGTGGAGTTAGAACCGAACGATGCCGCCGAAATACGGACCCTTCATCTTCAGGTCGCCTTCGTCGTCGTCGAGCGTGTACGTCCCGGTGACTGAGCGATATCCAAACTGCCCACCCACGTGGCTTCCGAAATTGATCGTTCCGTAGATATCAAAGTCGCTCATTGATGCTTCGAGATCCTCTGCGACGAGTCGATCGGTCAGCGGTTTCACCCAGCTGAAGACCTTGAAGCCAGTGTACTCGGCCGTAACGGAGAAGGTCCGATGCGGATACACCCGGCCAATAACGCCAAGCGTAATGATGGGGGCTGTGACGTCCGTTGACTGGCCGGCAATTCCCGATGCACTCAAATCCGCGGTGAGGTGGTTGTGCTTCAACTCGGTGATGAATCCGAAGAGCCCACGATCGCCTGCTACGAAATCGTACTCGTAGCCGAAGCGCCACAGATCCCAATTGAGGTCGGCGGTGACCGGTATCGTGACTGGGAACGTCGCGCCGCCGAATGAAATCGTCCGCTGAGCCGTCGCCTGCTCGAAGTAGTCGAAGTTCACGTGAGCGATGCGGAACTTGTGCTTGCGGCCCGTCTTGAATACCGAACGAAACTCAGCGAAGCGATCGTCCAGGAGTCCGAATTCGCGTACGAAGTCGACGCCAGGAATACCCGCTGCCGCAAGTCCGCCCGTCTGAATCTCGATTCCCGGAGTCGGCTGCCAGAACATCAGGCCGAGCTCGACGTGGAAGTTTTCCGCCGGCGCCGGATCCGGGACGCTGAACTGCGCTTCAGCCCGCGCAACGATGGCGGCACAAAACAAAACGGTTGCAAGCAGTCGAATTCGCATTCGTCTGTGTATCGGCGGCCGGAGGAGGTCCCTTTAGCATACTGCCCAGAAGGTCCGGAGGCCGGCAGGTATACTGCGAAAATGACTCCACAGCGCCGCCTAATCAAGTACTTGGCGCGTTACCGCCGAGCTTTCATCTCGGGGTTTGCCTGTGTCGTCCTCGCGACTGCAATCTCGACGGGCGGGCCGTGGGTCCTGAAGTACGCCGTCGACGACCTGAGCCAGGGGCTGACCTTCGACAAGGTACGGTGGTACGGAGCGTTGCTGCTGCTGCTCGCCGCAGTCGGCGGCGTTTTCAGGTTCCTCATGCGGCGCATCATCGTCGGCGTCTCACGCGACTTCGAGTACGACCTGCGGAACGACTTCTTTGCGGCGCTCCAGCGTCTGCACCTCTCGTACTTCCAGCACCATCGCACCGGCGATCTGATGTCGCGCGCCACCAACGATCTCAGCGCGGTGCGAATGATGATGGGACCGGCGGTGATGTACACGGCGAGCACGGTGCTGACCTTCGTCGTGGGAATCGTGTTGATGATCTCCATCGATCCGTGGCTCACGCTGGTCGCGCTCGTGCCGCTGCCGTTTGTCACGGTGGTCGTCAAGTACTTCGGCACGGCCATTCACAATCGCTTCGAGAAGATCCAGGAACAGCTGTCGGACATCAGCGCGCTCGCCCAGGAATCGCTGGCCGGCGTTCGCGTCGTTCGCGCGTACGGGCAAGAGGCCTTCGAGATTGCGAGGTTCCGAGCCGCCAACGAGGAATACGTCCATCGCAACCGGGCGCTGATTCGTCTGCAGGGGTTCTACTTTCCGAGCATGGGGTTGCTCATGGGTATCGGTGCGCTCCTCGTGCTCTGGCTGGGGAGCCGGCGCGTGGTCGCCGGCCAGATGACGATTGGCGAACTGGTCGCGTTCAACGCCTACCTGACGATGCTGGGCTGGCCCATGATCGCGTTCGGGTGGGTCAGCAATCTGCTCCAGCGAGGAACAGCCTCGTGGAAGCGCCTGCTCGAGGTGATCGACGTCCAGCCGCTCGTTTCCGATGCCGAGGCGAATCACGCGATCCAGTCCATCGATGGGGAAGTCGAGTTCCGCAATTTGACGTTTGCGTTCGGTGATGCGGTCGTACTTCGGGGCGTTTCGTTCAGCGTCCCCAAAGGTACGACCACCGCAATCGTCGGCGCGACAGGCTCCGGCAAGTCGACACTGCTCAGCCTCCTGCCGCGGCTGCACGATGCACCTCCTGGCACGGTGTTCATCGATGGCGTCGACGTTCGCCGGATCCCGCTGCATGTGCTGAGGGGTGCGATCGGATTCGTGAACCAGGAACCGTTCCTGTTCAGCACGACGCTGGCGGAGAACATCGCGTTCGGCGCGCGCGCGCATCAGGGCGATCGGGATCGAGTGGCGGCCGCTGCCTCGATCGCGCGGCTCGACAAGGATCTCGTGCAGTTTCCTCAAGGCTACGAGACAACGGTAGGTGAGCGGGGTATCACGCTCTCTGGTGGACAGAAGCAACGCGTTGCCATCGCGCGCGCTCTGGTGATCGACCCGAAGCTCCTGGTCCTGGACGACGCGCTGTCGGCGGTGGACACACACACCGAAGAAGAAATCCTCGAACGGCTCTCGGACGTGATGGCGCAACGGACATCGATCATCGTCTCCCACCGTGTTTCCACCATACGTGGCGCCAGCCAAATCGTGGTTCTGCACGAGGGGCGGGTCGCCGAACGCGGCACGCACGACGAACTGATCCGCCACGATGGCTTCTACGCTGATCTCTATCGCAAGCAATTGCTCGAGGAAGAACTGAAGGCGTCATGATCGACGATGACGTCCTCGGAAAAGCCTACGACAGCCGCTTGATGCGGCGGCTGTTGACCTATCTGCGCCCCTACCGCGGTCAGGTGACTCTTGCCGTGGTCGCCATCATCGGCCATTCCGCGCTCGACCTGGCGCCGCCCTACCTCACGAAGATCGTGATCGACCGCTACATCCCGATCGGCGACCTCCGGGGGCTGGGCACGCTAGCCGCGCTCTACCTCGTGGCGCTGATCGCCTCGTTCGTGCTCGAGTACCTCCAGACCTGGACGATGCAGGTGATCGGACAGCGGATCATGTTCGATCTGCGCATGGAACTCGTCACGCATCTGCATCGATTGGATCTCCGTTTCTACGACCGTAATCCTGTCGGCCGCCTGATGACGAGGCTCACCACTGACGTCGATGTCCTCAACGAGTTGTTCACGTCGGGCGTCGTCTCGGTGTTTGGTGATGTCTTCACGCTCATTGGCATCATGGGCGTTTTGATCTGGATGGATTGGCGGCTGGCGATCGCCGCGTTCTCGGTGCTGCCGCTCATCGCGGCGATCACGCACTGGTTCCGCGTCAACGCCCGTGAGTCGTACCGGACTGTGCGGACCTGGATCGCCCGCATCAACGCCTATCTGCAGGAGCGGATCACCGGAATGGCGACAGTGCAGTTGTATCGTCGCGAAGCACGGGACTTCGAGACATTCGACGAGATCGATCGCCGGCATCGGGATGCCAACGTCCAGTCCATCTTCTATTACGCGGTCTTCTATCCGGCGGTGGAGCTCGTCGGTGCACTTGCGGCCTCGTTGATTCTGTGGGTCGGCGGGGCGCGGATCATCGCGAACGGCGACGATATGCTCACGCTCGGGTCGCTCGTCGCGTTTCTTCAGTACTCGCAGCGCTTTTTCCGGCCCATCAGTGATCTGTCCGAGAAGTTCAACATCCTGCAGGGCGCGATGGCGTCGTCGGAACGTATCTTCGGGCTGCTCGATACACCGCTCGAGATCACGTCGAAGTCTCCGGAGAAGCGAACCACGTGGAATGGTCCTGGTGTCATTCGGTTCGAGAACGTGAGCTTCGCTTACGTCGAAGGAGAGCCGGTGCTGAAGAACGTCTCCTTCGAGGTGCGGCCGGGCGAGCGCATCGGGATCGTCGGCGCTACAGGTTCGGGCAAGACGACGATCGTCAGCCTCTTGCTGCGGTTTTACGACGTGCAGTCGGGGCGGATCACGGTCGACGGCGTCGACATCCGGGAAATGGATCTATCGGATTTGCGATCGCTCTTCGGCCTCGTTCTCCAGGACGTTCAGCTTTTTGCGGGAACGATTGGAGGGAACGTGCGACTCGGCAATCAGTCGATCTCCGATGAGGATGTGCGAGATGCGCTCGAGGCGGTGCACGCGTCCAGCTTCGTCGATCGATTGCCGAACGGTCTCGACAGCGTCGTCGCCGAACGCGGCTCGACGCTCTCGGTGGGGCAGAAACAGTTGCTCTCGTTCGCACGTGCCCTGGCGTTCAACCCACGTGTGCTGGTGCTCGACGAAGCCACGTCGAGCGTCGACACGGACACTGAGCTCCTCATTCGGGATGCGCTCAAGGTGGTGATGCGAGGACGAACGACGATCGCCATCGCGCATCGCCTGTCGACGATTCAGGACATGGATCGCATTCTCGTCATGCATCGCGGTGAACTGCGTGAGTCGGGCACGCATCAGGAATTGCTCGCCCTGCGCGGGATCTATCACCGGCTGTACGAGCTTCAATTCGAATCCACCACTGCGTAGGGCGGGTCCTGCAAACGTAGGGCGGGTCTTGCGTTGTAGACCTGCGATGTCCGCCGGGTCCACAAAACAGGACCCGGCCTACGGTTACTGATGTTATTACTGACCGACAGCCGCAGCGGGCGCAACCGATTCAGCAGGCACTTCGGGCGGTGCTTCGCGAGTCTCTGGCGGCCGCGCGTCTGATGGCAGCTCGTCCTCGGGCGCGATTCCTGCGGGCGGCGGAGGATCAGCCGGAGGAATGCGACGCGCAGCTTCACGCCGTCTGAAGACGCGATCGATCAGGCTCGGTGAGCTCGCGGTCGGATCCCATCCCAGGCGTAGTACTGTGACCTGCACTTCCTTACGTCCGAACTTCAGCGCTTCGTGGCAGCTCCACATGTACAAATCGAGCACGCGGCCCTGGACACTCGGACCGGTGTCCATCACGGTGTAGACGCCGCTGTAGCGCGCATCGCCGGCCCCGAGGTTGATGACGCTGCCCACGGGAAGCAGCGTGGGATCGGCGGCGGCCACGCCGGTGCGCGCCACGACTCCTGACGCCGTGGTGCTGCCCTTGCAGTAGGCGGTTGCGGCGAACGGCATCTGGCTGCCGGGACGCGGCGGACCGATTTGCCCCAGCGACTGCCAGAACGCGCTGCGGGAGTCGAACATCTCGGCTTCGTACATGAACAGGAAGCCGACCACGGCG
>Ga0111539_10012970_pt1 | contig 10428 bp, 6 predicted proteins | sample RhiMethybrSRZTD1_FD_79667 | JGI IMG/M metagenome (GOLD analysis project Ga0111539, IMG submission 79667) | Populus rhizosphere microbial communities from Tennessee, USA - Rhizosphere MetaG P. TD hybrid SRZTD1 (version 2) (version 2) | ecosystem: Host-associated > Plants > Roots > Rhizosphere >... | reverse complement strand
CGAGGTCGCCGAAAAGTCGACCGGCACGTTCCAAGTCGGCGCCGGTTTCTCCTCCGTCGAGAATTTCATCCTCACGGCGCAGATCCAACAGGCAAACTTCTTCGGACACGGTCAGAGCGTGAGCCTGCAGGCGCAGGTCTCGAGCCTACGGCAGTCGGTCAACATCCGCTATTTCGAGCCGTACTTCCTCGATTCGCGTTTCTCGATGGCGACCGATCTCTACGATCAGCTGCGCGTCTACCCCGACTTCTCGCAGCACACGCGCGGCGGCTCGATCACCTTCGGCCACCCGCTCATGACGCCCCCCTACCTGCGTGCGTCACTCAGCTACACGGCCGAATACGACGAAGTTTCGACGCAGACGACGACCACGCTCTTCGGCACCTCGAGCGCGATCAGCATCTTCCAGCGCCTGCCTTTGCGGAACCTCTTCACCAGCGGTTTCACATCGAGCCTGCGCCCCGCCATCACCTACGACACGCGCGACAACCGCCTCTTCGCGACCAACGGCGTCTATCTCCAAGGCTCGGCCGAGCTCGCCAGCCCCTACTTCGGTTCGCAGAACCAGTTCTTGCGCTACCGCGCCATCGGCAGCTTCTACTACCCGGTGGGGCTCGGCTTCGTCATGAAGATCAACACCAACCTCGGCGTGGTCACGAGCCCGCTCGACGCCGGCGTTCCCATCTTTGCGCGCTTCTTCTTGGGCGGCATTCTCGACCTGCGCGGCTTCCGCTTGCGCACCATCGGACCGCGCCTCCCCCTCACCTCCACGCTCGATCCCAACGCCCAACCGATTTCCAACGGCGCGACCATCGGTGGCAACCTGAGCTACTACCAAAACATCGAGATGGAGTTCCCCATCATCGAAAAGGTCGGCATCCGCGGCGTCATGTTCACCGACGCCGGCAACTCGTGGAACCTCGAGCAGGTCTACTGCAGCGCCGCCAAAGGCGCGGTCTATCCCGTCACCGATCCCTGTTTCCACGGCATCGACAGCTTGATCCGCATGCGCACGTCGTGGGGCTTCGGCATCCGCTGGTTCTCCCCCCTCGGCCCCCTGCGTTTCGAGTGGGGCTTCCCCTTCGCCCCGCTCCCCTACGAAGAGAAGAGCGTCTTCGAGTTCACCATCGGCAACTTCTTCTGATCGCCGACCTGCCTGCTACGATGCGAAGACGAGGCCACGAGCAAACGATGTTCCGAAGGTCCCCGCGGTTCGAGCGCGTGCAGTGGGTCGTCGCGTTGCTTTCGATCGCCAGCGCGCATGGTTGCGGTGGAAAGCTCGCATTCGAGGCCGAGTCTTCCGACGGGGGGGACGCTGGCTCGCGAAAGGACGCTGCGGCAGACGCGATCACGGACGCGATGGTGGCTGTCGATGCCTGCACTTGCTCGTCCCCGATGGGCCGTGCCGCGACGACATCGCTGCCTTGCTTCTGCGCCATGATGGGCGGTTGTCCCACGTTCGACGAGGCCATTTCGTGTGGCGGCTCGGTTCGGACGGACCGTTTTGTCGGAAAGTACACGACCTGCAACGTCGTCGAAGTAGGCACGCTGGGCACGCTCGATTCGATCTCGCACATCTACGATGTCAAGACGCACCAGTTGCTGGGGGCGCGCGTTGGAAGCGACGTACCCGCGATCGCGTGTGGATCCGGGAGCTATTATCAGGTCCAAGCGGGGATCGACCCCTTGCAGATCGGCTGCGACAATCCGGTGCGCAGCCAGCTCTGCCCCTGACGTCGATCTCGCCCCCCTCCATCGAGCGGGGATGCCCACCCCCGTCCGTGCTCGCCGCCTCCGGCGGCTCCGCGCGGCCGACCCCTCCCCAATCGCGCGCTCCGCGCGCTCAGGGAGGGGTCCACGGGGGAGCGCGATTTCGCCCACTTGGCGCACCGTATCGCCATTGGACAAATCGGCACGCCTCGGCGGTCATACGCTTGAGAGAGCTTTGTCGCTAAGCTCGATAGCAACCCGATTCCAATGAGCCGTCGGCGTGTCGTAATGCAGTTTCTTTTCGCGGCCGGCGCGGCATTGGCGATAGGTGCGTGCCGCACAGTCACGGCCGACAAGGGCAAAGCGCGAGTACCCGAAGTCGCGGAGGAACCCTCGGCGGCCGCGGAGTCCGATTCGTGCGAGCCGACGAAGCCGCCGTGGACGCCGCCCCCGGACCAGTCGTCCCTTTGCGGCTCGATTGGCCGTTGGGAATATCACTTCGATCGCAATGCCATCGCGTCGAGCGCGCTGGTCGATTCGCACATCCTCGCCATTGTCGACGCCGGACACCTCCTGCGTTTCGCCGCCGATTCCCTCAAGCCGACCGGCGAGAAAATCTTGGCGGAGCGTGCGCTCAAGTTTGGCCCGGTGCGCGATGGCGCTGCGGTCGCCGGCTTCGCCGGCGGCCGCATCGCCCGCATCCGCGCGGCGACGTTGAACGTCGAGCCCTTCGCCGAGGTGCCCGGCGACCCGCGGTGGATCGGGGAGATGCCGACCGGCGAGATCGTCGTCGTCTACCAACTTCCGCACCCCATGCCCCCTCCGTACGAAAGAGGCGCTTGGAGGGCGCGCGTGCTCGCATCGGGGGTCGACGTTTCGCTGGGCCAAAACCACTTGGCGGCGTTCTTCGTCGATGCGCGCGGGCGTCTGTGGTTTGGCCAATACAGCGGCGAATTCGGCGGCAGAGTGAGCACCGTCGACCTCACCATCCGCGACGCCAAGTGCGTGAGGCTCAATGCTCGCGGGAGCGAATCCAACGCCTTTCCTTCGGGCGCCGGCATTTTGGGGTTTGCGTCCGACGGGCGCGGAGGGGTCCTTGCCTACGGCGGAGAGTCGCACTTCGGTCACCTCCTCGCCTCCGTGTCGCAGCTACCCGCGGATGGTCCCGCGCGGGAGATCTACAGGAGCTCCACTGACCCTTGGAGCCACGCAGCGCCAAACCAACAAGTGCCAGTTCCGAAAGCGGCAGAGCCACAAGGAGAGACGAAGACGCCATCCAACGGCGGATTTCTCCGCAGCATCACTGCGGCGGGGACAGGCGAGCTATTCGCCGGAGAACGAGCCAAGCTCGACAAACCCGACGGACCTATCAGCCGGATACTGCGCGCGAGCTCGGATCGACTCATCGTCATCGCCGCCGGCCACATCTTCGAGGCCGATGGCCAATTCAGCCGGTGGAAGTGGATAGCTCACTTCCCCATGCAACCCCTCGAAGAAGGCTCCGACACCTACCTCGATCGCCCCGAGGTTCGCGATGCGCACCTCGTCGGCAATCGCCTCGTGCTCGCGACGGAGCGGCACGGCTACTTCGAAGTCGTCGGCCAAAAGCTGGTCCCCCACGCATTCGCGAATCAAATCGGCGCCGCACCGACGAACGCCATGCTCTGGGGCGACATGCTCTTGGCGTGGGAGTTCCACTTTCCGAAAAAGGCGCTCTACAAGCGCAAGTGGCAATCGGCCCACGCGCTGCTCGATCCCCCCATTCCGCCGGAATGGCGGTCGTCGCAGGACGACGCGCGCTGGCGCGACGTGCAGTGGGCCATCGCCGACGACGATACGCTCTGGATCGTGGCGAGTGAAGGCGAACGCCTGTCCGATGCAGACGAGCATCTACCGAGCCGTCTTCAGGTCGGGATACGAAAGGGCGGCTCCTACACCGTCGTCAGCGACGAAGTCACATTGCTCGAGCCCGAGCGAATCTACGCATATCCAAACGGCCAACTGGTGGCAGAGGACACTGGAAACGGCTCCTGGATCTGGAGCGGTGGTCGGTGGTCGGCGATCGAGCCGTCCAACAAGTGGCTGGCGCTCGGTCCCCCCATTGCAAGTTACGGCGGCGCGCACGTCGTGGACATCGGCTGGCAAGGGCTGCGACTGGCCCTCGTCGATCCGTCGCGCAAACCCGCCGTCAAAAAGCTGGAAGGTGTCCCCTCCGACGCGAGGCACGCGCTCGCGTGGGACCCGGGGCACCTCCTGATCGCCGCGCGATCCGGTCTTTGCCTCTACGACTTCGCGGCGTCGAAGTGCTCTCCCTGGCCGAACGGCCCCAAGTCCGATCGCATCAAGCTGCTCGCGCGCGACGGGGCCGGCCGCATCTGGCTCGCCGGGCGCGGCCTCTGGGCGCTCGACGAAAAGCAGAACTTCGTTCGATTCGATGCGTCCGGATCTTTTCCACTACGCAACATGGAAGTCGAAGCGATCCACGCGCGGCGCGATCGGATCGCCTTGGCGCTCTACGAGCGCGGCGTCATCGTCATCGATACCAAGAGCGCAAGCGGCGCGAGCCCCTGCCCCGCCCGATGACCCACACGATTTCCCTTCACCCCTCGAGCACGCTCGCGAGGTAAGAACTGATCTGGCGCGGCATCGTGTGGCAGTCATGGGAGACCGTGTTCGGCCGTCGCAGCGTGCTCGTGGTTTCCTCGCTGAGCTTCGGATTGGCGCACTACCGTGGTTTTCCCTCGGGCGCCTCGGGCGTGACGCTCGCGCTCATCTACGGCCTCATGATGGGGCTCGTCCGCACGAGGTCGGGTGGCCTCTTCGCCCCCTGGTTGGCACATGTTTTCGCTGATTTCTTCATCTATGGCATCGTGGGCCTTGCGGTCGTCCTTGGCTGATCGAAAGGCGGACGAACGCGGGTCGCCCTGAGCGCGCATTTCGCGCCCGCGCCGCATTTCGAACCTTTTGCTTCCCGCGGCCACCCGGGGTAGACCTTCCCGCCGCCCAAGAGCGGGACTTTCGTCGAAAATTCGACACCATTCCCAGGGTTTAGGGTGAGGCGCTACCAGCCCGAGCCCCAGGGCGAGCTAGGCGATCATGGCAGAAGACTCCACCACCAACATCCCGCACAACAAGCCGGTCAGCCTGCAAGACGAGATGCGCTCGTCGTATCTCGACTACGCGATGAGCGTCATCATCGGGCGCGCCATTCCGGACGCCCGCGACGGCTTGAAGCCGGTCCATCGCCGCATCCTCTATGCGATGCACGAGCTCAAGCTCTCCGCATCGCAGCCCTACAAGAAGTGCGCAAAGGTCGTCGGCGAGGTTCTCGGTAAGTACCACCCGCACGGCGACGCGTCGGTCTACGACGCCCTCGTGCGCATGGCGCAGGATTTTTCCATGCGCTACCTGCTCATCGACGGGCAGGGTAATTTCGGCTCCGTCGACGGCGACCCCCCTGCGGCGTACCGCTACACCGAGTCGCGTCTGTCGCGCATCTCGGCCGAGCTGCTCGCTGACATCGACAAAGACACGGTCGACTTCGCCGCCAACTTCGACGACTCCGAACAAGAGCCGGTCGTTCTGCCCACGCGATTTCCGAACCTCCTCGTCAACGGTTCGGACGGCATCGCCGTCGGCATGGCCACCAAGATCCCGCCCCACAACCTGAGCGAGATCGTGACGGCCGTGATCGGGATGATTCGCAACCCGGGCTGGACCATCGACGACCTCATCAAAGCGGTCCCCGGTCCGGATTTCCCGACGGGCGGTATCATTTACGGGCGTACCGGCATCGAGCAGGCCTACCGCACGGGACGCGGCAGCATCGTGGTGCGCGCGCGCGCCACCACCGAGAAGATCGCCGGCAAAGGAGACCGGGAGCAGATCGTCGTCACCGAGCTGCCCTACCAGGTCAACAAGGCACGCCTTCACGCCAAGATCGCCGAGCTCGTCAAAGACAAGCGCATCGAAGGGATCTCCGAGGTGCGCGACGAGAGCGACCGCGAAGGCATGCGCCTCGTGATCGAGCTGCGCAAAGACGTTTTCCCGCAGGTGGTGCTGAACCAGCTCTACCGCCTGACGGACATGCAGACGACGTTCGGCGTCATCAACCTGTCCATCGTCGAAGGCAGGCCCGAGATCCTCGATCTCAAGCGGTCTCTCTCCGTCTTCATCGAGCACCGCCGCGAGGTCGTCACGCGAAGGTCGCGTTACGAGCTCACGCAGGCCCAGGCCGAGCGCGAGATCATCGAAGGGCTCGGGATGGCGACGACCGAGGTCGACCTCGTCATCAAGACCATCCGCGCCGCGGCCGACGCCGAGACGGCGCGCAACGAGCTCATGAAGCTCCCCTTGGCGGGCCTCGAGGACTTCGTGCGCCGCGCCGGGCGCCCCGAAGCCGAGATCGCCGAGGCCGCCAAAAAGAAGCAATATTTCCTCTCCGAGCGGCAGGCCAAGGCCATCCTCGAGATGCGCCTGTCGCGTCTCACCGGGCTCGAGCGCGAGAAGCTCGCCAAAGACTACGGCTCCCTCTGCGACACGATCGCGCGCCTCACCGCCATTCTCGGCGACATGAAGATCCTGATGGACGTCGTCGTCAAAGAGCTCGAGGAGATCAAGAGCAAGTACTCCGACGCGCGTCGCACCGAAATCGTCGCGACCGAAGCCGAGATCAACATGGAGGACCTCGTCCAAGAAGAGGACATGGTCGTCACCATCTCGCACGCCGGGTACATCAAGCGCACGCCCGTCAGCACCTACCGCGCGCAGCGCCGCGGCGGGCGCGGCAAGGTGGGCATGGAGGCCCGCGAGGAAGACTTCGTCAATCAGCTCTTCGTCGCGTCGACGCACGCGTTCGTCTTTTTCTTCAGCGACCGCGGCAAGGTCTACGTCAAAAAGGTCTACGAAATTCCGGCCGCCGCGCGCAACGCCAAAGGGCGCGCCATCGTCAACTTCGTCGGCATCGAGCCGGGCGAAAAGATCGCCGCCATCACGCCGGTCATGGAGATGAAGGAGCAGAACTTCGTCGTCACCTTGACCAAGCGCGGGCAGATCAAAAAGACGGAAGTCACGGAGTACGAGAATTTCCGCGAAAAGGGCATCATCGGCGTCAAGATCGAAGACGGCGATCAGCTGCTCGGCGCCGCCATCACCGACGGCACGCGCGACATCATCATCGCGACGCACCAGGGCATGTCGATCCGCTTCGACGAGAAGCAAGTGCGCCCCATGGGCCGCTCGACGGTCGGCGTCAAAGCGATCGATCTCTCCGAAGGGGACCACGTGGTCGGCCTCGGCGTGACGAGCGATGGCGAACCGCAGGTCCTCGCCGTCTGCGAAAAAGGCTTCGGCAAGCGCACGCCGCTCGAAGAGTTCCGCCCGCAGAACCGCGGCGGCAAAGGGATCATCCTCATCGACGCGAGCGAACGCAATGGCCCCGTGGTCGGCATCGCGTTGGTCAAACCGGAGAACGAGGTCATGCTCGTCACGGACCGCGGCCAAACGCTCCGCACGAAAGTGAATGAAATCCGCGAGACCGGGCGCAACGCGCAGGGGGTACGCGTGATGACCGTCGAAGAGGGCGAGCGCGTCGTCGCCATCGAGGCGCTGGCCGATTCGGAAGACACCGGCGCGCTCTCCATAGCCCCGGACGGCAGCTCGCTGCCCCCATCCACCGACGGCACGCCGAGCGACGACGTGAACTAGCCAAAACGCCGACGCCGCTCGATCGAGCGAGCGGCGTCAGGTTCGACGCGATATGGTGTCGCGCCCCATGGCTCGACTGTCCAAAGCCGTTCTCGCTGCGCCCAGCACTTTCGGACGCCTCCACGCCGCCCACCCCGACGCGCACTGCGAGCTCGAGCATCGAAATCAGTTTCAACTCATCGTGGCCAAGGTGCTTTCCGCGCAGGCCAGGGACGTCATCGTCAACAAAGTCACCCCCGAGCTTTTCGCCAAGTATCCCGACCCGCCCGCGCTTGCCGCCGCCGATCCCGCGGTCGTCGAAAAGATCATCGGCCGCCTCGGCATGTTCCGCCAGAAGACGAAGAACATCGTCGGGCTCGCCAAGAAGCTGGTGAGCGATCACGGCGGCGAAGTTCCCCACTCGCTCGCCGAATTGGTGAAGCTCCCCGGCGTCGGCCGCAAGACGGCCAACGTGGTGCTCGGCGTCGCGTTTCAGGCGCCCGAGGGGGTCGTCGTGGATACGCACGTACAGCGGATCACGCAGCGCCTCGGCTGGACGCGGCAAACGATGCCCGAAGCCATCGAGCAAGATCTGATGAAGCTCTTCCCACGGAGTGATTGGGACATGTTGAGCCATGTCCTCATCTTCCACGGGCGGCGGATCTGCTTCGCGCGCAAGCCATCGTGCGCGACGTGCCCCGTTCGCGACGCCTGCCCCAGCGCTTTCAAGGCCGAGCTGGTCGGCCGCAAGGCGCCGCGCGTGAGGATCGACGCCAACCACAGCGGCCGCGGCGCGATCGCCAAAGCCAAGAAGGGACGCTCAGCGACCGTCAAAATCGCGTGAAGTCCGCCGGCCTCTTCGCTCAGTGCAGCCGGCTCATCCACGCGTCGTCGTAGATACGATCGTACGCATCGGCGACGGCATCGGCGGTGAACAGCTTCATCGCGCGGTGGAAACCGTTTTGTCCCATCCGGCGCGCCAGCTCGGGCGAGGTCACGAGCCGCTCGATGGCGTCGGCGAGGCCCGCGACGTCGCGCGGCTCGACCACGAACCCGGTCTCACCGTTGGCGACGATGTCGGGAATGCCGAACCAGCGTGACCCGATCGTCGGAAGCTGCATGGCCATGCCTTCGATGAGCGAAAGAGGAAAGGTCTCACCCGGCATGTAGCTCGGCAGCACCACCGCGCTCGCCGTCCGCATCAGGGCAGGTACCTGCTCGTTGGCCACGTGCCCTTTGACATCGACGACATCGCGCAGACCGAGTCGCTGCACTTCCGCCTCGATGGCGGGGCGCTCCACGCCGTCGCCGAGCACGACGACGCGAAGCTTCTCGTGCAGATGGGGCAGCTTCGCGACAGCGCGAAGCAGCTCCGGGTGCCCTTTGCCATCGATCAGCCTAGCGACCATGAAGAGCCGGAAGGGAGAATCGACGGGGGCCTGCTGGGTCGACGCTTGTTCGAATTTGCGCGGGTCGACGCAAAACGGGACGACGGTCGCCTGCTCTTCCGAAACGCCACGGGCGACCATCTCGTCGCGCGCCGCGCGGTACGGGCACACGACGCGCGCCGCCCACCGTTTTTCGAACCAAAAGGTAAAATCGCTCACTTTGGTGCGGTAAGGCTCGAACCACTCCAGCGTCGCATGATGCGTCACGACGAAGGGCACCTCCGCTCGGCGGGCGGCGAGAAATCCGTCGAGCCCGCCGATCCCGACGGGATGAAGATGCAGAATCTGCGTCTTGGTGCTCGATAAGAGCTGCGCGAGCCGTCGCACGCGCTTGCCACGGAACGTCGCCGACGCGATCTTTCGCGCTGGACCGCGCGCCGAGATCGGCGGCGCATGGGGAAACGGATGCACCTCGATGTTCAACCGCGCGGCGCTCGCCACGAGCTCCTCGCGACCTTCGAGATCGCACGCGATGCTCGGCACGAGACCGCGGCGGCGCTGCGCCGCGCACAGCGTCAAAAGGAATGTCTCGACTCCGGTCATGCCGACGTTGCCGAGGTAATGCATCACGGTGCGAACGCGGCTCAGCGCCGGAACGAAATGTGGTGTGTCGCTCGCTGCTACCAATTGAACTCCACCTCCCAAAATTCGATGTGCCTACAAACTCTCGACAAGGACGGCAAAGTTACTTTTTGCTCCATCTCATTCCGTAGCGTCGCGAGCCTCAAGAAACGGCTCGAACTAGCGAAATTCGAAAGCAATTCTCACATGACTAGATCATTACAGTCATGTAATGTACCACGATTGCCCCAACGACGGCATCGAACGCTCGGCCGGGGTGCTCCGTCCCCCTCGTGATCGTTCATTGCGACTGCGACGCGCCGCGCAAAAGTACGCGTTAACGTTTCACCTTTCGCTGCGCTGCTGATCGCTCGAGGGGGGCGGCGTCAACAAAGACGAGTATGCTGCGGCCACTTGCAATGGCACCCCGACGATTGGCTTATTGGTCGCGCAAACCCCTCGTCCCCCTGGTGCTTGCCGCCCCGATGTGGGTCTCGGCGCTCGGTTGTGCCGTCTACACGGACCCCGAGGGACTCGCGCGACCGGAAGGGGGTGCTCCGAGCGATGGCCGAAGCTCGACACCGGATGGGACAACGCCGAACGACGCGACGACGCCCCCCGTCGACGCCAACCGCGGCGACGCGGGGACGGGCGCCGACACGCCCGCAATCGATGCCGCAAGCGATGCGGGGGCCGATGCGCCGCAGCCTCCTCTGGACGTGACGACGCGCGACACCGGCGCCGATACGTCGGTCGGAGTCGACGCCGCGGTTGATACCACCGTTCCGCCAGTCCCCGACGCAGCACCGGAGGCGAGCATCGACCGCGGGGTCGATACGTCGGTCGACACCAGCATTCCCCCGGTACCGGATGCGTCGCCGGATGTCAGAGCGCCCGACGTTGCCGACACGGGAAGCCCACCTGACGCCAATGTCGACACGGTGACGCCCCCTTCGGATGCCGACGCCGGCGCGCCGGACATTGCCACCGACGTTCGCGACAGCGGTCCCACCTGTTGGGGTGG
>Ga0111539_10012967_pt1 | contig 10430 bp, 5 predicted proteins | sample RhiMethybrSRZTD1_FD_79667 | JGI IMG/M metagenome (GOLD analysis project Ga0111539, IMG submission 79667) | Populus rhizosphere microbial communities from Tennessee, USA - Rhizosphere MetaG P. TD hybrid SRZTD1 (version 2) (version 2) | ecosystem: Host-associated > Plants > Roots > Rhizosphere >... | reverse complement strand
GCCGCGGCAAAGGTTAAGTCACTTACTATCAAAGCGTATACATCAGCTACGGAAGCCCTTGGCATTGGGTTTAGAATAGGATCCGGGGTGTCTTCTGTTATTAATGGCACACCACCAAACATGCGAACCAGCATAAAATAATTATGCGCACGTAAAAATTTCCCCTGGGCTTCAAGGCCGTCAATTGTTTCCTGAGTTTCACCTTTTATGTTGCCCTTTTTTATTGACCCAAGTGCGTTATTAATATTTAGCAAGGCAGTATAATGTCGATTCCAAAGGTCATCCCCATTATCATCAGGGATATTTAAGTCGCCGTTGTTAAGCTGGTCGTCATTAATAAAAGCACCGTAGGCATAACCGTACCCTTCCCAATAATTCCATAAATAATTCACAGAACCTGCGTAGGCTGCCTCAATTTGAAGTACTGAATTTCCAAAATTTTCCGGTGTTACCGAACTCACTGGATTTTCATCAAGTTTTTTGCATGCAAAGGAAAACACTGTTAATGCAAACACCAGGAGATAACCAGACAAATGATTTATCTTTTTCATATTGTATGATATTAAAATGTAAGGTTTATACCGAAACTGATTATTTTGGACGTCGGATAATTACTCAGATCTACACCGATTTGGGCATCATTACTATTATAGGCACTTACTTCCGGGTCATAGCCTGTATATTTTGTGATAGTGATAAGGTTTGTTCCACTCACATAGGCTCTCACATTTCTCATCCCGATTTTCTTGAGAACAGATGAGGGAAAGGAATAACCCAACGTGATATTCCTTAGCCTGACATAAGAACCATCCTCTACATATCGTTGTAGGCGGCCTCTGTCGCTGTTATTCTTCCCTAGGGTAATTTTATTGGGGAGGTTCGCATTTTGGCGGGTGACAGCATCAATAAACGCGGGAACATCTGTATTCTGATTATCCGGAGTCCAACGGTCGAGCAAGCGTACGCTTGTACCTTCAAATGGATTTTCAAGCCGTATTCTATTTTGATTAAAAATATCATTTCCCTGGGAACCCTGGATAAGGAAGGTCAAATCGACATTCTTGTAAGAAAAGCTGTTATTCCATCCAAAGATAAAATCAGGAATTGAGTTTCCGATTATCATTATATCTGAAGAGTTTATTTTGCCATCTGAATTGGCATCAACGTATTTAGGATCGCCGGGTAGTTCACCATAAACTGCCGCTGCGTCTGCTTCAGTTGTCTTCCAGGTACCCTGGTATCCATAGCCATACATTTGCCCAAAAGGTTCGCCTACGCGGAGCTGCATAAAACCGCCGCCGAGGCTATATCCGCCATAAGTAGTTCTATATTCCAAAACTTTCGATTCTCCAAGATCCAGAACTTTATTTTTGTTCCAGGAAATATTAAAAGATGAGTTCCACTTTACCGCCCCAATGAGAGGATCTCCGCTAATTGAAATCTCCATTCCTTTATTGCTAACGGATCCAACATTATCTATAATACTGGAGAAACCAGTATAGCCGGGAAGGGTACGATTTAAAAGCAAATCTTCTGTTTTCTTGTCATACCAGTCCACAGTCGCACTTAGCCTTCCCCTGAATATGGAAAAATCCAATCCAATATTTTTCTGTGTGGTGCTTTCCCATTTAAGGTTTGGGTTAGCCGGATTTGCAATTATAAATCCCAGGTCAGTGTTATCATTTCCATTATAGGGATAATTGGCTCCGGAGTTTATTGCAGAAATTGTTTGGTAAGCCCGGATGGCCTCGTTACCGACAACGCCATAGCTTGCACGAAGTTTTAAGTCGGAAAAAATATTCAGGTCCTTAATGAACGATTCATTGCCAAGTTTCCAGGCTATTGATCCGGATGGGAAATACCCCCACTTATTATTCTCTCCAAAAACTGAAGAACCATCTGCACGATAGCTAAGGGTTAAAAGATATTTATCGACAAAAGCATAATTTATCCTGCCTAAATAAGAGTTTAAAACCCTTTCGGTTACGATTGAATATTTCGAATTTATTTGCTCTGCTCCACCAAGGTCGTTGACGCCTGTTTGATCAACTGTGAACTTAGAAGCAATCAATCCGGAACCTTCAGTCTTGGAAAACTGTTGTTCAGCAACAGCCATCACGGTAAGATGGTGTTTAGTTCCTAACTTTTTATCATAGGTGAGAATATTGGAATTTTGATAGAATGTATTTAATACATCATCAATGGTGGCATATCCAACCTTTCCACTAACGGGCTTTCCTTCAAATGTTTTACTATTATAATAACTATTATTATTACCGTTTGCAATGATGGCTCCTCCTGAAATTCTTAATTTCAGTCCTTCAATAATTTTAAAATCGAGATAAGTATTGAAATTGTTCCTGATTGTATTATTATTAATATCAGGTTCCTTAGCTGCAGCTAACGGATTCCATGTGTCATTTGGCCCATAAGCTGAAGGTGCCTTGCTGTAATTCCCTGCTGAGTCGTATGGAGATGCGGTAGGAGCCCAACGGGGAGCAATATTGACGGCCTGTCCAAGGAAGCTAAGGGCAGTGCCACCACCGTAAGGAGGTGAATTGCCCTGTTCTTTCGAACCCGCCCAGCTAAAACCAAAACTTACAACTTTATTTATGTCAGTATATAGATTTGCACGAAGGGAAAATCTTTTATACTCGGAATTAATCAAAATGCCCTGATGATCCAGGTACCCGGCGGAAACCAGATATTTTGTATTGTCAGATCCCCCGCTTATTGAAAACTGATGATTGGTAATGGGTGCAGTTCTGTAAATCTCATCCTGCCAATCTGTTCCTCCGGAACTACTAAATTCCTTTATTTGCTGATCGGTAAATACGGGATCCGGAACCCCTGAGCCATTTCGTGTTGCTTTATCAGCATTTCTTGTTACTGCGTAATCAGCAGCGTTCATTAAATCAAGTTTGTCCCTGAGGGTTTGTGAGCCATAACTAAAACTATAGTCAATTATTGGCTTACCTTTTTTACCACTTTTGGTGGTGATTAAAATTACGCCGTTTGCTCCCCTTGATCCATAGATTGCCGTGGCTGATGCGTCTTTTAATATCTCCATGGACTCAATATCATTTGGATTTAATGAATTAAGAGTTCCCCCCTGCAGCCCATCAACTACCAAAAGAGCATCATTGCCGCCATTTACGGAATTCATGCCTCTTACCCGGATGGTAGCATTTGCTCCCGGAGCACCGGCAGTATTTAACACATATACTCCCGCTGCACGGCCTTGTATAGCCTGATCAACACGTTGAGTAGAAAGCTGTGTAAGATCGGAACCTTTTATAGAACTTATAGCTCCTGTGAGGTCGCTCTTTCTTTGGCTTCCATAACCTACAACTACCACCTCACCCATTGTGGCTTGATCTGTTTCCAGCCGGATGGAAATGTTGTTTTGATTTGCATTTACAGTGAATTCTTTTTTTGCGTAACCGACAGAGGTAATTACAAGAGTAACTTTTGAAGAATTAACCTCAATGGAAAAGCTTCCGTCAGAAGATGCAGCAACGGAAGTTGATGTGCCCTTAACAGTGATTGTGGCTCCCGAAACTGGTGTATCATCTTTTGTTGAAAGGATTGTTCCTTTAAGCATTTTGTTTTGGGCCATCAGATTGAATGAGGATAACAAAATGCATAAATAAAAAAATAATTTTTTGGAATAGGTCATAGCAGATTATTTTATTTTTTTGGGATGCGGTCTGCGAAAAAATCTTAATAGGAGATTGGAGTTGCTCCGGCGATCTTTAATTTAATTCCAGCAAATTGTTATTTACCTTGAGTGATATGCTGGCCAATTGCTAAGCTAGATAAATATTTTATCAGAATAATGCAGTCCATTGGTGCCTGATCACTTTTATCCTTAGTCAAACGTTTGTCAGTTGTAAAGCAAACGTTTGCGCCATTTTTAAAACATAAACATTGTGTCAGCTCGGGAGTGACGCCATGGGACCATTGAGACGAAATGAGTCTCCAGCCCATACTTATTTCATAATTCCTCCGAACTCCTATTAGCCCGTTTCTTATTGTATCATTTGCGCAAAATTGTAATACTTGTTTGTTGATCAATATGGGTTGGGCGCATAAATCAATAGCGGGAAAATATTAAAATCGCACCCCCCAATACCGAACTGATCACCGCCCTTTTGTGCTTTATTGGCTGCAAAATGGATCTCTATGGAGGCCTTTACCATTGCAAAAGATTTTCGGGGGTCGGGAGCCGGAAATCTTTATATTTACGAAGTCTTGTCTTCGTTAGAACTAAAGTTTTAACGCTTCCATCAAAATGATAGATGGGACGCCTGATATACAAGATTGTTGCAAACCCCTGTACCTATTTATTACTGGTTAAAAACCATTCCCCTATTTAGAAAAATACCGGAGACTTCGCAAGCCAGAAGCTGCATTTAAACAACAGCCGGTGATGCGGTGGCACTTTTTTGTGGCGTAAAAAATGTTTTCCTGTAAAAGTTTCAATCTAATTCTATCTTCTAATCATTGATGAGCAAATTAGAATAATGGATACACCGTTGTGGGATAAGAAAGTAAGAAATCTATTTGTAGTTGATTGGAATGGGTCTTCACCAGACGCGCTATTCCGGTTGTTGAACAAACCTAACCTACCAGGTTACGAATGGTCAATTTACAATTGCCATCAAAAAAAATATACAGGTAGCGGGATGTTCAACAGGTATGTCTCCTATTTTTTTGCTGTAATGCATATCTTAAAAAATAGAAGAAAATACGATAACATTATTATCTGGCAACAAATGATAGGTTTAATGCTCTGTTTGTTGCCAAAATTTTACTCAAACCCTAAAATAATAATTACCACTTTGTTGTATTCTTCGAGTAGGTTGAAGTTTGGCTCTTTCAGGTTATTTCTATTGGAGAAAGCTTTAAAAAAAGCGGATGCACTATTATATTTTTCAGAAGGTATGGCACAGGACGTGAAGACAGTTTACCCTAAACAAGCTGCAAAAGTTTTTTCAACTTATTTGCCTATTACAAACAAAGTAGACAAAGAAACGATCGGTGTCAAGTTGACTAAGACTAATGAAAAAAAGTACGCTGTTTTTTCAGGTGGATTTAGCGACAGGGATTTTGAAACAGTGATAAGGGCATTCACCAATACAAACGTCCCGGTTACGATCGCCTGTACCCAAAGCCATGTTTTTAAAAATGCTGAATTACTCACAGATAATTTTACCGTCGTAAAGGGCGTTAGCGAAATGGAATATCATTCCCTTGTTTTATCATCTGATTTTGTGGTGATAGCTCTGGAAAATGAGTATTCATCTTGTGGACAATTGCTGTTAACCTTTTGTATGAAAAACCGGATTCCAGTTATAGCTACTGATTGCTATGGTACTCGCGATTATATCTCTAATAATCATAACGGAATCCTTGTGCCGGTCAAAGATGATAGGGCGATCTTTTGTGCTTACGAAATGCTGGTGAATAATAAGACCTTTAGAGAAGAAATCGCAGCTCGATCAGCAGAAATTTCCGCGAAAATGACTTTTGATAACTTCCTGCATAAAGTGGATTCCATTATTCTGCAAATTAAATGAAACGACTATGTCATTCGTAGCAACGTTCGACCAGGGAGATTGACAATAGATGACTACAACAATGTTTATAAAAAAACCATTAAAGATCCTGGCTCTTTTGGCCCGGGGTCAATAGAGGGAAAAGAACTACTGGACATTGGTTGCGGTGCCAGGTTTCCGTTTTCTTTGCTTGCTGCCGCGGAAGGTGCGCATATTACTGCGTTGATGTTATGCACTTAAAACCTCATGTCTTACCGACTGACGATTTTTTTCATGGCAATTTTACTTCCAATACGCATTATCAGATTGATATTAACGTCAAATCCTAAATGCGTTGCCGTTGTTAATGGCAGAAATAAGCCAATTTTTTTTATACAATTACTGTAATTTGGTAGCCCGGTAAAATCGGGACGTTATGCGAGTTTTTTACCTGCGTTGAAATATACAGTCAATAACCACAACAACAATCGTCATGTCAAAAATGTTTTTGCTACGATTTGTCATTTTCGTGTTTATTCTGATGAATAAAGTACAGGCACAGTCTCTCAATACACTTACTGAGCAGGAGAAAAAAGAGGGCTGGCAATTGCTCTTCAATGGGAAGGACCTGAAAGGATGGCATTCCTTCCGGGAAAAAGCTCCCGGCAAGGCGTGGCAGGTTGAGAATGGTGCGATCTCACTGAAAAAAAATAGTAAGAGTAAGCATGAGGATTATAAGGACCTTGTTACGGACATGGAATTTGACAACTTTGATTTTAAAGTGGAATGGCTTGTGGAACCCGGCGGTAATAGCGGCGTTATGTTTTATGTGAGTGAGGATCCCCAATTTCATGAGACTTATGAAACTGGCCCTGAAATGCAGATCACAGATTTGTATGTAATGGAAGATAGTCGGATCAACAAATGCAGGGCCGGCGATATCTATGACCTGATCGCTGCAGATACAGAATGGGTTTCTGTTGGCGGCAAATGGAATCTCTACGAAATCAAAGCCCAAAACGGGCATATCCAGTTGTTTCAGGACACTCATAAAATCATCGACACCTATTTCTGGACCGATGAATGGATTAAATTAATTGCCAACAGCAAGTTTAACCAGTGGTCAAGCTTCGGTACTTTTAAAAGAGGTCATATTTCGTTCCAGGGCACAGAAAGCGGCAAACTCCTTTTCCGCAATATCAGAATAAAACAGTTATAAATTTTTAAAAATCTCTTCATGGTCAACAATGAAAAAAAGACTCCAGAAAAAAATAAGCCGGGCAAAATTTCTTAGAAGTTCAGCACTCGCTGCCAGTTTATATATAATCCCCAGGCACGTATTGGGTGGCTTGGGTTATGTTGCGCCAAGTGATAAATTGTATATAGCCTGTGTGGGGTGTGGAGGTGAAGGTGAAAGTGATATTCATCATTATGCGAAAGCGCCAAAAAAAAATGCAGTAGTTGCGTTTTTATGTGATGTAGATGATCGCATGGCGGCCCCCCGCCGTAAAGAATTTCCAAAAGCATCTTTTTATCATGACTGGCGGGAGATGTTTGATAAGGAAAGCAAAAACTTTGATGCAGTATCAGTAGCGATTCCAGATCATAATCATGCTATCGTTGGCCTAAATGCCATGAAATTGAAAAAGCATCTTTACCTGCAAAAACCATTGACGCATGATATATACGAAGCGAGAATATTGACACAGGCAGCAGCAAAGTACAAAGTTGTTACACAAATGGGCGATCAGGGTGCCTCAAGTGACGGCATGCGTATCATGCGTGAATGGCTTGACTCCGGTCTTATAGGTGATATAGAAAAAGTATACAACTGGACAAACAGACCTGTATGGCCTCAAGGCATACCCTGGCCCACTCAAAAACCGCCCATTCCAAAAGAATTGAATTGGGATCTTTGGCTTGGTACAGCTCAGCATATCGATTATATCGATAACCTTGTTCCATTTAACTGGAGGGGGTGGTGGAGATTTGGAACCGGCGCTTTGGGTGATATGGCCTGTCATATTATTGGTCCCGCATTCAAGCTATTTGGTTTAGGTTATCCGACCGAAGTTACCTGCGATGCGAGTACAATTTATTCCGGAATCTTCCAGGAAGCAGATTATCCGGAAAGCATTCCGGTGTCTTCAAAACTCAGGTATACTTTCAAATTAAAAGATGGTCGTGATATGCAGCTATTTTGGATGGATGGTGGCTTTTTGCCCGACCGTCCTGAAGAGTTGGGCGACGGCGACGAGGGCAACGAACTGGCTTCGATGGAGGATTATGAAGGAGGCTCATTATTTATAGGAACTAAGGGTAAGATGTCATGTGGCTGGGGTGGACTATACCCAAGACTGTTACCATTGTCGCGCAATAAAGAAGTCAATATTCCTCCAAAATACCCGCGGGTTGAAGGAGGTATTGACGGACATTGGTGGCAATGGGTTGATGCATGCATTGCAGGTTATGGCAATATGGAAGTGGATTCACCATTCGAGGGTTATGCAGGTCCGCTTACTGAAACCGTGTTGATGGGTAACTTATTGCTTCGTTGTTTTAACGTGAAAACAAAAACGGTAAGACATGATCCTGTTTATGGTGACAGGGAAGAATACACAACACCGGGCCGATACATCAATTATAAATGGGACGGTGATAAAATGCGCATCACCAATTATGAACCTGCCAATCAATTTGTAAAAAGAGAATACCGCAAAGGTTGGGAGGAACTTACATTATAAAGATTGCTCAAAAGGAATTGATTTAGTTCGACATAAAATAAGAAGCCCGGGTCAAAGTCGGGATGCAGCACAGCATAAAGCCCTGGACGTTGTAAGCAACCCTTATCATCAATGCTTAAACATTTCGCTATGAAAAAGAATTTCTTCTCCCTGATCTTTTTGTTGTTGCTGTTTTGTTTGTATTCATGTAATAACAGCAATACCGGCACAACAACGCAAAACGAAGACCATGCAGTTCCTGAAGTGAAGGCTCTTTTTATTAATGGTGACAGTATTCACTACATTGATATTGGGAAAGGTGATCCTGTGGTATTTGTTCACGGCGCATTGGGAGATTATCGCTCATGGCGAGCACAGATGGATACGTTTGTCAAAAATCACCGGGTAATTGCTTACAGCCGGCGCTTTGCTTACCCTAATAACCAAGTGATAAATGATTCAGCAGATTTAACGCATATTTCTCATTCCAAAGACCTTGATGAATTTTTAAAAGCTTTGAACCTGGGACCCGCTCATCTGGTGGGACATTCCGCTGGTGCTAATATAGCTTTGCTTACTACCATTGATCATCCTGAGCTGGTACGCAGCCTTACACTTGGCGAAGCATTAATTCCATCGCCTCTGCAAAATGTTCCGGGTGGCGATGCTGTGTTGAATAATTTTACAAAAGCGCTCATGCCTCTGAGTGAAGCAATTAAAAACAACGACAATGAAAAAATAGCACGTGCATTACTTACCGCAGTGACGGGTGACAGTTTATCCTTCTCCAATCTTCCTCAATGGCAGCGTGCAATTATGATCGCTAATACTGCGGATATAAGAGGTAGTCTTATGTACAGTAAAGATACTTTCCCGCCGCTTACCTGTGATGATCTCAAGAAAATAAAAGCACCCATATTATTGTTGAATGGAGATAAATCACCTTTATTTTTTACTTCAGCGAGCGATGAACTGAACCGTTGTCTAAGCAATAGGGAACGTATGACACTTCCCAATTCTTCGCATGGATTGTATGAGCAGAATCCCACTGAGTTTAATAAAATAGTGCTTAGATTTATAGATAAGCATTAAAGGCGGATTGATTGGGGGACTTGAACGAATCTGCATAAGAAATGCTGCTCACAACATGGGGTTTTCTGCTGTGCTGCCTTCAGAACAAACCTTCATCGATAGGAATTCTAATCAACTTTGTATTTTGGAACGGCCAATGGAAGCAAGAATAATTCGGCTACGGAAAATATTCCTGCAACCTTTGAATGTAATGGAAAGACATTTTCCGGCCAATTGGCCCAGGTCGCTGGAGCTGGAGGAATCTCAGTATTTCATCTAATGGATAGTAAGAACTTCTACCGCGGTCGACTGCGGTATTCAGATTTCATTAAAGATTGGGGTTCTTGATCCTACCCCGAAAACTAAAGAGCTGGAACGACTTTCACAAAGACTTCCGATATATCCATTAATGGAAAAGTCTGCTTTTGTTAACCGGGAGGTACGGATCAAAATTCTTTGAAAGGAAATAAAAAACCCCCAAACGGGGGTGGTGTGGTGCCCAGAACAGGAATCGAACCTGCACATCCTTGCGGACACCAGACCTGCCTGCCGGCAGGCAGGTTTTGAGTCGGCGCTTTTTATGATTGGTGATTAAGTAATTGTTTTAGGAATTCTTTTCCAACGCCAGATTTTAAATACTTTTCTCTTGTTCTGGCCTGAGCTCTGTTTAGAAATTGTTCGGTATGAAATAGAAGGAATGGCCGATAAGGGGCCGTTGTCCTATTTTCTCCATTTTGATGTTGAGAAATCCTCCTATCGAGATTATCGGTCAACCCGACGTAAATATAATTTCTGGCTAGACTTTTCAGACAATAAACATAGAACATCGCAGTGCAAAAAAATTAAAAGCCGAAACACGGCTATGTTTCAGCTTTGTGCCCAGAACAGGAATCGAACCTGCACATCCTTGCGGACACCAGATTTTGAGTCTGGCGCGTCTACCAATTCCGCCATCTGGGCTTTCCAAATCGGGCAGCAATATTACGGTATTTCCCGGTAACCGGCTGTTGTGAATTCCAAATATTTTCCTATTCAATAATGGGAGCCCGAAGCAGACCTTTTTTGGTAAAGGTTTTTTATATAGTTTCAATACCAG